>Ga0182027_10004472_pt1 | contig 21656 bp, 20 predicted proteins | sample 712E1DmetaG_FD_121300 | JGI IMG/M metagenome (GOLD analysis project Ga0182027, IMG submission 121300) | Permafrost microbial communities from Stordalen Mire, Sweden - 712E1D metaG (Illumina Assembly) | ecosystem: Environmental > Terrestrial > Soil > Wetlands > Permafrost | place: Sweden... | reverse complement strand
GCAGCAGCTGCGGCCGCCGCGGCGGCCAGGGGCCAACCTCGCGAGGTCGTAGCTGAGACCAGGCGGAAAGCGGGCCGGGATGCCGTCTTTCTGGTCAAGCTCGTCTTCGAGATCAACGCGGAGGCGGAGGCGGTGCACTCGCAGGGTCTTGGGCTCATCGCGCTGATCTGGGAGAAGCGGGCCCTTGAGCTTGAGTCAGGCTCGCCGGCACCGGGGCGGAGGTCGGGGCGTACGGCCCTGCCGAGTCCCGCGAGGACTGGCTCGCCCGGGCGAAGGCTTGGCTGACCGAGCTCTACGCCGCCGAAGACGCCTCGACACTCCTGAGCGCCGCTATCTTGACGGTCGGCCAGCGGTTTTCCCCGAGGCAGCTGCCGCGCTGGCCCGGCTTCGTGAAGTCGGCGAGAACCTTGTCTGGCCAGTTGATGAGCTGATGGGTGATGAGCCCGACGACGAACCGGAACAGACTAGAAGGAGCCGACAGGAGGAGCACGATCTGGACGCCCTCCGCGCCTCGGCGCACGAGTTGGCCGAAGTCAAGGCCACGCGACTGGCCGTCTGCGCCCGGATCAGCGCCCTCCTGGCCATGGGCGATGTTCGGGGAGCGGCGGCGATCGCCCGGCCCGCGCCCTGATCCGGATAGGCCCGGTCGGCGGCTCCGAGGTGCCTGAGGGAGCCATCGGGCTTGTCCCTGTTCACCATCGTTCACCTTCTGGTGAAGAGAGCCCGATGGTGAACCCGAATCTGGCCGCTCGCGGCCTCAGGGGAGGATCCCTGGGACCGAGACACGCCCAAGGCTTGGGCCGGCGTATCGGGGGGAAATCGATCGGCGACTAGCGAGAGAAGCAGCCCGAATACGCGACAGGCGCCGACTTCGGGCACTTGCACCGCCCAGTCGGCACTCAGGAGGAAGTCGAGAACGCCCTGAGCGCGACCGGCACCCTGAGCGCGACCTACATCTCGACGAGCGGCAACACGACCGATCTCGTCTTCGACGTCACCGGCTACTTCACGCCGTAACGGGGCGGGGGCACGTGTTGGCTGCGTCTGGAGGCGGTGCTTGCGAGCACCGTTATCTGAGGCGGCTCTGGTCATTTGGCCACGCACGCCTCGATATGCTGTTTCGCGGCTCTCGCCCATGACCGGGCGTCCCCCCCTTGACCTCTGACGCCAGCCCCGCACGGCAGGGAGGCGACACGGCAGTCGGAGGAACGGCGATGGGGGTTCTACGTGGCGCGAAGGCGTCCACACTGGCGAAGGTCGTCGCGTCGGGTGCACTGATGGTTGCCTGCTTGCACAACCCACGCCTGCCAGTGCTTCCACAACCGGCGGCCCCCCGGGGACGCTCGACTTCGGCAACACGGCCGATTTGGTCGAGGGATTCACGTACGTCGCCGCCAAGGGGGCCACGATTGCCGTCTTCGTGGACCCCGCCGATGTGACTTTCGTTGATTGCCGGCTGACCCTGAGCAGCAGCGAGCGCGGCGGCAAGTTCTACGACAAGACGACGAAGGCTCCTGACAGTACGTGGTGTCCGACGGCCAGCTTCAAGGTCCAGGGCGGTCCTGGCGCCGTCGAGAACGTCATAGTGCAAGAGACGCTCCACTACGTTGACCCGGTGAGCGGCCCCCAAACCGCCTATGACTCGATCTGGTTCCAGGTCGCCACGGCTGCGTACGCCCCGCCAACGTCTTAGCCGACGGCAACGCCGGTTCGAAACCGGCCATTGCCCTAGGCCTGACTAGCGCCGCCGCTCCTGTAAGTCGCCCGGGTTCTCCGGGCGACTTGCCTCACTCGCGGCTTTGGAGGCTGGCGCGCCCTCGTTCCGACGGAGACCGCGGCAACTTCACACACCTCTAACTACTTCCCCGTCAACGGAAGGGCGGCGGTAACGCCTCGCGCTGGGCCGATAGTTTGGGCGGCCGCGGCGTGTCGACTGCCATTCAGGCGCAGCTCGTGCCACCGGTATGCCGCGGCTTTGGTGTTGACCTGGGGATGGTCCCCGCTGTACCGTCCGATTCTGTCCCGCAGTGTGTCTGCGCCGCGGAGAGACGTCAACTGTGGGCCTCGGGTCGGCGGGGAGCGCGACCCGCTCACGAGTTCTCGACGGGAGGAGTCGGATGAGACGTCGCGTGTTCGCCGCATTCACCGTGTTCGCCCTTGCATTCGGGGCGGTGGTGCCTACCGCGGCCGCTGCGGGCGGATCGGTCGCACGCTTCCAGAAGATCAGCGTGGCTCAGATCGATCCGCAGTTGCTACCGCTCCTGCTCGATAAGAGCCGGCAGGTCGACGTGATGGTCCAACTCGCCGACGAGCCGGTCGCGGCCCAGGTCGGTGATGCCACCGACAACGGCACCACGGTAACCACCTCCCAGCGCGACACCTGGCGGAGCCAGATCAAGGCTAATCAGACGCCGGTCGTCGATGCGATCGCGAAGGACGGCGGGACCGTCTTGAGCCAGATGCAGGATGCCTACGACGGCGTCCATGTCCACCTTCCTGCCGCCGCCGTCTCGACGATTGCGGCCATGCCGGGCGTCGTGGGCGTGCACATCGTTCCCACCTACACGCCGGCCCTGACCGAGAGCGTGCCCTACGTGGGCGCGCCGCAGGCCTGGACGTCCAGCGGCGGGACCGGTGCCGGGGTCAAGATCGCGGTCATCGACACCGGCATCGACTACTACCATGCCGACTTCGGCGGATCCGGCGACCCGGCCGACTACACCTACGGCCTGGCCAACGAGACCACCGTCCCGGCCTACAACCAATCGAACCGGAAGCAGGCCTTCCCGAGCGCCAAGATCCCCGTTGGCTGGGACTTCGTGGGTGACGCCTACGATGCTTCGTCAACCACTCCGGCGGACACCATTCCGCATCCGGACGGGAACCCGCTCGACTGCAATAGCCACGGGACGCACACCGCCAGCACCATCGCCGGCTTCGGTGAGCTCTCCGACGGCTCGACTTACCACGGGCCGTACAACTCGTCAATCTATGGCCCGACTACCGATTTCAAGATCGGCCCCGGCGTGGCCCCCAACGCCACGCTCTACATCTACAAGGTCTTCGGCTGCAACGGCTCTACTGACGTGGTGACTGAGGCGATCAACCAGGCCGTCAAGGACGGCGCCGACGTCATCAGCATGTCGCTCGGCTTCGACTTCGGCACGTCCGATACTCCGGACGCGGTCGCGGCCGATAACGCTTCCCGCGCCGGCGTGGTCGTGGTCGCGGCCAGCGGCAACGAGGGCACCAGCGCCTACATGACGAGCACGCCAGCCAGCAGCTCGCGAACCATCTCGGTCGCAGCGCTCGACTCGAACGCCACATTCCCAGGCGCCACCATCGAGATTGGCACCGGCATTGCTGCCCTCGATGCCAACAACGGCCCGCTTTCCGTCACCGGAGTCCTGGACGTCCTGAAATCCTTTGATCCGGACCCCACCACTCTTGACGGCGTGTCCCCGGCGGGAATCTCCTTCGGCTGCAGTGCGGCCGACTATGCAGGTGCATCTGGCAAGATCGTCGTGACGGCGCGCGGAAACTGCGCGCGCGTCCTCCGGGCTCAGCTCGGCCAGGGGGCCGGTGCCGCGGCCGTGATCATGGTCAACAACGCCGCTGGGCTGCCGCCCTTCGAAGGGCCCATCCCTGGCGTGATGATCCCGTTCATCGGGGTCGATCAGTCGGCGGCGGACGCACTCCTCGGTGCCGATACAGACACCGTGACGATTTCCTCAGCCGGCATGCTATCCAACCCCACGTACAAGCAGCTGGCGAGCTTCTCGTCTTGGGGGCCTCGGTTCGGTGACAGCGCCCTCAAGCCCGACGTCACCGCTCCAGGCGTGAGCATCGTGGCCGCGGGCATGGGCACCGGCGACGACGTTCTCGTCGATTCCGGCACGTCCATGGCCACCCCGCACGTGGCCGGCGTCGCCGCGCTCGTCATCGCCGCCCATCCGAAGTGGACGGTCAACGAGGTCAAGGCCGCGATCATGAGCACCGCGGACGACACCTCGGCCAAGATCGACGGCTACGACCCGCTCGGAGCCGGCTCCGGCGTGGTGCAGGCTCAGCTGGCCACCACGACGGCGGCCGTCGCCCTGACGCGCGACCACCTCGACAACCTGTCGTTCGGGTACCAGCCGGCCCTCGGCTCGTATCACGGCGTCGAGAGCTTCACCATCGATAACGAGAGCTCCAGGTCGATCACGTACAACCTCTCAGCCACCTTCATCGGCGATCCGGCCGGTGCGAACGTCAACGTCGTGCCCTCGAGGGTCACGGTACCGGCCCGCCAGTCACGCGACGTCGCGGTGACGCTGTCACTCTCCTCGTCAGATGTCGCGGCACTTCCGCAGGCCGATACGTTCAGCGGAGTCGGCCCTGGCGCCGTTTTCACCCTCGAAGGCTTGGTCAACGCCACGCCGACCACTTCGGGCGCCGGCGTCTACCCGCTCCATATGCCGTTCCTGCTCGTGCCGCGCGGCGAGTCCTCGGTCGCCGCCGGTCCACCCTCGCCCTACAAGGTCACCCACGCTGTCGCCACCGCGAACGTGCTGCTGAAGAACAAGGGCATTCACGACGGCACTGCCGACGTGTACTCGTGGGGCATCTACGACAAGAGTCAAACCAAGGACATCGCCAGCGTCCGGGCCGTCGGTGTGCAGTCGCAGCCGGCCGAGATCCTCGGTGGCGATGACAGCACGGACATGGCCCTGGTCTTCGCCATCAACGGCTGGAGCCAGTGGTCCAACGCCGCAGCCGCCGAGTACGACATCGCCATCGACACCAACGGAGACGGAAAGACCGACTTCTACGTCGTCGGAGCAGACCTTGGCTACTACTACGCAAGCCCCGGCTCATTCGACGGGGTCGAGGCGTCGTTCACGTTCGATGCTGCTGGCGATCTCATCAACGCGTTCTACGCGGACGCGCCGATGAACGGCTCGGTCATCGAATTGCCCGCCCTCGCCAGCCACTTGGGCATCACCAGCGCGGCACCCACCTTCTCCTACTCGATAACCGGCTTCGACCTGCTTACGGGCGCCATCGACTCGGTCCCGGGCACGGCGACCTACAACGCCTTCACGCCGAGCCTTTCGAACGGCGACTTCGTGTCGCTCGCCAGGGGCGCATCGGCGACTCTGCCGATCAGCGTCAACCTTGCTCTTCAGAAGACCACCCCGTCCCTCGGCTGGATGGTCGTCAGCCTTGACAACCCGAACGGAGCCGCCCAGGCGGCCCTGATCCCGGTCGGCAGGCTGCCCAACCACTGACCTTCAACCCAGGCGACAAAGAGCGGCCCGTCCGGGTCCCCCGGGCGGGCCGCTTCGCGTTTCCCCGACGCGCTCGACGACCGAACCAACGGCCCGGCGCCGCGGTCATACGAGCGGTGAGAACTCCTGTAACCACGACCGCGACCGTGACGCCTCCGCGCGCAAGTCGCACTTCTTGGCGACGGCGATTCAGCTGATCACGAGCCGGGAAGCATTACCATGGGACGGCATACATTCACAGCGTTCGGAGAGTGGAACGTGTCGTACGACGTCATCGGCAAGATGGGGCGCGTAACGGCGGACATCACCCCGGGGCATCTCGGCGAGGTGCTGATCGAGGTCCGGCAGGGCACGGAGAGGTTCCTGGCATCCGCCGCGGACCCCGAAGCGACGATCAAGAAGCACACCCAGGTTCTCGTGGTCGGCAGCCTGGGGGGTCGGACTGTTGAAGTGGCACCGACCGATACCGTGAGGCTCCCGCGATGATTCCCATCGACACGACTCTGCTCGTCATCGGAGTCGGCTTCCTCGTATTCCTCCTGATAGTGGTGATGTTGTTCAGGTCGACCTGGCGAATCGCCGAGCCGGACGAGGCCCTGATCATCTCCGGCGTCTCGCGCGGCCACTCGGCCGGCCAGGTCGCCGGCGAGAGCATGCGCTTCAAGATCGTGACCGGCGGCGGGGCCATGGTGATGCCGGGCCTGTCCAAGGTCCGCGCTATCTCACTGATGGCCCACGAGAGCGAAGTCACGGTTCCGTGCGTCAGCCAGCAGAAGATCCGCCTCGACCTGCGTGGCGTCATCGTCTACAAGGTCGGCGACGACTACCGTTCGATCGCGAACGCCGCCCGCCGCTTCCTCGATCGACCGGCCGCCGAGCTCGAGTCGAAGGTCCAGAACGTCTTCGTCGGCCACCTGCGGGCCATCGCCGGTTCGATGACCGTCGAGGAGATGATCAGCGACCAGGACAAGTTCGCCCAGCAGGTCCGCGACCGCTGCACGACCGAGATGGAGTCCTTCGGCCTGGTCATCGACAGCTTCCAGATCCAGGCGATCACCAGCCCGTCCAACTACATCGAGAATCTGGCCGTCCCGCACCAGGCAGAGGTCGAGCAGAACGCCCGCATCGCCCGCGCCCAGGCGGACCAGAACGCCGTCGCCCAGGAGCAGGCCGCCCAGGCCCAGATCGCCGAGTCGATCCGGAGCACGGAGATCAAGAAGGCCGGCTTCCAGGCGGAGATCGACCGAGCACAGAAGCAGGCCGCTCAGCAGGGTCCTCTCGCCGAGGCCCAGTCTCGCCAGGCCGTCGTCACGCAGGAGACGATGGTCGCAGAGCTGCAGGCCCAGCGAACGGAACAACAGCTGCAGGTGGACGTACGCAAGCCCGCCGACGCCGAGGCATACCGCCAAACGACCCTCGCCACGGCCGGCCGCGACGTCCGCATCCGGCAGGCCGAAGCCGCGGCGCAGGAAGTCCGCCTCGCTGCCCAGGCCCAGGCGGATGCGGTCAAGTTGCAGGCCGAGGCGCAGGCCAACGCCACTCGTGTCAATGGCCAGGCCGATGGCGATGCGATCAAGGCCCGCGGCCTTGCGGAGGCCGAGGCGATAAGGGCCCGCGCCATGGCCGAGGCGGCCGGCATCGAGAGCCGCGCGGCGGCCCTGAGTCAGAACCAGGAAGCGGTCATCGCCCAGCAGATCGCCCAGACTCTGCCGGACATCGTCCGCGCCGCGGCATCTCCGTTCGAGCACGTCGGCCAGTTCACCGTCCTAAACGGGGCCCAGGGCGTCACGAGCGCGTTGGCCGAGGTCATCCAGCAGGCGGGGGTTCTTGCCGCGGTCGCTCGCCGGACGATCACACCGCTGCTCACCGGGCCGGAGGGGCAGCCGACTTCCGGCAACGGGCGTCCCGAAACGGCAAAGGCAGCCGGACCCGCAGCCCCGGCTCAGGCCACGGTCAGGCGCGTGCCGCGGCCGGTGGATGCCTCCAAGCCGGCAGATGCCCCGAAGGCGCCCGACCAGGCCAGGCCGCCGGACGCCCCGAAGACGCCCGAAGCCGCCAGGCCGGTGGATGCTCCGAAGGCGCCAGACGCGCCGAAGGGGTAGCCGCTCCGTTGGTCCCGTGAGCCAATCCAGCAAGCCATCGGACCCGGCGGAACCCGCGGCGGCCCCGCCGGGCTCCGTTTCCATGCCCGATCCGACCGAGGCACGCGACGCCGGCGGTGCTCCGGAGCGTGGCGACGCCCCCAACCGGGCCGCGGCCCCAGAGCCCGCCGGCGCAGCCGACGCCCTCGAGCCCGCCGGCGCCCCGGCAATCGCTCCCGAAGCCGTCGAGCGGATCGAGCGACTGGCCGCCGACCAGGTTCAGTCGATTGCCACCCTGGGCATCGGCACTCTCGAGTACGGACGAGCCATCGCGGCGTTCGATCAGCTCGGTGGGCGCGACTTCGTGGCCACAGCCGCGATGAGCGGCCGGCTGCTGGATCGCCGATTTCAGGCGATGCGCGGCCTGCTGACGGCCAAAGCGCCGCTGGCCCGCCAGCTGAACGACCTCCGCAAGGCCGCCTCGGAACTCGATCCGGCGAGAATGAAGCTCAGCGGCCGGCGCTCGTCTCGCGACGAGTTGGAGGTGCTCGACCGGTACTACGAGCGGTTCGCCAGGTCGCAGCCCCGCCTGGAGTCCCTGCTGGCCTCGCTGACCGAGGGACGGCTCGCGCTCGAGCAGGACAACGCCGCCATCCTCGCCGAGCAGGCGTCGCTGGCCACGGAGATGGAGACGCTTCGTCAGTACGCGTACCTCGCCGGTTGCATCGACGAGAAGCTGGCAACGCGGATCGACGCGGTCGCGAGCGGTGACCCATCCCGAGCGGAGTCACTCCGCCTGGACCTCCTGCCGGTGGTTCGACGGCGACGCCAGGAGATCCTGACCCAGCTCGCCGTCGTAACTCAGGGCTACCTCGCCCTGCGTATCGTCGAGGAGAGCAACGCGGAAGTGATTCGGGCCGTGGCTTCGGCCATCACCACGACGACGGCGGCCCTGCGCACGGCGGCGCTGGTTGCCGGTGCGGCCGCGAGCCAGCGCGCGGCCTTGGAGGAGCTCGAGTCGGCACGGTTCGCCGCCCGTACGTTGGCCGATCAGGCGGCTGCGCTCGAGGCAGGCGCCTCGGGTCCGGGTGGGCAGGTGGAGATGCTCCGAGGGGCCTGGGCGGAAGTTCAGGCCGCGCTCGACCGAGTCGATGCTCAGAGAGCGCGGGTGATCCGAACGATTGCGTCGGCCGACCGCGAGTTGACTCGCCCGAAGTCGATTTCGATCGACCGGTCGAGCGGTGGCTCCCGTGAGCCGGCGACCGACGAGTCGTTTGGGTCGGAGTAGCGACCTACTGGGCCAGGCGGGGATAGAGCCGGGCGGCGATCGCGATGAGGACCAGGGTGGTGGCGATCAGCACCGCGAAGTCCAGGCCGAGCGGGAAGCTCTCGGTCGCGCCCTGGATCATGAGACCTCTCAGCGCGTCTACCTGGTAGGTGAGCGGGTTCACGTGGGCGACCACTTTGAGCCAGCCGGGCATGATCGAGATCGGGTATATCGCGCTGCTGGCGAAGAAGAGTGGCATCGTTAACACCTGGCCGATGCCCATGAACCGCTCGCGAGTCCGAACCAGGCAGGCGATGACCAGCGAGAATGTCGCGAACGCCGCCGACCCGATGACCACGACCAGGATCACCCCGATTACCGACAACGGGTCGAGGCGAAGGTGGACGCCGATCAAGGCGGCGACGATGTAGACCATGGCCGCCTGCACGAGAGACCGGAGACCGCCGGCCAGGGCCTTGCCGGTCACGAGAGCGCTGCGGGCGGCCGGGCTCACCAGGTACTTGTGGAGCACGCCCAGGTCGCGTTCCCAGATCACGGCGATGCCGAAGAAGATCGCGGAGAAGAGGGCGCTCTGGGCCAGGATGCCCGGCGCCAGGAAGTCCTCGTAGCCGAGGTTGCCCGTCGAGATGGCCCGCGTCTGCGCCATCACCTGCCCGAAGACGAGCAGCCAGAGCAGCGGCTGAACGGCCCGGGTCAGCAACTCGGTCGGGTCGTGGCGGAGCTTGCGCAGCTCACCCTCGGCGATCGTCCAGGCGTCCAGGAGGAACCGAATTGGCGCCGGCGGCTCAGCCCAGACGGCGGGCCGTGCGACGCGTCCTAGTGACGTCACGGAACTGACCTCCTTGCTCGCCGGTCTCGTCCAAATCGGAGCCGGTGAAATAGGTGAATGCGTCGTCGAGGTCCTTGCCCCGGCCCGCTTGCGCGGACAGCTCCGCGGGCGTTCCAAGGGCAACGAGCTTGCCCAGGTGCATGAACCCGACCCGCCCGCACAGCTCGGCGGCCTCGTCCATGTAGTGGGTCGTCAGCAGGATGGTCGTTCCCTCGGCCTGGCGAAGGCCGCGGATGTGGCCCCAGACGGCACGCCGGGCGGTCGGGTCGAGGCCGACCGTCGGCTCATCGAGGAACAGGATCTCCGGCCGGTGGAGCATGGCCTGGGCGATCTCCAGACGCCGGATCATGCCGCCCGAGAACGTTCGAACGAGCCGATCCGCCGCCGATTCGAGGCCCATGAACTCCAGCGCCTCGGCTATTCGAGCGTTTCTATCCGCGTCCGGCAGGTGGTACAGCCGGGCGCTCGTCATCAGGTTCTCTCGCGCCGAAAGCGCCCCATCCGATGAGAGCAACTGGGGCACGTAGCCGATCGAGCGGCGCACCAACCGCGGATCGCGGTGAATGTCGTGGCCCGCGACGCTGGCGGTACCGCTGGTCGGTGGCAGGAGCGTGATCAGCATCTTGATCGTTGTCGTCTTGCCGGCGCCGTTTGGGCCGAGCAGCCCGAAGACCTCTCCGGCCTGGACTTCCAGGTTCAGCGCATTCACCGCGACCAGGGCATCGAAACGCCTGGTCAAGTCGCGGGTGGCGATTGCTGGCGGCATCCATTGCTCCGTTTCGTCTGGCGCGGACCCGGGCGATCGCCGCCGCGCGTACGCCAGAACAGTTAGTCGCGTTAACTAATGTATCATAGTCCCGTGGCAAGGATGACATTGGACCAGGTGGCGGTTGCGATCCTCGAGACGATCCCGCCGTCGATGCGCGCCATTCGTGAGCAGATGCGCGTCGGCCGTGCCGCCAGCCTCTCCGTAGCTCAGTTCCGACTCCTGCTGTTCGTTCGGCGCAACCCCGGCACAAGCCTCTCCCGCGTCGCGGATCATCTGGGCACGTCGCTCCCGGCCGCCTCGCAACTCGTCGAGAGGCTCGTGCAGGCCGGCTTCGTGACGCGAGTCCAACACCCGAAGGAACGCCGCCGTGTCGAGCTGCGCCTGACCGACGCCGGCGCCGCGACTCTTGCCGAATGCGATGCTCGAACGCGTGCCTGGCTCTGCGAGCGCCTCTCCGGGCTCAAGGACCTCGAACTCGATCGGCTCGCCGAAGCACTCCACGACCTCCAGGGCCTCCTGTCGAAGACTCGTGGTTGACACTTTCTACTGCCAGTAGGTTGCTATTGACGGCGTCTCGCATATAGTAGACACTGCCACACGACGGTTACTCTGGAAAGGCGGTGTCTACCATGGCTCAGCTTGCGACTCGGCGCCCCGGCGGGATTTCCAGCCGCTGGTTGGCCCTGGGGGCCTTGACACTGGCCCTGGTGGCGATCGGCCTGGACCAGACGGTCCTGAACCTGGCCCTGCCGACGCTCTCGAGGTCGCTGGGCGCCTCCGAGTCTCAACTCCAGTGGTTCGTCACGGCCTACACCCTGGCTCTCGCGGCAGCCATGCTGCCGGCTGGTCTGCTGGGCGACCGATACGGCCGCAAGACGGTCCTTCTCGGGGCGCTGGCCGTCTTCGGGATCATGTCGGTGGCCTGCGCCTACGCCCCGAACCCGGATGCGTTCATCGCCGCGCGGACCGTCCTTGGCATCGCCGGTGCGGCGCTCACGGTCATGTCGCTCTCCGTGGTGGCGGTTCTCTTCTCGGAGAGCGAGCGGCCGCGTGCGATGGGCATCTGGGCGGCCGGCAACTTCCTGGCCCTGCCGCTTGGACCTATCGTGGGTGGCTACGTACTGGCCCACTTCTGGTGGGGCTGGGTCTTCCTGATGAACGTGCCGGTCGTCCTGATCGGCCTGACTGCCGCGGCCATCTTCGTGCCGCAGTCTCGCAGCGAACGGAGGCCAAGCATCGACGTAGTCGGCGTCTCGCTCTCGAGCGCCGGCCTTGCCCTCCTGATGTACGGCCTGGTCGAAGCCGGGGATAACGGTTGGGGCTCGGCGAGCGCTGTCGTTCCGTCGATCATCTCGCTTGCGGTACTGGCCGCTTTCGTCGCCTGGGAGGCCTTCCTGACGGCCCGGCCAAACGGCCAGCCGCTGATCGACCTCGGCCTGTTCCGCTCGCGCACCTTCAGCGTTGGAATCGTGCTGGCGGCGGCCGGCATCTTCGGGATGTTCGGCGTGTTGTTCCTGCTGCCGCAGTACCTGCAGGCGATCATGGGCGTCAACGCCCAGGGCGCCGGCCTTCGCTTCCTGCCGACGATCGCCGGCCTGGTCGTCGGTGCCATTCCGGCGGACCGGGTCGCGGCTCGGATCGGCTCGAGGGTCACCGTCGCGCTGGGGTTCGGAATCCTGGCCGTCGGGATGGTCGCCGGCAGTGCCATGACCACCTCCACCGGCGACGGCTACATCGCGGCTTACACGTTCGTCGTGGGCGCGGGGGCCGGCCTTGGACTCGCCACTGCCGCGTCGGCTGCCATGGTTCAGCTCTCCGCGGAGCGGAGCGGCGTCGGCTCGGCTTTGCTCCAGGCGATCATCAAACTCGGGCCGGCGTTTGGAGCCACGATCCTCGGCAGTGTCCTCAACTCCACATACCAGAGCCACGTGTCGGTGGCCGGCCTGCCATCTGCAGCGGCCGCTGCCGTCCAGCAGAGCGTCTTCGGCGGTCTGGCAGTGGCCCAGCAGCTCGGCTCGACGTCGCTTGCCGCGTCCGTGCGGGCCGCCTTCGTGGCGGGGATGGACGATGCCTCCAGGGTGGCCGCGGTCATCGCCGCTGTGGCGATGGTTGGGGCCCTCGTCTTGCTGCCGCGGCGGTCATCGGCGCCGGTTCTCGCCGCGGACAAGCTGGCTGAACCCGCAGTCCTCCATGGCTGATCGTCCCGCTCGGTTCGGTCAGTCGCCCGACGCGTGGCCGGCGGCCGGTCGAACGTTCGACAACGAGCTTTCGACTGGCGCGATCGTGTCGCCAGGCGCGAGAATGTGGCCATGAGCGAATCGCCGGCGATCGACAAACCCGGGTTACGCGAGCGCAAGAAGGCGAGGACACGTGCCGCCATCCAGGAGCACGCCCTCCGGCTCTTCCGCGAGCAGGGCTACGACGCCACCACCGTCGAGCAGATCGCCGAGGCCGCGGAAGTCTCTCCCAGCACCTTCTTCCGCTATTTCGGGTCGAAGGAAGAGGCAGTCGCCTACGACGCCCTGGACCCGGCGGTCATGTCGGCCTGGCGGTCCCAGCCACCCGACATGGCACCCATCCCAGCCATCCGCAAGGCAATGCTCGAGGTCTTCGCGACGCTCAGTGCCGACCAGATGGCGGAGTTGATGGGCCGGGGCCGCCTCCTGTTCTCGGTGCCCGAGCTCCGGCAGGCAGCCATCAACGAGATGCTCCGCTCCGCCCAGATGGTCACGGACGAGCTGGCCGCGCGGCTGGGTCGGCCCCCGGACGACCTGGAACTGCGGGTCTTCGCTGGCGCCATCATGGGCGGCCTGCTCGCCGCTCTGATCCCGATGCTGGATGGCGAATCCGCCGACATGGCGACCCAGCTCGATCGAGCCCTGGAATTCCTCGAGAAGGGGATCCAGCTCTGACGCTCTCCGGGTTGATTCCGGTGCCCGAGGCCCGACAAACGACGCGGTCCCCCAAAGCAGCCGGCCGCCACCGTCTGATCCCGAACCGAGTGGGTCTCCGGATCGCTCGAATTCGTGCTAAGCCACTAGACAAAACCGGCGCCATCCGTGGTAACCTCCGCCCAACGGGCCAATAGGCCCCGGATCCCGCGGCTGCCACGATCGCTCCTCTCAACGGTTCTCGGCGAGACAGACGTGTCGCTGAGGCCGCATGAGCAAGGAGCGTTCTTTGTACGCATCGGATAAGAACCTGGTTTGCCAGGACTGCAACCAGGAGTTCGTGTTCAGCGCGAGCGAGCAGCAGTTCTACGCGGATCGCCAGTTCAGCGAGCCTCGCCGTTGCCCATCCTGCCGAGCGGCCCGCAAGGCCCAGCGCGGCGACTTCGGTGGCGGATCGCACACCGGTGGCGGTAGCCGCGGCGGCTACTCGTCCGGCCCGCGCGAGATGTTCTCGGCCACGTGCTCGAGCTGTGGCCGCGAAGCTCAGGTCCCGTTCCGTCCCAGTGGCACCAAGCCGGTCTACTGCAGCGACTGCTTCACCGCTCGTCGCGCATAACACCGGGCCGCGAGGCCCACGCCAGAACCAGGAGAACCCGGCGAGAGATCGCCGGGTTCTCCTGGTTCCATCGGTCGGCCACGCGGTCAGGCCAGGGCGATCTTGGCGAGAGTCGATGTGGCCGCCAGCGGGTTTGCCCACTCTGCGTTCGTCAGGACGACGATGGTGACGTCGGAAGCCGGCAGGTACTCCATGGCCGACCAGAACCCGTCGAGGTGACCGCGGTGGCCCCAGGCCACCTGGCCGGCCACGGTCGTCTCCTCGAACCCGAACCCGTACGGGTATCGCGGCTTGACCTTGAAGGCCAGCGTCGGCGAGACGTCGACCATCGACGCCAGAGTGGCCTGGTCCAGGATCTCGCCGCCGTACAGCGCGTTCGCCCATGTTGCCAGGTCGGACGCGGTGGACACGTAGGCGCCGGCGAAGCCGGCAGCCGTGGCCTCGGCGGTGAACGGCAGCATGGTCCCGGCGGAGTTGTCGCGCGGGTGGGAGGCAGGCGTCATGTAACCGTGCGCCTCCGGGCCCTGGGCCTGCTCCTCGGTCTGCAGGTAGGTGTGGTCGAGCCCGAGCGGCACCAGGAACATGGACCGGACCAGGGCGGCGACCGTCTGCCCGGTGGCCTTCTCGGCGACCATTCCAAGCAGAATGAAGTCCGTGTTCGAGTAGTAGTAGCCGGTGCCAGGCGCGAACTTGGGCTTGCCGATCTTCGCGAGAACCTGCGCCGGAGTCCAGGTCGCGGCAGGATGGGCGAGGATCGCCGGGCCGAGGGTTCCGTTCGGATCGAAGACATCGTCGATCCCGCTGGTGTGATTGAGAAGCTGGCGGAGACTGATGTGCGCGGCGTTGGGGAACGTCGGCACGTACTTGGACAGCGGGTCGTCGAGGCCGATCGTGCCGGCCATGGCGAGCCGGCAGACGAGCGCCGCCACGAACGTCTTGCTGACGCTTCCAACCGAGAACAGCGTGTCGGACGATAGGGGTGTCGCAGGCGACAGGATCGCGGCGCCCGAGACGCCCTCCCACATCGAGCCGTCCGGGAACATGATCGCTGCCGAGACCCCCGGGTACTTGCCGCCGTTGCGGATACCGTCCAGGGCCTTCTGCAGCGCGGCCGCTTTGGTGGCGTCCAGCTGCGCGGCGGGCGCGTTCGGAGCGACCAGCTGCGACGTGGGGACCGGGACGATCGAGATGTTCGGCGTGGCCGAAGGGGTGATCGACGCGAAAGCGGACGGGCTCGCTGACGGCGTGGGCGTCGAACCGCCACACGCTGCCACGGCCACGGCCAACAGGATCGCTGCGGCCGAGCGCGCAAGCCGATCGGCTCGCGGTAGGCGGTCCATGGGAATCACGACGCGAATAATGCACCTGCGAGCGGGTCTGCCGCCGGTGCGCCGTCCCGGCCCGCCCGAGACCTTCGCCGGGACCCGCCCGAAAGGATGCGACCCCGGCCGAAAGAGCCGGGGTCGACTTGGTCTCCTCGTTATGCCCGGGCGTGCCGGGTCCTCGCGTCGCTAACTGCGGCCGCCGCCGCTGAAGAGCCGCAGCAGGAACAGGAAGATGTTCACGAACTCCAGGTAGAGGAGCAGCGCACCGATCACAGCCGCCTTCTCCATCGACCCGGTCATGGCCGCGAACTGCCCGCGCGAGATTCGCTGGACCGTGGACGCCGTAAGGGCGGTGAAGATGAGCACTCCGGCGATCGAGATGATCGTGTCGAGCGTGCCGTTGCCCACGAACATGTTCACGAGAAGGGCGACGAGGAGACCCCAAGTCGCCATCGCCAGGTAGCCGAACATGTTCGTCAGCGATCGCTTCGTGACGGCCCCGTACAGAGCCGCTCCGCCGAACATCGCCGCGGCGCTCACGAACGCCTCGACGACCGTGGCCGCCGAGCCCGTCTGGGCCGTGTACGCCATGATGATCACGCCGAAGGTCAGGCCGTTGAGCGCGGCGTAGATCAGGAACAGGCCCAACGCCATCGTGGCGTTGATCCGCCTGATGGCCGCCTGCAGGCCAATGCCTATGACCATCTCGACGATGATCAGGGGCAGCCAGAGGTTCAGGACGGTGTCGGTCAGGCCGGTGCTGTTCTGAACCAGGTAGGCAACGAATGCGCTCAGGAGCAGACCCAGGAACATCCACATGAAAGCCTGGGACAGGAAGCCGACCGACAGCGCGGCTGCTGGCCGAACGCCGAATTGCTCGGGCGCATAGCTACCGCGCGGGTCGTATCGAGAGTTGTTCATCGGTTCCCTCCGATCGAGGTCTCAACAGAAGCGCGGGGCTGGGGATGACCCGGCCCGCGCATGCGGGTGGCACTTCTATCCATTTGATCCTACGCCCTGCGCTGCCGCCGTGGCACCGCCCTGGAGGGAGTAGCCGACCGAGACTCACCCTGCTCGGCGGCCCGGGCGAGAACCCAGAGCAGGTCCCCAAGGCGGTTCAGGTAAGGCACCACCTGGTCGCCGACGGCGGGCTCGGCGCGCGCGATGGTGACGGTTCGCCGCTCCGCGCAGCGAACGGCCGTCCTGGCCAGTTCGAGGGCCGCGGACAGGCGCGTCTCGCCCGGAACCACGAACTCTCGCGGCAGTTCGATCGCCGACTCGTTCGCGGCCAGAAGCGCGTCGAGACCCTCGACCATCTCTTCGGTCACGCGCGTCTCGCCAGGCGCCTGGCGATCCATGACGTTGGGCACTGTAGCCAGCTCGGCGCCTGCTACGAAGAGCTCACGCTGGATGCGCAGGATCAAATCCGGCAATCCAGCGAGCACTCGCGGCAGAGTTCCGTCCTGGGCCTTCAGGCCGAGTTCGGCCCGCACGAGGCCCAGCGTCGCAACGGCCTCGTCGATGGCGCCGAAGGCCTCCGTCCTGGGGTCGTCTTTGAACACGCGCTCGCCGCCGAACAGCAGTCCCGTCGTGCCGTCGTCACCGCGACGGGTGGCAACGGCCGACTTGCGCTCGATCTCTTCGGGCATCGTCCCCTCGATCGATCTAGTCTGTCACCACATGAGACCGGCTTCGCGGGGGTCCCAGCGCTCGGCCAACAGCGTCACTTTGACCGGATGCTCGAGCACGGACTCGGCCTGGTCCTTGATCTGCTGGACCATAGAGCCGGCATAGGGGCAGAACGGCGTCGTCAGGATCATCTTTATCTCAGACGCATCGCGGCCGATGATGATCTGCCTGATCAGGGCCAGCTCCACGACGTCCATCCCCAGCTCCGGGTCGACGACGGATCGGAGAGCGTCGAGGATCGCCAGCTCGGTCGCCCGGCGCTGAGGGTCGAAGGCGGGAGTCTCGCTTGGTGCGGGTGTCGCAACGGTGCTCGCGGCGGGAGCGCCGGTGGGCACCGTTGAGGTGGCCTCAACGGCCGAAGTCGAATCGTTCATGGCGACGGATATCCTACCAGTTGCATCGGAATAGTGGAGTCGGCGGCCGCACGGTCAGGATCTCGCGCGGGCGGCGGCCTTTCGTCTCCCGACGACGATGCCCGGGATGCGGAGCTCGTCGGGCAGGGCGGATGCCTGGTCGTCGCTGAAGCCGGGACCGGCCAGGGAGCCGTCGCGAGCGAAGAACGCGCGGTACAGGTCGCGGTGCTCGGCGGCGTATCGGTAGGCCTGGGCGATGCCGACGGTGCGCAACTCCGGGTGCTCCTGCAGCAGCCGGGCGGGGCCATAGCCGGCCCGTCTCAGCTCCAGCAGCTGACGAACGGTCAGGCGGGTGTTGTAGCAGAACGGCTCGCCGCGCAGGACGAGCGGATCGACCTTCACCCACTTGATCGTCATGTTGGCCTCCGGTTCCGGGTTTGCCTTCGCAACGGTCACGGCTCGTTGGATAGGGCGCGATAGAACGCCGCGATCAGACGCCGCGGTACATCCACTTCGAGAGCGCATTGCGCTTGTGACGGTCGCCGCCTACGCGGCCGTTGCGCTTGAGAATCGTCCCGGCTGCATCGAGCGAATGCGCCGCTGCGGCGAACTCGTCGCCCGTGAGCCGGGCCTGGACCATCTCGCGGATCCCGCCGCACAGGACGGTCAGATCGCTGAGCGGCACGCCCCGGCGGCGGTAGATGGGTCCGATCCACTCGGCATACTCGGTCAGCCACCTGTCCTCGCCACCGGCGAGGCACATTGCCAGGCGCTCCACCAGCAGCTCGCCGTCGCGGAGGAGCAGCCGAAGCCCGAGCTGGTCGTACCTGGTCCTGATCGTCGGATCGGCCTTCACCGCGGCCTCGAGAGCGCCGGCAGCGATGCCGGCGGCGCCGCCACGGACCTTCTCGGCGGCCGCCACGTAGCCGGCCGCCATGTCGAGGGGGGCAAGGCCGAGGTTCGGGTGGCGGTACACCGGCCTTACGGTGGCGCCGGACTTGGCGCCGCTCGACCTGGTGGCACCGGGTTTGGCGCCCGCGGATTGGGCGCCCCGTGGCTTCGCGACGACGGCCCTTGAGCTCCCGGCACCGGCGGCCGCGACAGCCCGCGAGCCGCGTGCCGAGGGTGCGGCGGTCCTGGCGGGCTTCTCGACCCTCGCCGGATCGGCGGCCCTGGCGGGTCTTGCGGTCTTCGCGGGCCGGGTGGCGGCGCCCGTAACCGGCTCTGGGGTGTCGGTGCGGCTCTCTGTCACGACTCGAAGTCTAGCCTGACGAGCCCCCGGCCGCAGACGCAGGGCCGGAAGCGTGGGGCGAGGTTCGGGCGCCGGCCCGGCGGGTCCCTGAACCCTCCAGGGACACGACGTCGATCCAGCTCTCTCGGGCTGAGCGCATCGCGATCGTGCGCGGGCCGGGTCTGCCGCTGCCGATCGGGCTGCCGTCGAGCCAGGTGAATGGGACGATGCCACCGATGCTCGAGCAGACCGCCGCCTCGTCCGCTGCCAGCATGTCCTCAAGCCGCAGATCCCGCTCCACCATGCGCAGGCCAACCGCGCTGCCATGGTCGACGAGCCAGGCCCGTGTCGTCCCGGCAAGCAGCCCCGTCCCGAGCCGTGGAGTGGCGCACGTGTCGCCCCGGATCAGCAGGACATTGGCTGTGGTGGCCTCGGTGACGCGACCGTCGGTGGTGAGGAAGATGGCGTCGTCCGCGCCTGCCCGTTCCGCCTCGAGGCGGGCATAGACCAGCTCAGCACGTGAGGTCGTCTTGATGCCCGACACGGGCGAATTGGGATCGCGGCGGACGACGCTGGTGACGAAGCGCTCGCCGTCCAGGAGAAGTCGCGCTTGCGGCGGCGTGAAGGGCCAGGCCTGTATCGCCACCGACGCCGTGCCGCCGGCCCAAGGGCCCACGCCACGCGCGGGGTCGAAGCCGCGGCTGACGGTCACGCGGATGACGGCGTCCCCGGGCGGCTCCACGCCGTCCCAGCCCTCGGCCGCCAGCAGATCCGCGATTCCGGCCGCAACGACCTCGTCGCCGAAGGGCAGCTCGAAAGCCAGGGCATTGAGGCTGGCGTGAAGCCGGGCCAGGTGGCCATCCAACTCGATAGCCACGCCACGCCTCGCCCTCAGCGCCTCGAAGACGCCGTCACCCAGCTGGAATCCGCGGTCGTACACGGAGAGGTGTGGATCGGTCGACGGCAGCAACCTGCCGTCGAGCCATACGTACGACGCGGCGGGTCGGGCCATCTGAGTCTCCGCACGAGAGAGGAGTGGGGCGCCCAGCCGAGGGGGAAGCGAGGCGCCTCGTGAATCGGATCCTGCGGTAGGAGCGGCGGTGGCATTGTTGGCGCCCACGAACTCCTTCTCCGGAGCGATCGCCCGATCGAAGAAGCCCCACTCCATCCGCGGCGAATGATATGCGTGGAAGGGGGTTCGCGGCAGGCGCCTCGAGTTGATCGAATGGTGACTCAGTTGGCGGGCGGCCGGACGGAACGCAGCGGCGCCAGGGACTGGCGCCGCTGCGTTGGAGCCGGCATGCCTGATGGCCGGGGCGGTGTCGGAGCGCCCGCCTGCCGAAGTCGTGGCGACCCAGGCCGGCCGCGATGTCGGCTACGCAGCCGGCTCCTCTTCGGACGGCAGGGCGGCCACGGACGCGACGGAGCGGTGGCCGTAGTCTCGGATGCGCCCGTCCCGCATTCGGATGACCCGGTCGCAGGCATCGCCAACTTCGGAGTCGTGGGTTACCAGAACGATCGTCTGGCCGTGCTCGTGGTTGAACCCGCGGAGGAGGGCCAGGACCTCGGCGCTTCGATCCGAGTCCAGGTTGCCGGTCGGCTCGTCGGCCAGGATGATCTCCGGCTTGTTGACCAGGGCCCTGGCGATGGCGACGCGCTGCTGCTCGCCGCCGGACAGCTCCGAGGGCTTGTGGCCCGCACGATCGGCGAGGCCGACCAGGCCCAGAGCCTCGAGGGCGGCAGCCCGGCCGGCCTTGCCCTTGATGCCGGCATAGTCGCAGTCCAGAAGAACGTTCTCGAGAGCGGTGAGCGTGGGTACGAGATTGAAGTCCTGGAAAACGAAGCCCATACGACGAGCGCGGATCTTGGTCCGAGCGTTGTCGGAAAGCGAGGCGACGTCCTCGCCGGCCAGGCGGAGCTCGGGGGCCGGGCCGTGGTTTGGATCCGGAGCGTGGAGCAGCCCCAGGATGTGCATAAAGGTGCTCTTGCCCGAGCCCGACGGACCCATGATCGCCACCATCTCGCCGGCTTCGATTGAGATCTCGACCCCCTTGAGGGCCTCGACGGTATTGCGCCGGCTCAGGCGGTAGGTCTTGCGGAGGTTGCGACCTTCGAGGATTGCCATCGTTGTTTCTCCTTGGCGGGCCGCTATGCGTCTGGGTGGGTCGTTCGGTCCGTGCCGTCACTCGTACCGGAGGGCGGTCACCGGGTCGAGCCGAGAGGCGTGCCAGGCAGGGATGAAGCCGGCGAGGGCCCCGAGGACCGTGGCGAAGGCGACAGCAGTGGTGGCCGTGCCCAGCGTCAGGTCGAACAGGACATTGCCCGACTCGCGCCCGATGTCGTTGAAGAGCGTGGTCATGCCGGCGCCGATCGCGAGCCCAATCAGCCCGGCCAGCAACCCGATGGCAGCCGACTCCAGAACGATCTCGCGCCGGATGCGCCAGCGGGAGGCGCCGATGGCTCGTTTGATGCCGATTTCGCGGGTCCGCTCGGCTACGGCCATGGCCATGGTGTTAATGGTGGACAGGCCGCCGACCAGCAGGCTGAGCATCGCGACGCCGGTCAGGACGACACTGAAGATCGTGCTGATGCTGCCCAGCATGGCGTCGAAGTCCTTGCCGTCCATGACGGTGTAGGAGCTTCCGAGGGCCGCCTCGAGGCGAACCTTGAGCGTCTCGGGATCCACGCCGGCCGTAGGGTAGACGGTGATGCTGGTGGCGATGTCCGAGGCGTTGAGCTTGGACTGGATCAGGGGCGGGAGGGTCTTGATGAACAGCTGCTGAGCGGCGTCGAGCGGAACCTCGGCGTCCTTGTCGGGGGCGGTGAGCGTGGGCGCCAGGATGCCGACCACGGTGAACTGGACGCCCCGAAGAGTGACCGTGCCGCCGACGCTGGCATTGAGCTTGCGGGCGAGATCGCACCCCAGGACCGTCACGTTGCCCGAGTCGGACGCGGTCAGTTCCCGGCCCGAGGAGACGCTGACCGGGAAGGTCTCGAGCCTCTTGTCGCCCCCGGGCACGAAGCCGCTGATCATCTCGGGCGTGCCCATGGTGGCAGTCGTGTTGTCGTCAAACAGCATCGCGATGCCGGGCGTGGCCACCGCCACGCCATCGACCTTCTCGATCTTCGCGACGTCGGTCAGCGAGAGCGGCTGGAAGTTGCCGCTGAACATGGAGCCGATGCTGACTATGTCCTTGTCGGCGTAGTACTTGCTCCCGCCGTTGATCAGGGCGTTCATCTTGTTGGCCATCGACCCGAAGACGACCAGGGCCATGATGCCGATGGCGATGCCGGTGATCGTCAGTGTCGAG
>Ga0182027_10004471_pt1 | contig 21662 bp, 16 predicted proteins | sample 712E1DmetaG_FD_121300 | JGI IMG/M metagenome (GOLD analysis project Ga0182027, IMG submission 121300) | Permafrost microbial communities from Stordalen Mire, Sweden - 712E1D metaG (Illumina Assembly) | ecosystem: Environmental > Terrestrial > Soil > Wetlands > Permafrost | place: Sweden... | reverse complement strand
TCAAGCACATTCTTGTACCCCTCGACGGATCAAACCTTTCCGAAGCCTCGCTGATTCCTGCCGCGATCCTCGCGGAAAAATTTAAAGCGCTCATCACACTTTTACATGTAATTGAGCAGGACGCGCCCAGCGAAGTCCATGCTGACCGTCATTTAACGAAACCAGATGAAGCAATGGAATATCTTGAAGATATTGCCAAACGGGCTTTCCCGCCAAAGGTAAAAGTTAAGACTCACGTTCACACCGCTCCGGTAGCGGATGTGACGCGCAGTATTGTTGAACACATGACCACAGAATTCCAGACGGAACTGATCGTTATTTGCACCCACGGCAAGAGTGGAATACACGATGCACTGTTTGGAAACATTGCCCAGCAGGTGGCCGCACAAGATAAAACCCCGATCCTGGTGATTAAACCCGTGTCGCCCCGCTTCAAACTCGAAAAAATCCTCCTGCCGCTCGATCCCGATTCAGCGCATGATTACAGTTTCCCATTTGCAGAATCTTTGGCGCGAGCTTTCAAAGCTGAACTTCACCTTTTAAGTGTGATACCGACCTTCGGGACGCTGGCTGGTGAACAAGCAGCGGCAGGAAACCTGATGCCGGCTACCACCCAGGCCTTTCTCGACATGAAAGAAGAGAATGTGCGCAATCATCTCCAAGAACACGTGGAAGCATTACGCAAAAAGGGTTTGACCGCTTCGGCGGAAATTGCACGCGGCGACCCGGCCTCGGTGATCGCCAAGGCTGCAGAAAATATGGATTTAATCATCCTATCCACGCATAGACGGAAAGGAATGGGGGCATTTTGGGCGCGCAGTGTAGCGCCGAAGGTGGCACAAAAAACGAAGATACCCCTATTACTGATCCCGCTTTCGGAAAATGAATAGGGCGATTTAATGGAAACCACGTGAACATCAGAAATCCGGCAAAGAATACGATCCCGATAACCGGAACCGATGTGCCGAGGAGAGTATCATGAACCACGAAGATCAATCAAAATTCATTAAAGGCCTGCAAACGGCACTGCAAAAAGAACAAGCAACGAAACGAACTTATCTGGCCCTTGCAAAGAAAGAATCAAACGAGGTACGGCGAAAGGCCTTGACAGGCCTGGCAGAAACGGAGGCTGGCCACGCGGAACGATGGGCAACGCGCCTGAAAGAACTAGGCGCGGCTGTGCCGCCCGACCGCGAATCCCTGTGGGACCGAATCTGGCGCTGGGTGCTGATACAAAGTGGAACAGACAATGCGCTCAAACGCCTCGAAAGCAACGAAGATGCTGATACCGAGATGTACGCATCACTGGCAGAAATCGCGCCAACGGATGCAGATCGCGCCGCAGTCAATTCCGTAAAACACGATGAAGAGACCCACAGCGGCGCATTTCAAAGAACAAGCCAGTCCACCAATGCTCAAATAGGCCCTCAAGCGATGCTGGATATTATCCTGCATCGCGAGAGCTGGCATAGACGCGGAGGCGGTTGGATTGGGCAGGCAATTTACGGAGCCAATGATGGTCTGGGTTCCGTGTTTGGAATCGTCACGGGCGTTGCAGGCGCAACGGCTGGCGGTCCTGCCGTTCTGATCGCAGGACTGGCGGGAATGCTGGCCTCTGCGTTATCCATGGGCTCCGGAGCGTATCTTGCAACCAAGACCGAGCGCGAGGTGCAGGAAGCCGAATTGCGGCGCGAAAATCGTGAACTGCAAATCCACCCGGAAGAAGAGGAAGAGGAACTCTCGCTCTTCTATCAGCTCAAAGGCGTACCGGAAGACGAAGCGAAGATGCTCGCCTCACGATTGATCGCACAACCCGAATCGGCTCTGAAAACATTGGGCAGTGAAGAACTGGGGTTATCTGAACAGTCCTTTCCAAACCCATGGACTCAGGCGTTATCTGCAATGCTCTCAACCGCACTCGGAGCGTTCATTCCCATTATTCCATTTTTCTTCGCAGGCGGTTACGGAGCCATTCTAGCTTCGTTCGTCATCAGCACATTGGCACACTTTTTGATCGGCGCAGCCAAGACCATTGTCACCGGTCTAAGCCCGTGGAAGAGCGGTGCGGAGATGACCATCATCGGATTGGGCGAAGCGTTGATCACCTATGGATTAGGTCTCGTCCTTGGACCCGTGGTGAAGTAAAAATACTCCCGATCATTCTTCGTTCGACAATAACTTAAGCCGCTCCCACGGCTTCAAATCCGCGTCATCGGCCAGGATCGCCTTTAGTTCATACATCTCATCGCGCAAGGCAGCGGCTTTTTCAAAGTCCAAATTCTTCGCGGCTTCTTTCATCTGCCTTTCCATCTCAGAAATTATTTTTTGCAGTTCACTGCGCGAAGTCTTATCGTGATTCATTCGATATTCGGCTTTGGATTCGCCAACACCCAGCGCTTTGTCCTTCGCCTCGCCTGATAATTGATCCGTAATATCACGGATGGCCTTATGAATGCTGACCGGTGTGATATTGTGTTCTTCGTTATATTTCAACTGCTTGGCGCGGCGGCGATTCGTTTCGGTAATGGCCGCTTTCATCGAATCGGTCATACGATCAGCGTACATGATGACACGTCCGTTTATGTGACGGGCAGCACGACCTGTTGTCTGGATTAGAGCTGTTTGAGAACGCAGGAATCCTTCTTTATCCGCGTCCAAGATGGCAACCAATGAGACTTCCGGAAGGTCAAGCCCTTCACGCAGGAGATTGATGCCGACCACCACATCGAACACGCCGAGGCGCAGATCGCGCAGGATGCCCACGCGCTCCAACGTTTCCACTTCCGAGTGCAAATAATGAACCTTGATACCAAGCTCCATCAAATAATCGGATAAATCCTCCGCCATGCGTTTGGTGAGTGTGGTGACGAGTACGCGTTCACCGCGTTCAACCCGCTGGTGAATCTCGCCAATCAAATTATCCACCTGCCCTGTGGTTGGGCGCACTTCGATTTCAGGGTCCACCAGACCGGTTGGGCGAATAATCTGCTCTGCCACCTGCTCCGCGCGTCCCATTTCGTAGGGTCCCGGCGTGGCAGACGTGTAAATGGTGTAGCCCATGGATTTCTCAAACTCATTGAACTTCAGCGGCCGATTATCCAACGCGCTCGGCAGGCGGAAGCCATATTCGACCAGCGTTTCCTTGCGCGAGCGATCGCCGTTATACATGCCGCGGATTTGCGGAATGGACATGTGGCTTTCATCAATGATGAGCAAATAATCGCTGGGCAAAAAGTCAATCAACGTCCAGGGATGCGTGCCCGCCGCACGCTGATCGAGCTGGCGAGAATAGTTTTCGATGCCGGAGCAATAACCGACTTCCTTCAACATTTCCAGATCATAGCGTGTGCGTTGTTCGATACGCTGGGCTTCCAGCAATTTACCTTCGGACTTGAATAGAGCAATCCGTTCCTCCAATTCCCTCTCAATATCCGCTATCGAGGCTTTCATGCGATCCGAGTCGGTAAGATATTGCTTGGCAGGATAAATGGAAATCTCCTTCGGTTCATCGAAAATCTCACCGGTCAACGGATTGAACTGGGTTAGACGTTCGACTTCATCACCAAAGAAGGTAATACGGAAACCGCGCTTATCCTCATAGGCAGGGATGATCTCCAAGGTATCACCGCGCACGCGGAAGGTGCCGGGGCGTAATTCCATATCGTTGCGCTGATATTGCGACTCGACGAGCTGGCGGATCAACGCATTGCGCCGATACAACTGGCCAATCTGCAGGACAACGGTGCCTTTGCCGAATTCCTCCGGACTGCCCAAACCGTAAATGCACGAGACGGATGAGACGATAATCACATCCCGCCGCGAAACGAGCGACATCGTAGCGGCGAGGCGCAATCGTTCAATTTCCTCATTGATCTCCGTTTCCTTTTCGATATATAAATCATGCCGGGGAACATAGGCCTCGGGCTGATAGTAATCATAATAAGAAACGAAATACTCCACCGCATTTTCAGGGAAAAAATCCTTGAATTCCGTGTAAAGCTGCGCGGCAAGGGTCTTGTTATGCGCCATGATCAGGGCAGGCATTTGCAATTCCTGAATCACGGAGGCAACTGTAAACGTCTTACCGGTGCCAGTGGCGCCAAGCAGAACCTGATTGCGCATTCCTTTGCGGATGCCATCCACAAGCTGGGCAATTGCTTCGGGTTGGTCGCCGGTCGGTATAAATGGGGCTTGAAGTTTAAAGTCCATGGGATTCCTGTTCTGAAAGAACGTGCGTTCTATTATATCACAATGGAAAAACCGGGAATCTGAATATCCATCGGTGAACCATGGTATTGCCAAAGTCGGGGAATCCTTAACGCGAATTTTCGAATGCCGCGAATAAACTGTAGAAAATTGGACACTGTAGCTTTACTTCGTCTGAGAATGGTACTTGGGCGAGTAACAACCGTCAATAGGTATTCGGTCACCCCAACCGCAAATGATACGGCACATCAATCACCACACGCTCCAACCCGGATTTACGGCGCCCATAAAGCAAAGTCGTTTTCAACAGTAATGCAGTTTGATTATGGAGCAGGTTCTGCCACCAACTGGTCGTAACAAATTCAGGTAATACAACCACCGCCAGTTGACCATCATTATGTTCCGCGTCAGTCTTATCCAGGTATTCCAACAAAGGCCCGATCAGCGAACGATATGGAGATGGGACAACGGCCAGCGGAATATCCGGCCACCATTCCTTCCAATCTTCGCGCATACGGGACCCGGAACCGGGTTCCATTTCGACAAAGACCGCGGAGACGTTTGACGATATAGACTGCGCAAACGTCACCGCGTTGACCATGCCGCGATGTACGCCTGAAATTGGAATCACTACCCGTGCCGGGCTGACAGGCCTCAAAGACGGCGGCAACCCGTGCATGGAAAGCTGGTTTCTAACCTGGTCATAGTGCTGACGGACGCGATGAAATGCCAGCACAATCAATGGAATCACTATCACAGTAATCCAAGCGCCTTCCACAAATTTGCTGATTGCCACAACAAGGACGGTCGTCCCAGTCGCCAAAGCCCCCGCGCTGTTAAAAGTCGCTTTAGCGATCCATCCGCGACCTTTTTCCCTAAGCCAATGCACAACCATACCTGCCTGTGATAACGTAAAGGCCAGGAACGCTCCAATTGCAAATAACGGGATCAACGCGTGGGTATCACCATTGAAAAACACGATTAGTATCCCAGCTGCAACGGCTAGCAACGCGATGCCGTTCGTAAAGACCAGTCTATCTCCCAGGCCTCGAAGCTGGCGAGGAAGAAAACCATCACCTGCCACGATGGCCGCTACTCGCGGAAAGTCTGCAAAACTGGTGTTGGCAGCTACAGCCAAAATAAGCAAAGTGGTGAATTGAATTACCAAATAGAAAAATCCATCTCCAAGTAACCGCCGCGCCAACGCGGAGAGAATCGTCTCGTTGGGACCCGCAACAACGCCCAGGAACTGAGTCAATCCAATGCTTCCAACAAAAAGCGTTCCCATCAATAACGCCATCACGATTAACGTCTGACCGGCATTTCGTGCCTGTGGAGGCTTAAAAGCCGGAACGCCATTACTGATCGCTTCGACGCCTGTCAACGCGGTACAGCCGGTGGCGAAGGCATGCAGGATTAGAAAAAAGGTCAGCGGCGAAACAGCCGCGGGAACGGTGACCGCCGTGAGCGGAGTCGGACCCTCGATCCATAACCGCACCGCACCGTAAGCCAGCATCGGAAGATAAGTTGCCAGAAATAAATAGACCGGCACAGCCATCACCGTGCCGGTTTCGCGCAGGCCGCGTAAATTGATCACAGTGATAACAGCCAGAAGAATCAACGAGAGCACCACGCGATATGGCCAAAGTCCGGGGAACGCAGATGCGACCGCTGCCACTCCGGCAGTGAGGCTGACAGCCGCATTGAGAATGTAGTCAACCAGCAAAGCCGCAGCGGCGACCAGACCAGGAAGCGTGCCAAGATTTGATCGCGCTACAATGTATGATCCACCACCGGTTGGATATCCGTGAATGGTTTGATAATAAGAAAGCGCGACGACGATCAGCAATCCAATGATCGCCAATCCAATCGGCCAGGCAAAGGCCAACCCCGCACTGCCCGCAATGATCAAACCAAGATAAATTTCCTGATTGGCATATGCAATGGAAGAAAGCGCATCAGGAGAGAACGCCGCCAACGCGCGGATTTTGTTCAACTGTTTGTGCCCTGCCGAGGATGTTGGAAGAGCCGGGCCAATGAGCAGGTCTTTCAAATGAGAAAGCATACGCTTCTTCTCCTTATTGGTTCAACTTGATTATAAGCTCAATAACCTGCTATACTATTTCGGAGAAAGGATGCAGGATTCTTATGAGCCACAAGAAAATCATGATGAAACCCGACAAGAAGATTGCGCTTGTCGCTCACGATAACAAGAAACAGGACCTGGTGGAGTGGGCCATGTTCAACCGCGACCTGTTGGCGCACCACGAAGTGTTTGCCACCGGGACAACCGGTGAGATGCTGGAACGCGAGCTTGGATTCAAAATCACCAAACTACAAAGCGGCCCACTGGGCGGCGACCAGCAGGTCGGTGCGATGATCGTCAACGATGAGATCAATTTTCTGATCTTTTTCTGGGACCCACTGGAGCCGATGCCGCACGATCCGGATGTCAAGGCGCTTTTGCGGATGGCCGCGGTTTGGAATATCCCGATTGCGTGCAACCGCGCCTCTGCTGATTTCATGATCTCGTCCCCCCTGATGGACGGCGAATACGACCGCCTTGTCCCTGATTATGACGACTACCGCAAACGAAAGATCCCGCAAGCCGAGCCGACGCATAAAAGCGCAAAAGTTCCTGAGCAAAAATAAATGCAGGCTTTGCTACAAACATGCGAAATCTAATCTTATGTCGCTGCGAGGAAGGCGTTCGCCTGCACTGAGTTCTTCAGTGTCCCGACGACCGCGAAGCGTGCCTCTGGCAAGCAATCCTCCTGTTTGAAGATGAGATTGCTTCGGGATAAACGTCGCCTCCGGCGTGCTTCGCGATCTCGCAACGACATATGGTAATGAGTTAATCGCAATGGACATTACTCAAACCTTCCATGCCGCCACGCGCACCGAATGGCGCAAGTGGCTGAAAAAGAATTACAAAACCGGGAAGGAAATCTGGCTGGTGTATTACAAGAAGACCAGCGGAAAGCCGCGCGTCGAATATAACGATGCAGTGGAGGAAGCGCTGTGCTTTGGCTGGATTGACAGCACCGTCCGAAAAATTAACGAGGAGAAATTTGCACAGCGATTCTCGCGGCGAAATCCGAAGACTGCGTATTCGCAAGCGAATAAAGAACGATTGGAGAAACTCATCGCCGAGGGGAAAGTGATGGAGGATGTTCTGGCATCGCTTGGCAATATTTCTTCACTGAAATTTAAAATTCCACAGGATATTCTCAAGGTGATCAAAGCCAACAAGGAAGCCTGGAAGAATTTCCAGAACTTTTCAGATGCCTACAAGCGTATACGGATCGCCTTCATTGACGGCGCGCGGAACCGCCCGGCAGAATTCCAAAAGCGGTTGAACTATTTCATCAAGATGACGGAGAAGAACAAGCAGTTTGGGTTTGGAGGAATTGAGAAGTATTATTGACAAGCCTTATTCCACCGGAAAATCATTGGCAAAAACAACGCTGGAAATACGTCTCTGTGAACATCGCCGAAAGTCTGCTACAATTAATACATCCTCACATGAATCATCTCTGGTCTCCGTGGCGTATGACATACATTGATAATGCGAACAAGGAAGAAGGCTGTGTCTTTTGCAAGTTACAAGCCAAGGAAGACGGCCCCGAAAACCTGATCATCCAGCGTGGCCAACTGGCTTATGTAATCTTGAACCGCTATCCCTATACCAGCGGCCATGTTATGGTGGTGCCGTTTGCCCACAAACCCAACCTGGAAGAGTTGGACGCCGCCACACGTGCAGAAATGATGGAATTAACCTCGCAGGCGACGGTTGTCTTGCGAAAAGTCTATAAGGCCGTGTCGTTCAATGTCGGCGCCAACATCGGCGAGGCGGCCGGCGCGGGTGTGAAGAATCACGTTCACATTCACATTGTGCCACGCTGGGTAGGAGATACGAATTTCATGTCCGCGGTGGCCGAGACGCGCGTCCTGCCGGAATCACTGGAAGATAGCTGGCGGCGAATCCGGGATGGGTTTCGATCTTAGTTCCGATCAATTTACGAATGTCCCGTAGATTTCAAAGGATCATGTGCACCCTTTTCTTTATCTCCATTGTTCTGATCAGTTGCAGTCCAGCCTCCACCCCAACATCCCAACCAGAAATCACGCCGAGCATCACTTTAACGTTAACGCCAACGATCCAAACCCCGACCGCGACGTTGATGTACAAGATCAAATGGAGCACACTCGCAGGTGAATACGAACAAAAGACCGGATTTGAACGGCCGATCAAATTCATCAACGCAGACGGTTCATCCGCGGCGCTCAAACCGGGTCACACGTGGGTGATCATCGTGACACAATTCAGCACTCTTACCAATCAACAGAACGGTGTATATTTAGTACGATATATTCCTGCCCCAGGCGAAGCGCGCTAGATCCAAACAGAAGAATGTGGAGAACACCATGCAAACCTATCTCCTGCCATTGATCGCTTTGTTCAATGAGAATGCAAATCCCAACCAGGCTGCGCCGATGAAGAAATATATGCGCGACCAGTTCGAGTATCTGGGGATCAAAACACAGCAATTGAAAGCACTCTCCAAAGAATTTATTGAAAAACATGGCTTGCCGCCTATAAGCGAACTCGACCCAATCATGCACGATCTATGGGAAATGCCGCAGCGCGAGTTTCAATACCTGGCCGTTGGATTCACAGAGCGCCTGGTGGATAAACTTCCCGCAAAGTTCACCAAAACCATTGAATATATAATCACACACAAATCCTGGTGGGATACCGTGGACAGCATTGCCGGCGATACCGTTGGACCTCATTTCCTGCGATTCCCGGCTGAGCGCGAGAAATATCTCACCAAGTGGCGCGCCTCGGATAACTTCTGGTTAAGACGCACGACCATCCTATTCCAACTGGGCTACAAAAAGGATACGGATTTTGACCTGCTGTGCGAGATCATCCGGGAGAACCTTAACTCAAAGGAATTCTTCATCAACAAAGCCATCGGTTGGTCATTGAGACAGTACGCGCGAGTAAATTCCACGGCAGTGAAAAGGTTTGTGAAGGCCACACCGCTCCATCCATTAAGCCGAAGAGAAGCGATGAAACATCTGGGGTAATCCTTCAGCTTAATTCGCGTCGCTGGCTATATAATGAGACCAAATATGACCCATTTAGGAGAGCCATGAGCAAAGAAACCGAAGCCGTGATCCTTTCAGCGGTCCGGACTCCGATTGGAAAATTCCAGGGCGCGTTGAGCGGCATCCCCGCCACGAAGCTGGGTGCAATTGTAGTCAAGGCGGCAGTGCAGCGCGCAGGGATCGAGGCGAAAGATATCGAAGAGGTGCTGATGGGAAACGTGGTACAAGCCGGCGAGGGACAGGCTCCAGCGCGCCAGGCCGCAATCTACGCAGGCATACCTGCAACGGTCAGCGCAACCACGATGAACAAAGTGTGCGGATCGGGGTTAAAAGCCGCCATGAGCGCAGCGCAAGCCATCCGTGCAGGCGACGCAGAGCTATTCGTCGCAGGCGGGATGGAAGCGATGAGCCGCGCACCTTATCTGGTCAACGGAAGAAGCGGTGAATTGAAGTACGGAAACCAACAGTTAACCGATGCTCTGCTCAATGACGGCTTATGGGATCCGTTTGAAAATTGGGGCATGGGCAACGCGGCCGAATTCATCGCGGACGAGTATGAAGTGACGCGCGAGGCAATGGATGAGTTTGCGCTGGGCAGTCATCAAAAAGCAGTGAAAGCCATGGAGGCAGGGAAGTTCAAGGATGAAATCGTCCCGGTTGAGATTCCAGGACGAAAAGGTGAAGTCACGATTGTTGATAAAGATGAGGGTCCGCGCAAAGATACGTCACTTGAGTCGCTGGCAAAACTGAAACCTTCCTTCAAGGCGGACGGCAAGGTGACAGCGGGTAATGCGTCCGGCATGAATGACGGCGCAGCGGCAGTGGTCATTGCAGCACGGGCATACGCAGAGGAACATCATCTCAAGCCGCTGGCGCGCGTGGTCGGCTACGCGCAAGCAGGGGTCGAGCCAAAATATCTATTTGCAGCACCTGCATATGCCATACCCAAATTGTTGAAGAAAGTTGGATGGACACTGAAGGACGTTGACTTGATCGAACTCAACGAAGCGTTCGCGGCGCAAGTGCTGGCAGACGGTTATGCGCTCGCCGATAAAGGCTGGGATTGGAATAAGGTCAATCTCAACGGAGGCGCAATCGCACTCGGTCACCCACTGGGAGCCAGCGGTGCGCGTGTGTTGACCACGTTGATCTATGCCTTGAAAGACCATGGCTTGAAACGTGGCATCGCGTCATTGTGTCTCGGCGGCGGCGAGGCGGTGGCAATGGCGATAGAGATGGAATAAACCGGAGATAAACGGAGATGAACAAAGATTTAAAGAAGCCAAGTTTATTTCCGTGCATCGTTGGTAGATTATGAATAAAGGAATAGCTATGGGAATCAAAAACATATTTGTGGTAGGCGCAGGGACGATGGGAAACGGCATTGCGCAGGTCGCAGCAACGAGCGGATATCAGGTTACGTGCATGGATGTGATACCTGCGGCGCTGGAGAAAGCCAAGGCGACGATTGCCAAGTCTATCGCGAAACTGCTGGAGAAGGGAACAATCAGTGCGGAACAGAAAACCGCCGCTGATCAAATCAAATTCGTTTCATCATATGGCGATCTACCCAAAGCGGACTTTGTCATCGAAGCCGCAACGGAAAACCCAGAGTTAAAATTCAAAATCTTCAAAGAGCTGGATGCGGCGGCGCGTGAAGGGATCATCATCGCCAGCAATACCTCCTCCATTTCAATCACCAAGATCGCGGTACAAACCAAACGGGCGGACAAAGTGATCGGGATGCACTTCATGAATCCGGTACCGCTGATGAAACTGGTCGAGGTCATCAAAGGACTCGCCACCAGCGAAGAGACACTCAAGACCACACTGGAACTATGCAAAGTCATGGGTAAGGAGGCGGTCGAAGCCAATGATTCGCCGGGATTCATTTCCAACCGTATTTTATGTCCGATGATCAACGAAGCGATCTTTGCCTTGCAGGAAAACGTCGGCACACCGGAAGCCATTGACCAGGTGATGAAGCTCGGAATGAATCACCCCATGGGGCCGCTGACACTGGCGGATTTGATCGGCCTGGATGTCGTTTTATTTGTGATGGAGGTTTTGCAAAGGGACCTGGGCGAAGACAAATACAGGCCCGCGCTGTTGTTGAGGAAGATGGTGGACGCAGGATATTTGGGGAGAAAGACGGGAAGAGGGTTTTATCAATATTAGCGGTCAGCAGTCAGCAGTCAGCGGTCAGCGTTCAGCTTTCAGCTAATGGATGATCTGTGATCGGGAGGAACCATGAAGGATTTTAAGCAACTGAAAGTTTGGGAGAAGGCTCATCAACTGGCCTTAGCAATTTATAAAGCCACCGCTCAATTTCCCAAAGAAGAACTCTACGGATTAACTTCTCAAATCCGCCGGGCAAGTATGTCCATTCCAACAAACATTGCCGAAGGCTGTGGACGAAACACAGATGCCGAGTTTGCCCGCTTCCTGCAAATCGCAATGGGATCAGCCAGTGAGACAGAATATGAGCTTATTCTTGCCCATGATCTTGAATTTCTTGCCAATGAACATTACGAAAAACTTCAGAGTCGGGTTGAGGAGGTCAAGAAAATGCTCTCGTCACTCATCAAAACCATCCGCGCTGACCGCTGAAAGCTGATAGCTGAGTGCTTATAATCAACTTTGGAAGCAGTTGCATTTCAGCCTGCTTTGTCTTATCATGGTATCAGAACATGTTATGGTCTTCGCTTCAAAGGAGAAGAAAATGTCACATAAACCTTTTACCCAAGTTTCCGTTTTCATATTGATCGTGCTGGCATTCCTGGCTGTTCCGATCAGCGCCAATGCAGGAGGCAGTTGTGGGAGTACTTACACCGTCCAATGGGGTGACACGCTCGGAAGCGTGGCAGAGATGTGCGGCATCACCGTTTCCGAGTTGTACAGTGCCAACCCCGGCATCAGTGGATATCTATATGCCGGTCAGGTTCTAACGATACCTAACGACAGCAACTACGACAATTACAATAACTACAACGGCTACGGCAGTACCTCATATAACTATAACTATGCCCCGACCAGTTCCAACGGAACATACGTTGTTCAGGTTGGCGACACATTCTCCGAAATCGCAAGCCGTTACGGGGTCAGCGTGAACGCTCTATGGAATGCAAATCCATATATCGGGAATGTAAATCTTCTGTATCCCGGACAAGTACTCAATATCCCATCAACATCCTATTATGCAACGCCTGTGCCCGTCTCGCCATATTACGCGTCACAACCTGGATCACCCTGGTATGGACCTCAACCTTATTCTACATGGAACGGATATTATCCTCCCCCACCGTGGTTCGCCGCTACGCCGACTCCCACAGAGGTTTCGGTGCCGCTATCCGTAGGGAATGCGTCTGCAGGAAGCCCAACCGCGACCATCGAATTATCCAATAAAGCCAACGCCGACGTGTATGTATCGCTTCAAGGCACTGCCAGAGACGGTACGAATATCATTCGCGAATACCCGGTCAGCGGAACATTCAATAAAACCATCCCCGCCGGTTTTTACTATTATGTCGCCTGGGTGGGTGGACAGGAATTCAGCGGAGCGATCAACCTGCCGGGAGGCTCAAACCATTCTTTGATATTCCACAGCAATGAGGTGGATGTCCAATAACGCCACAGGTTTATGCTATACTTTTACTTACTGGTAAGGAGTTTCTTATGACAATCTCTGAACTTGAACATGCCGTCACCCAATTATCCGAACGAGAGTTAGCCCGTTTCCGCGAGTGGTTCGATGAATATTGCGCCCAGATATGGGACAAGCAAATCGAAAAGGATGCTAAATCAGGTCGCCTCGATCAACTGCTTGCCGAAGTAGATGAAGAATATAACGCGGGATCAAGCAAACCATTATGAATCATCGGACCTTGCCGCGCTTCTGGCAGCATTACGGACAACTACCAAAAGAAGCGCGCGAGTTGGCGGATAAGAACTTTGATCTCCTCAAGTCCGACCCTCATCATCCTTCGCTCCACTTTAAGAAAGTTGACGCCGTGAGAAAATTATGGTCAGTGCGCATTGGATTGCAATATCGCGCGCTGGGCGTGGAAAAACCAGACGGCATTTTATGGTTTTGGATCGGCACGCACGCCGAATATGATAAGTTGGTAGCATGAAATCAAATCGCCCCTAAGCAGATTTACTTGCATGGGGCGATTTCTCGTTCAAAGTAAAATTCACCAATGGCCGGCCCCCTCTATTTCTCCCCCAAATCCGACAACGCAATTAATAGATGCGCATCCATAATTTTCCTCGTCGTATTTGGGGGAGATGTCCCGCAGGGACAGTGGGGGCTGTAGGAGGATTCTCTGCCGCTTGAACCCATCCCGTTTAGCAAGGTGCGACGCACTCTCTCACACATAGAAAGGCGGTGACCATGGCGCATGACAAAGCATATCTCGAAGTAGAAAAGAAAATCCAGGAAGCGCGAGGAATCTAAACCATGTCTTGGGATACAAACTTAATTGAAGAACAGAAATTAGCAGCTAGCCATTTTGGAGCTCATGCAAGATTGCTTGCTGGCCCTGGGACAGGGAAAACTTTAGTCTTAACGCGCCGCATAATGTATTTGATTCAAGAAAGACAGATTGACCCTTCACAAATACTTGCTCTTACTTTTACGCGCGCTGCCGCGGCTGAACTTAGACAAAGAGTAGCCAAAGAATTAGGTAACGAAATTATCCCAAAGATTTCTACTCTACACTCTTTTGCCCTCAGACAATTGTTGCGAAATTCTAGAAAACTATCTGCTTTACCCCAACCACTTCGAATTGCGGACGATTGGGAAGAGCGAAACATTATTATGGAAGATATCAAAAGGATTGTGCCACTTGACGATATTGACCAAACTAAGGAAAAATTTTCACTTTTATCTGCAGATTGGGAAAGTCTAATAGCTGACAAAGCCTATACACCAGAACCGCGTTTCATTGGGGCTTGGCAAGAACACAGGCACATTTTCGGTTATACACTACGTTCAGAACTTGTTTATCAACTCAAACGCTCCCTAGAAAAAATCGAAGATTTCTCCATTGAATACCCTATCCAACACTTACTTGTGGACGAATATCAGGATCTAAATAAATGCGATTTAGCAGTAATCAGAGCCATCGCAAATCGAAGAATAGAAGTATTCGTAGCAGGAGATGATGATCAGAGCATTTATTACTTCAGGAAAGCTCATCCCGAAGGAATAAGAAGTTTTCGTACTGAGTATGAAGATTCCGTAGATTTACCACTAAAGATATGTAAGCGTTGCGATCCGGCAATTCTGCAAATTGCTGAGTTTGTCGCTGAGCTTGATACTAAGCGAATAAAAAAAGAAACTAGGGCAGAAAACGGGAAATCCCAAGGAGATGTTAAACTTCTAAGATTTACAGACCAAAACACTGAGGCTATAAGCATTGCGAAACTCTGTAAACACTTTATTGAACAGAAGCATGTGAACCCTGAGCAAATACTAGTATTGTTACGAAATGACAGGAATGGCGCCTATTCAAAAGAATTACAAAAGGCTTTTGATTCAATTAATATCCCGCTCTCTATAGACGAAAAATCAAAAAGCGTATTTGACAACAAGCTTGGCCGACAAGTATTAGCGCTCTTTCGCCTTACAAAAAACATTGAAGATCATCTAGCTTGGCGAACCCTACTTCAGTTAAGAAGAAACGATTTGGGAGAAAAGAAGCTTATAGAACTTTATGATTTAGCACAACGGAATGGATTGAGTTTTCATCAATTGCTCAAGAGAACCGCAGATGGCGAATTTCAATTTGCTTACCGCAAAAAGGTTTCAAACGAATATAAACAAATTAAAGATCTAGCAGAGTCGATAACTAATTCAACTCAAAACAGCGCAAATACAATTGAAGAAATAATAAGAAAATCAATGGATATTATCTCGGTTGAATCAAGCGAAAAGGTTAAGCTCACTGAGAAAATACTTGAATTTGCAAGAGCTAACAACATTTCCTCAATTGACGAATTAACCTCCACAGTTGAAATTTCTGATTCTGAAATCGAAAACGAGATTGAAAAAGACAAAGTCAATGTCTTAACAATGCACAAGGCGAAGGGATTAACAGCCGATATTGTCTTTGTCTTAGGAGCAGAAGACGAAATTATTCCTGGAAAACAAGAAGGGGAGCCTGAGCTTGGTGACGAAAGAAGATTATTGTTCGTCTCATTAACGAGAGCAAAACACAACCTATATATTACTTACTGTAACCAAAGAACCGGTCAGCAAAAAATGTCGGGAAGAAATCCTGGTAATTCTAGACGCACTCTAACTAGGTTTCTCGGTGACAGCTTTCTAAGGCCTGAATCTGGTGAAAGTTTTGTGACAAGTGTCACCGCGAAGTAATACTCTTCAACCCAGAAAGGCAGACACCATGGCGCATGACCAAGCATATCTCGAAGCAGAACAGAAAATTGAAGAAGCGCGGCATTCGAGGGCAACAGAACTTAATCTCGCCGTAATGAGACTCACTGAATTGCCAGAATCACTATGTAGCCTTAAGTACTTAGAAAAATTGGATCTATCAAGTAACAATTTATCAGTCTTGCCGAAGAAATTGAGCCAACTCAATTATTTGAAAGCTTTAGATATTGGTAACAACAGATTTACTTCTATCCAAGAATCTTTATATCTACTTCCTCAGTTGCAAGTGCTGGACATCCATAAAAATATGTTGAAGGAGATGTCAGAAAATATAGCCTCATTAAAAAGGCTTAAAAGGCTAAATGTTTCAGGCAATTACTTGAAATCTCTTCCGTTATCGCTTGAAAAGCTAACACAATTAGAAAATCTTTGGGCAGGAGGAAATATATTCGGCGAATTACCAATGGCAATAAGGAAACTAAACAATCTAAAAATACTAGGCGTTTTTCAAAATCGTTTGACATATTTACCTGAATGGCTTGAGACATTACGTAATCTTGAAACTCTAGATGTTGAAACAAATTATTTAACCGATGTTCCTGCCTCTCTTGCTCATCTTGAGCAATTGATGAGTCTTAATATTGACCACAATCCCCTCAACCCAGAACTCGCTGAAGCCAATAAACGAGGTTTCGAAGCTGTCAAAGCTTACTTGCGCGCCAAAGCCGCAGGGCAAATCATGCTCAACGAAGCCAAACTCATTTTGGTCGGCGAAGGAGAAGTGGGCAAGACTTGTTTGATGGATGCGCTACTCGGTAGACCGTGGCAAGAACACGATACGACGCATGGCATTGAAATTCAACCCATCAAAGTCACCGATCCCGATAACAAAAAAGAGATGACGCTCAACGGCTGGGATTTCGGCGGTCAGCGCGTTTATCGTCCCACGCATCAGTTGTTCTTCAGCGCGCCTGCCGTCTATCTTGTAGTTTGGAAACCGCGTGAAGGTCCGCAACAAGGATTTGTCAAAGAGTGGATCAAGCTGGTCAAGCATCGCGAACCTGATGCAAAGATTCTAGTGGTTGCCACACACGGCGGTCCGGGACAACGTCAGCCCGATATTGATCGTCAGGAATTGATTGATTTGTTCGGCAAAGACACGGTACTTGGTTTCCATCACGTGGAAAACAAGCCAGATGAACAAGGAAATCGGCGCGGCATCGAAGAACTCAAGCAAGCCATCGCGCGCGTGGTGGTCACTCTGCCTGAAGTAGGACGCTCCGTTCCCAAACGCTGGCAGGAGACGCGTGAAGCATTGGAACAAATCCATCAAGCCTATGTGCCACTCAACGAAGTCATGGGACTTTGCAAGCAGCACGGTATGGAGGATGAAGAGGCGCGTTTATTCATCACCATTTCTCATCGCCTCGGGCATCTCATCCATTATGAACATGATCCTGCTTTGCAGGATATCGTTGTGCTCAAACCGGATTGGCTGGCGACCGCCATCAGCTTTGTGCTGGATGATGAAGCCACGCGCAAAGCGCACGGTCTCGTGCGTCTCTCGCATCTCGCCAAATTATGGGATGATCCGTTACGCCCGCCAGACTCGCGCTATCCAAAGGAACTCCATCGAATCTTTGTGCGGCTGATGGAGCGCTTCGACCTTTCCTACCGCGCAGTGGGTCTCTCGCCAAATGACGACACTGACCCTGCCTATCTCATTGCCCAACTCGTCCCCGATAACCGCCCTGAATACATTCCCGCCTGGGCAGGGAGCGTTTCAGTAGGAGATATTCAACAAGAACAAATTTGCCGAATCATGGATCAAAAAGGGCAATCTTCTTCCGCCGAGGGCCTATTCTATCAATTGATTGTGCGCTTGCACAAATACTCACTTGGTCGCACTAACTATTATGATAGCGTTCACTGGCAGCGCGGTCTCGTGCTGGATGACGAATACAACGGCCGCGCCCTGATGGAACACAAGGGTAATGATGTGCATATCACCGTGCGTGCGCCCTATCCCGAACGCTTCCTTGCCATGTTAACTGCTGAAGTCAAATATCTGGTCGAGAGTTTCTGGGAAGGCTTGCGCTGCGATGTGATGGTTCCGTGCATGACTCCATGTGGGAGAAATGAACCAGGAACTGGATTGTATGAAGTTGACAAACTGATCGACAGCAAACGAAAAGGACGACCTGAATTTCCATGTCCTGTTTGCAATGAGTGGCAGAATATTGATTCACTTCTCCGCAACGCACCTGCCGCACAACCGGTTTCTGTGGATGAATTGCTCGTTGAATTTGCCAAAATGAGGAGTGAGATATATAGCATCCGCCCACAATTAGCTCAGCAACAAACTGCAATACTTGGACGTTTTACAAACGTAGATGTTGGCATTCAACGCTTATTCAGTCAAGCCGAAAACAACTTCATTAAATTATTGCAGGTCTTTACTGATGAGGCTAAAGAAGGGCCACGCTTATTCAGCCTTGTACCCGTTGAACGAAGTAAATTCAATCCGAAAGAATGGACAAGTGCCAAGTTCCGTTTAACCTTGTGGTGTGAACATTCGCGCCTGCCACTTCCTGACCTGAATGGAAAGGACAGCACGAAAGGCGTTTATGAATTGGAGCTTACGCGCGATTGGTTCAAGAAAGCTGCACCATATCTAAAGTTAGTCACTGGCGCATTGAGTTTGGTTTTGCCGGTTGCATCTTCTGCGGTAAAGCTGGCGATGGACGAAACTGCATACAAAGCCATTGAGAATGAGCTTGATTTCGGCAAAGAAGTCATTGACGCATCTCTCACTGGAAGCGAGAAAGCAGTTGATTGGCTTGACAGTGGAGATGCAACCGATCTTGGACGCAGTGTAGGCACCCGCGCTGAAGGCGCGACCTTGCGCGAGTTACATGCGCTATTAAAACAAAAAGACCCTGGTTTCGGTGGTCTCGTGCGTGTGATGAACAAGCGCCAGGAATTCTTATGGGTGCATGAACGGTTTGCATCTGAATACTAAACATTCCAAGCCGCCAGCGAACACTGGCGGCTCTTGTTTTATAATCAGCCCAATTCGCTGTGGAGGATACACGCATGGATAAAGTTTACGATTATGTGATCATCGGTTCTGGTTTCGGGGGCAGCGTTTCAGCGATGAGGCTGACGGAAAAGGGCTATTCCGTGATGGTGATCGAAAAGGGCAAGCGCTTCGAGGATAAGGATTTCGCCAGAACTAACTGGCAATATTGGAAATACCTGTGGATGCCTGCCATTCGCGCACATGGCATTCTGCAAATCAGCATCCTGAAAGGTGTGATGGTCCTGCACGGCGCGGGTGTCGGTGGCGGAAGTCTCGGGTATGCCAATGTGCTGGAAGTCCCAACCGAGGAGACTTTCGCGACGCCGGCATGGAACCAACCGATCGCATGGGGACAAATCCTCAAGCCACACTTTGAGACTGCCAGGAAGATGCTGGGCGTGGCTCGCAATCCAAAACTATGGAAAGCCGATGATGTTCTAAAGCAGATGGCGGTTGAGCGCGGGATGAGTCAAACATTCCGTACAACGGAGGTCGGCGCGTATTTTGGCGAGCCGAATCAAAGCGTGCCTGATCCGTATTTTGGAGGCGAAGGCCCGGCGCGCGCAGGCTGCACTCATTGCGGCGGGTGCATGGTCGGCTGCCGGTACAATGCGAAGAACACTTTGCCGAAGAACTATTTATTTTTTGCAGAGAAGAACGGGGCGAAGATTTTATCGGAAGCGGAGGTCATTGATATTAGACCGAGGACGGGAGACGGAGGACAAGTGACAGAGGGCGGACGACCCTTGTATGAGATTACCTATCGCAGGTCAACTTCAGCCTTTATAGAGAATCAGCAGGTACAAGCCAGAAATGTAATCCTTTCGGCGGGGGTAATGGGCACGATCAAACTGTTGTTAAATCTACGCGATGTCAAAAAATCCCTGCCAAAGCTTTCGCCGCGAGTCGGTGATATGGTACGGACAAATTCCGAAGCATTGCTGGGCTCCGTGGCGCGCAAATCGGAGATCAATTATTCAGAGGGCGTTTCGATCTCATCCATCTACAATCACGATGAGATCACACGCGTCGAACCGGTGCGTTATCCGGATGGTTCATCACTGATGCGATTCCTGGCCGCACCTTTGATTGACACAGACGTAAGCGTGCCGGTGCGACTGCTGAGATTTTTAGGCTGGGCGTTGACCCATCCAATGGATTTTTTGAAGGCACTGGTTTTACCGGGCTGGGCGCATAACGTGACCATCCTGCTGGTGATGCAGCGCGCCGATAATCGAATGCGTTTCCGGATGGGACGCAGTTTCTTCACGCTGTTCCGGCGCGGTTTGGTGGCAGAGGCAGAACCGGGTTATGAAATCCACGCACAGGTGAAAGGCTCGCATCAATTAACACGTGATTTTGCAAAGCGAACGAACGGAATCGCGTTGGGGTCAATCGGCGAAAATCTTTTAGGACTTCCGACCACCGCTCATATTCTCGGCGGCGTACCGATCGGAAAAGATGCAAGCGAAGGCGTGGTCAATGAAAACTTTGAAGTGCACAATTATCCGGGCATGTATATCATTGACGGTTCGATCATGCCTGCCAATCCAGGAGTCAATCCAAGCCTGACGATCACGGCGCTGGCGGAATATGCAATGTCGAAAATACCTGTAAAGAAATGAGCGCCTGTGAACAGTGACTTTCAAACATCCAAAGACTATGCTGTGCGATTCGATGAACAGGACAAGCTTGCCTCCTATCGAAACGACTTCGTCATCACTGATCCCGATTTAGTCTACTTCGATGGCAATTCACTTGGACGATTGACCAAAGCCTCGGTCGAACGCGCCAGACAAATCATCGAAGAAGAATGGGGAAAGGAATTAATCCGCGGCTGGAATAAAGGTTGGTGGGAATCACCCGCGCGTGTGGGTGAAAAGATCGCGCGATTAATAGGAGCCGCGGCAGGACAGGTCATTGTGGGTGACATCACTTCAATCAACTTGTTCAAACTGACGATGGCCGCGCTGGCACTTCTTCCCGAAAGGAAGTGCATCCTTACCGATACGCTCAACTTCCCGTCTGATATGTACATCCTGCAGGGATGTGTCCAACTGCTTGGGGACAAACATAAAATCGTTCGCATCGGCTCAAGGGATGGAGATATCACGCCTGATCTCGCCACGCTCGAAAGGGCAATCAATAATGATACGGCGCTGGTCACGCTCTCGCATGTCGTTTTCAAAAGCGGCTATCTTTACGACATGGCCGCGGTTACCGAACTCGCACATCTCAAAGGCGCGCTGGTGTTGTGGGACTTAAGTCATTCGGTTGGTGTAGTACCCATCGCCCTCGATCAATGCAAGGTGGATTTCGCCATCGGCTGCACATATAAATATCTCAACGGCGGGCCAGGCGCGCCTGCCTTTCTTTACGTGAACCAATCCCTGCAGGATAGAGTCTCTTCGCCGATCTGGAGTTGGTGGGGACAAAACCAACCGTTCGCCTTCGACCTCGATTATGCCCCGGCCTCTGGAGTGAATCGTTTCCTCACCGGGACTCAGCCCATGCTTTCCCTGCTTACGATGGAAGCCGCGCTTGACCCGCTTCTCGAAGCAGGTATGGAAGCAATCCGCACAAAATCCGTCTTATTGACTGAGTATGCGTCCTACTTGACCGATCACTTGCTCGCCCCGCTCGGCTTTTCACTCGGCTCCCCGCGCGACCCTGCCAGACGCGGCTCGCACATTAGCGTGCGGCACGAAGAAGGTTACCGCATTAGCCGCGCTCTGATCGAAGAGATGAACCTCATCCCCGATTTCCGGGAACCCGATAATATCCGCCTCGGCTTTGCGCCGCTCTACACGACTTTTCATGAAGTATGGGAAGGGTTTAATCGCATCCACAATGTGGTGG
>Ga0182027_10004470_pt1 | contig 21665 bp, 15 predicted proteins | sample 712E1DmetaG_FD_121300 | JGI IMG/M metagenome (GOLD analysis project Ga0182027, IMG submission 121300) | Permafrost microbial communities from Stordalen Mire, Sweden - 712E1D metaG (Illumina Assembly) | ecosystem: Environmental > Terrestrial > Soil > Wetlands > Permafrost | place: Sweden... | reverse complement strand
TTTGGACGCGGCGTGCGATTTTCCGTGGTGCGGCGCGAACCGCGGCGTTCCCGTTTGTCAGTGTTGGTTTTGCGTGGCATGGCTATTTGACTTCGCGATGAAGTGTGTGACGGCGAAGAAACCGATTATACTTTTTGATTTCGAGCTTCTCCGTCTTCAGCTTTTTGTTGCGAGTGGTTGTGTAGCGCGATGGCGACTTGCCTTCCTTGCGCGCTTCGGTGCATTCGATGGTGATGATTTCTCGCGGCATAAATTGGATTATTCCTTCACCTTGGCTTTGGGTTCCTCCGGCTCATCCGACTCCTCTTCAACATCCGCAACACTCACGTTGTCAATGGAGCCGAGCTGGCCGATGCGGCGCTGATGTAATGCACCTTCGCGTTCCAATTGCGCCTGCGACTCGACGGTAAACCGCGCCCATGGAATCGCATTAAGACGCGTCTTGGGGATCGACTTGCCGGTCAATTCACAAACGCCGTAGGTCTTTTTCTCGATGCGCTTGAGCGCCTCTTCAATTTCATAAACGGCATCCTGGTCGGAGGATAGCAGGCTTAACGCAAAATCGCGGTCAAAATTGTCCGTGCCCGAATCCGCCATGTGCAGGCTGTAACCCGGCATCTCCTGCGCGGATTCCTCGGCCAGTCCATTCATCTGGCGAAGCAACTGTTCGCGCAGTTCAAGCAACCGGTTGTAATACTTCTGCCACTCAGGCTTGATCCTTTTTGGCGCAACGGCGGCCTTGGATTTCGACACCGGCTGGCCGAGAATCGCTGCCGTCGCAGCAGAGATTTGCGACTTGCTGTGCGACGTTTTCATATCGGTTTCTTTCTTCTTCGCTATCACAGTTTTAAATCAGTTTCCGGTTTTTAGAGCAAGTTCCGGTCCATCAAAGGGGCGGGAATGTAACAAAGAGAAATAAATAAGCCACAAAAATATTCAAAAAAAATGGGGCGGTAAAATCAATTCCTCTCAATACACGCGTAAGCATTATGATTGTGAATGCTCTCGAAATTTTCCGCCTCAACCTTATACCACCCCACCCGGTTGTCTGCATTCAGCCGCAATGCCACGTTGCGCACCAAATCCTCGACAAACACGGGGTTTTCATACGCACGCTCCGTCACCGCCTTTTCATCCTGCCGTTTCAGCAGTGCAAACAGTTCCGAACTCGCCGAGCTTTCAATCATCGCAACCAAATCCTCAATCCACACCGATTTCTTCATGCGAATCGCCACCGTCACCAGACCGCGCTGGTTGTGCGCGCCGTATTTGGCAATCGCCTTCGAACACGGGCAAAGCGTTGTCACATTCGCCTTCACCGTCAGGACGAAATCAATGTCCGATCCGCACGCCGCCGCATCAAACCGCGCGGTGTAATCCATGACGCTTTCGCCGCCGGATACCGGCGCCTTTTTGACCATGAAATACGGGAATTCGACTTCCAAATGCGACGTGGCCGCATGAAACTTTTTCTGCATCGCATGAAGAATTTCCCTGATGTTCTCCACGTGAATGATGTTGCCGTGCGCGTTGAGCACCTCGATGAACCTGCTCATGTGCGTGCCTTTAAATTCCTTCGGCAAATCCACGAACATCCCTATCGTCGCCACCGTGTTTTGGATGCTGCGTGCCTTGTCGCGCACCTGAATCGGAAATCGCAACCCGCGCACGCCCACCTTGTCCACCCGCAACTCGCGATGATCGCGCTCGCTCTGCTTGTCATGCAATTTCTCCACCGCGACCTTCTGTTTGCCTGCGCGGAATCTGACGCCGTTCTGGCTGATTCGAAGCATGGTAGGAAAGTAACAGCTTTGCGGCATTTGGCAAAAATGTTCTCTTGAAAAGCAAACGGCGTCTGACAACTTGCATTACCAACATGAAACAGTGCCATTGGCTCGCAATTTTCATAGTCGCGTTGTTTTATTCGACCGCCTGTGCCGCGGACACATTCCGTGTGGCCACTTATAACGTGGAAAATTATATCGATCAGCCGACGGAATCGCGTCCGCAGGTCAAATCCGCCGAGGCGCGCGCCAAAGTCCGCGAAAGCATCCGCGCGCTGAATCCCGACGTGATCGCGCTCGAGGAAATGGGCAGTGTCAGCGCACTCATGGAACTGCGCAGCTCACTCAAGTCCGATGGACTGGATTATCCATATTGGGAACACATCAGCGGCGCGGACACGAATATTCACGTGGCTGTTTTGAGCAAACTGCCCATCGTTGCGCACCATCCGCACACGAACGATGCTTTTCTCCTCGATGGCCGCCGATTTTATGTCAGCCGCGGTTTTGCCGAGGTGGATATTCGTGCCACACCGAATTTCACGTTCACACTGATTGCTGCGCATTTGAAATCGCGCCGACCCGTGCCCGAAGCCGATGAAGCCGAAGAACGGTTTGAAGAAGCCAAAATTCTGCGCGGCATTGTCGATAAACATCTTAAAGCAGACCCGGATGCAAAACTCATCGTACTCGGTGATTTCAATGACTTGAAAAAATCGGATCCGATCAAAGACATTATTGGCCATGGAAAGTCCAAGCTCGCCGACACCCGCCCCGCCGAGCGCAATGGCGACAATACGCCGAATTCAATTCCGCATTTTGATCCACGCGACATCACGTGGACGTATTATTACGGTGCGGAGGACACTTACAGCAGGTTTGATTATATTTTATTGAGTCCGGCAATGGCACGCGATTGGGTCAAGAACGAAACTTACGTGCTGACACTACCAAACTGGGGTATTGCTTCAGACCATCGACCCATCATGGCGACGTTTGAGGCGGAAAATTAATTAAACCCAGGAATCACGCAAACCAGCGTGAAGGCATTTATAATTGTTCCGGATGCGTCATCAAATTCACGATGCGCTGGAGCAATCGTCCCGCCGCACCACCATCAAGCACCCGGTGATCGAAACTTAACGTAAGGTAACCTTCCATGACGGGCACGAACTGGCCTTTGGCTTCGTCCCAATGTGGCATTCTCCGGCCCGCGCCCATGCCAAGCACGAGCGTCTGCTCCGGCAACGGAATCGGTGTCGCCCAAATCAGACCGAATGTGCCGTAGTTCGTCACTGTTGCAATCGAACCGCCGGTCGCTTCCGCCGGAAGTTTCCGCGCGCGCGCCAGCTCAACGAGTTGATTGTAATACGGCACCAATTCTTTCAATGGCTTTTTATCAGCGGCGCGAACCACCGGCACGAGTACGCCGTCTTCGGCTTCAACGGCAACGCCCACGTCAATCGTCGATGGATGAACAATTTTGTTGCCGACGAGCCGGCCGGCTGGTGCGCTGTTTTCCGAAAGCGCGATGGCCAGCGCACGCAGGGCATAAAGTGCCGGGCCGGGCTTGGGATTCGATATTTTGCGATGTGCCAGCAACGCATCGAGTTGCGCGGGCAATCCAACTGTTGCCAGCGGGCGCGTCCAACTGCGGCGCATGGCATCGGCCACAGCCACGCGCATGGACGACGCCTGGCTTATTTTTTGCTTTTCAAGATTTGCGATGAACTTTTCAAAATCCTCAACGGTCACGCGCCCTGCCGCGCCGCTGCCCGCGACGCCCGCAAGATCGGCGGCGCTTAAACCCAATTCCGTCATACGCGCTTTGAGTCGCGGCGAGAGGTAACTCGCACCCGCCGCATTCGCCGGCACTGGCAAACCGCGCACGGTCGGGCGGACGCGACCCCTGCCGCCGTTCGCATCCGGCTTTGAAACGTGCCCGGCGTCTCCCGCCTTGGCAGGAGCGGAAATCTCCAAACCGAGCCGGGCAGCTTCTTCCTTTGCAACTTCAATCTGGCCGAGCACCGCGCCGACGGCATAGCTCCCGTTTAATTGTACGGTGAATTTTTCAATACGCCCGCGACAAGGCGAGGAAACATTCATGGTAGCTTTGTTCGTTTCAACTTCGATCAAATCCTGACCGGCTTCAACGGTGTCACCGGCCTTGACGAGAAAATTGATGATGTTGGCCTCGGCGATGGATTCACCGAGCTGCGGCATGATGATGGGAACCTGCGGCATAATTTTTCAAAGCCTTAATAGTTTTCGTGCGGCGGCGGCAATGGCGCGCGCCGTGGGACGGTGCGCCGTCCACAAATTCGGATGATACGGCACGGGTGTGTCCTTGGCATTGAGTCGTTGCGGCGGCACGTCGAGCAAACCAAATCCTTCGCTCGCGACACGGGCGATGACCTCCGCCGTCACCCCACCCCATGGCCACGATTCGCCGACGCAGAGCAATCGTCCCGTTCGCGCAACACTGGCCATCACAGTGTCGGTGTCCAGTGGCTTGACGGAACGCAAGTCAACCACCTCCACTTCCCAGCCTTCAGGTGAAAGTTCCTTCGCCGCTTCAAGCGCCTCATGCACCATGGCGCTGTAAGCGACGATGGTCATGTCGCGGCCTTCACGCGCGATTCGCGCCTTGCCGACCGGCAGGGCCTCGCTGGGCAATTTCTCGGCCTTGAGATGGTAATAAAGAAATTTGTGCTCGCAAAAAATCACCGGGTCATCAATTGCCACCGCTTCCAGCAACATGCTGTAGGCGTCTTCGACGGTTGCGGGTGTCAGCACGATTAAACCGGGATAATGTGCGTAAATGGTTTCCATGCACTGGCTGTGAAACGGTCCGCCCCCCGACGTACCGCCCATGGGTAACCGCACGGTGATGGGGCACGGCACGGTTGTGCGCCAGAAAAGCGTCGCGGCCTGATTCACAATCTGGTTGAACGCGACGGTTGAAAAATCCGCGAATTGCATTTCGACAATCGGCCTCATCCCTTCAATGGCGGCACCGATGGCCAGTCCCATAATCGCATCCTCGCTGATGGGTGCATCGAGCACACGACCGGGAAATTCCTTTGCCAGATTTTTTGTGGCCTTGAATGCGCCGCCAAAGGCGCCAACATCCTGTCCATAAATGAAAACACGAGGATCATCACGCAACGCGTGGGATTGCGCTTCACGAATCGCTTCAAGATAGGTGATGGAACTCATTGTACCGGGGAGGAGTTCTTATTTACCGGTTCATTCTTCATGCGTTTCACTCAAATGTTTGGACGAAATGGCGCTCCATTCCTCCGTAAACGGATCAGGAGCGGGTTCACGTTGCGCTTGGGCAACGGCTTCCTCGACTTCATGAAGAACTTCATCACGCAATGTTTTCAACGACGCGGCATCCGCCCATTTTTGGTGGAGCAAAAAATCTTCGGCGACCTTCAGACAATCGCGTCCGACCGTGGACGTTTTTACCTTTGGGTCAACATAATTTGCATCATCATGTTCGCCATGGCCGCAAAGACGGAGCAACGTAGCGACGACCATTTGCGGACCGTGGCCCTCACGCGCACGGGCGATGGCTTTGCCCACAATTTTCAGGCATGCGGCCAGATCCGTTCCGTCCACCGAATGTGCTTCAGCGCCGTAGCCGATCGCTTTATCGGCGAGATTCTCGCAGGCGAACTGGCGGGAGGTCGGCGTTGAATAGGCGTATTGATTATTCGCCACAACCAGAACCAGCGGCAATTTTTCAATGGCGGCCTGGTTCAGCGCCTCATGAAACGCGCCGGCGGAAGTCGCGCCATCACCGATGCTGGCGACGCCCACTGTACCGGGAATATTTTTGAATCGCCGCGCCAGCAAAATTCCATTGACAACGGAAATCATCGCGCCGAGATGGCTGATCATCGGTAAATAACCTTCCCTGGGTTTGCCGCGATGGACATTCCCATCGCGCCCCCGCATGGGGCCGAGCGCCGAGCCGAGATACGTGCGCGCCGCATCCAGCACGGATTCACCAAACGCCAGCCGCCCCGCCGCATCGCGAATCAGCGGGGCAAACACGTCGCCCTTTTTGAGTGAAACGCCAATTGCCGCACTCAAGGCTTCCTGCCCGCGCCCGAGAAAAACACCTCCGTGGATTCTTCCAGCACGCCAAAGCGCGGCAAACCTGTCGTCCAACACACGCGCCAGCAGCATGAACCGATATGCGGCAAGATGCGCGTCACACGCGCCGGCAGGGCTGTTCTTCAGTTTGGTGTCGAGCACCGTTTGCAGCATGGCGGCATTTTACCGCCGAGATTGCGCGCCAGCAATGCTTCTTTCGACTCTAAATTGCCAAAAACGAAAATTGGATTGGCTAAAACGGCGAAATTGATGTTGAATGACCGATGTTAAAACAGGCCGTCATCAATTAAATTGAAATCGTCCGTCATGAAGCAAGTAACATCCCATTTTTTGCTGATCGGCAATGACCCGGAATTGACGGCTTTGCTGTCTGACTCATCACAAGGGGATGTCATCACCGTGCATTCCTCGCCAGCCGGCGACGAAGTTCTTAAAATACTCCGCGACCAGCCAGTGGACCTGATCTTGCTTGGCGCCGGGCAAATGGACTTGCTGCGCAAACTGAAGGATAACCCGGCTACACAAACGATTCCCGTCATCGCATTCACTGCCGGAGAAAACCCGCTGGAAAAAGCGCGCGCATTTGAACAGGGCGCTTATGACTGTGTCAGCAAACCGTTTGACGTGACAGAACTGCGGGCGCGGTTGCGTGCTGCGCTCCAAACTAAACGGCGTTTTAATGAATTAGTCGGACAACAGCATGAGTTGATAGCAGCACGGCTTGCCGCCGAATCCGCTGTGCGCGCCAAGTCGGATTTTCTCGCGGTGATGAGCCACGAAATCCGCACACCCATGAACGGCGTCGTTGGAATGGTCGGTTTGCTGCTTGAAACGCAGCTGACTGCGGAGCAACGCGGTTATCTTGAAACAATTCATACCAGCAGCGAAGCATTGTTGACGATTATCAAAGATATTCTCGATTTTTCAAAAATTGAGGCCGGCAAATGGGAGTTGAATTTGCACCCTTGCGACTTGAGGGCCTGTGTCGAGGGAACACTGGAGTTGATGGCGGCGCGGGCGTTTGAAAAAAAACTCGATCTGCTCTATCAAATGGATGACGAGGTTCCAACAGTGGTGGAAGGCGATGCGCGGTGCCTGCGCCAGGTTTTGGGAAACCTTTTAAGCAACGCCGTCAAGTTCACCAAAAGCGGCGAAATTCTGCTTCAAATTAAATTGCTCCCGACAAAAAAGGATGGGGATCAAAACCGCTCGTTTCTACAGCTTCATTTTTCCGTGCGTGACACGGGCATAGGCATCCCAGCGGACAGGCTGGCCCGGTTGTTCAAGCCTTTCACCCAGGCCGAGGCTTCCACTGCGCACCACTACGGCGGCACGGGACTGGGTTTGGCCATCAGCAAACGGCTGGTCGAATTGATGGGCGGCAAAATGTGGATCGAGAGTGTGCCGGACAAGGGGTCAACTTTTCATTTCACAATAAACGCACGGGCCGAACCGCAATCCGCGCCGTTTGCTCTCGCCGGCAGGCAGGAAAAACTGGCCGGCCTACAGGTCTTGATCGTGGATGACAATGCGACCAGCTGCGATGCTCTTGCAGGGCAACTGACGAAATGGGGCATGATTCCACAGAGCGCCATGAACGCGGAACAAGCGCTGAACCTGCTTCGCAAGAGCAAACCATTTGATCTGGCCATCCTGGATGCGGACATGCCGGACAAGGACGGTTTCGCGCTGGCCGGTGAAATTCATCAACTGCCCAATTCGGAAAAGATGCCACTTGTATTACTTATACCGCTTGGCATGAACCGCGAGGCTTTGACAGATGCCAACATCCCTTGCGCAATCTTCACGACCAAGCCTGTCAAACCCGTGCAATTTTTTGAAACGTTGACCCGCGCTCTTTCCTGCGCCAAACCCACAACAGCTAAAATACCGCCAACAGCCAGCCCGGATCAACCCCTCGCCATCCACCGACCGCTGCAAATATTATTGTGCGAAGACAATGCCATCGGCCAAAAAGTTGCCACGCGCATTTTACAGCAGCTCGGTTATCAGCCCGACCTCGCTGTCAATGGACGGGAAGCGCTCGACGCGCTTGACCGAAAACCATATGATTTGGTTTTCATGGATGTGATGATGCCGGAAATGGACGGTTTGGAAGCGACGCGAACGATTCGCGAACGCCAAAAGAGCGGACAGAGTCCCCATTATAACTCGCGCATCATCATTATCGCCATGACCGCGCAAGCAATGCAAGGCGACCGCGAAAAATGCCTCGCCGCCGGCATGGACGACTATCTCGTCAAGCCCATCCGCCCCAAAGACGTGCGCGCCACCATCGAACAATGGGGTTCACAAGTGAATCCACCGGCATCGCTTCAGGCAACTCCACAACCCGATGCCGAAGCCATATCGAGCGCCGAAGAACCGCCGGTGGACATGGAGCGGCTGATGGATTTGGTGGATGGCAACCCTGAAAATCTGCGTGAGCTGGTTGACCTTTATTTCAATCAAACAACCCGGCAACTGACTCAACTCGAAACAGCGATCCGCGCAAACAAGACCAGTGAAGTCCACCACCTGGCGCATAGTTGTGCCGGAGCCAGTGCGACGCTGGGCATGAACCGGATCGTGACGATGTTGCGGGAATTGGAACGGCAAGGCGCGAACGGCGCACTGGTCAACGCGGAATCGCTTTGCGCCGCAGCAGCGTGCGAATTCAAGCGAATCAAAGACTTTTTGGCAAAGTATTCATCCCTGGCAGCGACGACAACGACCATCCCCCATTCATGAAAAAAGTCCTTATTATCGAAGACGACCAGCTTGTCGCGAACATTTACCGGAACAAATTCCTGGTGGAGGGATATCAAGTTGAAATTGCGCCCGACGGTGAAAGTGGTTTGGAAATAATGCGCAAGTTCCGCCCTGACGCTATTCTGCTTGATCTCATACTGCCAAAAATGTCGGGTGTGGACGTCATCAAACTGGTCCGCGCTGAATTGGATTTTGCCAGAGCGCCCATCATCGTCTTCTCCAACACCTACCTGACCAACATGATTCAGGAGGCGTGGAAAGCCGGAGCGACGAAATGCCTGTCCAAAGTCAATTGTTCACCGAAGGAAGTTTTGGACATCGTCCGCCAGGCCATCACCAATGGGTGCGGCCTTCCACAAGCTCCTGCGATATCGCAAGCCGCAACTCCAAAACTCGCACCACAAGGATTAGCTGTCCCGCAGGAAGACGCCCAATTCCTGGCAAACCTGCGCAAATCATTTGCGGACGGCCTGCCTTCCGTGCTCACCGAGCTGCGCACCGGTTTGCAAAGCCTCACCAAGGCCGAAAACCAAGTCGTGCGGCTCAAGAAAATTCACGAACTTCACTCCCGCATTCACGAGCTATCCGGCAACGCGGGTTTGGCTGGTTTTCTGCAAATCGCCCGCATGTCCGCTGCGTTGGAAGCGTTGTTCAAGGAAATCTACGAAAAGCCCGAAAACATCAATGTTTCCACCCTGCGCACCGTCGCCTCAGCTGTGGACTTTCTGAGCCTTCTTTTTGAGCATGGTAAACAACCGGACAATCAGAAAATCCCCACCGCCACCATTCTCGTTGTGGAAGATGACCCCGTTTCGCAACGCGCCGTGGTCTATGCTCTCGAAAAAGCGCAGTTGCGACCCATCAGCACCGCCGACCCGAACGCCGCTTTGCAAATGCTTACGGATAACAATTTCGACATCGTGTTCCTCGACGTGAACATGCCAGGCATGACCGGCTTCGAACTCTGCTCCAAATTACGCGCCCTGCCACGGCACAAAAAAACACCCGTCATCTTCGTCACCATCTTGAGCGACTTTGACAGCCACACCAGCTCCAAGGTGGCCGGCGGCAACGATTTCATCGTCAAACCATTCCTCTCCACCGAGCTTACCGTCAAGGCGTTGATGTATATCCTGCGTGGCAAATTGCAGCCTGCGAAATGATAGCCGTGCTGAGTGGTCTAACACCGCGCTAAAAAGGGGGCAATCCTCACTTTTTACACAGACCAGAGGTCTGTGCCACAAAAATCAATACGCAATCTTGTCCGGCTTGTTTTTCCATTCAGTAAAAACTTCCAGCGCTTCCTTGCGAAGCAATTGTTTCATTGGAAGCTTGCGGCGTAAAACCGGCTGTGTCACTTCACGGTAAAGCCATTCGTCATCAAAACCAATCTTGGCCGCGTCGCGGCGTGTGTTGGCGTAATAAATTTTTCGCAGCCGCGCCCAATAACCCGCCGCCAGACACATCGGGCACGGTTCGCAACTGGCATAAAGCTCGCAGTCATCGATCTGGAATGTTTTGAGGCGGCGGCATGCTTCGCGAATGGCCATGATTTCCGCGTGCGCCGTCGGATCGTTCGTGGAGGTGACGCGATTCCACCCGCGTCCGACGATTTTGCCCCGCCGGACGATGATTGCGCCGAATGGTCCGCCGCTGTTGCACCGCATTTTCTCGCGCGACAGGCGAATGGCTTCGCGCATGAATTTCGTTTTCATCGGAAAAAATTTAACCACGAATTAACACGAATGGACATGAATAAACTTGTCCCCGCTTAAATCTTGAACAAGCTGGCTGGATTCTTTGAGCGCGACAGAAATTTTCCGTTTCGCAGGGCATTTGTCAGACGGCCACGCGACCACTTCCGCAGCCGGTAAATCGTGGCAAACGTGAAATCCGGCGCCGCCCCACCCTGCCCGCCGACGAGTTCCGCGCCGCGCCGCACATTGTCGAGCATCCACGCCGGCAGCTGCGCGTGATAGGGATTGCGCCGCATCTCACCGACATGGCACGCCAATGCCGCAACGAGATCACCCACGTCTTCCACACCCGACTCGACAAGCAGATTGGGCTCCATCATTTGCCCCCAAAATTCCGTTTCGACGGCAAAACACTCGAAACCGCGCGGCATTTTCTTCAGCGCGTCCAAAACCAGAAGATGCGCACCGATGTGTGTCCCGTGGCCGTCGCACTCGTGCGGTAGGAAAATCACGCGGGGCTGATGTTCGGCGAGAATTTTCACAACCACCTTGACCGCCGCCATCCAATGCCTGCGATTTTTCTGGCGGGTGATTGGATTGATTTTCTCCAAACCAAGCGAAGCTAAATCGAAGCCGAGAAAATCGCACGCGTTTTTCAATTCCCGCAAACGCTGCTCGCGCCGTTCCCTTTTGCCGCCAAGGGTCACGGCCACGTTGATGACGTTCCACCCCGCCTCCCGCAACAGCCGCAGGGCAAGCCCGCCAACGATGCACTCGTCATCCGGGTGTGGTGAAAAAATCAGCGCCGTCGGCCGGGCCCGCTTGTTTGAGCGACGCGTAGATTTTTTACGAACGCCAGGCCGAAGTTTCTTTCCATCGCGGAAAAGGCGCGCCAGTTCCAAAACAAAATTTCTGCAAGGGTTCAATCTATGTTTCATCCGTGGCTTCAAGCTTTCCTGTTATGTCTGCTTAAAAGCAATCGCAAACTGTTCATCACGACGACGACCGTGCTGCCTTCGTGGCCGACCACGCCAACCGGCAGTGGAATTTTGCCCAGCATCGCAAACGTCACCAGCACAACCACCGTGCCGAGCGAAATGACAAGGTTCTGTCGGATGATGCGCCTCGCGCGCTGGCTCAACCGGAACGCGGCAAGAAAATTCTCCAGCCGATCGTGCATCAGCACCACGTCCGCCTGTTCCAAGGCTGCGTCTGAACCACGCGCGCCCATTGCAATGCCGATGTGGGCGACGGCAAGGCTCGGCGCGTCGTTCACGCCGTCGCCGACCATTGCAACCTTTTTTCCCTGCTCACTCAACGCGCGAATCGCCGCGACTTTCTGTTCGGGCTTCAATTCCCAACGCACATCATCCAATTTCAGTTCGGCGCGCAAATATTCGGCAGTCGCCTTGCGGTCGCCGGTGAGCACAACCGTTTGCAGCCCCTCATCACGCAATTTCTGCACGACAGACACAGCCTCGGGCCGGATGTCATCGCGTAAAACAACACGACCCAACAGATTATCTTCTTCGACCCAAACCTCGGAAAATCCGGCTTCCGTTGCTGTCACGTGTGCGATGACACCGGCGTGGCGGCCTTGTTCAAACCAATCGCGCCCGCCGAGCAGGGAAATGACTCCGTTCCGTCTCGCGCGCAGGCCATGGCTGGTCACTGACTCAAAATGTTCAAACTGAATCGGTTCAATCCGCTGCTGCTTGCCATGGCGCGTGATAGCGCGGGCGAGCGGGTGCGTGGAAAGTTTTTCAAGCGAATAGGCCAGCTGCGCAATTTCGGCTTCGCGACCGGATGGAAAACTTTCGACTTTTTCGACGCGCAATTCGCCGGTCGTGAGCGTGCCGGTTTTATCGAGCGCAACGACGTTTGCCTCGGCTAGTTTTTCAACCGCCGCGCCCCCACGAAACAGAATGCCGTGCCGCGCACCCCACGCGATGGCTGCGAGCACCGCCGATGGAATGGATAGCACCAGCGCACACGGCGATGCGACCACCAGCAGCGTCATCGTCCTGTAAAACGCGCTTTGCGATTCGATGGCGGACTCGAACGGCGTGAGCCGGAAGCCGAGCCACCAGACAAAAAACATGGCGAACGAAAGTCCCAGAATGGCGTAAGTGTAGTAAGTGCTGAATTTGTCCGTGAATTGTTGCGCGGGCGCTTTTCGCTGCTGCGCGTCCTTGATGAGCGCGATGATTTTTTGCAGCGAACTTTCGGCAGCGGGCCGCAGAACAACAACTTCGACCGCACCCCAAAGATTGATCGTGCCGGCAAGCGTGGTATCACCGACGTTCTTCTCAACGGGTGTGGCTTCACCGGTCAGGTTGGATTCATCCGAGGCAGTGCTGCCCTTGGCAATTTCTGCGTCCACGGGAAATTGCGTGCCGGGCTTGATTAAAAGGCGCATTCCGGTTTTCAGCTGCTCGACTTTGACCTCGCGCTCGCTGCCCCGGGCATCCAGCGCGATGGCAACCTTCGGCACATCCCGGAAGAGCGAACGAATTTCTTTTTGCGTGCGGCCGAGTGCGAAATGCTCAAGGGCGCCGGACAGCGAAAACAGGAACAATAGCGTGGCGCCTTCGCCCCACGCGCCGATGCTGGCCGCACCCACCGCGACGGCAATCATGAGAAAATGCACGTCAATCGTGCGTTTTCGCAGCCGTCGCCAGACTTCTTCAGCCGGATAAAACCCGCCGGCAAGATAAGCCGCAGCGTAGGCAATTACCTTTATCGGCTCGGCTGAAAAAAATCCCGCCAGCCCGAAAAGGCCGCAAAGAATGGCAACAGCCAGTTGCGGTTTCCACTCGTCAATTTTTTCGACGTGCTCAAGAAATCCGACATCACGGGGAACAACTTTGGGAAGCGGAATATCGCGCCAGCGCCAGAATTTTGGCGCGGTCGGACACGTGGCACGCGCGATGGTTGTTGTTTGGCCATCGTTTCGGATAATGACTTTTCCCCGTTCCTCATCGGACAATGGCGTTTCACACGTGAAGCAATCGCCTGCGCCGTTCAGCAACGAACAAATGTGATCGGAATCCGCCGCCTGGGCCGCTTGAAATTGCGCTGTAATACGTTCCGTCAATCCGGCCATGTCCGCGCGACCGAGTGTTGCAACGGAAATTTTCTGATGCGCGGGGTCAATCGTCACCGCTTCGAGCGTCGGTTCTTCAGCCAGTGTATCCGCGATCGAACGTGCAAGGCATGAACCGGCCTCGCGACCTGCAATGCGGTTGGTGGACGATGAATCCATGGCTAATTCATTGTTAGTATATTACTGGTTGCGCTGCGACGCAAAAGGAACGCGTAAAAAATTAATTTGGACTGTTCAAACCAACATGTGTCTGGCAGTGTGTCTCAACCTTTTTTGAGAAAAGTGACGCGAAACATGACAGACAAAACTAATCCTCCGACGTCAAATCAAAAAATTCTCGCTTGGGTTCAACAGATGGCTGACCTCTGTCAGCCGGAATGCATTCATTGGTGCGATGGCTCGGACGCGGAAAATCAGTCGCTGTGTGATTTGATGGTCAAAAGCGGCACGTTCACGAAACTCAACGAAAACAAGCGCCCCGGCTCGTATCTTGCGCGTTCGCATCCGAGCGATGTCGCGCGCGTGGAAGACCGGACATTCATCTGCTCCAATAGCAAAGATGAAGCCGGCCCGACAAACCACTGGGCCGACCCCGCCGAGATGAAGCAAAAATTGCTCGGCCTTTTCAAAGGCAGCATGAAAGGCCGGACGATGTATGTGGTTCCGTTTGCGATGGGACCGCTGAATTCACCCATTTGCAAAATCGGAGTTGAAATCACCGATTCCCCTTACGTCGTTGCGAACATGCGAATCATGACGCGTATGGGCAAGGCCGTGCTGAACAAGTTGGGCGCGAATGGCTCTTTTATTCCGTGCATGCACTCGATCGGCGCGCCGTTGCAGCCCGGCCAAAAGGACGTTTCATGGCCTTGCGAGCCTGACCCAAAAAACAAATACATTGTTCATTTCCCGGATGAACCTTCGATTTGGTCCTACGGTTCCGGCTACGGCGGGAATGCATTGTTGGGCAAAAAATGCCTTGCCTTGCGTATCGCGTCCGTCATGGCAAAAAAAGAAGGCTGGCTGGCGGAACACATGCTCATCCTCTGCCTGACTTCGCCGCAGGGCAAAAAACATTATATTGCCGCCGCGTTTCCAAGCGCCTGCGGCAAAACCAATCTCGCAATGATGCAACCGGCGTTGCCGGGTTGGAAAGTCACAACCCTGGGTGACGACATCGCGTGGATTCGCATTGGCAGGGACGGCAGGCTTTACGCCATGAATCCTGAAACCGGCTTTTTTGGAGTCGCACCCGGCACTTCGATGAGGTCCAACCCGAATGCCATTGTCACCTTCGCGAAAAACAGCATCTTCACAAACGTCGCCCTCACACCGGACGGCGATGTGTGGTGGGAAGATTCCGGCATTCCCGCGCCGGAAGAGGCGATTGACTGGCAGGGTAACGAATGGACGCCGGAGAGCGATGAAAAGGGAGCGCATCCGAACTCGCGTTTTACCTCGCCCGCGGCGCAGTGTCCGGTGATTGATCCCGACTGGCAGAATCCCGAAGGCGTGCCGCTCTCGGCGATTCTCTTCGGCGGACGCCGTTCGGACACAATACCGCTCGTTAGCGAAGCCCTTGATTGGGAACACGGCATATTCATGGGTTCGGCCTCCGGTTCGGAAACGACTGCCGCCGCACTGGGCAAAGCCGGCGTCCTGCGTCACGACCCGTTCGCGATGTTGCCGTTCTGTGGTTACAACATGGGTGATTACTTCACGCATTGGCTCTCGCTCGCGCAACGCTCCGACCGCAGCAAACTGCCGAAAATTTATTTCGTGAACTGGTTCCGCAAGAACGGCCAGGGCAGATTTCTCTGGCCCGGTTACGGCGAAAACAGCCGTGTGCTCAAGTGGATTTGCGAACGCGTCGAAGGCAGGGGCAAAGTACAAAAAACGCCGATTGGCAATTTACCAACGACTGATGCGCTGGACATGTCAGGTTTGAATATTCCTGCGGAGAATTTGAAGCAATTGCTCTGGGTGGACGTTACCGGATGGAAAAAGGAAGCCGAAGATATCGCTGCGAACTACGCAAAATTCGGCAACAAACTGCCAAAAGCATTGATTGAACAACTTGACAGCTTGCAAAAACGACTCGGCTAAAATCACTTCCTCAATATTTGTCAAAGCATTCATTTTTAAAAAAACAACCGTTACGCCATGAAAAATCACCTTCCTTTCCTCCTGCTTGGCGCTCTGTGCCTGAACTTCACTGCCTACGCCCAACCCGGTCCGCTAAGCGGGCCGCAATTGGGTGGTACCATGGACAAACTGTTCGGCGAAAACCAAGCCTTCGCCGCCACGTTGGAATTTCAGACCACCGATAAGTCCGGCAAGACGATAATCATGCCCGGCAAAATCAATTTCGATACGGGCAAATCGCGCTTCGAGGTCAACATGACCGATGTCAAAGGCGGACCAGTAACGCCTGATGCTGCCGCCCAGATGAAATCCATGGGGCTTGACCAAATGGTCATACTCGGACGCCCAGATAAAAAAGCCGCCTATCTTGTTTATCCGGGACTGCAAAGTTACGTTCTAAACAACCTGCCCGAAACAGAGTCCGGCACAACGAACAGTGATTACAAGGTGGAAACCACCGAGTTGGGCAAGGAAACCGTGGACGGCCACCCGTGTGTGAAAAACAAAGCCGTCATTACTGACAAGGAAGGAAACAAGCAGGAATCCACCGTCTGGAACGCGACGGACCTGAAAAATTTCCCGGTTAAAATCCAGACAATCGAACAAGGCAATAACGTGACCATGCTGTTCAAAAACGTCTCGACGGCCAAACCCGCCGCCAGCCTGTTCGAGCCGCCCTCCGGCTACACAAAATACGACAGCATACAGTCAATGATGATGCAGCAAGTACTGAAACAGATGGGTGGTGGCACAGGCTTTCCGCTGCCTAAACAGTAAAAGCGGCGCTTCTATCCAAGGAGTGTTCTTGCTTTAGCCAGCGCTTCGTCCAATTTATCCGCGGCCTTCCCGCCGCCACGGGCATTATCCGGCTTGCCGCCGCCTTTGCCGCCCACAATCGGGGCGATTTGTTGAACGATTTTGCCGGCCTGCACTTTCGCCGTGAAGTCAGGCGTGACCGCGGCGACAATCGCAACGTTGCCTCGCTTCGGACCTCCGCCGAGAACGATGACCCCTTTGAAACGGCTTTTAAGGGAATCGGCGACCGCCTGAAGAAAATCACCGTCCACGGCGCCGAGATTGTGGATGATGGCCGGTATCCCGTTGATGGTTTTGATTTCCTCGAGCAAACGGCTGGCGGCATTGGATGCTTCGCGTTGTTGCGCCGCCCCGAGCTGTTTCTCCATCGCTTTCTGGTTTTCGAGCAGCGACTCGATTTTCTTTTCCAGTTCGCCGACCGGTGAATTGACCTTGCCCGCAAGTGACTTGATGAGTTGTAACTCACCGGCGGCCTGGCGATAGGCTTCCAAACCCGCAACGGCTTCAATGCGCCGGACGCCTGCCGCAATCGCCGATTCACCGACAATGCGAAACAAGCCAATCTCGCCCGTCGCCCGCACATGCGTGCCACCGCAGAGTTCCATCGAATAACCGTTCAGCTTGCCTCGCTCGCCGCCGATTTGCAGCACCCGGACGATGTCGCCATACTTTTCGCCAAAGAATTGCCTTATGTCCTTGCGCGATTTTATGTCGGCATACGGAATTTCCGTCCAACTCACACTTGCGTTCTCGACGATGCGTTCGTTGACGAGTTTCTCGACATCGGCGACCTGCTGCGGCGTGAGCGGCGCGCTGTTGAAATCGAACGTCAGCTTGTCCGGACCAACGAATGAACCTTTCTGCGAGACGTTCTCGCCCACAACCTCGTGCAACGCCAAGTGCAGCAAATGCGTGACGGTGTGATGACGTTGAATCGCGTGACGACGGGCACGGTCAACGATAAGCGTGACATTCGTGCCAGGAACAAGTGGCACAGACCTCTGGTCTGTGTTTGGAGCACACAGGCCGGAGGCCTGTGCCACGGACTGATCCTCGACAAAATGCAACCACGTGTTGCCGGATTTTTGTGTGTTAGTCACGCGCCAAAGCTGGCTGCCATGTTTTAATTCACCCGTATCACCAATCTGGCCGCCCATTTCGGCGTAGCAAGCGCTGACGTCGAGGATGACAGCAGTTTTGTCCTTCAAACTGACGACTTCGAGTACCTTCGCAGACGTTTCCAACTTGTCATAGCCAACGAATTTCGTAGGCGTGGTAGTCTCGATTTGTGAAAGTGAAATCACGGTCTTTTTTTGCGCAGCGCGCGCCCTGTTCCGTTGCTCATCCATCAACTTGTTAAAACCGTCGACATCTACTGTCAAGCCATGCTCACGCGCCATCAATTCGGTCAGGTCGAGCGGGAAACCTTTTTCATCGTAAAGCCTAAATGCAAAACTGCCGGAAACAGTTCGCAACATTTCACCGGCAGCTCTAGCCGCATTCTGCAATTTTTGAATGCGCTGGTGTAATTCACCGACATTTATTTGTGAAAAAATGCGAGCCGCTTCTTGAGCTGCCTGTATATGAACCCGGCTTTCTCGCATAATCTCCGCCATATTTAATGAGGCTATCCGCGCTGCATCTTGCGCATGACGCATATTCTCTGAAATTTGTTTCACAACTTCATGAAATGAGGGTTGCGAAACAATTTTTACAGCTTCATTTATTGCCTTGAATTCGTTTTCGGATTCTTCAATTCCGTTATCGAGCGTCTTGTTAAACGCCTCTTCTTCAACACGGATGACATTCTGCACGTGCTTTTTCTTTGCACGAATTTCAGGAAAGACGTCGCCCATCGTGTCGGCGAGTACGTCCACGAGTTTGTAGAAGAACGGTTCGTGGAAGCCGAGCGTGCGGCCATACCGCACAGCGCGACGCAGGATACGGCGCAGGACATAGTTGCGGTCGTTGTTGCCGGGCTGGATGCCGTCGGCAATCGCAAAGCCCAACGTGCGGATGTGGTCGGCAACGACGCGAAAGGCGATATCAAGCTGGATTTGTTCCTGGATATGGGGAGCGCGACCGTCACGGTCGCCCTGCTGCGCGTCCCGCGCAGCAGATTCTCCGAATTTCGTCAGCGACAACGCTTCAACGTCAGGAGTCCAAAGCCACGGATAATTTTCCGTTTGGGAGACAACGCCGGAATCCCATGGATTGCGACAAATATAATGGAATTTTTCCTCGAGATCAGCATCGCCGCGAATCATGCGATCAAAGGATTCATTTTCCCAAACTTGCCCGGATTTTCCTTCAAATTTGTTAACTTCATGGGCAGTAAAGGACTTGATCGAATGCAAAAGCTCCGCGACCGGCCAGAAAACCGGTTTCCCTTTTTCGTCCTGTTCTTTGATCTGTGGTTCAAAGAGAAAATGAACATGATCGGGCATCACGCACGCGGCATAGAGTTGATAGCGACGCTGCTCGTGACCAAATAGTAGACTTTTGAGAACAATATCCAGCGCCTGCGGAGAAAGTTGTCGGCGTTCCCGCGTTGAAAAGCTGACCATGTATTTTGCCCACGGCCTTTCAAAATGCGGGAGACGACGTTTGTAATAACTTGCTCCTTGTGCTGTAACTTCCGCCGGCGTGACGCCGACGGATGCGGTCGGGACGACCGCGCTCCCCTCTTTCAGCGGAAGAGTGCTCGTATATTTCTTGCCGCTTAATTTTTCCAACTCATCAAAAATCGGACGAAAGATGTCAGTTTCGTAATTCGAGATTTTTGCTTTGGTAAAATCCTTAAAACCTTTCGTGCATTGGATGATGCTGGTGACGCGCTCAAATCCCATGCCGGTGTCCACGTTCTTTGCCGGTAACGGCGTGAAGGTACCGTCCGGGTTCGCGTTGAACTGCATGAAAACGTGGTTCCAGATCTCGATGCATTGCGGCGAACCGGCGTTAACCAGTTTTCCATTCGAGTCACCGGCAGGCGTGAGGTCACAGTGGATTTCGCTGCAGGGACCGCACGGGCCGGTATCGCCCATCATCCAGAAATTGTCCTTTTTGTTCCCGTAAACAATGTGCTTTTTCGGGTCGAGCCCTTCGCGTTTGAAAATTTCGGCCCAAATATCGTAGGTTTCCTGGTCGAACTCGGATGGCTCGCCTTTGCCGGGTTTATAGACGGTGGCGTAGAGGCGGTCCGCCGGAAATTTCCAAACCTTCGTCAAAAGTTCCCAACCCCATTCCAGAGATTCCTTTTTAAAATAATCGCCAAAACTCCAGTTCCCCAGCATTTCGAAGAACGTGTGGTGGTAGGTGTCGAGGCCGACATCTTCGAGATCGTTGTGTTTGCCACCGGCGCGGATGCATTTCTGCGTGTCGGCAGCACGACCCGGTTTATAGGGACATTTGGTCTGGCCGAGGAAAATCGGCACGAACTGGTTCATGCCGGCGTTCGTGAACAGCAAGTTCGGCGAGTCAGGCATGAGGCTCGAGGACGGCACGATGGCGTGCTGCTTCGACTTAAAGAAGTCGAGAAAGTCCTTCCGGACCTGGCTGCTTGTGCGGATTTGAGCGCTCGTCATCATGCAAAATCTGGTGGGAAGATTAGCCCCAAACCGCTGGTCAAGGCGAGTGGAAGTTTTGAGTTGTGCCCCGGGTCCGACGGTATTGCCGATGAATGGTTCTTGGCGAACGCAATCTGGAATGCCTTGGTGTCTCGCCCACTAAATACCAATCGTAGATGGGGTTAACACCCCATATCATCTGTCCGAGCTCAAGCCCATCATTGCGGGAGAAATCATCGCCAAAGCGGCAATGTTATTTCGTTGGGATTGATCAGTGCCCGCACTGGAACTGAACACTGTCCAGTCTGCCCCGATGCCGGCAGGCGAGCGGCAGGTACCCAATCGGATGAATTTTCCTGCAGGCATGTTAAATTGCAGGAATCGTGATCGGAAGTAAGAACAACATGCAGACTCTGCCATTGCGCCTTCAAAACTGGATGGCCGGACATGCGCTTTCGCGCCCAGGCGCGAGCGAGCCGCCTTTGCGAGCTGAGTTGTTTAGTGTCGAACAATTGGCGCGCCATGCCAAAGCTCTCGCCGCCAATCACCAAGTGGTCACCCGGCTGGGTTCCAACCGTCTGCTGGCCCGGTTGGGCCAAAATGAAGACATATTAAGAGCCTTCAATCGCGAGACCCTCGCCATAAGTCCCGGTCGACGCATCACTCCCGCCGCCGAATGGCTGCTCGACAACTTCTACCTGATCGAAGAGCAGATCCAAATGGCCAGACGGCATCTGCCCCGGGGCTACAGCCGGGAGTTGCCCCGTCTCTTGAACAGCCCTTCCGCCGGACTTCCGCGCGTTTATGACATCGTACTCGAATTGATCTCGCACGTGGATGCACAGATTGATGCGGAACCGCTCAGCGCCTTCATCGCCGCTTACCAAACGGTGGCTTCCTTGAAGCTGGGCGAGTTGTGGGCCATTCCAATCATGTTACGCCTGGGATTGATTGAAAATCTCCAGCGCGTCACCACCCGCCTGAACATCGCCCGGGAGGAGCGCGATCTGGCGGACCTGTGGGTGGATCGTTTGCAGGACATGGCGGAAAAGAATCCGTCTCATCTCGTCATCGTGGTGGCGGACATGGCAAAGTCCGATCTTCCTATCTCCAGTTCATTCGTGGCGGAATTTTGTCAGCGCTTGTCCCGCCATAGCCCGGTGTTGCATCTCGCGCGCAGCTGGCTCGAACAGCGGCTCGTCGAACAAGGGTTGTCCATCGAACAGATGGTCCATCTGGAGAGTCAAAATCAGGCGGCCGACCAGGTTTCCGTCAGCCACAGTATTGCCAGTCTTCGTTTCTTGAGCGCCATGGATTGGAAGGAGTTCGTGGAGACCTTGAGTATGGTCGAGGCGACTTTGCGCTCCGACCCTGCCGACGTTTACCGCAGGATGGATTTTGCGACCCGCGATCGCTATCGCCATTCGGTCGAGTTTCTCGCCCGGCACAGCCGACTCTCGTCAGCGGACGTCGCAAAAAAAGCGATCCAACTGGCCGCAGACAGTGCCCGGCAAAAAGGGCGCGAGGACCGGACCGCCCATGTGGGCTTTTACTTGATCGACAAGGGTCAGGCTGCGCTGGGACGCGCAGTGAACGTGCGGTGGCCCTGGAGAACGATTAAGGAACGATGCATCCGCCGTTTTCCGCTGAC
>Ga0182027_10004467_pt1 | contig 21673 bp, 25 predicted proteins | sample 712E1DmetaG_FD_121300 | JGI IMG/M metagenome (GOLD analysis project Ga0182027, IMG submission 121300) | Permafrost microbial communities from Stordalen Mire, Sweden - 712E1D metaG (Illumina Assembly) | ecosystem: Environmental > Terrestrial > Soil > Wetlands > Permafrost | place: Sweden... | reverse complement strand
TTATTGACAAAAGCTTCATCAACATGTTTTTGCAAAATAGTAAACGCATGCCGAAGCGGCGCTCGCCACGACTGGTTCCAGGAGAGCGGGCCGCCGGCCTTGCATCCGCAATCGCGCGACCATCGCCCAACGCCGTGCGCACAGCTCCATGCCGTGCCTTCACCGAATTCACTTTTCAGCATTACTTCGAATTGAGGCGGGTTTTTCTCAAGAAAATAGGCGAAATTGACAGGGACTATGTCCATATTTTGCGCTACCGAATCAAAGAAATAGGCAAGGCACATATCGCCAAACGGTTTGTGATGGCCGAATGTTTCCCCATCGGTTGCGATCACGACAACCTGGTCGTCTGGGGAATCATCGAAACATGAGTGTATCTTTGTCCCGAGTGTCGAGGCATTGGAAAGCAAATCACTGAAACTTATCTCGCGCGACAATCCTTCATCAAAAAAGAAAAGATCTAAAAACCCATTTTTTTTGTTACCGTCCCGATCGCGATTGAAAATACGGTATGCACGGCGGGTGTCGAGGCTGCCGTTTGAAACATTCGACCAAGAGTCCGAGGTGTCAAGTTTCCTGAACGCTTCCGCCTGCGTGGGCGATAGAATGACAAATCGTATGCCCTCTTCGATAAGACAATCAACGGTTTCCATATTTATAGCAGTTTCGGCAAGCCAAAATCCCTCAGGATCACGTTTGAATCGCTTGCGGAAAAATGATTTTGCCCAGCGGATCTGAGTGAGCTGATCCCTGCGCGATGCAAGCGGCATGATCATGTGATTGTAAACTTGTGCAAGGGCATTGCCGTGCTTTTTTAACCGAAGCGAACTTTCACGGTCTGCTGCGATGATGCTTTGGGCGATTTTCGGATGGTTTTTTTCCAGCCATCGGAAAAGCGTTGGCCCAAAATTGTAACTCATATATGAATAATTGTTGTGGATATCGACTATCATTCCGCGAGAATCGAGAATGCGCGAGTTTGCATTGGGCCTATAACATTGGTCGTAAATCCGTTCATTCCAGTCGTGATATGGAGCGGCCGAATCCTGCTTTTCTATTATGTCGAGCCAGGGGTTTTCACGCGGCGGCTGGTAAAAATGGCCATGTATAACGACATAGCGCTTTTTCCCCGGTTTTCCTTCATTGCCAGTCATAGGGCCTTCCGTCGGGATAATTCACGGTTTTCTTTTCAAGCCTTCGTTTTAGAATGTCAAGGCCTTGGGCCACAATGTCTTCCCGGGAATCGGAAAAATTATCAAACCATTTCTCAACCTCGGTCCCGATACGAGTATAACATTTGTCACCAATAGTTCTGTCGCCAAGCTGTACCTCAAGATTGGTTTTAACATTGTCGATGACTAAATTTTTGACCCATCGTATGCTCATTACTGTTCCTCCTCATATCCTTGTTATATGGAGTTGCTTTCAAAATGACCATATATATGTCACCCTGAGCTTGACGAAGGGTTTGCATCTCATAGACCAATTCATGCTTCGACAATGCTCAGCATGACATTTGCATACAATCATCTTGAATGCAGCTCCGTATTAGTACCTATATCTGAATTATATACGCATTTTGCGTATATAATCTATAAAATAAACTTATCCCATGCGAAGCATGGGGTTAGTATACCATTATGAATGTCTGTAAAAGGATAAAAGATCATGTTTTGTAAAAATATACTTTATTTTTTCTTTTGATGGTCGCTAAGAAGTGCCCGCGCTCTGCCGCTGAATACGTCCGTTGGACAGGCAAGCATCAGTTGCTCTAAAACACCCGTACCCTGTTGCGTCGCGCCCTGTAAAAGCATTGCCTGGCCATATAAAAAACGCAACTCGCAACTGCCGCTGTCGGGTGAACCGGAAACAATGGTCGCGATTGCATTTTGATAATCATTGTTCCGTAAAAAGGCGTTTGCGATATCGCAACACAACATGTCCCTAATTGGCTTTGTAAATTCAGCAAGCGGAATTGCAGCGGCTTTTTTCGGTAAATTCCTGAAAAGCGCATAATGAATGGCGCTAAAATCTTTGAGGGCTTGCGGCGTCGCGCCCGAGGAAATCATTTCAAGTTGATATCGGTATTCGAGGATTTCTTTGGCCCATGCCGAATTACCCGGCAAAGCCATGGTATCGATAAAACCGGTTATTTCATCCAATTGATTGGTGAAAATAGCAAGCCTGCATTTCCATATTGCCCAGGCTTCTGTATATTGTTTGATACTGCCGCAACGCGCATATGCCGCGCCGGCGTCCCCGTTTATCGCCAAGGCGCGCATGACAAGTGTGTCTTTTGTCACCGACGGCCGAAGGCTTGCAATGAGGCTGTCGGCACGGCCGTATGCTCCAGTCGATTGTAAAAACACGATTGCGGCGGTTTTCAGGTGCTCATCTGTTAAGGTCGCGCGCGAAAGCCATAGTGTTGCCGAATCTGTTTGACCCTTTTGTCTGTATACCTCAAACAACAATACGGCAACAATCGAACGGACAGTGGGTTCGCCCGAAAATGCGGCATAGGCCTTTATTGCCGGGAAAATTACAGCCGACAGAAAACCCTGCGCAAAACGCTGCCGCGCGGCATCGAAAAAGTCCTGGCCTGAAGGGTATTTTTTTGTGTCGAGCATGACAAGCAGGCTGTCCTGCTGGGCGAACAGCACCTGGCCGGCGTACAAGGCGTTCAACCTGTTCTTGATTTCGGCCGTGTCGCAGCCGGTGCTTGACAAAGCACAATCTCTGTACGTTCCAAAGGCCGCGGCCCTTATTTGCAACGGCTGTTCGTCGAGCATCTGAACCAAACCATTGACTGCACTTTGGGCAAACCGCCGGTCTGCTTTCGCAATATCGCAACAAAGAGCGGCCGCCCCGCAAAAATCCGACAAAACAGCCTTGGAACTTTGCCATCGCAAAAGGTCGCCGGCCGAAAGCTTTCCCGTTTTCCGCGCACAGGCGAACAAACTGTCGGCTTCCCTGTAATTCCCTCTTGCAAGGATTTGCAATGCCGCGATACGGCATTCGTTGTCTTGGGTCGCGCCTGTTGCAACGCATAGGGCAAGGATGAAAATGGTGATAATTTTTTTTCCCATAGGTCAACGCCCTAATGCTGCGGAGATCGGGTTTTGTATGGACACATGGATCCGGCCGAAGCTTTGGGTATCGGTATAGTTTCTTGCCCATTCCAATGTTGCCGTACCAATGGCAACCGGAATACGGAGGCCGATGCCATACCCGAAAAGGATGGTCGCATCCGACAAGGTCAACTGGCCGCCTTGGCCAAACCCGGCGCCTGCATCGGTAAAGGCATACACCGCCCCTTCTTTGGTGAAATAAAACAAATAGTCTAATTGACAATATGCAACCGTTTTAAATGCAAATTCGTTGTCGCTATAACCGCGCACCGACTGATACCCGCCGGTGCGGTACAATTCCGGCGTTTGAAGGGAATCATCGGGATGGGTAAAAATACTTTTGCCGATAGCGCCGAAATACACTGCCTGGTGTATAAAAAACGGCACCTGCACATCGCCTGATATTTCCACATTGTAACGATCGAATTGCCTGCCGAAATTCCGCGCATATCCGCTGCCGGTCCTTATGGACATACCTTGCGAAAAGGTATTGGCCATAAGTCGTTGCCGAGGCTTTTTCAGGAGAATGTCGACTCCCACATATTCAGACGCTGTTCCGGATGTGTCCCAAACCTCATGGCCGTTTAAAGATAATCCAAGCTGCCAATCTGAGGCAATGTCGGTAAGACCTTCGAGACCGCCCCGCAAATACCCATTTTCCTCGGCCTGGATTTCGAGGCTGAAATCACCCGACACATGTATAGGAAGGTCGAAAAGATATGGCTTGGCCAAAGAGAATGCAAGTTTGCTGTAATCCTTTTGACCGTTATATGAAACCTCGCCCGATTCCCCTCCATGCAGCAGATTAAGAAGTGAGATGTTCACTATGCCCAGGAGCGATGTGGTTGCCGACGAGCCGCCTGCCGAAAATGTAATGGCCCCGTCAAGGCCAAGGCCTTTTTGGTCCTGGCAGTAAAACGGAGCCAAGACCTTGTCCAGCGGCGTCGTGTTTGGTCCTAATTGCGCTTCCAGGAGAACGGAAGGCGACATCGGCGTTACGGAAACAATATACGGTCTCAAAAGCAAACGGCTTTGGGTCTGATAGACCTTTCTGATGTCGAACACATCATTTTCTTTAAACGCAACATCATGCTCCAATAGCCGTCTGCTCGTTGAAATGGGGCCTAGAAAAAGCGGCTTGGCAAATGCATGTTTGCCGTTGTCGCGCACATCAAACACAATCGATACCCGGCCCGGTACGGACAATGGCAATATCGAAATCGACAACGACGCAAACGGATAGCCCCTTTGGCCAAGGAACGCTATGCATTGTTTTGCCATTGCTTCAATTTCACCCCTGTCGTAAGGCCGTGGAAACTTTACCGTTGAGATTGAATCCGTGGAAAGGAGCACGGCAACGGTTATAACGACATTTTCAACGATTGTTCGATTGCCCATAATAACATCGGTTGTATCGGCATTCTTTGGAGCAAAAGAAGGGGAGAAAAACCCCAGTGAATCCTGAAGGGCTTTTAATGCGATTTTCTTTTTTAAGGGAATTTTTCGCAAATAGGAAATAATGGCCGGCAAAGCAAGGTCTTTTGAGTCATGGACTACATACGTTTTGGAAGAATCAGAAAAACAGGCAACAGGAATTGTCTGTCCAAAAAGGGCATGTGCAAAAAAAAGAGTACCACACAAGATAGAAAATTGGCGTCGCATAAGACGCATCAATTCTACGAAAAATGAAGGTTTTGACTGGAGTAAGACCCTGCTTTTTTGAGCAAAGAAATTAAGACGCGCCTTTTTGTTTGCGCTTTTCCAGTATTTCTTTTCCCTTGACCGAATACTTTGCGACCGGAACTTCTTGGAGTCGCTCGATTGGTATCGGCTCTCCTGTGACAAGACATGTTCCATAAGTGCCGTCTTCAACTCGTTGCAGTGCTTCATCAATTTGTTCAAGGTATTTTTGTTGTCGTTCGGCAAGTCCCATGGAAAATTCCCTGCCATACGCGAGGGATGCGGTATCACCCAGGTGATAGCTGTAGCGCGAATTCTCACCCGACTGGTCGGCAATGGATGTCTTCAGGTTTTCATGCTGAATTTCACCCATTTCTTCAAAGACACGCTTTTTTTCGATGTTGAGCCTGTCTTTGAAATGCTGAAGATCTTTTTTCGTCAGCTTTTTAGCTGTTTTTGTCTCTTTGACATTTTTCGCGCTCATCAGCTTTTACTCCATAATGAGATTACGTACAAAACAATGACGTATGAAAAATTGACTTTGAAATATAGATTACGATTCCAGGAGAACACAATTGTTTCCGCTTAAGCGGAATATTTCTTTTTTGCGGAAACAATATGATATCCTGTTTGATTGATTCTATCATAGTAAGTCGGCGGAAACAATAGTATTTTGATATGTATTCGAAGTTTTGCTTTTGATAATTAGTTCTTGTTCAAAATCCCCCCTAACCCCCTTGGGGGCACTTTCAAAAATCGCTCCCTTAGGGCGAAGTGCCCTTTAGGGTAAGACGGAGGGGTTAAGAAAAATATTGCTAATAGGCAATTTTGAACAGATACTGCCGTCTCACCTTGATCTATTTTTGGATACCCACTTCCCTATAGAAAGAATTTTCAATGACACGAGTTTCACAGGCAAAAACCGGCGTTGTTACGCAAGAAATGCAAACCGCTGCAATCAGCGAGCATATCGATGAACAAATAATCCGCGAAGGAATTGCAAACGGGTTCATTGTTATTTGTCGAAATACGAAACGGAGCATTGCTCCACTTTGCTTGGGTACGAAAACACGGATCAAAGTGAATGCAAATATCGGTACATCGTCCGCTCGTTCGATTATTTCGGAAGAAATGGAAAAAATGAGGGTTTCCGTTAAATACGGGGCCGACGCAATCATGGACCTTTCAACCTCCGGCGATCTTGTTGCAATACGCAAGGCATTGCTCAACGAATGTCCTGTTGCAATCGGCACGGTACCGCTGTATGAAATGGCCTTGATTGCAAATACCCGGAAAAAATCGGTTCTCGATATATCTGCCGATGAAATGTTTGAGGTCATCGAACGCCATTGCGAGGAGGGTGTTGATTTTCTGACATTGCATTGCGGCGTTACCATGCATTCCGTCGAAAGATTCAAACGTGCCGACCGGCTGGGCGGCGCAGTCAGCCGCGGCGGCACTATAATAATGGAGTGGATACATCATAACAAAGCAGAAAACCCCTTGTACGAGCAATTCGACAGGCTTTGTGATATCCTTGCCCGTTACGACGTATGCGTCAGCCTGGGCGATGCGTTTCGACCAGGCGCCCTGCATGATGCCACCGACCGTGTCCAGGTTCAGGAGCTTGTGACCCTTGGGGAGCTTGTCAAACGCGCACGGGAAAAAAACGTGGGGGTTTTTGTCGAAGGCCCGGGCCATGTGCCGCTTCATCAGATCGCCGCAAACATGCAGATAGAAAAAACATTATGCAATAATGCGCCGTTTTACGTACTTGGTCCGCTGGTTACCGATGTTTCACCGGGCTACGATCATATCAGCGCGGCAATCGGCGGAGCTGTCGCAGGAATGGCCGGCGCGGATTTTTTATGTTATGTCACGCCTGCCGAACATTTGCGTTTGCCTTCCATCGACGATGTCAAGGAAGGCGTCATTGCTTCGCGTATTGCTGGGCATGCCGCAGACATTGCAAAAGGCCATCCCGGCGCCATGGAATGGGACAATGCGGTTTCCCGCGCGAAAATGTCGCTCGACTGGGAAAAATTCATGTCGCTTTGCATAGACCCTGAAAAGGCACGGGCCTACCGGGCCTCGCTTCCGCCGCACGGCGACACCACCGAATGCAGCATCTGCGGCGAATTCTGCGCCATAAAACGTTCGAAAAACGTGAAAGACTGATACACAGCCATGCGCGCATTCTGTCTTACCTGTGAACTTTCCGTCGACGTTGCCGAACTGGTGATGGCCTCATGGTACGGCGTGCCGATTCTTGGTTGTGAAGAGGAAAGCCTTGCGGGCGACAAGGTCAGGCTCAAGTGCTATTTCAAAGACAGCGTGTCTCTTCACACAGCGGAATTCAAGCTCATGGATATTTCGCCATCCTTGCCGTTGTCGATTTCCGTGATCGCCGACCAGGACTGGAATGCGGCGTGGAAAAAAAACATGCGTCCCGTCGAGGTTACACCGGGCGTCTGGATTTCACCGGCCTGGCTTCCGCCTCCGAACGGCCATCGCGATCATTGGATAAAAATAGAACCTAAAATGGCCTTTGGCACCGGCCATCACGAAACCACGCGCCTGGCATGTCAGGGCATCATGGCTGCCGCGCCTATGCTCCCAAAGCAATGGAAATTGCTTGACATAGGAACAGGCTCGGGCGTTTTATGCTTTGTCGCAGACTTCGCGGGTTGCGGCAATGCGTTCGGCCTCGACACCGATGCCGTTTGCCTTTCGAATCTTTCGGAAAACAAACGCAAAAACAAGGCGCATGCCAAAATCTCCTTCAGCATCGGGTCACTGGACATTATCAGAACACAATCGTTTTTCGATTGCGTCGTGATGAACATGATTTCCGCGGATTCGGAACCCCTGTTGCCTCGATTGCGTGAAATCATAAGGCAAAACGGCGTCCTCATATGGTCGGGCCTTCTATTAGACGAACATAAAACAATTATCAACAGCACACTGGCCCATGGTTTCCATCTGCACGGCCAGGCACATGAAAATGAGTGGTGGTGCGGTACATTTATCCGTCGATAGCCGCCTCGTATGGCAATAATTCCAAATTTTTTCAGTTCATCCGTTCTATTCAGCATTCTTATTGCCGCAGGATCCCTGTTTGCTGATGCAACGGTCATACAATCAGCCTCCCCGGCATTTCCTCTCGAAATCGACAGGGTTATTCTTACAGGTAAACATTTAGGTGTAAAAAAAGCCGATACCCTTCGCCTAAGCCTCTACGACGAATTGCGGGACAATATAGATTCGGTGTTTTCCTATGCCGATGCCCTTCGATTGCACAGGCAGGAATTATCGATTTCCAGCGAAACCGGATACGCCTGCGTATCGTTTGAATTTTTGGGATTGCCTGCAATGAAGGTGTTTTTGCAAAATGCCCAATGCAAAAGCGCAAAACTTTCCGCAGCAATGGACCATTATCCGTATGTCGTGGTATTTACAAAAGGTTTTTCTAAGCGGCTTCGGAAATTAATCCTGTCGATTCCGTAACGTCTCTGCATGGGGCCTCGTTTTCGTGCGTAGTGGATAAACCAGCAGGCAATGCTACCTCGATTTTTTATGTGTCAACTTTACTTCCCGCCACATTCCGCTTGCAACGTCTTTCAAAAGCTTTACATGCGGAGTTTCACCTTCGTCGAAAACCATGATTTCGTCTTTCCGAATCACGGTTTTGCCCCGGAGCGTCACACCCATTTTGTTGATGACACGGTATTGGGTGATAAGGTGGTCTTTGATCCGTTCAAAATCCTCGCGGGACTCGTTGAATGAGAAAAATAACGTCGAAATATTGGCCGGCCGCAGGCGCCGATATACCTTGAGTGGAAATTGTTTGATTTGGCGTCTTCGTTCGAAATTGCGTTTTTGATAAATCGAGTTCTTGTCGGTAAACAAGACATATGAAAAATGCGCCCTGGGAAACAATTGCGCAAGGGGTGCAAACAGGTTGGCAATTAAATCTTCACAATCAATAGTCAGCTTTTCGAGTTTACTTTCCAAAACGACAATGGTACGCTGTTGAAAATACCGGTAATCGAAAAGCCCGTCCAATTCCTTTATGTTTTCGTAACCGAATTTTCCTTTTCCGGTTTTTTTAAGCAAAACAAGATTGGGATATTTGAGTATCTTGAGAATGTAGTCCTGCGTGTTTGCAATAATGAAATCCTCACGCTTTTTCGGATTGAATCGCTTGTCGAATATTCCCCCTGTTTTGCCATGCTCGCTGTTGTGCTTAAGCCAGTATTTTGTTACTCGCCGTGCGATACGTTCCGCGATTTCGCCGACCAGATTCCCTTCGCCGTGCGAATCAAACGAATACGGTGCGTTCAAGAGGTCGGAAACAGTATACAATGCATAGCTGATCGCGCCAATCTTGTATTCAACAATGATCTTGTCAAGCTTATGACGGCGATCATTGATTTCATCATTTGGGTTATGAAGCGCATAAAAGCCCTTGACGCCGTGATCACGGCGAAGGGAAAAAATCTCTTCCCCGCTTTCCTCACCTATGCCGTCTTTCGACGCACGTACGGTAGGCGTCCAACTCACCGGTTCATATGTTGAGAAAAGAGAATATGGATCATAGACGGAAGTCATGGCGATGCAGGTCCTATTTCGTTGCTCCGCAACTGGATAGTTGTAGCTGTAATCATATCTACGCGTTTCGCGTAGATATTTTCTATACAGTTACTAACCCACCAGCTTCGCTGGTGGATTGCTGTAGCTGTGATTATTATACGCTCGGTAAACCAATTTCCGAGGTTAACCGAGCGTATATAATATAGATACAGGTACTAATATACTATTGCGATAGGGTTGCAAAGATGCGAAATGCCGGCATAAGGTCTATGCCATATTTTTGCTTGCGAACAATTGCATCGGTAATACATTTTCAATTAATATTTTGTAAAGTGGGTTTTTTCCAAAAGGCGGATTATGCAATATGACCTTGAAATTATAACAATTCTTGGCGCGGCACAAACGGCTGGGGCCATCCAGCTTGCACATAAAAATGCAATTCGGTCCGTTGAAATCAAGTCGGACCATAGCCCTGTAACGGAGGTAGACAAACAATGCGAAACCATTATCCGGGATATTCTTACCAAGCAATTTCCTTTTGATGGTTTTTTGGGGGAGGAAACCGGTGAGGAAAAAGGCCAAAGCGGCAGACGCTGGATCGTTGATCCTCTCGACGGCACCAGGCCATATATTCGCGGATTGCCGACCCATAGCGTCCTTATTGCTCTTGAAGACGGAAATGAGCTCGTTGCCGCTTGCATGCATTTACCGGCTTTGAGCGAAACTTACTGGGCGCAAAAAGGCAAAGGCGCCTTCTTAAATAACCAAAACATTCACGTTTCCTCCACGAAATCCCTTAAAATCGCAATGGGAAGCGGTCTCGGTTTTGTTGAAAAGCAGGACTCCAAAGAGGGGAAAACATTGCTTGTATTGATGAAGAAATGGGATTATCCGTACGGATTCATGGACGCATATACCTACGGTTGCATTGCCTCGGGGAAAATTGACGTATGCGCGAATTTGCTCGACAAACCCTGGGACTGCGCGGCAGGAGCGTGTATTGTCACGCTTGCCGGAGGCAGATTTTCCGACATTAACGGCATTCATTCTATTTACAACGGATCTATCATTTTGTCTAATGGCTTTCTTCACGATGCTGTTTTAGAGTATTTTAAGTGATTATATACTTTTTTGCGCCGAAATGGCCTGAAAAAACAATAAAAAGTCGGAGAGAACTTTGAACAACCAGAACCAAAATCAGGAAAAAAGCCCTGACAAAAGCGATTTGCGCAGGTCTGAAAAAGCAGGGCTTTTTCATTTTACCAAAGACATGATTTCCGCCCTTGCTATGGCGCTTATCGCCATTGTGTATGTGATTCAGGCATTTAAAATTCCAACCGGGTCAATGGAAAAAAGTCTGCTCGTGGGAGATTTTTTGCTTGGCCTTAAGTTCATTTACGGGGCCCCGGTGCTTCCTTTCATGTATACGAAATTCCCCGGCATTACCGACCCCAAACCAGGCGATGTCATTATTTTCAAATATCCCGGTTCCGATAAAAAAGACTATATCAAACGCTGCGTTGCCGGTCCGGGGCAAACAATAGAATCCCATGGCACAAACGTTATTGTCGACGGTAAAACCCTGGTATTGCCGCCAAACGGCCAATACATTCACAACGGTCAATTAGACCCTCGAATTACGGATTTCGAGCCCATTCGCGTGCCCAAAAAGGGCGACACGCTTCATATAGACCCTAAAATGCCGGTGCGCCAATTCCTTTTTTACAAGCATCTTGTCAAGCAGGAAAACCCCCGGCAGCCAACGGTGGCGAAATTCCAACTGTACATCAACGGCGAATATGCAAACAACCAAAAGGTCATCACGTACGGGTATCGTGAATTGTCTTTCGACGACATCCCGTTCGACATCATAGACAACTGGACCATCCTCGATGATATTGTCAAGCAGGTCGACATGCAATACGCCGACAAACCGATCAATGTTTCCAAATTATTGTATATCGACGGCAAGCAGGTAAAAGACTATATTGTGAAAAACGACAATTATTTCATGATGGGCGACAATCGCGACAATTCGACCGATTCGCGATATTGGGGTTTTGTAAACCGCAATTTCATCAAGGCGAAGGCCTTTATCCTGTATTTTTCCGAAGATAAAGACGTTCCGATATGGCTACTACCTGTCAAGATTCGATGGGCCAGGATCGGAAAACTCATACGCAGCTGGGACGGCGGTTTAACGCCGAACGGATGCCAGAAATAAAAGTAGGGGCGTTCAAGTGAACGCCCCTACTTGTTTATTTGATGCATCCAATATTCAAATAAATCATCGAGGGTTTTTTCAAACGCAAACTGTTGGCTCCAGCCTGTTTGCTTTTTCAGTTTGCTGTTGTCGCCTGCCAGCTTTTTATAGGTTTTCACTTCACGCAGTTTTTTTTCTTCCTGGATAACGGCAATTTTTTTTGTTGACTTTCTTAATAAATAGTCCAGGATATTTGAAAGTTTCTGCATTGAGCCGGAACAAATGTTATACACTTCACCGGGCAAACCCTTTTCCATAATTGCACTATAGCCGTTCACCACATCGCGCACATCGGAAAAATCTATTTCAATATTGCAATCACCAACATGGATTTCAGGTTTTGCCATTCCTTGTTCAATCATTGCAACCTGCCGTGCCCAATCGGAACATACGAACAAATGCGACTGACCCGGCCCCGTATGATTGAAAGATCGGGTGAAGCGGATGTCAAGACCGTATTGCCTGTGGTATTGCATGCCGATGAGCTCTGTTGCGTATTTTGTGATCCCGTAAAAATTAGTTGGATTTGGAAGGTTGTTTTCTGAAATCAACCCTTCGGCATTGATATCATATTCTTTTGAAGACCCCACAACCAGGACTTTACCTTTGGGCATATATCGCTTCATTGCATCGATCACGGAAATTGTCCCGGTGATATTGATTGCCAAAGCCGGCCGTGGCGTGCGATCCGCCTCTGCAGGGAAGCTTATGGCGGCAAGATGATAAATTTCTTCCGGCCTCATCCGCTCCATGGCCTGTGCAACGCTATCGCTGTCGGTTATGTCAACCATTTCATAGCCAATGTCGTCGCGATAGCACGTTGCTTCAATGCCGAGCCCCACAACGGTTTTGCCTTGTTTCATCAGTAAATCGGTAAGGTGATGGCCCGCAAAACCGTTTATGCCGGTGATGAGCGCTTTTGTCATGGTACAATTTTCCTATTTAATCACAGTGGGTTTAATTCCTCGAAGCTTGCTTCGGGGTAGTTCATTTATTCCAATTTTGCCGCAACAACCTCATTGACAAGCTTCCCGTCTGCCTTGCCTTTGACTTGCGGCATGACAAGTTTCATGACTTTGCCTATGTCCTGTTTTCCCTGCGCACCTGCATCAGAAATGGCTTGGGCAACAATGGCCTCAATTTCACCTTTGGAAAGTTGTTCCGGTAAATATTTAGTGTAAATGTCTATTTGCGCCTGTTCGGTTGCGACAAGATCCAAACGACTTGCTGCTTTATATTGTTCGATAGACTCATTTCGTTGCTTTATTGCCCTTGCAATAACACCGGCAATGTTTGCATCGTTTAATTCTTTTTGTTCGATGAGTTCAAGGTTTTTAATTTCCGAATGTATGGTCCTTAGTGCCAAAAGCCTGTCTTTTTGCTGGGCTTTCATTGCCTCTTTGATGTCTGCAAGAAGCATATCGAGAATTGGTGATGCCATTTTGTGCCTTTCTGATTTTATTTTTCAGCGCTTTCTTTGCGCGTTAAAGGAGGTCGCTTAATGAAATACGCTCTGCCGAAAGCTCCTTGGTGCCTTGCTCAATGCAAAAAGCAAGATTTAATCGCATGAGGTTGTCGGTTATCCTGCTGCTGTCGAAAACATGCTGATTGGGGAATGTTTTTAAATTGTTCCCTATGAAATTTAGTATACACGTTGCTCGCTTGTTTTTTTGCTCATCCATGGCAATGACGCAGCCATGGGTACGGCAAATAAGGGGCCTGTATTGATAAATGCAACATTCATTGTTTTTGAGCATGATGCACACGCCAAAATCGCCAATGCCTGCACCGGCTTTTGCCTCATTTTTAGGTTCATTGCCCGATATTATATTCCGCGAAATTACATATGCCTCAAGCATGCTCACGGATGTCAATTCGCAGCAGGCGCTGCACCCCTTTGCGCATTTCATGTCCTGCCCGTAGATTTGTCGCATAGATGAAAAAAAGGAATCGCAATAGGCGCACAGTTTTGAATAATTGTCCAAAATTTGTTCAAGCGTGGTCATAGATAACTACCGGCGCAGAATGAGGAAGAATGCTGTCGAGAAATGAAAGCGAACGAAATTCTGTCGCATGATGAAAGTGATATTGGCAGTACCCGGCAAACAGCCAAATAATGCGCCGTGTTTCGGAAGGAATTAACCGGGCCGCTTCAACCGAACAGAGCGGAGTATGTGTTGTATTCCGTAAAAGTTCCAGCACAAAACCAGGCACAAAAAACCGTTGAGGCTGCGTTTCGAACAGCGTACATTCGGTACAACACATGCTGCCGTTCTCTAATCGCAAATACCCGCCGTTCCTATTCACCAGAGTATGGCCGCAATTGACGCAATTGTCTATATTGGGGGCTACGCCCATGAGTCGGCAAAACTCGTAAAAAAACTTCAGAAGAAAATCCGGGAAACATTCCTGCGAAGCAGATTGATCCATGGCCTTGAAAAACTCCGCGCAATAGCGGAATACCTCGGGATGCGGGAAATCGCAGGACATTGTTTTTATGATGACCTCAAAAACGATGTCCCGGATGATGTTTTTAAACAGGTCTTTTCGTATCGACGGGAAATATTCGACAACGTCCATGTCCCCCAGCGTATGCATTTCCCGGTTTGGTTTACAATACAACATTGTCTCGACCAGAAAGCCCCGTTCCATAGACGGTGAACCTGTTTTTTTCCTGCGAATGCCTTTTGCAATACAATGCACGAGACCATGGTCGGGTGTTAAACAATAGAGAATGCCGCTCGACTCGCGAAAGTCGGAAATTTTCAATATAATCGCCTGTGTTTTTTGCGGAGCCATGGCTTATGGTTTCGATTCGCCGATGAATTTATACACCTTTTCATCTTTTCGCGCCATGCCGAGTTTTTCCCTGGCGATTTTTTCAATATACGCGGTGTCTGTTTTTAATTTCGTGTTTTCAATCTTCAGGGAATCGATTTCATGGTGGAGCCGCTGCTTTTTGTCCAACCTGTTCTTGACTTCTGTATGGGATTGGTACAAGCGGATAATATTCGATTTGCCTGTAAATACCGAGAAAATTAAAAGACAAACCAGGGCAATGGCGATCCAACGGCCGATTTTTTTCCCTTTTAAGGACTTGATTAAAGCCATTACACCCTCACAAACTGTTGGCCGGCAACCTGGCGTATCATACCTTTGAGCTCCAGATTGAGCAATACATCGAATAAATCGGCAACACCGGTACCTGCTTTTTCGGCCAGCGTATCAAGGCGAAGCGGCGCACCGTTAATATGGTCATACAGTTTTCTTTCCTGTTCTGTCAATAAAGGCAGGGGCATGGTATGGCGAATTTCAAGGCTTTGCGCCTGTGCTGACGCGGTTACTGTTTTTAAGCTTATTTCCTGTATGTTTTCAAGAATATCAGCCCCTGATTTTACGGGGATTGCGCCGTTTTTAATGAGATCAAAAGTCCCGTCCGACATTTCGGAATTTATTGGCCCCGGCACGGCAAAAACCTCGCGGCCCTGCTGCAATGCATAGTTTGCCGTGATCAGACTGCCGCTTCGCAGCGGCGCCTCCACCACAAGCACTCCTGCCGAGAGTCCGCTGATCACGCGGTTTCGCCTTGGAAAATTGTAAGCCTCAGGCAATGTGCCGCAATCAAATTCTGAAATAAGGGCCCCTGTATCTGCTATTTCTTCCGCAAGCCGCTTGTTTGCCGGAGGGTAAACCCGGTCGAGCCCGCAGCCGAGCACCGCGATGGTTGTCCCTTTATTGGCAAGACAGGCCATATGGCTCACGGTATCGATGCCAAGCGCAAGCCCACTCACAATCGTGATTTTATTTTCGACGAGTTGCTTGACAATTGACGCAGCCACTGATTTTCCATATTGCGTTGGCCTGCGCGTCCCCACGATGCCGATGCAGTGGCGGGAAAAGGAATCGAGTCGGCCTTTTACATACAAGACCGGCGGCGGCGCATCGATTTCCCGCAGAAGCGGCGGGTATGCATCGTCGGATTGGGTCAAGACCAAAATGCCCTGCTTCCGGGCATTATCGATTATGGCCTGTGCTTTTGCAAATAGTATGTCCGGTTTTTCAATTTCGGAAGCAAGGCTCGAATTTGCCACCCATTGCCTTAGGATTGCCTGGGCATCGTCGCGAAACACTGCCGCGGCAGAACCATATTGCTTAATAAGATTGTTCACCCTGACCGGGCCAAGGCCCTTTATTGTATTAAGGGCAAGCCATGCAAGCCGGTTTTCCTCGTTGTTTTCCATATGCGATGAAAATAATTTGTGGCCTACTTGTCCTTGCGCACATCGACCCTAACATTATATTATAGTGGTAGTACCTTTGTACGAAAGGATGTGTTCCGTGAAATGCTATGAACTCACAAAATGCTCGAAAGAACAGCGCGAAACATGTTATGTTTGGAACAGTTTTCGCGAAAACCCCGAAGATATGGACAATGTCAAATGCTGGGTCCTAAAAGGCGTTTACCAGGAAGAATCGGGCGAGCAGCTTAAAAAATGCAAGCAATGCGCCTATTATATAACCATGAACCGCGACTCGGGCGTGATATCCGATTACGATGCCGATATTGCCGTGATAACCTGCGAAGGTACTCTCAACGCGGAACGGACAAAGGCACTTGAAAAAGTCTGGGACAATCTCAAACAACATAATCGGTATAAAATCATCCTCGATATTACCCGCATCAACAACATCTATTCCTGCGGGCTTGGCGCAATCATTAAAATCCATAAAGATGCTGTTGCAGCAAAAGGAATGCTTGTGCTTGTGGTCACCGAAGGATATGCTACCAACTTGCTTTCCGTGACTAAGCTATCGAGGATCCTGAAAATCGTGAAAAATCACAGGGATGCGCATGACATTTTCGAGACCATGAAAGTCAAGGAAGAGGCGCAAAAAACACAAGCAGCACAAGCAGTACGGCCCGCTATACCAAAGGAACGGCCCGCATGCTGGGAATATTTTAAAAACCATAATCCCAAAAATGCCACACAATGCGACGAATGCTTTAAAAAGATCAAGCCAAATGGCCAGCCCTGTTGGATTGTCGACGGAATGATAGAAGGCATTTCTTTCCAGTATGTTTCGGAGGATTGCGAAGATTGTGTGTATTTCCAGGAATTCGGGCCGAGCGGAGATTAGTACCTTTCTCTGGATTATATACGCGTTTTGCGTATATAATCTATAAAATAAACTTATCCCATGCGTAGCATGGGGTTAGTACCTATATCTGGATTATACACTCGGTTTACCGAGTGTATAATAGCTCAGCTAAAACTATCCAGTTGCGAGCAACGGAATAACAGGAATTATGCTGATTACATTTCTACAATTTATATTGGTTAGAAAGCAAAACAATTTCATTTATGAATATTACGGTAAAACGGCTTACTTCAAAAAAACCAGACGACGACATTCCAAAGACCCCGCAAAAGCGTCTTGAGCTTGTCGAACTGCTCAGACTTCAAGCCGGAAAGTTCCTTTATGACTATCCAGCGCGATTTCGAAGAGTTGTTAAGGTTATTAGAGCAAAATAATGTCCAATACATGATTATTGGTGGTTATGCTGTCGCTTTTCATGGGTATCCCAGATTTACAAAAGATATCGACATTTTATTTCTAAATACTGATGACAATATTGAAAAACTACAGAATTCTCTCATCCGTTTCGGCTTTCCCAAAAAAACAATACCTGCTAAATTATTTAAAAAAAAAGGTGATATCATTCAATTTGGAATCTCGCCAATGCGAATTGATCTATTAAATAAAATACCGGGCATCACCTTTGAAGAAGCTGAAAAACATATGGCAAGAGGCCCTTTTGGAGATGTTGAAGTTAATTTTATCGGAATAACCGACTTGATAAAAAATAAAATCGCTTCCGGACGGCCTCAAGACAAGGTAGATGCAAAAATTTTAAAAAGAGGTAAGAAGCAATAGAACAATGTCAACATTTAAAAATCGGATACTCTTTGGTTTTTTTGTGTCGCTTTCTTTTTTTTCAGCCTCTGCATCGGAATTTTCCTTCCCCGATTCCCTGCATGTGCAGGTTTGGGGCGGGGCCCAGGCCTCGGACCAAAACGCGGCAGGAATTAAAGGAAATGAGTCGGGAATTCTTGACGCTTGGGTGACCCATGCCTTTACAGATGCTGTTTTTTGTAAGGTGTATATAAAAGGCAGCCCAACGTATACGACGCCATTTATCGAAGAAGCGTCGCTCGATTATATGAAAAATGGTTTTTCCGCCGGTTTTGGCTTGATGTCTACCCATATCGGCAGGGCAATGTATTACAAGCCGTTCTCTATTTACAATCAGTTTACAAGAATATCGGTTGTTTGGGATTCCTATGGCTTTGGTTTTGACCTTTCCAAAGACATGGGGGGGGTTAACGTGAGCGGTAGCGCGACTCTTAACACAAGGGAAAATGCCGCTGCGCATGTTATGCTTACCATTGCAAACAACCAAACTTTTTGCAACAAGCTCATTGCAGGCATACAAACCGGCGACATTGATTATCAAGATAACTTTTTCGTTATTGGAAATGATGCTTGCATTTCGATACAGCCGTTCGACATCCATTGTGCCGTAAAATACCAGGAGTATCAGGGGTTTGGCATTGGCAATACGACAATGAAAAGCGGCCATGATTTTGAGCTTATGACAGAATCACGGTATAGGGCGACACAGTCGTTGGATATTTGCGCAATGATCTATTACCAAAATTTCGACAAGTCTTTTTACTATGATTTGGCCCAGGTCGGTTTCGATGCAACGTATATGGTTGTGCCTTGGATCGGCATGTATGGCGGATACGAATATCAAAACAGCCTGGACATTGTTTCCCATGTGCCGGAGCTTGGCGTTGCCATTACTCCAAATGTAAAGCATTCGCTTATCAGGCTTGGTGTTGAATCGACCATGACCGGGAATGTCCATATTGATAGACTCGTTGGGTCTTTGTGGTTTTTGTTTTGATCAACGAGACCGATATTTAGTACCTATATCTGAATTATCTACGCATTTCGCGTAGATAATATATAAAATAAACTTATCCCATGCGAAGCATGGGGTTGATAATTTGCATTTATTTTACCCTCTCCATGTGGGAGAGGGTGGCCTGCGAAGTGCGCAGGCCGGGTGAGGTCGTTGTAAAATGATAACTGATAGAAACATGTTTTTTTTTGCAATACTCTTGCCCATTTTTTTCACCTGTACCGAATCCCTTGTTCCCTTTGAACAAAGTCAAGATGCGCCTATCGTTGTGGTCACCTTCGACGATGCCCACGCCTCAATTTACAATACAGGCTTTCGCCTCATGGAGGAAACCGATTCCACCTGGACTGCGACGCATTTTTTTCCAAACAGTTTCATAGGCGCAGCAGGCAATGTTACTCTTGAACAGGAAAAAACTATGGAGTCATACGGCTGGGAAAGCGGCGGGCACGGGTTGGAACACGACAATTTATCGGCAATGCCGCCGGATTCGGCAGCGTGGCGCATCAAGGCAAGTTTCGATTTCCTTGTGCAAAACGGCCTGTCGCATCAAAGCTTTGCGTATGCGTACGGTAACTACAACGACACGGTCAAGAGCATGGTCGAACAATATTTTGTCAATATACGCACATCACATGATTATTATTACCTGGATGGAGTAGATAGGCAGGAACTCGGGTATTTTGCAGTCAAAGGAGAATTTACAAGTAGCGACATTATCGCCCGCATTGAAGAGGCAAAACGCCTCGGCGCACCTTTGGTGATTATCGGCTTTCACGTGATTCAGCCGGACACTGCCCCGCCATTACCCATATATTGGTGCAAGGAATCCACTTTCAAAGGCTTTTTATCATATTGCAAAGACCAGCATTTGAGCGTTATGTCGGTGCGCGACGCGATGTATACGCTTAAGGGGTGGTGAAGAAAATTCCCGGAGCCTTGCATAGCTGTTTTGAATTTACACTCCACAACTGTGGTTAATTATATTTTTTAAGAAATTATTATGACCACAAAAGATTCAATTCTAGATTTTATAAAGGCAAATAAAAGTTTTTTGCAAGAGCAATATTCTGTCGAAAAAATTGCCCTGTTTGGATCATTTGCCCGAAATGAACAAACGATTGATAGCGATATTGATCTTTTAGTTACGCTTAAAGAAAATACTACCGATATTTACGAAGTAATGCAACGCATCCGGGATTTTTTTACCCGACAATTTCATTGTAATATTGATATCGCTTCGGAAAAATATTTAAAGTCCTATATTCGTGAAGAAATTCTGCATGAGGCCCAATATGCCTAAAGACCGGCATGCTTTGTTGGGTATTTTGTTGTTTTACCTCATTAAAAAATTCTTTTAGTATCTATATAAAAATTATCAACGCATTTTGCGTAGACTATGGTGCCGAGGTTTACCGAGTGTATAAAATCACAGCTAAACTTATCCCGCAGCGACATGTCCCCGAAGCGATAGCGTAGTGGAAAGCGTGGGGTTAGTACCTGTATCTGAATTATATACGCATTTTGCGGATTTAATATATAAAGTAAACTTATCCCATGCGAAGCATGGGGTTAGGAAACGCTTCCTTCAATATTGACATGAGCTCGTTGATCTGAAGATCCGGACGACAATACCTGCTTTCTCGCATGCGAAGGATGCCTTTTTTATTGAGTGCCGAGAAATATTCCTCGACAATAGCCCCAGCTTCGCTGACATGAGATTCATCGCCTAGCAATTTACGGAACGCGGGAAAGGCATTCCACTCCTCTTCGGTAGTTGTCGAAATGATACTATAGAGATCAAGGGCATGGTAGCGGCTGAATTCCTTTGATGAATCGTTAAGACGATCCCTGAATGCGAAAAGCTTCATCATGAGAAACGAATATGGGTGCGGTAAAAAAACTTCACATTCCCATGAACTGCCGGTGCTGAGATTGCCGTATAGCATAAGAGGAAATAAGCCATCCTCAAGTGACGGAACCTCATCGACCGGATGGGCATGCAATCCAACAGAAGGGTTTGGACGTACTCGACGCTCATCAGTCTTTGCCTTTGTTCCGTGAAAGCAACTTTGCGGACCCGTAAGAAAATCGATCTTGATTCCGGTCGCTCAGCAAGAAGCGTACGAATCTTGTGTTCATTTACATATGCGGACTTGAGAAAAATCTCATATCCTCCCCCGATAATCATGCTGATTCCGGTGTCCTGCAGTTCCCAGAGAAGGTCAAGAAGTGAGGTGTGAAGAATATCAAGGATACTCATTTTCGGGGTTTTCCAATATTATCGAGTAGAGACGCTTTGATCTGTTCGGCTGTCTCTTGATCGCGTTTGTCGCCGTTCATGAGTTCAAGAAATGTCTGAACGGGTGAAGCCCAAAAGAAACCGGTTTCCTCACGGGCATCAAAATAGGCAGTCGCATCCTTTGTGTCGATGATTTCGAGATTTGGAAAACGACTTGAGGTGGTTGAAGGAAGTGAGGATATCAATTCATCTCCAAGAGGGCAATAGACCGAAAGTTTTTCTCCGCGTTGCATGACCGCATAGCGGGATACCGATGAAAGGCCGGAGGCTACAATAGGAGCATTTATTTTTAAAGAGAGTTTAGCCAAAAGGTCAATAAGCGCTTTACCATCAAGACTGGCCTTTACCGAAACCCCTTCCATGCCCGATGGACTATCGTAATTCCGCGAAAGCTTTTCAAGAAGTGTTTCGGGCTGAAGCAGACAGATTTCGTTTTTACCACGCTCAATGATGAGATCTTGTTCCATTGCGGAAAGCACTTTGGAAACTGTCCCGAATGTAAGGGAAAGATTTTCCATTGTCGACGCAAAAACGTCTCGCTCCCGAATTTTCTCAACAATCTGTTTCACTGATAAAAACCGGGGGTGTACCATAAACGCGCGGCTGACCATGGAGCTGTTTTTTCGATAGATGTTTTTTATCGGCGCATAAGAAGGAAAACGGTTTTTCTGCCCGGTCCGTAAGACGGTTAGTCTTCCGTCAATATTAAAAACGCC
>Ga0182027_10004466_pt1 | contig 21674 bp, 17 predicted proteins | sample 712E1DmetaG_FD_121300 | JGI IMG/M metagenome (GOLD analysis project Ga0182027, IMG submission 121300) | Permafrost microbial communities from Stordalen Mire, Sweden - 712E1D metaG (Illumina Assembly) | ecosystem: Environmental > Terrestrial > Soil > Wetlands > Permafrost | place: Sweden... | reverse complement strand
TTCAATCCCTGTCACCCCGACCATGGAAAGACAGCGGTCAGCCCGCTGTTTTTTCGTATTTAGGGCGAGGGTTTGACCTGTTCGCCCATACCCTGCGAAAATGCCCTCATGAACCTCTTTGACGCCAAACTTGAGAAGGAGAAGCTAACCCAGGCCCCCTTGGCCGAAATCATGCGCCCGCCGACCTTGGACGGTTTTTTGGGCCAGGAGGACCTGGTCGCCGAGGGCGCGCCGCTCCGGACGCTCTTGGAGCTCGATGCCGTGCCCTCGATGGTCTTCTGGGGCCCGCCGGGCGTCGGCAAGACGACGCTCGCCCGCATCATCGCCGGCGCCACCAAGTCCCGGTTCGTCCCGCTCTCGGCCACGACCTCCGGCATCGCCGACCTCAAGAAGGCCGTCGAGGAGGCCAAGGTCGAGCTGGGCATGCATGGCCGGCATACCATCATCTTCGTCGACGAGATCCACCGCTGGAACAAGGCGCAACAGGACTCGTTCCTGCCGCACGTCGAGGACGGCACCGTCACGCTCATCGGCGCGACGACCGAGAACCCCTCCTTCGAGCTGAACTCCGCCTTGCTCTCGCGCTGCAAGGTCTTCGTGTTGAAGCCGCTCGAGGTCGAGGCCATCGAAGCTCTCATTCGCCGGGCGCTGAAGCTCATCAAGGAGCGCGGCCGCTTCCCCGGCAAGATCAAGATGGACGCAGCTTCCATCACTTGGCTGGCGCGCGTGGCCAACGGCGATGCCCGCGCGGCCTTGAACGGCCTCGAGATCGCCATCCGCTCGATTAAACCGGACAAGGCTGGCGTGGTCCACTTGAAGAAGGCCGAACTCTCCAAATCGCTCCAGCGCACGCACCTGCTTTACGACCGGAACGGCGAGGAGCACTACAACATCATCTCGGCCCTGCACAAGTCGATGCGCGGCTCGGACGCCGACGCGGCGCTCTACTGGCTCGGGCGGATGCTCGAGGCGGGGGAGGACCCGCTCTACGTGGCCCGGCGGCTGGTCCGTTTCGCTTCGGAGGACGTCGGTCTCGCCGACCCCAACGCCCTGCTCCAGGCCGTCGCCGCCTACCAGGCCTGCCACTGGCTCGGCATGCCCGAGTGCAACGTCATCTTGGCCCAATGCGCCGCCTACCTCGCCCGCGCGCTCAAGTCCAACGCGCTCTACACCGCCTATGGCGAAATCCAGCAGGACATCCGCGAGCTGCCGAACGAGGGCGTGCCGCTCCACCTCCGCAACGCGCCGACCAAGCTGATGAAGGGCCTCGGCTATGGCAAGGACTACAAGTACAACCCGTCTTTTAAGGGCCCCGTCGACCAGACGTACCTGCCCAAGTCCCTGCTCGGCAAGAAGTACCTCAAGGGGATTTGACATCATCCAACAAAAACCGCTTAGTAAAGCGGTTTTTTCGTAAAGTGTTTTTTGCTTGCCAATCTTGACAAAATCTGCTTTTTGTGCTACGATTATGAGCGTCGGTCGGCATTCCGCCTTAATCGACTCAACGTTCATTGGAAATGGAGAATCGTCATGACAACACTGGCAGCAGTTCTAATGGTCGTCGCCTTCATCCTGTTCTTCGCTGGCATGGTCAGTCGTAATGTGGTTGATGAAGAGAGACAGCACAAGCTCAACGAGCTGAAGTTTGTCGGTGGTTCGGCCGTCGAGGCTATCGGGTTCTATCGATACAGCACGTTTGTGCCCAACCTGATGATGAGCCTTTCCCCAGCGTTCGTCGGCTTTGCCATTCTGGCCCATGGCGGCAGCATCGTAATTGGGCTGCTGTTCGCCCTAGTCGGAGCGGCGCTCACCACGCTCTGCCTCGTCTATCGGGACCGACTCTACATCTAGCTGGCGGTTTCCACCGCCTCTCTGTCCTATGAGCCTCGCATGTCGGGGCTCGTTATATTTTTGGCGAATGCTGGTATACTCTTAAGCATGAGCCTCCGAGCCAAGTTCATCCTCGGGCTGATCCTCCTCGTCGCCGTCCTCGGCGGGGTCTGGTTTTTGCTCCAACCGAAGCCGGCGCAGATCCTCGCCGACGCCAAGCGCAAGTTCCTGACGGCCCGCTCCGTCACCTACGACCTGACCTTCGACCTCAAGGGCGCGGTCAGCTCCGTGCTGTTCGCCGGCCCCTCGGCGCCGGGCCGCATTCAAGGTCACGTCAAGTCGTCGATTGACCTCTCGCGGTACCCTTACGCCAGCGAATCGACCTGGAAGTTCGACGTGACCGGCCCCGGCGCGCCCGCCGGGACCTGGACCGGGGAGAGCCGCAAGAAGGATGGCCTCCATTACTTCCGGCTGGAGTCACCGGCTTCGAACTCGCCGCTGGCCCAGCCTTACCTGGACCGCTGGTACCGTTCCGCGCGGCCAGCCTGGTCCCGGCTCGTGACCTCGCCCGACCTTGTCACCGGTGAGCCGTCTCTCCAGGCTTCGTCCGCCAAGGACTTGCGTCAGGCTCTTGTTGACGCTTCGTGGCTGAAGTACGTCAGCCGCCTGCCGGACGCGAAGACCGCCGACGGGCCGATGTACCATTTCCGCGTCAGCCTCGACGATGACGCCATGACGGCGGTACTCCTGAAGCTCCAGGAACTGCGTCAGGGCTCGACCACGCCCGATGATCAGGCCGCCGCCACGCTGGCGGTGTCCGCCTGGAACGATCCCGTCGGCGAAATCCTCATCTCCAAGAAGGACGGTCTCCCGCGCCACTTGGAATTCACGGCTAAGGTTTCCGGGGAGCACGGCGAGACCAGCCTGGATTTCGCCGTCGATTTCTCCGGCTATGGCCAGCGCGTCGCGGTCGAGATTCCGGAGGCCGTGGACCTCGACCAGACTTCAAGTTCGAGTCCAGCCAACTCGCTCTTTGCACCGAGCGGCACCAGGGCCCAGGCACCCGGTTCGGCGAGCGCCACGATCCCGACGCCGACCTTCAATGCCGACGCCGCCAAGCTCCAGCAGGCGGTCAACGCCCTGGTCAACAACTTCGCCCCCAAGCCCTCGGGTAGCGGCACGAACTCGAAGCCATGATTCACGACGACCGGGTCATCTTCAGCCGCCTGCGTCTCGTCGGGGCCGGGTTCCTCATGCTCGGGGCGCTCATCGTCGGCCAGCTCTTCCGGGTCCAAGTTCTCGAGCACGGTTTCTACTCCGCCCTGGCCAGCGACCAGCATGATTTCATCCAGCGGCTCTTCCCCGTCCGGGGCCAGATCCTGGCGCGTGACCCCAAGACCGGCGAGACCTCCCTGCTGGCCGCCAACCGCAAGTTGGCCTTGGTCTACGCCAACCCGTCGCAAATCAAGGATCCGAAACTCGCGGCCCAGAAGCTCGCGCCGATTCTCGGTTTGGACGAGGCCGACCTCTACGCCAAGCTGGCTGATCCCAAATCCCAGTACCGCCCTCTCAAGAAGCAGGTCCCCGACGACATCAAGGCGCAAGTGCTCGCCTTGGGTCTCGCCGGCATCAGTATGGCCGACGAGGACTGGCGGTATTACCCCGAGGGGACCTCCGGCGCCCAGGTGCTGGGTTTCGTTGGGACCACCGACGACGGCCGTCGAGTCGGGCGTTACGGCCTGGAAGGGTACTTCGACCAGGCGCTCACCGGATCCCAGGGCACCATGTCGTCGGAGCACGATTCGCTCGGCAACGTCATCGCGACTGCTGATCAGAGCGGGACGCCAGTCAAGGACGGCGACAACCTGGTGCTCACCCTGGACCGCACCGTCGAGTACTTCGTCTGCCAGAAGCTCGAGGCTTGGGTCGCCCAATACCAGGCCGAGCGGGGGAGCGTCGTCATCATCGAGCCCAAGACCGGCGCCGTGATCGCGATGTGCAACACGCCGACCTTCGACCCCAACGCCTACAACCAGGTCACGGACGCGTCCGCCTACAACAACACGGCCATCTTCGGCGCCTACGAGCCGGGCTCGGTCTTCAAGGCCATCACCATGGCCGCCGCCCTCGACGCCGGCAAGGTCACGCCCGACACTCCCTTCAACGACAACGGCCCCGTCCAGATTGGGCCGAACACCATTCACAACGCCGACCCGAAGCCGCGCGGCCTCGTGACGATGACCGACGTCCTGGACTTCTCGCTCAACACCGGCCTGGTCGAGGTGGTCTCGCGGCTCGGTCCCGAGGCCTTTCGCAATTACGTGCGCAACTTCGGCTTTGGCCAGAAGACCGGCATCGAGCTCCAGACGGAATCGCCCGGCTCGACGGAGGAGCTGGAACACTCGGGCGAGATCTGGTCGGCGACCGCCTCGTTCGGCCAGGGCGTCTCGGTGACGCCGCTTCAGCTTGCCCTCGCCTACGCTGCCTTCGCCGACAACGGGGTACTGATGAAACCGATAATCGTGGCCGAGACTGACCATGCCGACGGGACCAAGGACGTAGCGCGACCGCTCGCGGTCCGTCGGGTTCTCTCGGAGCGGGCGGCCAAGCTCATCACCGCCATGCTGGTCAGCGTCGTCGAGAAGGGCGAGGGCAAGCACGCCGCCGTGCCGGGTTACTGGATCGCCGGCAAGACCGGCACCGCCCAGATCCCCAAGGCCGGCGGCGGCGGGTACGAAGTCGGCTCGACCATCGGCAGTTTCGCCGGTTTCGGCCCCATTGAGGACCCGAAGTTCGTCATGGTGGTCCGGATTGACCGGCCCCAGGGCGTGAACTTCGCCGAGTCTTCGGCCGCGCCGCTGTGGGGCGACATCGCCAAGTACCTGCTAGACTATTACGAGGTGCCGCCGACGCGGCCGGTGAAGTGAGCCTCATGAAAAATCTCATCAAGAAAATCCTTCGAGTTCTCGCCATGCGGATCCTGGCCCGCCATCACCCCAAGGTGGTGGCGGTGGCCGGGTCGGTAGGCAAGACCACGACGCGTCGAGCCGTCGCCGCGGTCCTGCGCCGGTCTTTCCGGACGCGCGAGAGCCACAAGAACTTCAACAACGAACTGGGCGTGCCGCTCTCGATTTTCGGCGAGCAAGTTTCCGGCGGCCAGAACCCCTGGACCTGGCTCGGTATCATCGGCCGAGCGGCTTGGCTGGCTTATGGCCCGAAAATCGGGGATTACCCGGCGGTTCTGGTGCTCGAGATGGCGACCGATCATCCCGGCGACCTGGCCTATCTCACGAAGCTGGCCCGGCCGGACGTCGCCGTCGTCACGGCCATCTCGGAGGAACATACCGAGTTCCTCGGCGACCTCGACGGCGTGGCCAAGGAGGAGGGGACGGTCGTCGAAGCCCTGTCACCTCAGGGCGTGGCGATACTGAACGCCGACGACCCTCGGGTCATGGCGATGAAGTCCCGCACCCAGGCCCGGGTCATCACTTTCGGTTTCGCGGAGTCCGCCGACGTGCGCGCTTCCGGGGCCCATTTGGAATCGGCCCTAGGTTCGTATTTCCTGCGTTTTGACTTGGCGATGGCGGACGCGACCTATCCGGTCAACGTTTCCGGTGTCATCGGCAATGGCAACGTCTCGGCTTCCGCCGCGGCCGCGGCCACGGGCCTGGCGCTGGGTATTGAGCCGAACCTTATCCCATACGGCCTAGCCGAGTTCCAGCCGCCGCCGGGTCGGCTCCGCGTCATCCCCAGCATCAAGGGCACGACGCTCATCGACGACACCTACAACTCCTCGCCGCAGGCGGCCGAGCTGGCCCTCGAGACTCTGGCGGAGTTTCCGGTCGCAGAGGGCACCCGGCGCTATGCCGCCCTGGGTGACATGCTGGAGCTCGGGAATCTGACTGAGGAGTCTCATCGGCGAGTGGGGGAGTGCGCGGCCAAAGTCGGCGTCGACGTGCTGATTGGCGTCGGTCCGCTCTCCATCGAGACCTGCCGCGCGGCGGTTGCTTCAGGCATGTCTCAAGACCGCGTCTTCCACGTGGCCAACGCCGCCGAGGCGGGCCGGTTCCTCCAGGAGCGCATCAATACAGGTGACCTCATCCTCATCAAGGGTTCCCAGGGCGTGCGGATGGAGAAGGTGACCAAGGAGCTCATGGCCGAGCCGGAGCGCGCCGCCGAACTCCTGGTGCGCCAGACGCCGGACTGGCTGGCTAAATAAACCAGCCAAGCGACTCTGGACAATTTCCCGCCGAGGTGTTAGATTATCGCTTGTTCCAATCTATGCTGCGTTCGTCTAGCCCGGTCTAGGACGTCGCCCTCTCACGGCGAAGATCAGGGGTTCAAATCCCCTACGCAGTACCATGTGAAAGCCTCGCTCAAAGCGAGGTTTTCGCTTATACTCTTCCCATGATTGACTGGCGCGCCGAAAAGAAACCCATCCTCGCCCTCTCGCCGATGGCCGACCTGACCGACTCGGCCTTTTGCCGTCTGGCCAAGCGTTGGGGCGCGCGGATCGTCTTCCGCGAGATGGTCTCCGCCGAGGCCGTGGCGCGCGGCAACGAGAAGACCCTCGGCATGACCGCTTTCGACGAAACCGAGCGCCCCATCGTCCAGCAGATCTTCGGCTCCGACCCGGCCACGATGGCCGAGGCCGCCCACGTCATCTACGAGCGCTACCGGCCCGACGCCCTCGACCTCAACATGGGTTGCCCGGTCTACAAGCTCGTGAGCAACTTCAACGGGGCCGCCCTCATGAAAGATCCGAAGCTGGCCGCGGAGATCGTCCGCCAAGTGAAGGTCGCGACGCCGCTCCCGGTCTCGGTGAAGATCCGCCTCGGCTGGTCCGACCCCAACGACTGCCTCACTTTCGCCCCAGTGTTGGAAGAGGCCGGCGCCGATCTCATCACCGTCCATGGCCGCACCAAGGTGCAGGGCTATTCCGGCACGGCCGACTGGCGGCAGGTGGGCGAGGTCAAGAAGCTGGTCAAGATTCCTGTCCTGGTCAACGGTGACGTTCATAAGCCCGAGGACGCGCCGGAAGCCCTCAAGCAGTCCGGTTGCGACGGCGTCATGGTGGCGCGCGGCGCTCTCGGCAACCCCTGGATTTTCCAGCAGATGGCGGAAGTCCTCGCGGCTGGCGTCGTGGAGACGCAAATCGATTGGGCCACCCGAGTCCAGACGGTCCTCGACCACGCCAAATTGATGATTGAGGCTCATGGCGAGCGGGGGATTGTCCTCATGCGCAAGCATTATCCTTGGTATTTCAAAGCCACGCCCGGCGCCGCTCTGCTTCGCGCCCGCCTCATGACCGTCACGACCCTCCTGGAACTTGAAGAAACCCTTCGCCTTATTTGAGCCTGTCAGGGTTGACATTTTCGTCCTTTTAAGGCATACTGACTGGCGATATGCATGATTGGTACAGCACTTACCTCGTCGTGCCGCTCCTGAACGTCTTGATGTACCTGTATAACACGGCGGCTTTCGGCAACCTCGGCGTCGCCGTCATCGAGATGACCGTCATCCTGCGCGTGGCGCTCCTGCCGCTCACGGTCGTTTCCGAGGCCGACGAGATGAAATACGAGAAGCTCGAGGCCGAAGTGGCGCTCACCCAGTCTCATTTCAAGAACGATCGGGTCCAGGCCCACGAGGAGATTCGCACCCTGCTCAAGAAGAACCGCATCAACCCTTGGGCCAAGATGGCTGCGCTCCTGATCCAGCTCCTTGTCCTCATCGTGCTCTATCGGGTCTTCGTCTCCGGCATCAACGCCCAGCTCTCCGGTCTCTACAACTGGGTGGCCCAGCCGAACCTGCCCATCAACACCAACTTCTTGGGCGTCGAGATCGGCTCCCACAATTTCTGGTGGGCGCTCGCCGTCGGGGTCCTGCTCTACCTGGAGATCGCCTGGGAACAGCGGCACGTGGTGCACCTCTTGGGCCAGCAGGACGCCGTCTTCCGCTACGCTTTCCCGCTCTTTTCGGTCGTGATACTCTTGATTCTGCCGATGGTGAAGAGCCTGTTCGTGCTCACGAGCATGTTCTTCTCGCTCGGCGTTACCTTAATTAGACGATTGATATGGCGGACCGGCTCGACCAATTGATGTACTCGTTCGTGGTGGAAGACGTCCTCAAGGGGCTCTTCATTCACGTGCCCCCCGGCTACGTCGCCTGCGTCTATGACCTCGGCCAGGGCGTGCTCCGCAAGGTCATGATGCCGGGCTTGCATTTGAAGATACCGTTCTGGCAGAAGGCCAAGCTCTTCAACACCCAGACCCTGGAATACACCATCACCAGGGACTTCCGGCCCGAGCACGTCAAGGCCTTGGGCGACACGCCGATCGGCGTCCAGACTTGCGACGAGAAGCGCCTCCTGGTCGAGGGCACGGTCCTCCTGCGGCTCGACATCGAGCAGATCCCGATGATCTGGCAGACCATCGGCGACGACTTCGTCCAGAAGATCGTCCGGCCGACCATCCAGAGCCGCGTCCGCATGATCGCCAGCCGCTACTCCAAGAACGACATCTCGAGCACCTGTCGCGACCAGGTCGAGGTGGAGATCAAGAATGAGCTGGAGCGCATCTTCTTCCCGCGCGGCATCCGCGTCGAGAACGTCCTGCTCTCCGACATCCGGCCGGAATAAGATCGAACTCAAAATGAACTTAGCCAGGACCCCGGACCGCCGGGGTCTTGATATTTGCAGACCTCTTGACACCTTGGGGGCCACTTGTGCTAGTACCCAAGCCGTGGTGGGGGTAGCAGGTTCGTGGAACACCCGGATTGTCACCGGGTTCCCGGGGTTCGATTCCCCGTACCTCCACCACCCACTTGACATAGGAATGGCCGAATAGCTATCCTGTCGCTAGGTGACAATCCGGGTATTCCGCAACTTGCGGAACCGCGACAAAAACTCCCCCGAAAAGGGGAGTTTTTGGTTGTTTTAAGGCGCTTGACAGTTTTGCTTAGCACTCCTATTATATGAGTGCTAATCGCCTTATGGAAACCCTCGATACTCGCAAGGAAACCCTGCTCAAACTGACGGTCCGTCTCCATATCGAGACGGCCGAGCCGGTCGGTTCTTCCGCCTTGGCCGAGGCTTCGGATTTGGACGTCTCCGCCGCCACCATAAGGAACGAGCTGGCCGACCTTGAGGCGCTGGGCTACCTCACGCACCCGCACACCTCTGCCGGCCGCATCCCGACCGAGCTGGGCTATCAGACTTACATCGAGCGCTTCATGGAGAAACGACCGGCCGGTTCCGAGGCGCTCGCCCAACTGCGCGAGGCCATCGGCGGGACGCTCGACCCGGCCGAACGCCTGCGCGCCGCGGCCAAGGCCCTGGCGGCCGTCTCGACCGAGACGGCGCTCGTCGGCTTCACCCCGCGTGACGTCTACTACACCGGCGTCGCCAACCTCTTCGCCCAGCCCGAGTTTCGCCAGTTCGGCCAGGTGACCACGATGTCCCGGGTGCTCGATCACCTCGACGAGACCATGGAAAGGATATTCCCCACCGTCAGCGATTCGGTCGACATCATCATCGGTCGCCACAACCCCTTCGGTGTGGACTGCGGAACGATGGTGACCAGACTCGGCGGCGGCGGCATCATCGCGCTCCTCGGCCCCATGCGCATGGACTACGACCGCAACTGGGGCCTGCTCTCCAGCGTCGCCCTCGCCCTCAAAGTAACCCACTAAGCAAGATGTCATTTCGAGCTGTTAGCGAGAAATCCCTTAAGCAACTAGATAGGCAAGCGATTCCTCGGCGCCAATGACGCCTCGGAATGACAAAGACAAATTCTATGACCGACCAGAAGAAGACCGAGGAACCGAAGAAGCATGACTGCGACGGCGACTGCTGTGGCGAGGGTTGTAATGGGGGAGAGTGTCATGGCGAGAATTGCTGTGGCGACGACCTGAACCCCACCGAGAGTCACGCGCCTGGGGCTTCTCATGCGCCCGAGATGGCGACGGGCGGTTGCACTGGCGTCTGCCTGGAATACGAGCAGAACTGGAAGCGCGCGCTGGCCGACTACCGCAACCTCCAGAAGGAAGTCGCCAAGGAGCGCGAGGCCATGGGCGCTTACGCCGTGGCGCACGCCGTGGAACGGTTCCTGCCGGTCCTCGATTACTTCAAGATGGCCATGAGCCACAAGCCCGACCCCGCCAAGCTCGACGCCTGGTTCGTCGGCATTGGCCACATCGAGAAGCAGTTCGACGACGCGCTCTTCGACTTGGGCTACAAGAAAATTGCCACGGTGGGGGAGAAGTTCGACGCCACCAAGCACGAGGCCGTCGGCGACGAGGCGGTCGAAGGCAAAGCCCACGGCGTGATTGTTAAGGAAGTTCAGAGCGGCTACGAACTGGCCGGCAAAATCATCCGCCCCGCCAAAGTCATCACGGCGAAATAAGTTTTAAGAATATGACCCTAAACCCTAAAGCTCTAAACCCATTTGAGGAGCCGGGGTCGGCAGTCGCGAATATCGGTCGGGGATTCATTCCTCCCATCGACGTTTACGAAGAGGCTGACCGCGTGGTCGTCGAAACGCCGCTCGCCGGAGTCGATCCCAAGGACGTCGAAGTCACCGTCGAAGGCGGCGTGCTCACCATCCGCGGCAAGACCGAGCACCGCACCGAAGTCGACGAGAAGAATTACCTCTACAAGGAAGTCCGCTACGGCGCCTTCCAGCGCAAGGTGGCTCTGCCGGCCTTGGTCCAGGGCGAAGCCGCCACGGCGACGAGCGAACACGGATTACTGCGCATCACGCTTCCCAAGAAAGACGCCGGCAAGCAGAAGGAAGTGAAGATCGAGATCAAGAATAAATAACACGTGTGATGTCATTCCGAGACGTTGGCGAGGAATCTCTTGCGAGACACGAAAGGCAAGCGATTCCTCGGCTCCAACGGCGCCTCGGAATGACAATACCAACACGCCGTTCCCAGCCGTTGGCGAGGAATCCCTTGCGAGACACGAAAGGCAAGCGATTTCTCGGCGCTCACAGCACCTCGAAATGACATACTAAGCCACAAAACCTATGAGCAAGAAGAAAATCATCATCATCGCCGGCGTCGCTATCGTCGTGGTCCTCGGCCTAATCGGCTATGGTGTCGCCACCGGCAAGTTCGGCGCCAACCTCGGCTTCTCCTCCAAGGAGGAGCTCGCCGACAATGCCAACAGCAACGACGGCACCACGCCCGACGGCCAGAAATGCAACAGCGACGCCAAGGCCTTCTTCGCGAAATCGAATCGCGTCAAGGATGCCTCGGCCAAGTTCTTCAGCCACTACAACACCCAGATGAAGAAGTGCTTCATCGAGACCACGGACTTCGGCAAGGACACGACGACGAAGTTCATCATCGACATCGGCGCCACGCCCGCCCAGACCTACGCCCGGGCCTACGTCCCGGTCTCCAAGACCGCGACCTTCTCCTGCATGGTCGCCGACAAGATCTGCCTGACCCAGCAGGACTACGACGACTACTTTAATCGGATCATGAAGAATTAAAACACATTTCATGTCATTCCGAGCTGTTAGCGAGGAATCCCTTGCGAGACTCGATAGACAAGCGATTCCTCGGCACCAACGGCGCCTCGGAATGACATAAATAATAAAAATCTTATGTCGAAAATACTGGGCATCGACCTGGGCACCACCAACTCCTGCATGGCCGTCATCGAAGGCGGCGTGCCCAAGGTCCTCGAGAACAAGGAAGGCGTCCGCACCACCCCGAGCATCGTCGCCATCAACAAGTCCGGCGAGCGGCTGGTGGGTGCCTTGGCCAAGCGCCAGGCGGTCGTGAACCCGACGAACACGCTCTATTCGCTCAAGCGCCTCATCGGCCGCCGCTGGGACGACCCCGAAGTCCAGCGCGACTTGAAACACTTCCCGTTCAAGCTGGTCCAGTCCGGCACAGGCGTGAAGGTCGAGATGGGCGGTAAGGACTACTCGCCGCAGGAGATCTCGGCCATGGTGCTCCAGAAGCTCAAGGCCGACGCCGAGGAGAAGCTCGGCGAGAAGATCGAGGAAGCCGTCATCACCGTGCCGGCCTACTTCGACGACTCCCAGCGCCAGGCCACCAAGGACGCGGGCGAGATCGCTGGCCTCAAGGTCCGTCGCATCATCAACGAGCCGACGGCCGCGGCCCTCGCTTACGGCTTCGACAAGAAGAAGGACGAGAAGATCGTCGTCTATGACTTGGGCGGCGGCACCTTCGACGTGTCGGTGCTCGACGTCTCGGCGGACACGATCGAGGTCAAGGCCACGAACGGCGACACGCACCTCGGCGGCGACGACTTCGACCAGCGCCTCATCGACTGGATCCTCGGCGAGTTCAAGAAGTCGGAAGGCATCGACCTGGCCCTCGACAAGCTGGCCCTCCAGCGCATCAAGGAGGCCGCCGAGAAGGCCAAGATCGAGCTCTCGACGACCCAGCAGACCGAGATCAACCAGCCCTTCATCGCCTCCGACCCGGCGACCGGCCCGAAGCACCTCGTCATGACCCTCTCCCGCGCGAAGCTGGAGGAACTGGTCGGCGACTTGGTGGCCAAGACCCTCGACCCGGTCAAGAAGGCCCTGTCTGACGCCAAGATCGACAAGGCGAGCATCAACGAGATCGTCATGGTCGGCGGCATGACCCGCATGCCCCTCGTGCTCAAGACCGTCGAGGACTTCTTCGGCAAGAAGCCGAACGTGACCGTGAACCCCGACGAGGTCGTGGCCATCGGCGCGGCCGTCCAGGGCGGCGTCTTCCAGGGCGAGGTCAAGGACGTACTCCTGCTCGACGTGACTCCGCTCTCGCTCGGCATCGAGACGATGGGCGGCGTGATGACCAAGCTCATCGAGCGCAACACCACCGTGCCCACCTCCAAGTCGCAGACTTTCAGCACCGCCGCCGACAACCAGCCGCAGGTCGAGATTCACGTGCTCCAGGGCGAGCGCGAGTTGACTGCTGACAACAAGACGCTCGGCCGCTTCAACCTCGACGGCATCCCCATGGCGCCGCGCGGCGTGCCCCAGGTCGAGGTCACCTTCGACATCGACGCCAACGGCATCCTGAACGTGAAGGCCAAGGACAAGGGGACCGGCAAGGAGCAGAAGATCACCATCACCGCGAGCTCCGGCATCTCCAAGGACGAGATCGAGCGCATGAAGAAGGACGCCGAGGTCCACGCCGCTGACGACAAGAAGAAGCGCGAGCTCATCGAGGCCAAGAACGTGGCCGAGACGATGATCTACACCGTCGAGAAGATGATGAAAGAAAACGCCGCCAAGATCTCCGACGCCGACAAGAAGGCCGTCGAGGAGAAGGTCGCGGCCGTGAAAGCCGTGAAGGACGGCACTGAAGTCGAGGCCATCAAGAAGGCCGGCGACGAGCTCTCGACCGTGGCCCAGAAAGTCGGCGCGGAAATCTACAAGAATCAGTCCGCCTCCGAACCGCCGAAGGACGGCGAGCCTAAGAAAGACGGCCCGGTTGAAGGAGAAGTGGTAGATGAGAAGTAACGCGAATGTCATTCCGAGGCGCCGTTGGTGCCGAGGAATCGCTTGCCTGACATAGAACCCATGCCTCTCAAGAATTATTGGACTTACATAATGGCAAGTCCGAGCGGCACGCTGTACGTCGGCATGACGAACAACATTATTCGTAGAGTCCTGGAACACAAAAGGGGAGCGCATCCAGGCTTCTCGAAAAAATACGGCTGTAACAAACTCGTATGGTTCGAGGATACGCACGCCGCGATTGAAGCCATTAATCGTGAGACAGAAATCAAGAAGTGGAACCGGTTGAAGAAGCAGAAACTCATCGCTATGTTGAACCCAAAATGGCGTGACTTGTCAAAACATTGGGGTCCGGTGGTGATTGCGACGCAAGGGATTCCTCGCTAACAGCTCGGAATGACATAACGGCATGGCTAAGCGCGACTACTACGAAATCCTGGGATTGAAGAAGGGCGCCTCCGAAGAGGAGATCAAGAAGGCGTACCGCGCCTTGGCGCACCAGCATCACCCCGACAAGGCCGGCGGCAACGAGGCCAAGTTCAAGGAGATCAACGAGGCCTACCAGACGCTCGGCGACGCCAAGAAGCGCGCCCAGTACGACCAGTTCGGCCATGCCGCGCCGGGCGGGGCTGGCTTCGGCGGCGGGGGAGGCGGCCAGGGCTTCGGCGGCTTCGACTTCTCCGGCTTCCAGGGCGGCGACTTCCAGGGCTTCGGCGACCTCGGCGACGTCTTCGGCGAGATGTTCGGCATGGGCGGTAGGGGACAGGGGAGTTCGCCCCGGACCCGGCGCGGCAACGACATCGAGACGACCGTGCGGCTCGAGTTCCGCGAGGCGGCGTTCGGTTGCGAGAAGACGCTCGATCTCTACAAGCCCGCCGACTGCGAGCGTTGCAGCGGCTCCGGCGTCGCGCCCGGTTCGAAGATGAAACCCTGCGCCGAGTGCGGCGGCAAGGGCCGCGTGCGTCAGGCCCAGCGGACCGTCTTCGGCACCTTCGAGAGCGTCGTCTCCTGTCCCGCCTGCGAGGGCGTCGGCAACGTGCCGGAGAAGCCCTGCGAGGACTGTCATGGCACGGGCATTCGCAAGAGCTCCCAGAAGCTCAAGGTCAAGATTCCGGCTGGCATCGACGACGGCGAGCGCATCCGGATCACCGGCGCGGGAGAGGCCGTGGGTCACGGCGGCCGTCCTGGCGATCTCTATCTTCAAGTCCGCGTTCAAGCCGACAAGCGCTGGACACGCGAAGGCTTCGATTTGCGCACGACCACTAAGGTAACCATTTCGGAGGCGGCGCTCGGCGCGACCAAGGAAGTCGAGACGCTCGACGGCCCGGTGAAGCTCAAGATTCCGGCCGGCACCCAGTCCGGCGAGGAGATCCAGTTGCGCGGCTGCGGCGTCACGCGCCTCGGCCACAACTCGCGCGGCGATCACTTCTTCACCGTCCGGGTCGAGATCCCGAAGAAACTCAACCGCAAGGCCCGGGAGCTTTTGGAGAAACTCCAGGCCGAGGGGTTGTAGTTCTTTTGAAGAGATTACGACAGGGCCGAAAACGTGGTAAAATAGCCTCGACATGAGTATTTTTAGCGCAAAACTATGAAAACAGGGAAGCTCGCCGCTATCCTCGCAACTTTGGCCCTTATCCCCGCCGCCACCTTGGCCGCCGTGAACTGCCAGACTTCCGGCAACGGCGTCACTTGCTACGGCGGCAAGTACCTCTGTCCGGTGAGCAACCAGTGTTACGCCGAGCCGGCGCCGTCCTCGAACCCCGACGCGGTCTGGAGCTGCTCCACCTGCCAGTACACCTGCACTGGCTCCTGCGTCAACGGCCTTTCGGGCTGCTACGGCGCTGCCGAGAACCCCAGCAACAAGGTCGGCGTGTACGCCGGCGGCTCCTGTACCGCCCAAGCCTGCCCCAGTGACCGCACGTTCTGCACCACCAACAGCACCTGCCGGCTCAACTCCGACAACAACTGCTCCGAGGGCACGGTCTGGAACCCCTGCGACAACTCCTGCGCCACGCCCTACGTCGTCAAGCAGTCGGGCGCGCTCCAGTCGGTCACCGGCGACGTCTTGCTCGGCGGCATGACCCAGCTCGGTGGCACGGGCCTGACTCTCAACGCCGCGGGCCAGAACCTCCTCTACGGCAACGTCTCTGGCGCCAGCTCGGCCGGCAGCCTGCTCAAGCTCCAGAAGGGGACCGTCGACCGCTTCGTCGTCGACCTACTCGGTAACTTGACGCTGGCCGGCCAGGTCAAGATCACCGGCGGCTCGCCCGGCGCGGGCAAGGTGCTGACCTCCGACGCCGCGGGCCTCGCCACCTGGCAGGTCCCGGCCGCGGGCGGCGTCACCGGTTCGGGCACGGCCAACTATCTCTCCAAGTGGTCCAGCGGCACTGCCCTCGGCAACTCCGTGATCTACGACGACGGCACGAACGTCGGCGTCGGCACGGCGAGCCCGGGCGCCAAGCTCGAGGTCGCCGGCCAGGTCAAGATCACCGGCGGCACCCCCGGCGCGGGCAAGGTGCTGACCTCCGACGCCGCGGGCCTCGCCACCTGGCAGGTCCCGGCCGCGGGCGGCGTCACCTCCGTCACTGCCAGCCTCCCCTTGGCCTCGACCGGCGGCTTGACCCCGGTCATCTCCCTTGGGACCGTCGGCCTCGCGAACGGCGGCACCAACAACACTTCCTACACCGCCAGCCAGTTCCTCTGGTACGACAGCGTGGGCGGGAAGCTCGCGGCTTCGGGTTACGGCTACTCGACCTTCGCCCCCGCCAGCCACGTCCACGCCGCCGGCGACGTCACTTCCGGCGTCTTCGCGACCGCCCGCCTCGGCAGCGGCACCGCCAACAACACCACCTTCCTCCGCGGCGACGGCACCTGGGCGACGCCCGCCGCCGGCCTCACCGGTTCCGGCACGCTCAATTACTTGCCCAAGTGGACTCCCAGCGGGGCCGCCCTCGGCAACTCCCAGATTTTCGACGACGGCACGAACGTCGGCATCGGGACGCCCAGCCCGAACAACAAGCTCCAGGTCGCCGGGCTGATCGACTTCGATTCCACGCTCAACAACACCTTCTTGGGCATGGGGGCAGGGGTGGCCAACACCATCGGTGACTCCAATGTGGGGGTCGGGGCCTACGCCCTCTACTCCAACACCAGCGGCACGCAAAACACCGCCACGGGCAATGGCGCCCTCTATTACAACACGACCGGTAGCTACAACACTGCTCACGGCACCGGGGCCCTCGGGAACAACACCACCGGTCGCTTCAACACCGCCAACGGAGCCCAAGCCCTCTTTACCAACTCCACCGGATGGGGCAACGTCGCCAACGGAGTCCAAGCCCTCACTTACAACACGACCGGCAGTTGGAACGTCGCCAGCGGTTACTTGGCCCTACAAGCTAACACCACCGGCCGCGATAACGTCGCCTATGGCACCTCCGCTTTAAGTATCAACACCACCGGCAACTACAACGCCGCCATCGGCAGTGACGCTCTCTTCGCCAACACCTCTGGCAGTTATAACGTCGCCAACGGTTACTACGCTCTTACTAACAATACCACCGGCAATTACAACGCCGCTAACGGAGCTTATACCCTCTACAAGAACACCACCGGCTACGGCCTCGTCGCCAACGGTTGGGGTGCTCTCTTCAGCAACACTACCGGCAACGACAACGTCGCCAACGGTTACATGGCTCTCTACAACACCACCACCGGCAATGACAACGTCGCCAGCGGTTACACCTCCCTCTACAACAACACCACCGGCTACGAGAACGTCGCCAGCGGACTCGACACCCTCTACAGCAACATCACCGGCTACGACAACGTCGCCCTCGGCCCCCTCGCCCTCTATAAGAACACCTACGGTTACATCAACGTCGCCAGCGGTTATCGGGCCCTCTACGCCAACACCACCGGGGCCGGCAACGTCGCCATCGGTGACGTGGCCCTCCAGAACAACACCACCGCGAACGCCAATACCGCCGTCGGCTACGCGGCCCTCGCCGCCAACACCACCGGCGTTTATAACGACGCCTTCGGTGACGCGGCCCTCAACGCCAACACCACCTCGAATTACAACGCCTCCTTCGGCTCCCACAGCCTCCAATACGCCACCGGCGCCAGAAACGTCGCCATGGGCGCCTACGCCGGCACTAACGGGGTCACGCTGGTGAACATGAGCAACGACACCTTCCTGGGCTACGGCGCCAACGCGAGCGCTGACGGCTTCACCAACTCCATGGCCCTGGGCTACACCGCCCAAGTGACGGCGAGCAACCAGGTGGTCATCGGCAACAGCTCGATCACCCAGACGAACATTTATGGCAGCGTCTACGTGCCAGCAGGCGACGTCTATGCGCGTGGGGTGAAATTGACTTCCGACCAGCGGCTGAAGAAGGACATCACCGCTCTCGACGACGCCTCCGGCCTGGCGACCATCGAGAAGCTGACCCCGGTCACCTTCCATTGGAAGGACGGCGCTTGGGATCGGAACTTGCAGTATGGCTTCATCGCCCAAGACGTGCAGAAAGTCCTGCCGGAACTGGTTGGCGCGGACAAGGACGGCACGCTGAACCTCAACTATGACGGTCTCATTGCGCCCATGGTGAAGGCGATGCAGGAGCAGCAAGCGGAAATCAAGGACCTCCAGAAGCAAATCGAGGAACTGAAAGCCGCGCGTTAGCAGGCTGGCTCGACAGGGGGACAAAAACCGCAGGGGACTGCGGTTTTTGAGGTTATCCCCAAGGTTGGCTTGAAAATGCCTTAAGGTGTATTGACGGAGCCGAAAATGTGGTAGAATGGCCTTGATATGGTGATTTCCGGCACAAATAAGGGAGTCGGCAGGCTTATCGCCAGCGTCCTCGTTGTTTTTGTCGCCGCTCTCGTCGTTGTCTGCGGTTTGGCCTACGCCCAGTTCGCTTCGCCGACCTGCGTGCCGCCCGGTTGCAGCCCCGCCGTCATTCAGAACATCGCCCCGACTGCCACGGCCCAGACGGCCAGCATCAACGTCACCGGCACCGTCCGGACCGACGGCTGTTTCGGCTCGACCTATGCCGGTTTCTCGGCCGTCGTCGCCAACGTCGCTCTCGCGAACGGTTACAAGTCTGCCGACGCCCTCTGCAACACAGCCGTCTCCGGCAGCCATGCCTGTTCGATCGACGAGATCCTGAAGAGCATCAAGTGCGGCGTGGCCCTGCCCGCGAGCGGCAGCGGCTGGATCAACGGCGGGCCGCCGGGCTACACGGCCTGGTCGAACGACTGCAACGGCTGGCGCTCGAACTCTGGGACATACTACGGGCGGGTCTGGGACTTCAACAACACGTCGGGCGGGAGCGGGTCGATGACGACCTGCAACACGCCGGTCCTGCCCATCGCCTGCTGTAAGTGACCTAACGCCAATAATATGAGACTGACCATCGCCCGAACCCAGCTCGCTCTCATCGCCCTCGCGGCGTTGGTCTTAGTTCCCGCCGCCGCCCTCGCCACCGTGGGCTGCCAGACCTCCGGCAACGGCGTCACCTGCTACGGCGGCCAGTACTTTTGCCCGGCCAACAACCAGTGCTACGCCGAGCCGGCGCCGAACTCGAACCCCGACGCGGTCTGGAGCTGCTCCGCCTGTCAGTACGCCTGCACCGGCTCCTGCACCCTCGGCCTCCCCAGCTGTTACACGGCCGCCGAGAACCCCAGTCTGAAGGTCGGCCAGTACGCCGGCGGCTCCTGCGCGGCCCAAGCCTGCCCCAGCGACCGCACGCTCTGCACCACCAACAGCACCTGTCGGCTCAACTCCGACAACAACTGCCCCCAAGGCACGACCTGGAACCCCTGCGACAACTCCTGTGCCACGCCCTACGTCGTCAAGCAGTCATCTTCGGGCCAGTCGGTCACCGGCGACATCTCGTTCAGCGGCATGGCCCAGTTCGGCGGTTCTAGCCTCTCCCTCACGGGCGCCAACCAGAACCTCTTTTACGGCAACGTCTCCAATTCCAGCTCGGCCGGCAGCCTGCTCAAGATCCAGAAAGGCGGGTTCGACCGTTTCGTCGTCGACTTGCTCGGCAACCAGGCAGTCGCCGGCAACCTTGATGTCAGGGGCGGTTCCATCTCTAACTCCGTCGGCGGCGGCGTCGCCATCCAGAACCTGACCGTGAACGGCACCTTCGCGGCCCCCGGCACGACCCAGGCAGGCTTCGGCATCGCCGTTCCCCAGGCCACCATTCAGGGCAACGCCGCGGGCCTCAACTCCACGCTCCTCCTCACCAATACCACCTCTGGATCCACGGCCACCGACGGCCTCCTGCTCTCGGAGCAGGGGACGAGCGGCTACGTCTGGAACTACGAGAACGCCCCGCTCTACCTCGGCACCAATAACACCGGCGTGATGACGATCGAGCCCAACGGCAACGTCCTCGTCGGCTCGCCCGCGCAGGTCGGCAAGCTCAACGTCGCCGGCAACTTCTACTCCACCGGCACGGGCTATTTCGACGTCGGGGCGCAGGTCGGCACGACCGCATCCGGCTACACTTGGGACACGAACGGCGCCTTGAACGGTTACTATTCCAGCGAGGTCTCGCCGCGCTACGCGCTCAATCGTGACCTGCTCGGTAGCGGCCAGGCGGGCTTGGGCTTCGGCAATGGCACCGCCCTCGACACCTACATCGGCCGTAACGCGTCCGGCAGCCTCGTCCTGCAGACCGGCGGGGCCAACAACCGCCTAGTCATCACTTCCGCCGGCGCGGTCTCGATTCCCGGCACGCTCACCATTTCCGGCAAGAACGTCTGCCTCGCCGACGGCACCGGCTGCCCGGCCTCGACCGGCGTCACCTCCGTCACTGCCAGCGCCCCCCTGTCATCGTCCCTCGGCACGACCCCGAACATCTCCTTTACCGGCACTTTGGGCCTTGCGAACGGCGGCACGGGCGCGACCACGGCTGCAGGTGCGCGCACGGCCCTCGGCCTCGGCACCGCCGCCACGTCTGCGATCGGTGACTTCGCCGCCGCCAGCCACACTCACGACGCCAGCGCCCTCGTCTCGGGCACCGTCGCCACCGCCCGCCTCGGCAGCGGCACCGCCAATTCGACCACCTTCCTCCGCGGCGACAACACCTGGGCGACGCCCGCCGGCGGCGTCAGCGGCTCGGGCACCCAGAACTACCTGTCCAAGTGGTCCAGCGCCACCGGCCTCACCAACTCCGTGATGTACGACAACGGCGCGAGCGTCGGCATCGGCACGGCGGTACCGGGAGCGAAGCTGGAAGTCAACTCAGGCGGAGCGAACAGTACTTTGATTTACGGCGGTATCATCGGCTCGAAGAGCAACGGTTACGAGCTCAATCTGACCGGCAGCGCGCCGGTTGACGGGACTTCGAGCCAACCGGGCGGGCAGATCCGGCTGGGAGGCAGTGCCCGCGGCGACGGCGACATCAACGTCGTCCAGTTCCTGCAGAACGGCACGGAGAGGATGAGAATCAATAACGGCGGCAACGTCGGCATCGGCAATCCCAGCCCGAGTTATAAACTGGACGTGAGCGGCGATATCCATGCCACCGGTTGGTTGAGGACTGACGGTACGAACGGCTGGTACAGCCAGACTTACGGCGGCGGCTGGTACATGCAGGACACCTCCTGGCTCCGGACTTACTCTTCAAAGAGCGTCTGGACCGACACGGGGCTGCTCGGCTCCAACGGCGGCTTGACGGTCGGCTACGGCGGCGTGACGCCGCCCAGCGGCGGAGCGATCATCGCCGGCACCGTCGGCATCGGCACGACGACGCCGAACAACAAGCTCCAGGTCTCCGGGCTGATCAACTTCGACAGCGTCAACGCCAACACCTTTCTGGGCCAGTCGACGGGGGCGGCGAATACTACCGGCGCCGCCAACACCGCTACTGGCAATCAGGCCCTCTATTACAACACCTCCGGCGGCTGGAACGTCGCTGACGGCAACGGCGCCCTTCAATACAATACGATCGGCAATTACAACTCCGCCGTCGGCAACTACGCCCTCTACGGCAATTCCTCCGGCAGCTTCAATGACGCTTCCGGTTTCTACGCCCTCGTTAGCAATACCACTGGCAATTACAACGTGGCTCATGGTGCCTACGCCCTCACCGCCAACACCAGCGGCAGCAACAACACAGCCAACGGTTACGCCGCGCTCGATCGCAACACGACCGTCAGCGGCCTTACTGCCACTGGCTACGGTGCCCTCTACAACAACACTTCCGGCTCTTCCGACACCGCCACCGGCTATCAGACGCTTTACAGCAACATTGATGGCTCCGCCAACACCGCCACCGGCGACCGCGCCCTCTACAGCAACTCTCACGGCGGCTGGAACGTCGCGGACGGCACTGG
>Ga0182027_10004465_pt1 | contig 21675 bp, 18 predicted proteins | sample 712E1DmetaG_FD_121300 | JGI IMG/M metagenome (GOLD analysis project Ga0182027, IMG submission 121300) | Permafrost microbial communities from Stordalen Mire, Sweden - 712E1D metaG (Illumina Assembly) | ecosystem: Environmental > Terrestrial > Soil > Wetlands > Permafrost | place: Sweden... | reverse complement strand
CAAAAGCCCCGTTGCGCAGGAATTCGTACAACGTTCCGTGCAATTGGCTGGAGCCGGAGTGCGTCACGATATTGATTTGTCCGCCGCCCGCGCCGCCCATATCCGCCGTGTAGCTGCTCGTTTACACCTGGAACTCCTTCACCGCGTCCGGCGATGGGCTCAGATTCTGCGTGTTGAATGTGGGATCGGTGTTGGTGGCGCCGTCGAGGAGAAAAAAGTTGGCGTTCGGGCGGCTGCCGCCGACGACCACGGCAGAACGCTGCCCAGGGCGCCAATAGAGGGGATTCGAGCTTCCGGTTTGCGCACCGAAACCCACGTGAGTGCCGGGCACAGTGAGCACGAGGTCAATCAACATGCGCCCATTCAAGGGCAGTTCGCGAATGGAGGTGGGCTCGACGACGGCGCCCACGCTTGCATCGCTCGTCTGCAAAACTTCGGCAGCGGCCAATACCTGGACTCCTTCGCTGACGGAAGCGACCGCCAGGGTGATATCCACGCTTAGTTTTTGGCCTACCTCCAGCCGCAGGGACTGCTTTGCCGTTGCAAAACCAACTGATTCGACTTTCAGTTCGTAATCATCTGGCAAGAGTGCTGGAGCCTCGAAATGTCCATCCTGGTTTGTCACCAAGCGCCGCACTGCGCCCGTGTTCGCGGCAGTGAGCTGGACCGTGGCCCCCGCGACGGGGAGATGCTGCTGGTCGCTCACGACACCCGTGAGGGCAGCGAAGTTGCTCTGGCCATACGCCGGCAGCGCGAGGCCCAGAAGAAAAAGAACGAGGCGGAATCGCTTCATGATGGTTGTCCCTCCAGAAAAAATGCACGCTGAATGATGCAGCGCGTGGCTTTCCGGGTCCAAGGAGCGAACCGCTCGAGTGACACAAGCTGAGAATTGAGTCCCGGTTGTTGGAGACGCTAACTCTGTAGAAAAGCGATAGCAATACTTGAAAAGTATTAGAAAGCGTGTATTTCTCCCGAATATTTACTGTGCCAGGTCGAATCTACCTAGCTATGAGTTTTCAGGCTTGGCCACTAATGGATGGCCACATGCCAGACCCGCGTTGTCGGACAACCGGAGACTGAACCACCAATTACAGCGAAGGCAGGATTTGCCGGGATTTGTTATTCTTGTTGGATATCGCTATGACTACTCAGGCCCCCGCATTGACCCGGAAAGAACTCTTCCTGCGAGCTGCGCGTTGCGAACCTGTGCCGCGTCTTCCGGTGTGGATGATGCGGCAAGCAGGGCGTTACCTGCCGGAATACCGCGAAATTCGCGCGAAACATTCGTTTCTGGAGGTCTGCAAGACGCCGGATCTGGCCGTGGAGGTGTCCCTGCAACCCTTTCGTCGCCTCGGCGTGGACGCGATCATCATTTTTTCAGACATCCTCATCCCCGCGGAGGCGATGGGCTTGCCGCTGGAATTGGGCGATGCCGGGCCGAACCTGCCGGAGCCGGTGCGCACCGAGGCAGACGTCAAGAAGTTGCGCATCTTTGACCCGGAAGTGGAAACCGGGTTCCTGATGGAGGCGCTGCGACGCACGGTGAAGCAGGCCGGGCCGGACGTGCCGGTGCTGGGCTTCGCGGCATCTCCGTGGACGCTGGCTTGCTACATGGTGGAAGGACGGACGAAAGAAGGCTTCGCCACGGTGAAGGAATTTCTTTACCGCGAGCCAAAGGTTTTTCGAGATTTGTTGCACAAGATCGCCCAGGCGACCATTCTTTATTTGAAGGGACAGATTGCCGCGGGAGTTTGCGCGGTGCAATTGTTCGATACCTGGTGCGGCGAATTGGATTTGCATGACTACACGGAATTCGTGTTGCCTGCGGTGCAAGAGATTATTGCCGGGCTGGGCGGGAGCGTGCCGGTGATTTACTACACCAAGGCGTCACACCATTTGCTGGCGGCGATTGTGCGAGCGGGTGCGAATGTCTTGAGCGTGGATTGGCGCATTCCGCTCGGGAAAGTGCGCGAACTGGCTGGGCCGCGCGTCGCGGTGCAGGGCAATCTCGATCCCGCGGTGCTGTTTGCGCCGCCAGAACAAATCAGGCGGGCCACGCTGGAAATCGCCGATGAGCTTGGCGGGCGCGGCCACATTCTGAATTTGGGTCATGGCATCTTGCAGCACACGCCCGTCGAACACGCACAACTGTTCATCCACACCGGGCAACAGGCGGAATTTTTGCAGTCACAGCCGGCCGGGAAGTCGCGCTCATAATTGCGCAGGAGGGAGGCGCCGTGGCAGTGATGAATCCAAACTTGCGGGAAATGCGCGATGCACTCTCCGTGGGCGAAGAGTTTGTGAACCGCTACAACAAGCCGGGACCCCGTTACACCAGCTACCCCACGGCACCGGTGTGGACCGACGCCTTCGGACCAAAAGAATACGAAGCAGCGCTGGCCGCGGCGGAGGAAAAGCGCAGCCCCGTTTCGCTGTACATGCATCTTCCCTTCTGCGAAAGCCTGTGCCTGTTCTGCGCGTGTAACGTAATCATCCAAAAAGACAAGAGAGTTGCGCCGCCGTATCTGGACGTGTTGAAAAAGGAGACTGATCACATCAGCCATAGCGTTTCGCGCGAGCGCAAGGTGGCGCAGTTTCACTGGGGCGGCGGAACGCCGACGTATCTTTCCCCCGAGCAGATCGAGGACCTGTTCACCTACACGCGGGAGCGCTTCACGTTTGCGCCGGACGCGGAGATCGGGATCGAGGTAGATCCGCGTGTGACCACGCGCGCGCACCTGGAGACGGTGCGCAAGATGGGCTTCAACCGGCTGAGCATGGGCATTCAGGACTTCAAGCCCGAGGTGCAGAAAGCGGTGCACCGGATTCAACCCTATGAAGTGACGCGCGACCTGATCGCCAACGCGCGCGAACTGGGATTCGACAGCATCAACGTGGACTTGATCTACGGCTTGCCCTACCAGACCGCCGAGAGTTTCAAGCACACGGTGGAGCAGATCGTAGGGCTCTCGCCGGACCGCATCGCCATGTTCAGCTATGCACACGTGCCGTGGCTGAAAAAGCAACAGGGCTCGTTTGTGGCGCACCTGCCCGAGGGCATGAAGAAGTTTGAGATTTTCCGCAGCGGCTTGCTGGCATTTGTGGAAGCCGGATACCTGTATATCGGCATGGACCACTTCGCAAAGGACAACGACGAGCTGGCTGTTTCGCAGCGCAACCGCACGCTGCACCGCAATTTTCAGGGCTACACGACGAAGGCGGGCGCCGATCTTTATGGCATCGGCATCACCGCAATCAGCGGGATTCAGGACTGCTACGCGCAAAACTTCCGAGACATTCCCTCGTGGGAAAAGGCCGTGAACGAGCGCGGCATCGCCACCATGCGCGGCTACCGCTTGTCGCAGGACGATATTTTGCGCCGCGAGGTGATCAGCCGGCTGCTGTGCCACACCGTGATTGTGAAGGACGAGATTTCGCAAAAGTTTGCAATTGATTTTGACCAATACTTCGCTCCCGAACTGGAACGCCTGAAGCTGCCGCAGGAGGACGGGTTGGTGGTGGTGAACGAAAAGGAGATTCGCACCGCGTGGCTGGGACGCATCTTCATTCGCAACCTGGCTATGGTGTTTGACCCGTACCTGGAAAAGCAGCAACTGGCGTCTCGTCCGCTATTCTCGAAAACTCTGTAGGAATTTGGTCAGACTAGAGACTGCGGCCGCCCCGCTCGCGAGGGGTGACCGCCATTTCGCCGAGGGGCAACGTTTATGTCCACGCAGGTCCAGGCTCTTGTGGTTGGCGCGGGAATTTCGGGCCTCGCTACCGCCTTTGCGCTGCAGAAAGCACGCGTCTCCACGCTGATTGTAGAGGCATCGGCGCGGCCGGGCGGCGTGATCCGGTCGGCTCAGCGCGATGGCTACTTGCTCGAGTGCGGCCCGCAGAGCTTCAGCGGGAATAGCGCCATCACCGCGATTTGCAGCGACCTGGAAATCCTGGAAGAACGCGTGTTGGCTGATCCCAAGGCCCCACGGTTTGTGCTCATCAATGGAGCACTGCAAGCGGTTCCCATGAATCCGCTGGGACTGCTGGCTTCGCCTCTGCTCGGCGGCGGCACGAAGCGGGCCATCCTGCGCGATCTTCTGGGCAAGAGTGTGGCGCCGGAGCCGGACGAATCCGTTGCGAATTTCATTCGCCGGAAATTTTCAGACAGATTGCTTGACCGGCTGGTGGGCCCGTTTGTTTCCGGGATCTACGCGGGTGATCCGGAAAAGCTGAGCTTGCGCGCGGCGTTTCCGATTTTGCACGAGGCGGAGAAGGCTTCCGGAAGCATCCTTCGCGGTATTTTCCCTGCGATTAAGGCGCGAGCGGCCAAACGGCCTAAGGGGCCCAAAGGTCCGCGCGAGCGGCCAACGCTGCAGACATTTAGCGAAGGAAACGAAATGCTGATCAAAGCGCTTGCGTTGAATCTCGGCGAGCGCTTGCAGTGCGGCGTGGAAGTTACGGGGATGGAGCATCTCGATCCGGGTCATGATGCCCAGACGCCCCGATTCCGCGTTGCAGTGCGGACTGCGCAAGGCGAGGAAACTGTGGAGGCAGAGCGCCTGGTTCTGGCGGTGCCGACGAATGTTGCCGGGAAACTGCTGGGCGCGCTGGACGGGGAGTTTGAGCAGCAGTTGGGTGGCGTCGAGTATGCGGGGGTGGCCGTGGTTTCGCTGGGCTACCGGAAAAAGGATGTGAGCCACTCGCTGGAGGGATTCGGATTCCTGGTGCCGCGGTCTTCGGGATTGAACGATCTCGGCACGGTGTGGAACTCTTCGCTGTTTCCGGGGCGCGCGCCGGAGGGCGAAGCGCTGCTGACGAGTTTTGTGGGAGGCGCGACGAATCCTGGCGCGCTGCAACAATCGGAAGCGGCTCTGGCGGATATGATTCACAAAGAGATTACGCCGCTCCTCGGAATTCGCCAGGAGCCGGTCTTTTCCCATGTGACGCTCTGGCCGCGCGCTTTGCCGCAGTACAACCTGGGCCACACCGCGCGGCTCGCTGCCTTGGAAGAGTTGCGCGGAAACTTTCCGGGTCTCTATTTTGCGGGAAATTTCCAGAATGGCCCGGCCATCGGTACCTGCGTCGAGCAGGCATTAAAGGTAGCAGATGAGATTCGCGTGAGTTTCGCGAACTGAGGCGATTTCCCGCAAACTACAATTTGTCCGTCGTTCAAGTTTAGCCAGCCATTGTCATCCTGAGGCGATCCGACGAGGATCGCCGAAGGACCTCAACCAAAATTGCGCACGGCGTCTCAGTTGAGATCCTTCGGGGCGCAAACGGCGCGCCTCTCAGGATGACAGCGTGCCGTGTTGATTGAATTACAGACACAATTGCATCTCAGGAGAAAGCCCGTGGGAGCGGATTCTTCGCCACAGGGCGGCAAACTAGTGTTTTTTCGCGTGGCGGTGCGCCAGGCGAATTTCGCGGCGCTTGGCGGCTTCGCGCCAGCGGTGACGTTCCGCGGCGGTGCGCAGGATGAGTGGCGGAACGCGCTTGGGCTGGCGCGTGTGCTCATCAATGGCCACGAACGTCACGTACGCGGTGGTGGTCTGCTTGCGTTCACCAGTGAGAATGTCCTCGGAATAAACCTCGACGCCAACTTCGAGTGAAGTGTGGAACACGCGGTTGACGTGCGACTTCAACATGACGATTTCGCCCAGATTCACGGGATTCTGGAAATCGATGTAGTCCACCGAAGCCGTGACCATGTAACTGTTGGCGTGGCGGCTGGCAGCCATGGCCGCAACGATATCAACAAGGTGCATCACGTGGCCGCCGAGTAGTTTTCCCAAGGCGTTCGTTTGCGCGGGCAGCACCACCTCCGCCATTTCGGAGGCCGAGGCGCTCACCGGCTTCCCCTTCATCTCCACGTCCGCATTAACTATTATTTTCGCATCGCGTGTTCGCTTCATGATTGTCCTCGTTTGTGCCAGCCACACCTCTGCGTATCATACGAAACGCTGCCCTGACGGTACAAAGGAAAAGCTGCCGGCAGAGATGCACCGGTTCCCCGGCCACAAATCGCGGCGACGCCTTCTGTGCCTCCAGCGCGGCGCCCTACGTCGCTCGTCCAGGCTAAGTCTGACGCGGCTGAACTCCATGCTAAGATTCCCGCCGAGGTGTTCGCATGACGGACGTCGCCCCTCCCTCTGTCCACGATCAGTCTTCAGAGAACATGCGCATGGCGTGGGTTTTCGGCGCATGCGCATTCCTCCTCCAGATGGCCACGAACGGCCGCTACGGCTATTTTCGCGACGAACTCTACTACCTCGCGTGCAGCGATCATCTGGCGTTTGGTTATGTGGATCTCGCTCCGCTGATCGCCTGGCTGGCGCGTGGCAGCCGCGTGATTTTTGGTGATTCGCTCCATGCCATTCGATTGTTGCCTGCCTTGGCTTTTGGCGCGGAGATCGCGCTGACGGGATTCCTCACCCGCGAATTGGGAGGCAGGGAATGGGCCATTTTCCTGGCATGCGTTTCTGTTTTGCTCGCGCCCACCATTCTCGGCAATGGCACACGCCTGGCCATGAATCCGCTGGAGCCACTGTTTTGGATGGGCTGTCTCTACGTTCTTCTCGCCGCGGTGAATCGGCAACAGCCGGCTCTTCTTCTCTACTGTGGTGTGCTTCTGGGATTCGGCCTGCTGAACAAGCATTCCACGGTGTTTTTTCTCTCCGCGCTGGTTGTGGGCTTGGCGCTCACTCCGGAGCGCCGCCTTTTCGCTTCGAAATGGTTTTGGGCGGCGGCCGCCATCGCGTTTCTGATTGCGCTTCCCAACGTCGTCTGGCAATACGCGCACCATTTCCCCACGCTCGAGGATTTGCGAAACGTCAAAGCCACTCACAAAAACATCGAGCTCCCGCCGCTGCCCTTCCTCAAGCAGCAAATTATGATGCTCAACCCGATTACGGATCTTGTTTGGATTGCCGGCCTCGCGCATCTCTTTTTACACCGGAATGCCAAGCGTTTTCGTTATGTGGGATTCACGTATCTCGCTTTTCTTGCGGTGATGATGGCATTGAAGGGAAAGGACTACTACCTCGCACCGATATACCCCATGCTCTTCGCCGCAGGTGGCGTATTCTGGGAAATGCTTACGGCCAATCGCCCGCGACTTCGTTGGATACGCGTGGCGTTACCGGTCGTTGTCATCGCCGTCTGTCTTATTTCTGTCCCGCTCGCCCTGCCCGTTCTTCCTCCGGACAAAATCGTGCCGTACATGCAAGCTCTTGGCCTGAATGTGACCCGCACGGAAACGTCCATGAAAGGCATTCTTCCGCAATACTTCGCAGACGAATTCGGATGGGAAGAGATGGTCGGGGAGGTCGCCCAGGTTTACAACGCGCTTCCCGCGGAGGAACGCTCCAAGACCGCGATCCTTGCCGGAAACTATGGCGGAGCGGGAGCGATCGACTTCTTCGGTGCGCGCTACGCTTTGCCCAAATCCATCTCCGCTCATCAAAACTATTACTTTTGGGGTCCGCGCGATTACACGGGCGAGCGGGTCATTTTGCTGGAATGGAGCATGAAGGATGCACAGTACTGGTGTGGGAGTGTGGAGGAAGGGCCGCGCGTTGCTCCCTATTACGGCATGGGTTGGGAGCACTATGACATCCTGGTCTGCCATGACTTCAAGGTCCCGCTTTCCGAAGCCTGGCCAAAGCTCAAGACATGGGATTGAAATGTGTTCGGATGGCTCAGCCGAGAGGGCTCGGAGCTGGCGTCCAGGCAGCAGGCGGAGTTTGGACCGACCGCACCTCCACGTATAATACGGGACGTGGCCATGACCGACCAAAAGAAAAGTCGCCGGCAAAGGCTGGAAGAATTTGTCGCGCAAAACCCTAAGGATACGTTTTCACGCTACGGCCTGGCACTGGAATGCCTGAGAGAGGGAGACAAAGCCGGGGCCGAGGCGCAATTTCGCACGCTGATTGAGGATCACGCGGATTACGTGCCCGGGTTTCAGATGTACGCCCAGATGCTGGCACAAGAGGACCGGCGCGAGGAGGCCAAGTCCATACTGACGGCCGGAATCGCCGCGGCAACTCGCGTGGGGAATGCGCACGCGCGGTCGGAGATGGAAGGACTGCTCGCGGAGTTGGAGGCAGGATGAAATTTGCGAAGATTGTATTTTTGATGGCGGGTATTTGAGGCGTGCTGGTGCTTGCGCCGCTGTATTTCATGTTTGACCTGATTGGGCAGAAGGATCCCCCGGCGATCACGCATCCGGGATTTTTCTACGGGTTCGCGGGCGTGGGGCTGGCGTGGCAAATTGCGTTCCTATTCATTGCCCGGGATCCGGTCCGATTCCGCCCGCTCATGATCCCCTCAATGGTGGAAAAATTCAGTTACGGAATCACGGTGGTGATATTGGTGCTGCAGGCGACGATGCACGCGTCCGACCTGGTCTTTGCAGGCACGGACTTGTTGTTGGGTGTCCTGTTTGTGGTGGCGTATTTGCGCACGCCCGCGCGTTCCGCCTGATCTGGCGGTGACCAAAAATCGGAATGAGCCAGATGCGGTCCGAGTGAGAGCCGCTCAAGCTGAAGGTCTAGGTGAGTACATGAGTCCGCGGCGCATGCTCCGCGATGATTGTGAGCAAATCATTCCGGTTGATTGGTTTGGCGATGTATCCATCCATGCCAACTTGCAGACAGCGCTCGCGATCGCCCTTCATGGCATGCGCCGTCATCGCAATGATGGGAATGTGCGCGTGCGTATGAAGCTCGAAATCGCGGATCGCTGCCGTAGCCTCGAAGCCATCCATTTCGGGCATCTGCACGTCCATCAGGACCAGGTCGAATCGCTGTGACTGAACCATTGCCAGCGCCTGCGATCCATTCTCCGCGACAGCAACCGTGTGCCCCGCCTTCTCGAGAAGGCGAACCGCAAGCCGCCGGTTGATCGCGTTGTCTTCCGCCAACAGAATTCGCAGCGCGCGCTGGCCGGCATGAATTTCAGGCTGTTCAGTCCGTTCGGCCAAGCGGCGTGTGGCCTGCCGGTCAGCCGGCAAAGCTTGCAAGATGGCTTTCAGGAGTTCCGCTGCGCGAATCGGCTTGACCAAGTGGGCCGTGATTCCGAGTTTCTCACAACGGCAGATGTCCCCGTGCAGCTCGCCCGAGGTGAGCATCATGATGTTAAAGCACGTGAACTCCGGGTTGCTGCGGATCCTCTCAGCCAATTCGAACCCATCCATCCCCGGCATGTGTCCATCAATCAGGATCAGCGGAAAGGGATGGCCGCACTGGCAGGCCGACTCGATTTGCCGCAGCGCATCCAGGCCACCCTCCGCGGTGGTTGGCCGCATACCCCATTTGCGCAAGAAGCGATCCAGGATCTTCCGGTTGACAACATCGTCGTCGACGATGAGGGCCGACATCCCGTTCAGCCGTACAGAACTCGTTTCAATGCCGGGAGGAGCGGCGCCACTGGCGGCGAACTCCGCCGTGAAATGGAAAGAGCTACCCATCCCCAGTGCGCTTTCCACCCAAATGCGCCCCTGCATCATCTCCACAATGCGGGCAGAGATGGTAAGTCCAAGGCCCGTGCCGCCATGTTTGCGTGTCGTGGAACTGTCCGCCTGGGAAAAGGGCTGAAATATGTGCGCCTGTTTGTCCGTGGCGATGCCCACCCCGGTGTCGCGAACTTGAAAATGAACTACGAAATTTTGCCCGGCCGCGCTTTCCAAGCAAGCATCCACTGTGATTTTGCCGCTTTCCGTGAACTTGATCGCGTTACTCACCAGGTTGATCAGGATTTGCCGCAAGCGGAGGGGATCACCTGACAGGAGTGGAGGGATGTCGTCGCCCAGGTCGTACAATAATTCCAGGTTTTTTTCGTGTGCCCGGAGTGCCAGGAATTTCATCGTTTCCCCGAGAAGCTCTTCCAGACTGAACACCGTTGCTTCCAGATCCATCCTGCCGGCTTCGATTTTGGAGAAATCCAGCACCTCGTTGATGACATTCAGGAGGGCCTCGGCCGATTGTTTCACGGTGCTGAGGTAATCGTGCTGCTCCTCGGTCAGGTGGGTGTCCAAGGCCAGCTCGGTCATCCCGATGATGCCGTTCATCGGTGTGCGAATTTCGTGGCTCATGTTGGCCAGGAACTCGCTCTTCGCTCGATTGGCAACCTCCGCGAGGTCTTTGGCATTCATCAACTCAGATTCGATCCGCTTGCGCTCGGAGATATCCTGTTTGATCGCAACAAAATTTGTGATCTCGCCAGTTATGGAGCGCACCGGCGAAATGGTCATCTCCTCGATGTAAAGTTGCCCATCCTTCCTGAGATTCCTGATTTCGCCCGTCCACACGTTTCCGGAAAGAATCGTTTCCCATAAACTCTTGTAAAAGGCCCGATCCTGCATTCCGGATTTCAAAATTCGAGGATTCTGGCCGACGGCTTCTTCCAGAGAGTAGCCAGTAAGCCGGGTAAACTCAGGGTTCACCCATTGAATGGTGCCGTGGGTGTCGGTAATGACAATCGCGTTGGCCGCGCATTCCAGAGCCGCGGACTGGAGGCGGATTTGCTCTTCCGCTCGCTTCATCTTGCTGATATCAATGGCCACTGCGAGGACACTCGGAGCATTTTCAAAAATGAAGCGCACCCCTTTCAAGTAGCAGTAGATCTTTGCTCCGCTTTTCGTCACCAGCCATGCCTCGCCCTCACTCGTGCCCTTTTCGAAAGCGCACATCATCGTTCGCTGGACGTCATTAAGGCTTTCCGGCGCGACGGTGCACACAATTCCGGCACCCAGCATTTCAGAGGCTGGATAGCCCAAGAAATTCTGGTTCCATCGCCGAACCGTGGCAGAGACATCGATGATGGCAACGACTCCGGGGAGACTCGCGTTCAATGCTTCGGAGAGCGCCAAGGCCCCACGCAGCTTTTCCTGCGTACCTTGTTCGCGCCGGAGCAGCACCCCAGCCAGAAAGAAAACGGCGGTAGCAAAGAACAGGATTGCCAGAGCGTGCGACTGCCACTTTGTGAGACCTCCGAAGGCCACCCAATCGTTTCCCTCGGAGACAGCCATGACGAGCACTCCGGCCAATGCCGCGCCCGCTGCCCTGTAGATATCGGACCTCTTGAACATTCTCGCTAACGTGACGACCTCTGGACGCTCAGACTCATGCCTAACGAGGATCCTGCCAAAAATGGACTGCTAGTGAACTCCGACTGCATCGCCTCAGGCGAAATGGGCGAGCCGCGTTTACCTTGGCAAACGGCAGCCTTTTCCCCGTCCTGTTTCTATGAATCCCGCGCTAACCCGGATGCTGCGCCAATGACAGTCGTCGCGAACACTCGGGCAAGCCTGCGGATGCGAACCGTGCAACCGCACTACGCCACTTTTGAAGGGTGCAAGACCAGGTCCAATTTTGCGGCACTGGGAAATGGCCAATGGCCGCATTTAGAGGAACTTGCAAGGACTCGGCGGCCAGGCGTGGAAGAAATAGGTTGGAGGTCTGTGCCGCTTCGATACACTTTCTGCATTTTGGACTGCGACTCCAGCCGAGTGCCAGAGGCCGGTCGGCGGGCAGCATTCTGCAGGACCTTCTGGTATCCTTTGGGCTGGGACCCATGCGGCCGGAACACATTCCGCTTTTTCCACTCAACGTCGTCCTGTTCCCCGGCGAACAACTTCCCCTGCACATATTCGAACCGCGCTACCGCCGAATGGTGCGCAACTGTCTGGAGGCCAAGTCGCCATTCGGCATGCTGCTGGCGCTGCCGAATGGCGTGGTGCGCGTGGGCTGCACCGCGGAAATTGTGGACATCGTCAAAAAGTATGAGGACGGGCGCATGGACATCCTTACCGTGGGCAGAGAGCCGTTCCGCATCCTTGAGCTATTTAGCGACGACCCGCTGCTCCACGGACAGATCGATTACCTGGAAGACCATGATCCCCCGCTGGAAGCTCCCAGCCGGCAGCGACTCATTGAGGCCTACGAAACCTGCCACACGCTCTTGTTCTCCGAAATCCCGCGCAATTTCGAGGGAATTGTCCCCGAACAACTGGCCTATGCCGTCGCCGCAGCCCTGCCCCTCGATCTCCTGTGGAAGCAGCAGATTCTGGAGCTGCGCTCTGAGGCGGAGCGCCAGGAGCGGTTGCTCGCGTATCTCCGGGACTGGGCGCCGCATCTACAGAAAGCAGAGGCTTTGCGCCAGCGCGCCGGCGGCAATGGGCACGGACTAAACTGAAGAGTGGCGGGCCATCCTTGATGGCCTGGGCTGGGGGGGGCCTATGACAGCAAGCACTTCGCTACATCCCGCGGCACATTCCAGGCCGCGCACCATCGGCCAGTGGAAACGCATCCCGGACTTCGATGCGCGCGCCACTTCCCTGTCCGTAAAGAACGAGATTCGGCGCAATCTGTTGCGCGCCATTGAGCGCAACGACCCACTCTTCCCCGGCGTGCACGGCTACGAGGACAGCGTGATTCCGCAAATCGTGAACGCGCTGCTTTCCCGCCACAATTTTATTTTGCTGGGATTGCGCGGCCAGGCGAAGAGCCGCATCCTCCGCGGGCTGATTCAATTGCTGGACACGGAAATTCCCGTCATTGCTGGCTGCGAAATCAATGACAACCCGCTGCAGCCGATCTGCCCCTCCTGCCGCGAAAGGGTGGCCGCGGAGGGCGACAACACGCCGATTGCCTGGCTGCCGCGGGACCAGCGCTACGTGGAGAAACTGGCCACTCCCGACGTGACTATCGCGGACATCATCGGAGACGTTGACCCCATCCGCGCCGCTCGTGGAGGCCGCGACCTTTCCGACGAGCTTACCATCCACTACGGATTGCTGCCCCGCGCCAACCGCGGAATCTTTGCCATCAACGAATTGCCTGATCTGGCCGGCAAAATCCAGGTGGGCCTTTTCAACATCATGCAGGAAGGGGACATCCAGATTAAGGGTTATCCGTTGCGGCTGCCCCTGGATGTACTGCTGGTGTTCACGGCAAACCCGGAAGACTACACGGCGCGGGGGAAGATCATCACCCCGCTGAAGGACCGCATCGGCGCGGAGATCCGCACGCAATATCCGGGCGATACGCTGAGCCTGGTGCTATTCCACGATTCGGCGGAGGAAGTTCCGCTGAACGAACTGGCGCGCGTGCAGGTTGGCCCGTACTACACAAACACGCGCGAAGGCTTGCGCATGGCGCGGCGGATTTTGTTGCGGCAACGCAAGGATATGCGCCAGATCGTGATGATCACGGATGGCAAGCCGTCTACTCTTACGCTGGAGGATGGCAGGATTTACAAGAATGCCTTTGGCCTCGATCCATTCGTGGTGGGAGAGACGCTGGAGGAAGTGAACAAGTGCAAGCGCGCCGGAATCATGATCAACACCTTCATGCTGGCAACGGATTATAGCCTGGTGCACTTCGTGCAAAAAATCACCGAAATGTGCAAGGGCAAAGCGTACTTCACCACGCCGTACAACCTGGGGCAGTATCTGCTGATGGATTACATGCAGAGGAAGACCAAGACGATTCACTAAATCCTATCTTGCCGCGATGCGGTAAAATGAAGCTATGGCATTATTGAAACGGCTTTCGCGGCTGATTGGCCTGGAGGCTCCCTTGACGCATATTGAATCGGGACACACGGCGCCGGGTTTTTCCTTGGAGGCGCTGGATGGCAAAGAATACTCGCTGGAGAAATTGCTGGAGCGCGGCCCCGCGGTTGTCGCGTTTTTCAAGATTTCCTGCCCGGTATGCCAGTTCACATTTCCATTTCTACAGCGCCTGCACGAGCGCTACGCGGGGGAAGCCGCCACGGTGATTGGCGTCTCGCAGGATGATGCGAAGGGCACAAAAGAGTTCAACCAGGAATATGGGGTGACGTTCCCCACGCTGGTGGACAGCGCGGGGTATCCCGCATCCAATGCTTACGGGCTGACCAACGTGCCGACCATTTTCCTGATCGCGCCGGACGGCAAGGTCCAAGTAAGCTGCATGGGTTTCAGCAAGGGCGATTTGGAGAAGATCGCTTCGGAGCTTTCGCTATACAAAAAGATGCGACCGGCGCCGCTTTTCCGGACGGACGAAATCGTTCCCGCATACAAACCCGGTTGAGGCAGCAAAAACTAGGTCCGGTCGGACCTGAAAAAAGTCAAGATTAGAGCGGGCAACAAAGCGAGCACTTCTTCTCAGACTTCTTCGTGAAGCAAATCCTTCCTGTGTTTGGGCGGCTTTTTCCGCTTGTTCGCAACGACGCGGGTCGCCGCGGGAGACAAACCGGAATTTCGCGCGCGGCGGCGAGCTTCCACGCCTTTGTCCAGTTTGTGTTTGCGTTTCCGTTTCATCCCAAACTCACACTCGCTGCGATATCGCAATCAGAACGTGAAGGTCACCTGAAGATCAAGACGGCGATTCGAGGTGGAGTCGCTGTAAGGTCTGCCCGTGAGGCCGTTGGACTCACCAAAGAGAGGCGAACCCAGATTGCCGATGGGCGTGGCCAGGTTCACGTTGTTGAAGACGTTTCGCGCGTTCACGGAGAACGTGAGTGCGTAGCGGTGATTGGTCGCCCCGGCATCCGGGCCGCCACGCCCGCCCGGGCCGCCTCTGGGACCGCCTCCGCCGGGACGCCCGAACGTGCCGCCGCCCATGGGACCCCCGCCTCCCCCGGACGCACCTTCAAGGACCGGGCCAAATCCAAAAGTCTTGCTCAGCCGGAGATTCAGAGAAAATCTGCCCGGTCCATCGCCGTAATTGACGGGGATCGGCGTGTATGTGGCAAGGTCCGCAAGGTCCGCCGCCGTCGGGATGACAAAGCAGCCGAATTTCGTTTGAATTGCGGGCGTGCAGGTGGCGAAAGTTGGCCGCAAATTGTACTGATCGTTTTGATTTTGGTAAGGATCGGTGCCGCTGGTGATATTAAACGGAATGCCGGAACTCGCGATCAGGAAGGGGCTCAAGCGGAAACCGCGCGGCAAGCCGATCGTGCCGCCTACGAACAGACGATGGCGAATATCGTAACTCGCGCGGCCGTAATCTTCCTGTAGTTCGCCCGGAATCGAGGGAAAACTCCCCGCGCCGGACGTGTCACTGTTGGCGTAGTTCAGCGTGTAGTAGCCGAAGAGCGAGAGCTTGGCGCCCATGCGGATGCTGCCGTTGACGATCACTTGGTTCTGCTTAAAGATGCCTTCGGATTGATACTGAAAAATGTTACCCGCCTCCGGAAAATTCACACGTTGGCCCGTCGTTGGGTCGACAGGGTTCAGGTTGTCGGTATAAAACTGATGTACGCCGCAGGAATTGAGATAGGTGACGGCCAGGTTGGCGGTCTTGGTGAGCTGGCGCTCCAGCGTCACCCCGGTCTGAATCGTGTAGGGAGCGTGCAGATTCGGATTGTTCTGGTAGACGTTCGTGCTGGCGGTAGCGGAAGTTATGTCCGGTGCCTGCGGCGGGAGAAAGAACTGGGGATTTGCCACCTGATATTCGTTCTGCAGGCTGCCATTAACGTTGTAGCGAAGCTGCTGGAGTTCCAGGTTGTACGCAAAGCGGTCGTAGAACATCCCAAAGCCCGCCCGCAGCACCGTCTTGGGAGGGTTTTTAGCGTTGCCGCCGATGCCCCAGGCAACACCCAGGCGCGGTGCAAAATCGTGGGTATCGCTGAAGTGGTTTTGCGTTTCAAAGCGCAAGCCATAGCTCACGGTAATGTTCTGCCGCACTTTCCAGTCATCCTGAACAAACAGGCCCGCATCCACGAGCGTGACGGTCGCGCCGGGCGTGCCCGTTGTCTGCGTATAGAAACTCGCGCCTCCGCCCTGGCTCTGAATGTAGGGAATCAATTGACCCTGAGCGAGCAGGGATTCCGTGATCTGGTAGGCTTCGATCGGCGTGATGATGCAGTTGTTGTTCGCCGCGGAGGGGACGCAAGTGGTATCGGGATTCGGGCGTGAGCCGAAGACGTATTGCCCAACGAAATTACTCTGGGTCGAATTATTGTCGGCAGTGGAACGCAGCCTGCCGCCGAATTTCCAGGAGTGCTTGCGGAAATTCTTGTAGACGATGTCCTGGACCTCGTAGCGGTTCTGGGTATCCGAAATGTTCCCTCCGCCGCTGCCGTTGCCGTTAAATGCTCCGCCCACATTGACGTTTATGGCAGTGTTCACAGGAGTAGTGAGATCGCTGTCGTGGACATACTGGAACCGAATCTCGTTGATGGTGCTGGCGTTGATGGTCTGCGTGTCGGTCACTTGCAGCGTGTGTTCGGTGCTTAAAGAATTCGTCCCCACTTCGGCCAGATTGAATTGTCCAACGCTGTCGTTCGACTCCGAATCGCGCCAGAATTGATAGCGCGCTGTCAGCGTGTTGCTCGGGGTCAGTTGATAGTCGATTCGCGGGCTCAAGTTGGTCCTGGTTTGGGGATTCGCAACTGCGGCGCTGTAAGGAATAATGCTGAACTGGGCCTCCGCGGAAGGGCATGGAATCAAGAGATTCGGATCTCCGCAAATTACGGTCGAACTGACGATGTTCAATGCTTCGATGTCCCGCTGCTCGATATTGAAGAAAAATGACGCTTTCTTGTTGATGGCGCCGCCGATGTTCCCGCTATATTGTTCGGAATGATAGCCCGGTGCCGCGGTATTCGGCGGCAATATTTCAAAGGGATTGCGCGCATTGAAAGCGGCGTCATTCCCGCTGATCATGAACTGCCCGTGGAGCGTGTCCGTGCCGGGCTTGGTGAAGATTTCGACGCGGCCGTAGCCCAGGCGGTCGTACTCCGAGGAAAACGGATTTTGGTTGATGCGAATTTCGCGGATGGAGGCTTTCGGAGGGAGTTGTCCGGCAGTGAAGCCGTCAATGTAAATCTGCCCGCCGTTGGGGCCGGCGGAGGGACCCGCGAGAGCCTGGAGTTCCGACTCCAGTTCGTCGGGGTCGTCCGAGAGGGCCTCAAGGTCCTTGCCTTGTAAGACGATGGTGTTGGCGTTGTTGGTGGGATTGACGTCCACCTGAGTGGTGGTGTCATTCACGAGAACCTTTTCCTGCTGTACTTCCAGGGCGAGCGGAAGATTGACGCGAAGCGATTGATCAGCACCGAGGGCAATGCCGCTTTTGTCGAACTGCGCAAAACCCTTGGCCACGGCCTTGATTTCATAGCTGCCGGGCGCAAGGTCCTTGAACTCGTAGAAACCCTCCTGGTTGGTGACGGTGTCCATGGAACCCCCGGAGGGCGTGGTCAAGAGCACGGTGACTCCGGTCACCGCGGCCCCGGAGGGATCCGTCACCTGGCCATGAATAGAAGCGGTTGGAGATTGCGCGGCCAGAGCACCGGCGGCGCAGAAAAACAGGAGGCCCGCGAAGCAGGCGAGGAATGCAGCTTTTTTCCAAAATCGAGAAATCATCCGGGGTGTCGTTCCCTTTCTAAGGATTGCTGGTGCTTGCCGGGCATCACGGCGTGCCGGCGGCAGCGGCGTCGCCGCCACCGTTGTTCAGGCTCCACGGGGAAAGAATCGAAGCAGCCTGCGCTTGCGGTGAGGCTTGCAGGATGGGTTCAACGCCTCCCAAAACCGTGATGGCCGTCGTCTTCGATGCGTCATGATCGGCAGTTGCCACGATCATGACCGCATCGCCTTTCTGAAAATCCGCCAAGGAATTCGCGGGGAGCCGGCTGAGCATCTGCTGGAGATCACCGCTGCCCGCGCGTCCTGCGCCATTCATTCCGCCACCGAAGCCGCCGCTCCCACCTGCGCCCATTCCCGGTTGTACTTGCGGGGCGGGTGCAGTGGAAGGAGCTGAAGGTGCCGCACCCGGTTTCGCCGCGCCGCCGGGGCCCGAAGCGTCTGCAGAGGCGCCCTTCAAGCCTATGGCGATGCGCTGCGCCATGGGTTGAGGCAATTTGCGAAGTTGCGAATCCGCGAGGAGCTTCACCTCAACATTTTTCTTTGTGGCGAGATCATTGACCGTGAACGAGCCCCCTGCGCCATCGATTGACACAATCATGCCGGCGATGTTGCGGAACGCGCCGGAGACGATTTCTTCGGCCGTGAATTCGGAGCCATCGGCGCTGCGCGTGCCGCGAGCGCGCAATTGATCGCCGGTCTTGATTTCGGCGAGGGTGCTGGGCTTGGCATCGTCGAATTTGACGGACCCCGGGGCATACCGGCGCAGGATCGTGGTGGAAGCGGCGTGAATGGCGATGTCCTTGTTGCCCGTGGCCGTCGTCGTGCCAATCGTGATTACACCGGAGGAGGCATCCACCGAGCGCACCAGACCCCCAATGCCGTGGCGTTGCCATTCTTCGCGCTCGTGGGATTGTTTTTCGGCGATCTCGGTTTTCTTCATGGCCACCACGGACGAGGCCACCATCGAGTTGGGATCGTCACCGGGCTTGCCGCGAACCAGTATGCGATCTCCCGCTTGAAGATCGGCGAATTGCAACGGAGCGGCTTCCTTCAAGTCTTTGGAGCCCGGGGGCACGCGAAGAAGTTTGGCGTCCGCGGATACAACAACCTTTATTTCAGCGCCGGCGTCCGTGGTCAAAGTGAGGGTGTTGCCGGAAATAGTTTTGATGGTGCCCAGGGCCGGCGGTGATTTGGGCGCGGGTGTTGCCGGCGCTCCCTGTCCCGCGCGAACGGAAAAAGAAGAGGCCCCAATCAGGCAAAAGCTGAGCACGACGCCACACAAACGCCAGTTCTTCGGACGGACTCTGCTCACAACTACTGTTCCCATCGAACTCTCCTCAAGTTCCCCTTCGGCCGTGGCAGCGCTAAGCGAAATCGCAGGCACACTTCCAACGTCGTCCTGGAGCAAGGCTCATCCACTTAGACGCTCCGAAGGGGAGGATGCGTTACACCCATCTTACACAACATCACCGGGAGCCCCTATGGGCTAAGGCGTGGCCAAATAAACGCACATTTCTGAGTATGAGGAATGGCGATGCGAGAAAAGTTGTATCCTCCCGCGCCAGGAGCCGGCTCGCATTTGCGTCGGACAGCAGCACCAAGCCGTCGAGGGTCCCACTCGAGAGAAAGAATTAGGGGAAGCAGGTTGCTTCCGCGGTGAAGGAGCACACAATCCGCAGTCGCTGCGACAAAATGGAAATCCCCGTTTAGACATAGTCTGGAATACAAATGGTTGCGCCACCCAGGGGAGGCGGTCGGGCTTATACTTGCGGATGGCCGGGAAGGCACAATCGAGAGTACGGCCTATAGGAGACTAGACATGAAGAAGACGACACTCTTGGGGGTCGCGCTCGCACTCCTGTTGGCATCGCCGGGCAAAAGTTGGTGCCAGGGCGCGGCCTCGGCGCCGCCCCAGGCCGATGGGAAGGCTGCTGCCGCACACTACCCTTGCTCGGAGTCCGACATCGCGCACTACACGGCACGCCGGGCCACAGGCCCCATCCGCGTGGATGGATTGCTCGACGAGCCCGACTGGCAAAAAGCGGAAAAGTCGCCGCGCTTCGTGGATATGGCCACGGGCGAGCCCGCCATTTACGGCACGCGGGCCGCGGTACTCTGGGACGACCAGAATCTCTATATCGCTTTCTGGATCGAGGAGCCCTTTGTTCAGGCCAAGCTCACCGAAAAAAACTCGCTGATCTTCAACGAGAATGACGCCGAAGTGTTCATTGACGGCGGCGATACCTATTACGAATTCGAAACCAACGCTCGCGGCACCACTTATCAGATGTTTTACATCTGGCGCGACGCTTACAAGAAAGGCGGACGCTTTGACGTGCCGGAATTCGACGTTGTTAAGAACAACGCCATGACTTTCGGCGGCGACTACGACCGCCAGGCGCCCACCTTCTGGAAAGGGACGAATCCACGCGGGCTTCGCTGGGTGTACTTCGGCCGGGGTTTCCCCGGGCTCCAGAGCGCCACGCACGTGGACGGCACGCTCAACGACAACTCCGACGTCGACAAGGGTTGGACCGTCGAGCTGGCGTTTCCGTGGAAGGACGCCAAGTGGCTGGCTGGAGACCGGCCCTTGCCCCCCAAGGAAGGGGACACCTGGAAGATTTTCTTCGGGCGTTTCGAGTTGCTGCGCGTCGCGGGCGCCGAAGTCCAGCCCCACCCAGGCTGGGCGTGGAACCGCCACGGCGTTTACGACACCCACCTCCCCCAGTGCTGGACCGCCGTGCAGTTTTCCACCCGTCCGGTGCAATAGCCTTAGGCCACGAGTACTACATTTATAGCTACATGAAGCGTTATGATGCAGTGGGTGCCCCACCCTCGTAGTGTGAGGGTGGGCCTTGGGTCTTCTGTTGCTTGGGGTTTCCGATGCCCGAAGAATTGAAGCGCTACTACGGCCGCGGCCATCTGCACTTTCTTACGTTTAGTTGTTATCGTCGCTTGCCGCTGCTGGCAACGGTGCACGCACGTCAACTATTTTTGCGGGAGCTTGCGCGGGTTCGCGCGGAGTATGGGTTTTCGCTCGTGGGCTATGTGGTCATGCCGGAACATGTGCATTTGTTGATCAGCGAGCCGAAGAAAGGGACGCCTTCAACGGTGCTGCAAATGCTGAAACAGCGCGTGTCACAAAAGATGCGCAAGAAGCAGCGAGACGCAAATGAGAAACAAGCGCGGGTGGCATTTCCGCAGCCGGGGAAACATTCCCGTAGCTTCTGGCAGCCGCGTTTTTATGATTTCAACGTGTACACAAACGGGAAGAAGCGAGAGAAGTTGGAGTATATGCATAGCAACCCGGTGACGCGGGGATTGGTGAAACATCCGAAGGATTGGCCGTGGAGCAGTTGGTCGTTCTACGCGGAAGGCAAGGCCGGACTGGTCGGGATTGATGTCGTCCCGGAATGAGAAGAAGGGAGAACCCAAGACCCACCCTCACACTACGAGGGTGGGGCACCCAGAGTCATCTTCGCACCTATGGCCTGGGCCACCCGTCAACTCCGTTGACTTTCAACCGTAGCGAGCCCTATAAAACATTATGCCTACCAAAGATCTGCTCATCTCGCGGAAGCTAAAATGTTTTGTGGCGATGGCATTCGAGAGAACGGACACGGATGCAATTTATGGCCGTTCAATAGAGCCGTGTCTGAACAAACTCTCGGTTAAGCCCATTCGCGTTGACCGGATCGAACATAATGACGACATAGATGACAAGATTCTTGAAGAGTTGGAGGATTGTGCACTTGCGGTCGTGGACCTGACCTACGCGCGACCCTCGGTATATTTTGAAGCAGGTTACGCTCAGCGAAAAGTCCCGGTCATCTACACGGCCCGAAAGGACCATTTCCGCCCAAAACCAGACGATGAATTTGGAACTTTTCGCGTTCACTTTGACCTTCAAATGAGGAACATAATCGGCTGGAGAAGTCCCTCTGACAAGTCATTTCCGAAAAGACTTTTCAGCAGAATCCGTTACGTTATCAGACCCCTACTAAAAGACAGAAAGAGGTCCGAGAGCATCAGTAAGGAAATGACGGAGTTCGGCGCTTTGTCGCCCCGTGATAAAGCGCAGGCTATCAAGCAGACTGTTGCCTCAGCACTTTCGAGTGCAGGGTACAAAGCTCGTAAAAGAGATTCCGAGGATTCAAATACCAGCTATCGAGAGCGGGGAGAAGACTCGGCGGCTTGGACCGGTCGGGCAAAAAACTCCTCCAACCCCAACTGCTTCCACAACTCCAGTCCAAGATAGCAATCGCCAAACCGTCGCGTTCGTTCTACACGAACCTTCTTCACTAGCACCCGGGCGACACTCGGGT
>Ga0182027_10004463_pt1 | contig 21679 bp, 32 predicted proteins | sample 712E1DmetaG_FD_121300 | JGI IMG/M metagenome (GOLD analysis project Ga0182027, IMG submission 121300) | Permafrost microbial communities from Stordalen Mire, Sweden - 712E1D metaG (Illumina Assembly) | ecosystem: Environmental > Terrestrial > Soil > Wetlands > Permafrost | place: Sweden... | reverse complement strand
GACAAACGACCGCCAGACGAGCACTCCGAACGCGATGATCACCACCGCCGCCCAGAAAAAGCCCATCTCTTCTCCGATGACGGAAAAAATAAAATCCGTGTGTTTTTCCGGCAGAAACCCCAGCTGGGTCTGGCTGCCGGAAAAAAGCCCCTTGCCAAAAAGCCGCCCGCTCCCGATGGCGATCTGGGACTGCAGAATATGGTAGCCCGCGCCCAGAGGATCAAACCCGGGGCTTAAGAAAACGACCAGGCGCTTCCGCTGGTAGTCCTTGATCAAATGCTGAATCAGGTGAGCCGTGTAAACGCCGACCGCCACGATCAGGGACAGAAAGGACGGATACTGCCAGGGGATGCGGAACCGCAGTTCCCTGAGGAGCCACCAGAGGCTGAAGATGGCGGTCGTCGCCAGGAACAAGAGTTCGATGGCCGAGCGGGTGCCGCCGGCGCTGGAAACGAGAAAATTGGCCACGGGATGGAGAGCCAGGAGCTGCGGCTGCATCGAGAAGTACGTGGAGATGAGCGGGATGCCGATCGCGACGCTGCCGTAGAAGATCACCGCCAGAAGATAAATGGACGGCACGCCGGCGAAATAGAGCATCGCCAGCATAATCGGCCCGTACACGAGCGTTCCTCCCAGATAGGGCTCGCGAAGGATGAGCGCCACATGCACGCCGCCGAGGACAAAGACGTGCGCCATGCTTTTGAAGACGCTCATTTCGCGTTCCTGCTGATCGAGCAGGCCGGCGATCGTGACGATAAAACCGATGCGCGCAATTTCGACGGGCTCAAAGGACAAAGGGCCGAAAACGATCCAGCTCTTGGCCCCATGAATGCGGTGCCCCAAAACGAGAACGCTGGCCAGGGCGAGCACGGTCAGCGCGTAAATGACCCAGGGATAGGCGCGGAAAATCTGGTAATTGAGACTGCTCAGAAGAAAAATGAAAAAGAACCCGAGGCTGATGGCCATGAGCTGCTTCATGATAAAGTGCAGCGATGCCCCGGAGGGATTGACGGCCGAAAAGACCGCCACCAGGCCGATCGCCACCAGGACGCCGATCGCGGCCATCGTGGGCCAATCCATGCGCCGGCCCCAGGTGCCGAAATACGAATCGCGGTTAATCACCTTCGACCTCCGCGGTCCGGCGATGCTCGATATGCCCGGCGTCTTCGTGTTTGAGAACCATCACCAGAAGATCATGAGCGATCGGGGCGGCGACACTGGCCCCGTGGCCTCCGTGTTCCACCAGGACGCTGCAGGTCACTTGAGGCTTTTCGGCCGGCGCGTAGGCGACAAACCATGCTTGATCCTTCCCTTTGGACACCTGCGCCGTGCCCGTTTTACCCGCGACATCAATTCCCGGGATTTGAGCGGCGGCGCCAGTCCCGTGACTGACCACCTCGACGAGAGCCTCCCTGACAAGCGATAAGGACTTTTCCGAGAGCACGATATGGTTGACCATCCGCGGCTGTCCCAGGTGCTCCATAAATTGGCCGAATTTCTGAGATTCCGAGACCAGGTAGGGCTGCCAGAGCGAGCCGCCGTTGGCGACCATGGACATGAGATTGGCCATCTGCAGAGGCGTCACCTGCAGAGCGCCCTGGCCGATCGCGTAATTTAAAGTCTCGCCTCCATGCCAGTACCGTTCCGAAGGACGGTTGCGCGTCTGCTTCCAGGCCAATGGCAGCGGCCATTTTTTCTCGTGCGGGAGATCGACGCCGGTGGTTGCCCCAAGACCGAATTTCTTGGCCATCTCCTCAATCGCCTCTGGCCCGATGTCCTCGCCGACGTGATAAAAATAAACGTCGCAGCTTTCCGCCAGCCCTGTCTTGAAGTCCACCCATCCATGACCATGCGGCTTCCAGCAATGAAAAATACGGCGTTCTTTTCCGAGCATGTAGCTGCCGCTGCAGTAGATTTTCTTATTCGGATCCAGCGTTCCGCCCTCGAGCGCGGCCAGAGAGGTGATGATCTTGAAGGTCGAACCGGGCGGATAGAGCGCTTGGATGGTCCGGTTGTATAGGGGAAGATTGGGATCGGACAGGAGATTCTTCCGCTCCTCCGAATCGCCCAAGGGTAGGAAAAGATTCGGATCAAAGCCGGGCGAAGACGCCAAAGCAATGAGTTCTCCGGTCTGAGGGTTCATGACGACCGCGGCGCCTGGGTGCCTGGTCTCGCGCAATTCTTTTTCCGCCAGCTCCTGCACCTTGGAGTCGAGCGTCAGGACCAGATCTTTTCCGGCCTGCGGGAGGACGTGGCGGATCACGCGGACCTGCCGGCCGCGCGCGTCGACCTCAATTAAAAATCCGCCATCCTGTCCGTGCAGCGAAGGGTCGTACAGACGCTCGACGCCGGATTTGCCGATCCAGTCCCCGCCGTGATAGCCCTGCTCGGCGAACTGATCCAGTTCATCATCCGTGATTTCGCCGACATACCCGATCACGTGAGAGGCCAGCTGCTTGTTGGGATAGTAGCGTTGCTCTTCAATTGTGAGCGAAATCCCGGGCAGATGCACGCGATCCTGAAGGATCTGAAAAGCCTGCGCCCGGCTGAGGCGGTCGGAGATGCGCACCATGGATTTGGCGCGAACGGCGGAAAAGAGTCGCTTTTGGAGCTCAGGCCCCTGGATGGTGAGAATCCCGGAAAGCCGCCGGGCGAGCGGCTCAAAAACGGTGGGATCAAGACCCAGAGGAGAAAAAAGGGCGACAAAGACCGGTTGATCGTCCGCCAAGACGCGGCCGTCGCGGTCCAGGATCCGTCCGCGCGGAGCACGCTCGACCAGGACCTGCGTGTGATTGTTTTCCGAGGCCCTCGCCAGAGCGGCGCCGCGGATGATCTGAAGATACCCGAGCCGCAGAAAACAGGCGGCGAGCGCCAGAAACGCGAAGGCCGTTAAACTCTGCGCACGGACGGCGCGGATCGACTGATGAGAAAAGCCAACAGCAAAAACCACTTTCGACTCCTTAATGCTCTACGGGTGTCATGTCCCAGACTTCCATCCAGAAGTCCAGCGCGCCGAAGACGAGGGGCGCAAAGACCGCGTTCATCACGGGGACGGTGAGAAACGCCCATTGAAAGGTCCCTTCATTGACTGAGAAGAACCGTTCCACAACCAGGTACAGCGCGAAGTAGATCATCGACACCATCCACGAAAAAATGGCCTGCGTCCACATTTTGGAGGCATCCAGCTGCCGTCGGAACATCCCGGCCGCGTAACCGGCGAGGGAATACAGGATCGCATGAATCCCGAGGAGCCCCAGAGACGACGCATCTATCAGAATTCCCCAGGTAAAGCCCATGCATTCGCCAGACCAGGGACCGCGCGTGAGACCGAAATGCAGGACCGCAATCAGGACCCACTGCACGGCGAACAGAGTTCCGCCGAGAAAGTGATCGCTCACCACCTGCCCCCACACGAGGATCCAGACCGTAAAAAAGAAATACAGCGCTTTCTTCATACTTTGAGCACCAGCACCATCCGGATCTGGTTCGACCGGGCCGCAGGTCGGACTTTGGCCTGTAAAAAGAGCTGCCGCGGGTCCGGCTCCAGCCCGGTCACCCATCCGATCGGGATCCCCGGAGGGAAGGCGCTGCCGAGGCCGGAGGTGACGACCAGATCGCCCAGCTTGACCTGGCTTCCGCGGTCCAGAAACTTCAGAACTAGCTCATGCGAATTGGTCCCTTCCACCACGCCATCTTCGCCGTTGGCCCCCGGGACCGTCGCCGCGACTTCACTGAGCGAATCCTGCAGAAGCATCACTTTGGCCAAGTGCGCGGAAACTTCAAGAATCCTGCCGATGAGCACTTCCCGGCCTTCTACCACCGCCAGGACCGGAGCATCAACTTCCAGCCCGTCTTCTTTTCCTTTATCCAGCACGATCTCCTGGAACCAGCGCTGAGGATCGCGCCCGGCCACGCGGGCCGCAATCGCCCGGGGCCACTTTTGATCTTTGATCAGGAAAAGATCCCTGAACCGGGCATTTTCCTCGCTGAGGACCTGAATCTTTCGTCGTTCCTCCCCAGAAAAATGGCCGCTGACGTCCAGAACCGTCCCGGAGGCGTCCAGGACCGACATCTCAGGATATTCCGGCGTTGAGACGGCGGACGACGGCCCTTTGGCCTGAGCCAGGAAGCGCTGGGGGGGAAGCGTGAAACTGACCAGAAACGCCCGCAGATGCTGAACCGGTGAGGTTTTCTGAAACGCGAGGAGAAGGGAAGAAACGAAAAGGAGGACCGCCAGGAGCAGCGTTGAGCGGTATCGTTCGTAAAGTTCCCAGTCCATAGGGCACAACCCCCTAGACTAAGGAAGAAAGTCCGTTTAGTGAAGCGGCAGAGCGCGGCGTTCCCGCCGCATCTGATCCAGCTCTTCCAAATATCGTCCGGTTCCCATGACCACGCAGGTCAGAGGATCCGCTGCCATCACCACCGGCAATTCGGTTTCCTGTGACAGAAGGTCGGGCAGCCCGCGCAGGAGCGCCCCTCCCCCCGCCAAAACGATGCCGGTGTCCACTAAATCGGCGGCCAGTTCGGCCGGTGTTTCTTCCAGAGTCTGCTTGATGACCTCAATGATCAGCTTGATCGGGTCCGCCAGCGCCTGCCTGACTTCTTCGGAGGTGATGGTGACCGTCTTAGGCAATCCCGTGACCTGGTCACGGCCTTTGACTTCCATCACTTGTTCCTCGGGCAGCGGAAAAACCGATCCAATCTTTATCTTCGCATCTTCCGCGGACGTTTCGCCGATCAACAGATTGTACTTCCGGCGAAAATACTGGATGATCGCCTCATCCAGCTCATCTCCCGCAACGTCCAGCGACTTGGAGACGACCATGTCTCCCAAAGACACCACCGCGACTTCCGTGGTGCCGCCCCCCATGTCCACAATCATGTGTCCCCGGGGTTCATTGATCGGAATATCGGCTCCGATCGCGGCCGCCATCGGCTCTTCGATCAAATACACTTCACGCGCCCCCGCCTGCTGCGCGGATTCCCGCACGGCGCGTTTTTCCACTTCCGTGATCCCGGAGGGGACCCCGATCACAATGCGCGGATGCAAAAGACTCCGGCGGTTGTGGACCTTCTTGATAAAGTAGCGGATCATCCGCTCCGTCACATCGAAATCGGCGATCACGCCGTTTCGAAGCGGGCGGACGGCAATGATGTTGGCGGGGGTCTTGCCGAGCATGCGCTTGGCTTCGACGCCGATCGCGAGCACGTTTCGCGTGTCCTTTTCGATGGCGACGACCGAGGGCTCCCGCAACACGATCCCCTGTCCCTTGACATACACAAGGGTATTGGCCGTGCCCAGGTCAATGCCCATGTCGTTTGAGAACAGGCTGAAGAGATAATTGAACATGAACGGTTTACGACACCAGCTTCAGAATCCCCATCTCCGCCCCGTCGGACAGGCGCGGACCTTTCATAATGAACTGCGTGTAGCCGCCCTTGCGTTCCTTGTAGCGAGGGGCGATGACTTCAAACAGCTTAGCGTTTACGGCAGGATTTTTCAAATCCCGCGCGACGCGCCGGCGCGCGTTTAAGTCCCCCGCTTTCGCCACGGTGATCAGGCGTTCGGCCAGGCGGGAGGCTTCGCGCGCCTTCGGCTTGGTGGTTTCAATTTTTTCGTAGTGCAAAAGGCTCGTCACCATATTGCGAAGCATCTGAAAGCGATGCCCCGTGGGACGGCCCAGCTTGCGTCCGGCTCCGGTATTCATGATTCTTAGTTTGTCTTGGCCGTCTGGCCCGTGAGGGCAGGAACATCCATCCCCAGGCTGAGGCTCAGCTCCGTCAAACGCTCCTTAATTTCATCAAGAGACTTCTTTCCAAAGTTCTTGTAGGAAATCAGCTCGTCGTCCTTTTTGCTCACGAGGTCCCCGATCGTCCGGATCTTCGCCGCTTTGAGGCAGTTCGAAGCCCGCACCGAAAGCTCGATGATATCGACCGGCTGATTCAGGAGTTCCCGCAGACGATCCGCGTCAGCGGCCGGTATTCCGGGAGCGGCAGGAGCCGCCGCCGATTCTTCCGCCGGCTGCACGACTTCTTCCTCAAAGGTAATGAAGATCGAAAGACTGTCCTTCAGGATCTTTGCCGAATAGGCGATGGCGTCTCCCGGAGCGACGGACCCGTCCGTCCACACATCCAGGATCAGGCGGTCGTAGTCGGTGATCTGGCCGACGCGGGAATTTTCCACGTCGTAATGGACCTTGATGACCGGCGAGAACAGCGCGTCCAGCATGAGGGCATCCGCGGGATAATTTTCGCGCGTCTGCTTTTCCGCCGGGACGTAGCCGCGGCCGCGGCAGACCCACATCTGCATGGACAGCTCGCCGTTGGTGTCCAGCGTGGCGATCGGGAGATCCGGCGTCAGGATTTCGACATTCGCATTGGCCTCGATGTCTTTCGCGCGGACCACGCGCTCACCCTTGACGCTCAAGGTCAGGACCTCGGGCTCCGGCGTATGCAATTTAAAGCGCAGCTGCTTCAGGTTCAGGAGAATCGTGACCACGTCCTCCCGCACTCCTTTAATGACGGAGTATTCATGGGCCACCTTGTCGACCTTGACGGCCGCCACGGCGCAGCCTTCAAGGCTCGAGAGCAGAATCCGCCGGAGCGAATTGCCGATCGTGTGACCGTATCCTTTTTCAAACGGCTCGGCGTAAAACCGGCCGAAGGTGTCCGTCAGTGTTTCCTGGTCGCATTCAAGGCTTTGGGGTAGAACCAAATCGCGTAATTTCATCCGAACTTCCTCCTATTTTGAGTACAACTCCACGATTAATTGTTCATCAATGGGGTAAGACATCTCGTCCCGGCTGGGCCAGCTGCGCATCTTGCCGGCGGCATGCGACGCGTTGACTTCGATCCACGAAGGCAAAGGTCCGCGTTTCTGCAGCGCCTGAAGAGCCTGCTGAACCGCGGAATTCTGCTTGGCCTTCTCCGACAAAGCGATTTTGTCGCCCGGCTGAACCGCATACGAAGGAATGTCGACGCGCTTGTCATTGACGTTCACATGACCATGCAGCACGAGCTGACGGGCGTGCGGCATCGAGAGGGCGAACCCGAGGCGCTTGGTCACGTTATCCAGACGCGTCTCCAAAAGACGGAGTAGATTTTCACCGGTGAGTCCCGACATCCGTTCCGCGCGTTGAAAATAATTCCGAAATTGTTCTTCGGTCAGTCCGGCGATCCGTTTGGTTTTCTGCTTTTCACGAAGCCGGCGGCCGTATTCCGTGACTTTCACGCGCTGCTTGATGTGCATGCCGGGCGCGGATTTGCGCTTGCCTTTTTCCAGTGTGCAGGCGTTGTAGCACTTCTCTCCCTTCAGAAAGAGCTTGGTGCCTTCACGGCGGCACAACCGGCAAACCGCTCCAATATATCGGCTCATAACTACACTCTCCTCGGCTTGGGCGGGCGGCACCCGTCATGCGGAATCGGCGTCACATCGCGAATCGACAGAATCGACAATCCCGCCCCCTGCAGGCCTCGGATGGCCGTCTCACGGCCCGCTCCCGGACCTTTCACCAGCACATGGACCTGCTTCACTCCGATTTCCGCGGCCTTTCGGGCGGCGGTATCGGCGGTAATCTGGGCCGCAAAGGGCGTCCCCTTCTTGGTTCCCTTGAATCCGCAGCTGCCGGCCGTCGACCACACGATCACCTGGCCCTGCTCATCGGTGATGGACACAATCGTATTGTTGAAAGACGATTGAATATAGGCGCGCGCCACGGTGACGTTCTTCCAAAGCTTTTTCTTACGGCCTGCGGCGGCGGGCTTGGGGGCGGGAGCTCCGCCGGCCGGCTTGGCCTCGGACGATTTCGGGGGTGGAAGTTTTTCTTCTGCCATAAATTCTCCTTATTTACCTTCCGGGGCGGCGGGTTTCGCGCCGGCGGCTGACGGCTTCTCCGCTCGCGCAGAACCGACGGTCTTTCGACGGCCTCGGCGCGTTCGCGCATTGGTCTTGGTGCGCTGGCCCCGGCAGGGCAAATTTCGGCGATGCCGGAACCCGCGATAGGCTCCGATATCCATCAAACGGCGTACGTTCGCTTGAATATCGCGGCGCAGATCGCCCTCCACCCGTATTTCGCGGGTTTGAATAATCGACCCGATCTTATTGACTTCCGCTTCGGTTAAATTTTTGACGCGCGTCGCCGGATCGATCTGCGCTTCCGCAATGATGTCGGCGCCCAGCTTACGGCCGATCCCGTAGAGGTAGCTGATTGCAATATCGACTCGCTTGTCTTTGGGTAAATCGACTCCTGAAATTCGGGCCATACGCCTGTCTCCTTATCCTTGACGCTGCTTGTGGCGAGGCTCTTTGCAGATCACGCGCACCACGCCCTTGCGCCGGATGACTTTACATTTGCCGCAAATAGGTTTGACCGATGCTCTCACATTCATCTTACTTCTCCCTGAAGGTTATCCGGCCCCTGGTTAAATCGTACGGCGACAGTTCCACCTTGACCTTGTCTCCCGGCAAAATCTTGATGTAATGCATGCGCATTTTCCCCGAAATATGCGCCAGGACCGTATGACCGCCCTCAATTTCGACTTTAAACATGGCGTTGGGAAACGCCTCCACGACCCGTCCGTCCACTTCAATTTTTTCTTCTTTGACCATTAAGCCCTTTCGTCCCCGTGGGGAGTCAAAACCTCGGTTCCATTTTCCGTGATCGCCACCATCTTCTCGTAATGCACCGACAACCGGCCATCCGCCGTCATCACCGTCCAGCCGTCGTTTTTATGCACGATGTCGGCCGTTCCGGCATTGGTCATGACTTCGAGCGCGAGCACCAGGCCTTCCGCCAGACGAATTCCCGTCTTCGGCGTCCCAAAATTAGGGACATGCGGCTCTTCGTGCATCGCCCGGCCGATCCCATGTCCGCCATACTCCCGGACCACGTTAAATCCGGCCTTCTCCACCACCGACTGCATCGCATGGGACACATCGCCCAGTCGATTTCCGAACACCGCCGCATCGATCGACGCCTGCAGGGACTCCCGGCCCGCTTTCATGAGCCGTTCCTGCTCGAGAGACGCTTTTCCGCCGATGACCCACGAGGTGGCGGTGTCGCCGCAGTACCCCTCGACGTACATCCCGATATCGAGGCTCAGAAGATCGCCGTCCTTTAAGCGCCGCTTTCCCGGAATGGCATGGACCACTTCTTCGTTCACCGACGTGCACACCGTCGCCGGATACCCCCGGTAATTCAAAAAGGACGGGGTGGCTCCATGCTCGCGCATCATCTTTTCCGCCATGACGTCGATCTCTTTGGTCGTCATGCCGCTTGTGATTTTGCTCTTGAGCGCCAGGAGGATTTCCGCGGAAATCCGTCCGGCTTTTCTTAAAAGATCAATTTCCCGCGGGCTCTTCAGCTCGACGCGGGGGGCCTGAGCCACTGTCATCGCCTACTTCGCGCCGCAAATCGGCGACACTTCTTTGGTGACCGCCTGCACAGACGCGGAGGCGTCCACAATCTTTAAAATGCCCCTTTTCTCGTAATAGTCCAGAAGGGGCTTGGTCGTGAGCTGATAAACGTCCAGCCGCTTTCGGATCGACTCCGGTTGATCATCGGCGCGCTTGACGAGTGCGGCGCCGCATTTATCACACTTTCCATCGTGCCTGGGAGGTTGGGACACCAGATTGTAGGTCGTGCCGCATTGACTGCAGACCCGCCTTTTTCCCATCCGGTCAACCACCACATCCGCATTCACGTTAAAGTAAAGAACAATGTCGATCGGCGTCTTGGCCTTGCTTAAGAAGGCATCCAGCGCCTTGGCCTGGACGAGGCTCCCGGGGTATCCATCCAGAAGAAAGCCCCTCTTGCAATCCCTTTGCTTCAGTCGCTCGGCGACGACCGCGTTGGTCAGTTTGTCCGGGACAAGAAGTCCGGAATTCACAAACTGAGCGACTTCCCGGCCCATCGCGCTTTCCTTGCTGATGGCCCCCCTGAAAATGGCTCCCGTGGCAATCGCGGGGATCCCGAGCTTTTCACCGACCAGAACGGCCTGTGTGCCCTTCCCTGCGCCTGGGGGTCCTAAAAAAACAAACCGAGCGGCCATTCCTTACGATCCGACATTGAACCAACGGCCCTTGAATCCGCCCCCACCCTTAAAGAACCCATCATAATGCCGCATGATGAGATGGGACTGGATCTGTCCAATGGTATCGAGGGCCACGCCGACCACGATCAGAAGAGCGGTGCCGCCGAAGAAAAACGGTGCGTTCATCATCTTTCTCAGATAATCCGGCAGAACCGCGATGGCCGCCACAAAGAGCGCTCCCCCGAGCGTAATCTTTTCCAGGATCACCTGGATGTACTGAGCGGTCGCTTCGCCGGGCCGGATGCCCGGGATAAAACCGCCCCATTTCCTCAGATTGTCCGCCAGATCCACCGGGTTAAACTGCACCGAGTTGTAGAAATAGCAGAAAAAGATGATGAGAGCGGCGTAAAACGCTTCATACGCCCAGCTGCCCCGCTGCTCCAGCTGCGCGATCTTAGTCGCCCAGGGCGAATGCGGGAAAAACGCCGCGACCGTCATCGGCACCGCCAGAAGCGAGACCGCAAAGATCACCGCGATGACGCCGGACTGATCCACCTTCAGCGGCAGATAGGTGCTGGCGCCGCCGTACATTCGCCGGCCAACGACGCGCTTGGCATACTGCACCGGAATTTTGCGCTGGGCCGTCTCCACCCAGACCACCAGGCCGGTGACCACGATGACGAGAGCCACCAGGAAAAGCGCGCGAAAGAGCGTAAACTCTTCAATTCGAACCAGCCGGACCAGGTCCGCAATCGCCCCCGGCATACGGTCCACGATCCCGGAAAAAATAATCAGCGACACGCCGTTTCCAATACCGCGCTCGGTGATCTGCTCGCCGAGCCACATGATGAAGACCGAGCCCGTCGTCAGGGTCAATACCGTTAAAGCAATCCAGCCGGCGGACGGATCCGTCACAATCGGCACGCCGCCCGGCGCCGTCATCTTCGAAATCGTCAGCGTCAGGCCGAAAGACTGAAGGCCGCCGAGCGCCAGGGTCAAATAACGCGTAATCTGGTTCATGCGCTTGCGGCCCTGTTCGCCCTCTTTGGCCAGACGATCCAGATAAGGAATGACATGCGCGCCCTGGAGCAGGCTGATAATGATGGAGGCGTTGATATACGGTCCAACCCCCATGGCAAAGATCGCCAAACGCCCCATGGCACCGCCGGAAAAAATATTTAAAAAGCCGAGCAACGTATTCTGCTGCGCCGCAAAGAATCCACGCAACGCATCGGCATTCACCCCTGGCACCGGAATCGTCGCTCCGACCCGGTAAGCCGCCAGGATGGCCAGCGTAAAGAAGATCCGGCGCTTAAGCTCCGGGACCTTTAAGATGTCGCCAAACGGATTGTTGAGTTCTGCAGCCATTAGTCCTTTAGAGTTTCCGCTTTGCCGCCCGCTTTTTCAATTTTTTCTTTGGCCGAAACAGAAAAAGCGTGGGCCTGAACGGTGAGCGCTTTGGTCAGCGTCCCCTCGCCGAGAACCTTGACCCGATCACAGCCCTTCAGGAGTCCCGCTTCTTTGAGCGCCTCGGGCGTCACCGACGCCTTGGCATCAAAATGCTTGTCGAAATCGCCGATATTCACGACTGCGGATTCAATTCTCCAGGCCGTATGCCGGAACCCGCGTTTCGGAACGCGTCGGATCAAGGGCATCTGACCACCTTCAAAACCGGTCATTCCGCCAAATCCTGAACGGGATCTCTGGCCTTTCATCCCGCGCGTCGATTGCGCGCCATGGCCGCTGCCGATGCCGCGGCCGACGATTTTACGGCGATGCTTGGAGCCCGGAGCGGGTTTCAGTTCATCGAGACGCATCGGTAGCCACCATATCCTTGCTGCGCAGAGCATTGACCTGCTCTTTGGTTCTCAAATTTTTCAACGCTTCCATCGTCGCATAAACGACGTTGTAGCAATTGCCGGATCCCAGAGACTTGGTCAGGATGTCCTTGATCCCGACCGCATCAAGAACCGCACGGACGCTCCCTCCGGCGATAACCCCAGTTCCCGGCGCGGCAGGCTTGAGCAGCACTTTGCCGGCTCCGAAGACTCCGATCACCGAGTGCGGGATTGTCACGCCATGGAGAGGCGCTGTAATCAGTTCTTTTTTCGCGCGGGCGACGGCCTTATGGATCGCCGCCTGGATTTCCTTGGCTTTGCCGATCGATGTGCCGACATGCCCTTTTTTATCCCCCACGACCACCAGCACGCTGAACGAAAAACGTTTTCCGCCCTTCACCACTTTGGCGACGCGGTTAATGGCTACGACGGTCTCCGCCAGCTCTAATCCTTCAGGGTTAATTCGCGCCACAGAAGCTCCTTTTTAGAAATCGAGACCGGCTTTACGCGCGGCATCCGCGAGGGCCTTGATCCGTCCATGATAAACGTGTCCGCCGCGATCAAAAACGACCTGTTTGACACCCTTGGCCAGGGCCTTCTCGGCAATGAGCTGGCCTACCGCCTCGGCCGCGGCGATGTTGCCTCCACTCTTAATCTTTCCCTGCAGCTCGGGAGACAGAGACGATGCTGCCACAACCGTCTGGCTTTTTGCATCGTCGATCAGCTGGGCATAAATGTGCTTGAGCGTCCGGCACACCGACAGACGCGCGCGACCGGTTAAACGGGACCGGATATTGCGGCGGGTGCGCTCTTTGCGAAATTGATATTGTTCTAACGTAGCTCCTTGCATGTTTATTTCTTCGCGCCTCCTGCCGCACCACCCGCCGCCCCTGCCCCTGCGGCGGCTTTTCCTGCCTTACGGATAATGTGTTCGCCGACATATTTGATTCCGCTTCCCTTGTAGGGCTCGGGCTTCCTAAGCCGCCGGATCCGCGAAGCCGTCTCTCCGACCACATAAGCGTCTGTCCCGGAAATGGAAAGCTGGGTCATTTTCGGATCTACAGTGACTTTAATGCCGACCGGCAGTTTAAAAACGACCGGATGGGCAAAACCAAGAGTCAGCGTCAGCTTATCTCCGGCGACCGCAGCGCGATAACCGAGCCCAATGATTTCCAAGTCCTTCTTAAAGCCCTGGGTCACACCGATCACGGCATTGTTGATGAGGGAACGCGATAGTCCATGAAGCGCGCTGGCTTTTTCGCCCGCCTCAGCAGTCGGCTCGACGATGGCCTGATTTTTATCAATTTTTACAGTCATGCCTGGGGGAAGCGCCTGATGCAGCTTCCCGAGCGGACCTGTGACTTCGACCGCGCCGCCTTTGGGCTCGATCTTCACTTTGTCCGGAATAGTGATGGGCATGCGTCCGATTCGGCTCATACCTGTTTCCTATTTAAGCTCGCAGAGCACTTCGCCGCCGACTTTGGCCTGATAGGCCTGACGATCAGTGAGAAGCCCTTTGGATGTCGACACAATCTTGATTGCACCCGCCTCGCCGCGCCGGGAAAAAGCGGTATAGGGAAGATACACACGCAGCCCCGGGCGAGAAATACGCCGCGCCCCCTGAAGGACCTGCTGTTTGCTCTGCGCATATTTCAAGTACACGCGAATAAACGGATGTTTCTTCGCATCTTCCATCACCTTGTAATTGGCGATGAACCCTTCGGCCTTCAGAATGCGGACAATCGCCACTTTGAGACGCGAAGACGGCACGTCGACCTTTTCGAAGAGGCGGCGGCTGCCGTTATGAATGCATGTCATCAGATTTGAAATAGGGTCGCTCATAAATATTTACCTACCAGCTTGATTTCACGACTCCGGGGATCTCTCCCCGATGAGCCTGTTGCCTGAAACATAACCGACAGAGCCCGAAATCCCGGTAGAAACCGCGGCCGCGACCGCATCGCCGGCACCGATTCCGAAAGCGGGTCGCGAACTTCAGTTTTTTGCGCATTTTGGCGACAGTTGCTATTCGAGCCACAAGATCTCCTTATACCGCGGGTTCGAGCGGCGCCTGCCGGCCGGTAGGCAGGGCCGACGGAGCCGGCGATTTTTTGCCGGTCTCCCGCTCGCTCGTCTTAAAGGGAACGCCAAAGAGCGTTAAAAGCTCACGCGCCCGCTCATCACTGCCCGCATTGGTGACAAAAGTAATGTTCAACCCCCGGATTTTCGGGGATTTATCCAGATTGACTTCGGGGAAGATATGCTGCTCATTAAGCCCCATATTGTAATTACCGCGGCCGTCAAAAGCGCGTGGATCAAGCCCGCGAAAGTCGCGGATTCGAGGGACGGAGGCGTTAATCAGCCGGTCCAGAAATTCGTACATCCGGGCGCCACGCAAGGTCACCTTGAGCCCGATCGGCATGCCCTCTCGAAGCTTGAAATTCGAGATAGACTTCTTCGCACGGCGGACCTGGGGTTTCTGGCCGACAATCGCCGAGAGCTCCGCGGTGGCGACATCGAGCGCTTTGATATCTTCCTTGGCGTCGTTCACGCCCATATTCACAACGAGCTTGAGGATGCGGGGAACTTCATACGGGTTCTTCAGCCCGAATTTCTCAATCATCCCCGGGATCACCACATTCTGATAGTGTTCTTTGAGCCTTGGATGGACCGATTTCTTGCTCATGAAACAAGCATCTCCCCGCATTTGCGGCAGGTCCGGACCTTCGTACCGTCCGAGAGCGCGTCCATCTTGGGCCGCATCGGCTTGGCGCATTTCGGACAGATGAGCATCACATTCGACACGTGAATGGAAGCCTCTTTTTCCCGGATGCCCCCCGGTGTGGTCTGGGTGGGCTTGGAATGCCGCTTCACAAAATTGATCTTGGAAACCAGCACGCGTCCGTCGTCACGCATGACCTTGACGACTTCGCCCTGCTTGCCGCGACTGCGTCCCGACAACACCACCACTTTGTCTTTCTTTTGAATCGCATTCATCACACAACCTCAGGCGCGAGAGAAATAATCTTCAGATAATTCCGTTCGCGAAGCTCGCGCGCGATGGGCCCGAAAATGCGGGTCCCCTTTGGTTCGCCGTTTTCATCAATGAGGCAAACGGCATTATCATCAAATTTGACATAGCTTCCATCTGCCCGTCCGGTTTCGCGGACCGTCCGCACGATCACGGCTTTGACCACTTCGCCCTTCTTAATCGTGGCGGTCGGCAGCGCGTCCTGAACGGAGCAGACCACAACGTCGCCCAGACCGGCATAGCGCCGGCGGGTTCCTCCGACCACGCGGAAACAGCGGAGCTTGCGGGCTCCTGAATTATCCGCCACATTGAGGATCGCTCGTTCCTGGATCACACGCTTTTCTCCAACACCTGCGCGATGCGCCAGCGCTTGAGCTTGGACATCGGCCGTGTTTCCACAATTTGGACCCGGTCGCCCGTATGGCTTTCGTTTTTCTCATCATGGGCATGGAAGCGGGTGGATCGGCGCAGCACTTTCTTGTAACGGGAATGCGTCGTATTCCACGACACCACCACCACGCGGGTCTTGTCCATTTTGTCCGACACCACGACCCCTTCCCGTACCTTGCGGGCTTGGCGTAAATCCGTCGGCATTTCGGCGACTTTCTGTTCCATTAGGCGACCTTCTCTTTCTGATGCAAAATTGTGAGGATTCGCGCAATCTCCCGGCGTGCGGTGCGGATATCCATGGGATTCTTCAAGGGGTTGCTGGTATGCTGGAACTGAAGCCGGAAGCTCTTTTCCTGGGCTTCCTTCAGTCGGACCTGCAACTCCTGCGCGGACATATCATGCAACGATTCTTTGGATTGCTTCTTGGCCATTAGTTTTCCTCGCGCACGACAAATTTGGTTTTAATCGGGAGCTTATGCGAGGCCCGGGTCATGGCTTCAAGCGCTTCCGCCGGCGGCAAGCCTTCCAGCTCAAAGAGGATCCTTCCGGGCTTTACAACAGCGACCCAGAATTCCGGAGCGCCTTTTCCTTTTCCCATGCGGGTTTCGGCGGGTTTCTTGGAAACCGGTTTGTCCGGGAAAATGCGGATCCAGAGCTTGCCGCCTTTTTTGATATATCGGGTCAAGGAGACGCGCGAAGCTTCGATCTGGCGGCTGGTAATCCAGTGCGACTCCAGGGCCTGCAGACCGTACTGCCCGAAATCGACGGTCGTGGCGCTCTTGGATTTCCCCTTCAGGCGGCCGCGATGCGCTTTACGGTATTTGACGCGTTTGGGCATCAGCATGTCAGCGGCCTTCCTCTTCTTCGGGGATGAGATCTTCGGCGACGGGAGCGGGTTCCGGCACGGGGCCCGCAGGTTCCTTTTGAGCAATTTGCTCGATTTCTTCTTTCGGAATAAGCTTCACTTCTTCCATCAAATCCTCGCGGGTCTTCTTGAAGAGCTCCTTCTTAAAGATCCAAACTTTGACTCCGATTTTTCCCATCGGGATCAGCGCTTCGGTAAATCCGTAGTGGATGTCAGCACGGAAGGTTTGGAGCGGCACGCGGCCTTCTTTCATCCATTCGACGCGCGCAATTTCAGCGCCGCCGAGACGCCCGGACACGCGAACCTTGACGCCCAAGGCGCCGGCAGCCATCGTTCGCTCCATCGCCTTTTTCATCGCACGGCGGAAACCCACCTGTTTCTCCAACTGCATGGCTACCCCTTCGGCCACGAGTTGAGCGTCCAGTTCCGGCCGCTTGATTTCCATGACGTTGACGAATGCCTTACGGTCCGTCATCGTCTCGATATCTTTCCGTAAATTTTCAATATCGGCGCCCTTTTTGCCGATCACGATGCCCGGCCGGGCCGTGAAAATGTTAACGCGCAGATGCTTGCCGGCGCGTTCGATGCCGACCTTGGACACCGCCGCGCCTTCAAGCTTTCTTTTCAGGTACTGACGGATTCGGCGGTCTTCTTCAAGGAGCTCGGGCATCTGGCGAAGGTTGAACCACCGCGAGTCCCAGTCATTGATGTAGCCGAGGCGCAGGCCTCCGGGGTGAATTTTCTGTCCCATTATTTCTTCCTCACGGGTTTCTGGTCGCTGAGAACAATCGTCATATGCGCGCTGTGATGGCGGATGGTCGCCCCGCGCCCCATGGCATGAGCGCGCATGCGCTTCATGGTCGGTCCGTAGCCGACCCAGGCCTGATCCACATACCACTGCTCCGGGCTCTGGCCCTTGCCGGCGTTGGCGAGCGCGCTCATCAAAACTTTTTCCACGAGCGGCCGCGCGCCCTTGGTGACCAGACGCAGATGCGAGAGCGCCTGCGCGACGGACTTGCGGCGCACCAGCATCAAGATCTGATCCACTTTGCGTGGAGAGATGCGAACATATCGAGCCTTGGCAATCGATTGCATAGGTCCAAAATCCTTACGTGAGCGAGGCCGCTTCTTTCGTATGCGCCGCGCCGTGGCCTTTAAACGTGCGCGTCGGGGCCATTTCGCCGAGTCGGTGTCCGACCATTTCTTCGCTCACAAAAACGTTGATGAACTTGTGGCCGTTGTGCACCGCAAACGTGTGGCCGACAAATTCCGGAGTAATCATGCAGGCGCGCGACCAAGTCTTAATGACTTTCTTCTCGCGGTTCTTATTGAGAGCCTGCACTTTCTTCAACAGCTTCTCAACGACATACGGCCCTTTTTTAGTCGATCGTCCCATAGTGTCCTCGAATTACGCGCTCGTTGAAACCAACTGTTTGGACCGGTGCTTTAAAATCATCCAGTCCCATATTTTTTTGGACCGCGTCTTATAGCCCTTGGCCGGCTGGTTCCAGGGAGACCTTGGCTGGTTGTTCCCCTTCGAGCGGCCTCGACCGCCGCCGTGCGGATGGTCGACCGCGTTCATCGCCGTGCCGCGAACCGTCGGACGGATGCCCAGATGCCGACTACGCCCCGCATTTCCTAAAATTCGGTTTTCATGATCAATATTGCCGACCTGGCCGACGGTGGCCATACATTCCCGGAAAAACTGGCGGATTTCTCCGGACGGCATGCGGATCTGAGCGAATCGTCCTTCTTTCGCCATCAACTGAGCCGAGCCGCCGGCGGATCGGACTAATTTTGCGCCTGCACCCGGCATGAGCTCGATATTGTGGAGCACGGTTCCTTCAGGAATCCGATCCAGAGGAAGAGCATTGCCTACCTTAATATCGGCTTCCGGTCCGGACAGAATTGTGTCGCCCACTTTCAGCCCTTCGGGCTGTAGAATATAGCGCTTCTCGCCGTCCGCATAATGGATCAAGGCGATGCGCGCGCTGCGGTTCGGATCGTATTCGATCGCGACGACTTTGCCGGGGACTCCGGGCTTATTGCGCCTAAAGTCGATGACGCGGTAGGCGCGCTTATGGCCTGAGCCCTGATGGCGGACCACCAGGAGACCAAAATTATTCCGCCCGGCTTTGCGCCGGAGGGGCCGCATGAGGCTTTTCTCGGGCTCCTTTTTTGCGAGTTGGGAGAAATCTTCCACCGTGATAAAGCGCCGCGAGGGCGTATAGGGTTTAAAGGATTTCATTTGGATTCGTCTCCGACCCGGATTTCCTGGCCTGCCTTGAGCGTCACGATCGCCTTTTTCCAATCCGGCCGGTACGCGCCCCGGGAGGACCCCATCCGGCGGAATTTCCCATGGACACGCATGGTGTTCACGGAAAGGACTTTCACCTTAAACAACTGTTCAATCGCCGCCTTAATATCGTTCTTCGTGGCGCCCGAAGCGACTCGGAAAACATACTGGTTCGACAGCGCCTTTAAATTCGTCGCGCGTTCCGTGATCAACGGCTTCTGAATAATGTTAAGAAAAGAATTCATGATTAACCCTTGGGCCATCGCTTGGACAATTCGTCTAACGAGGCCCTGGTGAACAAAACTTTTTTCGACGCCATCAGCTGCCAGGCGTTCAGCTGGGCGGCATCCACCAGATGGACGTTCTTCATGTTGCCGAAAGCGCGGGAGACATTGATATCCTTACGATCCGTGACGAGAAGAATTTTGCCGGAAATCCCGGCGTTATCGAGGAGCTTCCTGGCCTCCTGCGTTTTGGCCTGTTCAAATTGGATGGCCTCAAAAACGCCCAGCTCGGACGCCTTGGCTTTTTCCGAAAGCGCCGTCTGCAGAGCCAGGAGCCGTCTCGACTGATCCAAATCGGTCCGGTAGGAGCGGGGCTGCGGGCCAAAAATAATGCCGCCCTTTCTCCAGAGCGGCGATCGAATGGATCCTGAGCGGGCGTTTCCCGTGCCCTTTTGCTTCCAGGGCTTGCGGCCGCCGCCGGAAACGAGACCGCGGGTCTTTGTCATGGACGTTCCGCGGCGCTGATTGGCCTGCAGACCGATGATCACATCCTGCAATACGCGCCGCGATCCGGAGACGGCAAAAATGGCTTCCGGCAAATCAAATTGGCCCTTGGACTCCCCCGTCGCTGAAAAGAGAGGCGCTTGCAGCGGGCTCATTTACTGGCCGCCTTTGCTGCAGGCTTGGTCCCACTTGCTGCTTGTGGAGCACTTTTGACTGCTTCTTTTTTCTTTTCCTTCTTATGTTCGGGCTCACGGATCACGCGAGCTTTTACTCGCTTGACCGTACCATGGACCGTAATTAAATTTTCGACAGATCCGGGCACGGACCCTTTCAACAGCATCAAATCTTTATCCGCCATCACCTGAACGACTTCCAGATGCTGCACCGTCACTCGTTCAGCCCCCAGATGTCCGGGGAATTTCTTTCCTTTGAAAACCCGTCCGGGGTAAGTATTGGAGCCGGAAGACCCTGGAGCGCGGGCGCGATCGGATTGCCCATGAGTATGGGGCCCGCCATGAAAGTTCCACCGCTTCATCGCCCCGGCGAAACCCTTTCCCTTGGAAATCCCGATTACGTCCACATAATCCCCCGGGGCAAACGAATCGACTTTGAGCGCCTGGCCGATCTGGAACGATCCCGCCTTGACGGTGCGAAATTCCCGAATCCACTTCGCCGGCGCGATATTGGCTTTCTTAAAGAGTCCGGCCTGAGGCTTATTGACCGATTTTGCCCGCACCTCGCCGAACGCTACCTGAATGGCGCTGTACCCATGCTTCTCCGGCGTCAAAATCTGCGTCACAGGACAGGGCCCGGCCTGGAGCACGGTTACCGTCACGGATTTCCCATGGGCATCATAGATCCGCGTCATCCCGACCTTTCTGGCCAGGATAGATTTGATCGTTGCTGCTGGGGCAGCCGGCTTTTCTGCCATCGTTAAAGGGGTCGCTTCGCTCATAACATCATCAGGACGACTTAATCTCCACATCAACACCCGCCGGAAGGTCCAGCTTCATCAGCTCTTCCACCGTGTTCGGTGTCGGTTCCGAAATATCGATTAACCGCTTATGGATCCGCATCTCAAACTGCTCCCGCGATTTCTTATCGGTATGCGGCGAGCGCAAAACCGTATACTTTTTGATCTGCACGGGCAGAAGAACCGGACCGGCCAGCACAGCACCCGTCCGCTTCACCACGTCCACGATCTTAACCAAGGAATCGTCCAGCATCCGGTGGTCATACGACCGCAGACGAATACGAATCTTGGGAGCCGTCACCTTGGGAGCCTGAGCGGCGGTAGCCATGTTACGCCAGGACCTCCGTGACCACTCCGGCGCCCACCGTGTGGCCCCCTTCGCGGATCGCAAACCGCACGCCCTTCTCCATCGCAATCGGCGTGATCAACTCCGCGTCAAACTCAATGTTGTCCCCCGGCATCACCATCTCCACCCCGGGCTTCAACGTCACGTTGCCCGTAATGTCGGAGGTCCGAAAGTAAAACTGCGGCCGGTACCCCTTGAAGAACGGCGTGTGCCGCCCCCCTTCTTCCTTCGTCAGGATGTACACGCTCGCCTTGAACTTCTTGTGCGGCGTGATCGACCCAGGAGCCGCCAGCACTTGCCCGCGCTCCACCTGGTCCTTCTCAATGCCTCGCAACAGGATCCCCACGTTGTCCCCGGCAATGCACTCATCCATCACCTTCCGGAACATCTCGATGCCCGTAATCACGCTCTTCTTGGTCTCCTGGATCCCGATGATCTCCACGTTGTCGCCCACCTTCGCCTTCCCGCGCTCCACCCGTCCCGTGGCCACCGTTCCTCTGCCCGTAATCGAAAACACGTCTTCCACCGCCATCAAAAAGGGCTTGTCCATCTCCCGCTTGGGCTCCGGAATGCTCGTATCCAGCGCCTCCATCAGCTTCTTGATCGACGCTTCCCCATACTCCCCCTGGTCCCCCGCCATCGCCTTGGTCGCACTCCCACGAATCACCGGGATCTTGTCGCCCGGAAATTCATACTTGGTCAGGAGTTCCCGCACTTCCATCTCCACTAAGTCCAATAGCTCCTTGTCCTCCACTAAATCGCACTTGTTGATGTACACCACCAACGACGGCACGTTCACCTGGCGAGCGAGCAGAACATGCTCGCGCGTCTGAGGCATCGGACCGTCGGCCGCACTCACCACCAAAATCGCCCCGTCCATCTGCGCAGCGCCGGTGATCATGTTCTTGATGTAGTCGGCATGGCCCGGGCAGTCAATATGGGCGTAATGGCGCTTGGCCGATTCATACTCCACATGCGACACCGCAATCGTCACAATCTTGGTGTCGTCGCGAATCGTCCCGCCTTTGGCGATCTCCGCATAGGCCAGCTCCTTCGCCTGCCCCGATTTCGACAGCACCTTCAGCATCGCGGCCGTCAAGGTCGTCTTCCCATGGTCCACGTGGCCTATCGTCCCCACGTTCACATGCGGCTTGGTGCGCTCAAACTTAGGCTTGGACAT
>Ga0182027_10004462_pt1 | contig 21682 bp, 18 predicted proteins | sample 712E1DmetaG_FD_121300 | JGI IMG/M metagenome (GOLD analysis project Ga0182027, IMG submission 121300) | Permafrost microbial communities from Stordalen Mire, Sweden - 712E1D metaG (Illumina Assembly) | ecosystem: Environmental > Terrestrial > Soil > Wetlands > Permafrost | place: Sweden... | reverse complement strand
GCGCACGGTCAGGTCGAAGTGCTTTTCGCCTTCGTAGACTTGGGTGATGGCCAGCCCGCCGATGGCGGCCTGGATGACCGCCGCCACGTCGCCCGTGTTCAGGCCATAGCGTCCGGCGGCGGTACGCGAGGGGGTGATGCGAATCGCGGGTTGGCCGAGCGAGCGGAAAAGCCCCAGGTCCGCCACCCCTCGGATGTCCTTCATGGCGGCAACGATCTCGCCGGCCTTGGTTTCGTCCACCCGCAGATCCGGTCCCACTACCTTGACCGTGTTCTCGCCTTTGACGCCTGACATGGCCTCTTCCACGTTGTCGGAAATGACCTGCGAGAAATTGAACACCACGCCGGGAAAGGCGCGGGCCAGGTCGCCCTGCATATTCTCGGTCAACGACGCCTTGGTCACTCCAGAGCGCCATTCGGAGCTGGGGCGCAAGGGTGCCAAGAGCTCGATGTTCTGGAAACCGGACACGTCGGTACCATCGTCGGGCCGGCCGAGCTGCGAGATGACGCTTTGGATTTCGGGACGGCTTCGCTGGTTGGAGGGACAGTCACTCGGGTCGTCGCCTGGGCAGCCAAGCACGATGGCGCGGATGTGGCCGACGTAGCGGGCCGATTGTTCGAGGGAGATCGAAGTGGGCAAGGTCGCGCGGATCCAGAAGTTGCCCTCTTCCAGCTTGGGCATGAACTCGCGGCCGAGCAAACTGGCCGCAGCCAGGGCCAGCACCACCGGTCCCACGCCCAGCAGCACAGCCGAGCGCGGCCGCTGCAGGGCGAAAGAAAAGATCCCCGCATAGAACCGATGTACAGCTCGCATGAAGCGGGTGTCCCTTTCCTCTTCGTCTTGGGTTGCGGACGGAGGCAAGAGCCGCGACGAGAGGGCGGGGGTGAGGGTCAGCGCCAAAACGATGGCGCCACCGATGGCAAAAGCATAGGTGTGTGCCATCGGGGCCATGATCACTCCGGCCACGCCGGTCAGGGTGAAGAGCGGTACGAAGGCCACCGCGATGATGAGGGTGGAGGAGAACACTGGCGGCCCAATCTCGCGGGCTGCGCTGGCGATACGCTCGAAGACCGAACCTCCGCGCCGGGCGAAGTTGCGGAAGATGCTCTCCATCATGATCACCGACGAGTCGACCACGATGCCGAAGTCCACCGCACCGAGAGAGATGAGGTTGGCCTGGGTGCTGGTCCACACCATACCGAAGAACGCGAAGAGCAACGCCAGCGGCAGATTTAGCGCGACCAACAGAGCCGCGCGCAAGTTGCCCAAAAAGAGCCACAGCACCAACGAAACCAGCACCATGCCGGTGATGAGGTTTTCCATCACGGTGTGGGTGGTCAGCTTGACCAGGTCGGCCCGGTCGTAGAGCGTTTCGATATCCATACCGGGCGGCAGAACCCGGTTCTGCCGAATCTGGTCCACCTGATCGTGAATGCCCTTGACGGTGGAGAGCGAATCACCCCCATAGCGCATGAGCACGATGCCTTCCACGATGTCGGGCTCGCCGTCGCGGCCCACGATGCCCAAACGCGGGGCCGCGCCTACACGGACCGCGGCCACATCGCGCACGCGAAACGGAACGCCTTTTTGCGCGGCAATGGTGATCTGCTCGATGTCACGGACCGAACGGATGAGCCCGACACCGCGCACGTCGAAGGACTGCTCGCCCAGGGTCAGGCGCTGCCCGCCCACGTTCTGGTTGGCGTTGGTGATGGCGGACTGCAACTGCGCCAAACTGACATTGAGTCCGCGCAGGCGATAGGGGTCCACGTCCACGTGGTATTGCTTGGTCAGGCCGCCGAACCCCACCACGTCGATCACGCCCGGCACCTGGCGAAATTGCTTTTCCAGGATCCAGTCCTCGGCGGTCTTGAGATCCGCCGGGGTGTAGTCCTTGCCCACCACCTTGTAGCGATACAGCTCACCGATGGCACTCCAGGGCGAAAGCTGGGGTTGCACGCCCGCTGGCAGGGTGACGAAGCTGAGCTGGTTGAGCACCCGCTGTTGAGCTGTCGCATAGCTGGTGTCCCAGCCGAAGTAGAACTTCACATCGGCCAGGCCGAAGAGCGACTGCGAGCGCACGTGCTCCAGCCCCAGCATGCCCACCAGGCCAGTTTCCAGAGGCAAAGTGACGTAGCGTTCGACCTCCTCGGCGCTCCAGCCTTGCGGCTGCGCGATGATCTCAATCATGGGTGGCACCGGGTTGGGATAGGCCTCGATGTCGAGTCGCGCGTACGAGTGAATCCCGACGCCGACCAGCGCCAGGGCGGCCATGAGCACCAAGAAGGGTGCGCGTACTGCGGCCGAAACCAATCGCTCAATCATGACTATAACTTCACCGAGAGCAGAATGGCGCCCGAGACAACGATCCGCTCACCCTTGGTTAGGTTGCGCAGCACTGGCAGGTACTCGCTGCCCATTTCTTCGTTCACCACTACCGGCCGGCGCTCGAAGCGCAGGCGGCCGTCGGGTGTCTGGCCCACCTCGACGAAGACCACTGTCTGATCAGCGAGGCGCAAAAGCGCGCTGCGCGGAATGGCAAGCGCGACTTGACGATCCACCGGCAGGGTCACGGTGGCGTACATCTCGGGCTTCAGCGCGCGGTCGGAATTGGCGATCTTGCAGCGGACCTTGGAAGTGTGGGTCGCGGGATCGAGCGTGTTTGAGACCCAGTCGGCCATGCCGCGGAAGACCCGGCCGGGATAGGACACGACGCTGGCCATGCACTCCGTGCCCGCCTTCACCCGCCGCAGATCCATCTCGAAGATCTCTCCCAGCACCCAGACGCTGTCCAACTCGCCCACGGTGAAGAGTTCAAGCACGGTTCCCCCCGAGTACTGACCCTGCACCTCAGCGCCAGGGTTCACGTTGCGGGCGATGACCTCGCCGTCAATGGGGGCGCGCAAGGTGTAGGTCTGGTCCAGCTTGTCGGAGGAACTGCCGCGCAGGATGCGGGTCTTCTTCTTGGCTCGATCCAGCTCGGCCCTGGCCTTGCCATGGGCAGACTGCGCGCTCTCAAGATCGCGTTGTGAGCCAGCGTGGACGTCGAACAGCTCCTTCTGGCGGTTCGCTTCCTTCTGGGCCGCGCCGAAGTCAGCCTGCGCCTTTTCCAGGTCGGAATACGCGGTCGCCACGTCAGGAGATTCGATAAGCGCTAGGGTGTCACCCTTCTTCACGCGCTGGCCCGGCTCAGCCAGAATCTTGACCACCCGGCCGGTCACCGGCGACAGAACGTGCGAAACGTGTAGATCGTCAAAGGTGACGCGGCCGCTGGCCACCACTACGCCGCCCACTGGCTGCAGCGCTAGCGGCTCGACGACCAGCTTAGCCGCTGCCACCTGTTCAGGCGCCAGCCAGACCTCGGTCGTCGGCGGCGCGGCCATTGGCGCGATGGCGACGCCTCTGTGACAACCAGGCCCGATGGCCACCACGAGGACAAGAGCGGTAGTGGGAGTGACTCGTATGTGGTTCATCAGCCCAGCTCCAACCCCACAGTCCTCCTGATGAGCCCGACGGCAGGTTGGCAAGATCGCGCAAGTGGCCGTGGGTGATTTGTCTGAAAGTGCGTTGTGTATTCGGAAACTACGATGACCGTCAAAGCTCGTCGTCAGCTAGCCAAGAGCAACATGCGGGCCAACGTGGGTGCGGACCGTATGGCTTGGCACTCTAGCCCCATAGCTTGTGGGTAAGAGGACACGTGCATCCGGCGGACCAGTGAATATGCGCGCCTGCCATGCGTGGCAAAAGTGCACAGGTGAGACAAAAGTAGGCGTGGAGGTGGCGGTCCGTGCCGCCTGCTCCATCTGCGCAAGCCTCAGCCCTTGAGCTTCCGGTAGAGCGTCCGCCGGTTGATTCCGAGGCTACGTGCGGCTCCGGCCTTGTTGCCTCCGTGCTCCTCTAGAACTCGTCGGACGTAAGCACGCTCGATCTCCTCAAGCGGAACGTTGCCATCCGCGCCTTGTGCCAAGAGCGCCTCCACGCCGCCGTTCTTGGGGACGTCAAAGTCCTCGGGGAGAAGCGTATCATGGTCAGAGAGCACCACCGCACGCTCGATCACGTTCGCCAACTCACGAGCGTTTCCAGGCCAGTGGTACGCGACCAGCCGTCTCATCGCCGCTGCCGATACCCCGATGAAGGAGCGCGATTGTCGTTCGCAGGCGCGGTTCAGAAACAAGTCTACCAAGGGGACGACATCCTCGCTTCGCTCGCGCAAGGGCGGAACCTCGATGCGGATGATGTTCAGCCGGTAGTACAGGTCCCCTCTGAAGTGTCCCTCAGAAAGCAACGCCTCAAGCGAACGATTGGTAGCCGCGATGAGCCTGGCTCGGATGGGAACCTCGGCGGTGCTCCCCAGAGGGCGAACTCGTCCGTTTTCGAGTACGTGCAAAAGCTTTGCCTGGATCTCCAGCGATAGTTCGCCGACTTCGTCGAGGAAGAGCGTCCCGTCTCCCGCCGCAACAAACGCGCCGGCCCTGTCCCCTTTCGCATCCGTGAACGCCCCGCGCCGCACTCCGAACAGCTCGCTCTCGACCAGGGTTGGCGGCAGCGATGCGCAGTTCAAGTGGTAGAAGGGTTGCTCCCGTCTCGCGCTTGAGTCGTGAATCAGCCTGGCGATGACGCCCTTTCCTGTGCCGGTTTCCCCGGTGATGAGGGTGGTGGAGTCTGCACCCGCGGCCTTGCGGGCGGTCTCGAGCACTTTTCGCATCGCGGGGCTCTTGGCGACAACCTGGTTAGGGGCGTCGATCGGCGACACCTTCCTCACACGAACGATTTCCCGGCGCATCTGACGATTCTGGAAGGCGCGCTCGATAGCAGATACCAGATCCTCAATCTTGAAAGGCTTGGCGATGAAGTCGCAGGCTCCCGACTGAACCGTGGAGACCGCGAGATCGATGCTGCCGAACGCGGTTATGAGCAGCACGAGCTGACTCGGCTTCTCGCCGAGGATAGCCGTCAGCAGTTCGGTGCCGCGCATCTGGGGCATCTCCACATCAGTGATCACCAGGTCAAACGAGTCGGTCTTGATGCGCAAGAGCGCCTCTCTCGGCGAGGTCAGGCCAGTCACCTCGAAACCCCGCTCAGTCAGGCTATCGCACAAAAAGTCCACCACGCCGGCATCATCATCCAGGACAAGCAACCTCTTTTTCGCTTGCCCTGTCATGCGACAAAGCCCTTGACCCGCCCGGCGCCGGCCACCGGGAAGTGGACGGTGAAGCGCGTCCCAATGTTCTTCTCGGATAGAACGGCGATGGTTCCGCCATGCTCATCGACAATCGATTTGACGACTGTGAGCCCCAGGCCTGCGCCTCCAGCCTCTGCCCAGGTGGTGAAAAATGGCTCGAAGATGTGGCCAAGCAATTCCTCGTCCATCCCACAGCCAGTGTCGTCGACCACCAGCGACGCCGAGGGGTACTCGTGAGCGCCTTCGCCTATCTTGAATGAGGACGACGCCAGAGTCAGCCGAACCCGACCACCCCGCGGCGTGGCCCGCAGAGCGTTGTTCAGCAAGTTCAGGGTCACCTGCTGGACCTGGTCGACATCGGCAACCACCTTGAGCGGCGTATTCGGGCGTTCAAACTCAAGTCGCACGGCTCGTCTTCGTGCCTCATGCTCAAGCAGATCGATGATGGGGCCCACGGTTGCGCCCAAGTCGATTTCACCCCAATGCGCCGGTTTGCGACGAGCAGCGGTCAGGAGCTGCTCGACTATCTTCGCGATCCGATCCGATTGCTCCTCGAATACCTGTGCCGCCCGGCGGATCTCCGCGGGTAGATCCGTCCGGCTCGCCAGAGCCCGGGCACGCCCGTTCAAGATCTGCAGGGGCGACCCTATCTCATGCGCGAGCCCAGCCGAGAGCTGCCCCAGGGTTGCGAGCTTGTCCACCCGGCGCAGTCCAGCCTCCAGCGCCTCCCGAGATTCGCTAGCCTCCATCAAATGGCGCCGGGCACTTTCAAGCTCGCGCATCATGGAATTGAACTCAGCCGTCAACTTGCCTACCTCATCGGTCCGTTGCACGGACACGCTTGCCGTAAGGTTCCCGGCGCGCACGTCTTCCATCGCAAGCATCAGTCGCTTGAGCGGACGACCCACGTACAGATGCACGAGAAACCAGCCCACGCCCGACACGCCAACGATCAGGCTCAAGATCGAGAGGAAGGTTGAGATCGTCTCTGACCTGAGGTCAGCCTTCAGCGCATCCAAAGGACGCATGATTGCAATGCTGCCTAGGTTGGTTCCGTCGTCGTCGCGCAGGGGAAAGATGCCGACAATCCGCGAGAGATCTCTGGCCCCTTGAATACGGACGAGAGACTCTCCCGAAGAATTCACCCCGCGGACAGCATCAAGCACCAGCGCGGCGGAGCTTGGACTTCCGAAAGGGTGGGGGCTAAGCCGGTTCGCCGGATCGAAAACCAACACGTCGATGGTCGAATCCTTCAGCTTGAGGGACCCCAGAATCTCGTGGATGTCCGCCACCTGCTGGTCGCGCAGAGCATTCTCGATGGCCACCTTCAAGGCAGTGCCGAGGACCTTCATGTCGTGCTTGGCGACGTCGGTCAAATCCTTCTCTTCTTTGCGAAGCTCGCGCCAGCCGTACGATCCGAGAATAACTGCGCTTGCGATCGCCAGGCCGAGCACGATCTTGGTAGGGATGCGCACTTGCCAAGCCTGGCAGAGATAGGCGATTGGATCAACGTAACGTGGGCTTGGTTCGAGATCACCACTCCCAACTACTCCGCTTCACTGAGAGCGAAGTGGACCTTGAACCTGCGCACCCTCACCGGCACGGGCTTGCCGTTGCGTTCGCCGGGCGTGAACCGGCACGCCTTGAGTGCGCGCACAGCCGCGTCGTTTAGTCCCTGGGCGAGCCCCTCGACAATCTTGATGTCGCGAACCGCACCATCTTCGCCGACCACGATGTCCAGGATGACCGTGCCTTCCAGGCCGGCCTGGCGCGCCTCCTCGGTGTACTTGCCGGTACACCGGCCCACCGGCAAGGGCATCTTGGTCACCTCGTAGGCCTGCACCGGGGCGGCGGCCAGCGGCTTGACTTCGGCCGCGGCGATCTTCGTGTGAGTCGGTTTTGTCTGCAGGGTGTTGCCGACCGGCATCGCCAGTCCCGTGCCAGCAGCCGAAGTCGATTCCATGGAAATGCCGAACACCGGCGTGGTGGTGGTGTCGGTGCCGGTAGCCGGGCGTTCGGTGGGCGGCGGGTTCTTGGGCGGATTCTCGCGTCTGGGAGCCTCAGCCATGGCCCGGCGCCGCGCGGGCGCCTGGTGAGCAGGTTGCACTTTTGCCTCAGATGTGGCCTCGGGTTCGGCTGGTTTCTCAGGTTCGGGCGGCGGCGGCGCCTTGAGCAGCACCTGCACTACCACCGGCCGCGCCGCCTCGGCGTGCGGGGGCAGGTGGACCACGCCACGTATCAGCAGCAAGTGGCCGACCACGGCCACCACCGCACAGACCAGCAAACGGGCCGGGTAGTTCATTCCTCCAGTACCGGAGCAATCAGCCCCGTGGGATCGATCTGGATAGCGAACGACGTCACACCCAGGGACTTCACCAAATCGAGCACCCACACCACACGGCCATGCGACACGTTCTTGTCGCCGGCGACGATCACCTGAGTCTTCGCATCCTTGGTCACCGACGCCTGGATTGCGGCCCGCAGAGCATCAGGCGTGGTTGGGACTCCGTTGAGATACATCCGGCCCTCGCGGGTCAAGGTCACGGCCAGGGTGGTCGGGTTGACGTCCGAGGCCTGCGCAGCCTTGGGCAATTGCACCTCGATGACCTGCCGAGCGATGAGGTGGGCCGTGAGCATGAAGATGATGAGCAACACCAACATGATGTCCACCAGGGGCGTGACGTTGATGTCGGTTATGAGCCCTCGGCGGCGGACGCTGGCAGCCATTACTTCCCCTCGCTGGCAGCGGATTCGGCGGGACGCTCGGCCTTGACGTGGGCGAGAATGCGGTGGCCAAGAGTGCCCGCCGAGGCCAGCGCGGTTTCCACGTGGCGCATGAGCACGTTGTAGGTGGCGACCGCGGGCAAGGCGACCAGCAGGCCGACCGCGGTGGCCACCAGCGCCTCGGCGATACCGGCCATCACCGCCTGCGTCCCCAGGGCCGCGCTGCTGCGGGCCAGGTCGTGGAACGCGCGCACGATGCCGAGAACCGTGCCGAATAGCCCGATGAAGGGCGCGTTGGCGCCCAAGGTGCCGAGAAAAGCCAGCCCCCGCTCGTAGCGGATGCGCTGGGATTCAACCACCGCCGCCACATGCTCCTCGATGGCCGCCGGGCCGTCGCTCGCGTGTTCAAGGCAGGCCCGCGCTACCGCCGCATCCAGGGAACGCACGCTACCCAGCGCCTTGAGTGCCGCGGCCGCGCCCGAGGCGCGCAAAGCCGCCAGCATGTCCGCTATCTGCCGTCGGGGTCGCCGCTCGCGCAGGAAAAACCACATGCGCTCGAGCACGATGGCCGCGCCCACAATACTGAGGCCGATGAGTAGCCACAGCACCCAGCGCGAGCCCGCGCGCAGCATGAGGTCGAGGGCTTGAGCATCGATGGACTGTTCGTGGTTCATGGGGTCTCCTTAGAATCGAGCGCGCAGACCGACTGTCGGCAGGACGTAGCGGATGCTCACGCCCGGCGTGACTTCCTCGGGCAACAGCGCGGCGTTCATGATGTCGACGTAGAAATCCAGCAGCCAGCCCCGGTACACCGCGCGCTTGTCCACGCGAATGTCGACGCGGTCGTAGCCGCTGGTTCGCGCCGTGTTGTAGCCAGAGGTCGTGGTGGCCGGCTTGCCGCTCTGGTATTGGAAGCGCACGCCCACGTCCCAGTTGCGCGGCAGCCGCAACCCCGCCACCAGATTGACCAGGTGGGTCCGGTCGAAGTCGTAGGGCGACCAGACGCCGTTCTGATATCGCTCCGAGTGCGACAGGGTGTAGGACAGCCAGCCGTAAAGCCCACTCTTTGCCTGGCGCCGAATCAGCGCCTCCAGGCCGTAGGCGCGGCCAGTGCGGGCATTGAGCAGCCGGTCGAGCAACTGCTGCGCGTCGCTCGGCGGGGACACCGTGGTGGTGGGGGTGAGCGTGGTGTCGCCGACGGTGTTGAGCGTCTCCGCATTGACCGTCAAGTCGAAGATGGTCGGGTCCATGTACGCGAAGTAGCCCTCGATGGTGGCGCTGAAATACTGGGACAGGGGCACCTCGGCGCCCAGGCTGGTTTGGATCGACTGCTGCAGGCCGTACTTGAGCGGCATGGTGTCGAGTCCTGGCAGCGGTAGGACGAAGCGCGGAGGCTGGTGATAGATACCCACTGCAGCCTTGAGCCAGACCGCGCTGTCGTCGCTGTCAGCGGCCACGCCGGCCAGCTCGCGCGTGGTCAACTTGTAGCGCACGGTCAGGCGCGGATCGACTCCCGACTTGGTGGTTGCCTTGTCGTAGTACACATCAGTGCGCACCCCAGGTCGGATCAACCAGCGCGAGGTGGGTCGCCAGAGTATCTCGGCCAGAGCCGATCCCACGTAGAGCGCGTGCAGATCCTGCGTGACAGAGCTGAGCGAGAACGCGCTACCGCCCAACGTCGTCGAGGCCGTGCCCTGAACGTAGTCGTGGAAGCTGCCTTCCACGCCGCAGACCAGGGTCAGCCGCTCGCCCGCCCGATAATGCCAGCGCAGTGACGGCTCGGCCACCCAAGTCTCCACGTTGGTGCCGGAGCTGTCGGTGTGATCGTAGCCGAGCACCAGCCGGTACAGGCCGTCGAAGCCGCCGCTGCCATGGTAGGCGCGGAGATCGGCGCGATGAAAGTTCAGGACCAGCGCCGGCGCCAGCGGCGGATTGGAACTGCCGGCTGGGGCGTTGGGCGCGGGAGTGTCGAGCTCGTCTCCGGCACCGAAGAACGACACCGTCCAGCCGTTGCGCGGATTGCCGCCGTCGAGCCGGAACTGGTAGTCCCAGTAGGAGAGCGAGAGCTGGCTGGTCGCCAAACTCAGGATCAAGCCGGGATAGCCATAGCGACCGGCGGCGGTCACCGTCGCGCCCAGGAACGGAATGGGCTGGCGTACCAGGCCGCCCGCTTGCAACAGGTTCGCGTCCAGGTCGATGAGGTGCTCGTCGGATCGCGCTCGATGGCTGCGGCCATCGACAATGCCGCCAGTGTAGCCGCCATAAAGCACCGGAGCGCCGCCCGGGTAGAACTGGATCTCGTCGATGAACTCGGGGTGTATCACGCTGGATCCAACCAGCAGATGGTAGAGCAGCGGCACGCGCGTGCCGTCGAGCAAGAACCCGGTGGAATTGGGGCTGGCACCACGAACCACCGGGAACGGGAGCAACGCCACGATGGAAGCGGTGCCGGGCAACGCCTGGATGACCCGGAAAGGATCGCCGAAGGTCCCCGGTACCTCCGTGATCTCGGGGCCGCGCAGCGTGATGCGCGACACCTCCTCACGGTGCTGCTCCCCAAGGATGACGATCTCATATGGGTCGTAGCTCTCGCGCTCGATGTAGTAGGTGACCGCCAGCTCCTGCTGCGGGTATAGCCGCTCCAACTGCAAGAAGGCGTTGTAGCCCGCAGCGTGCACCGTGATGCGCGCGTCTCCCGACGGCGCCGGCAGCCGGAAGCGACCCTTGCCATCGGTTTCGGCGGTGTAGTGGCGCTCGCCGACCAAGGCGGCGACAGTTGCGCCAGCCACGGGCAAGCGGGTTCCCATCTCCAGCAGCCGACCGCGCAGCGCTGCGTTCAGCGGCGGCCCGGCCTCGACCACCGGCGCAGGCGATGGTGGTGGCGGCTGGAAGGTGTGCGTGAACGTGATCTCCACTGGCACGGGCTGGCCGCCATAGCGCGCGGGCTGGAAAGTGAAAGCCTGGGCCGCGCGCACCACTGCATCGTCGAACACGGGCAGAGAATGGGTCAGCAGCTCGACCTTCTGTACTGTGCCGTCCGCCCCGACCGAGATCTTGACCCGCACCACCACGGGCTGCTCGTGCGGCGGGGCATCTGCTGGATAGGGAACCTTGGTCGGGACCAGCGGCTGGGGCGGTTCCAGCTCCGCGGGCTGCCCGGGTGCGGGCGTCTCGGGCGGGGCCGCGTCCTGGGCCTGGCGCACGGGCGCCTCAGGGAGACCCGCGTCCGCGGTCTGAGCACGGGCCGTGCCCAGCGGCAGCGCGAGCGCCAGCAGCGCGACGACCTTCAACGCCACAGGATCACCCAGGCGAGTGAGCCACCAAAGTGCGACCACCACTGGCGGCGAACGATGGCAGTCGCGGTGTCGGGTTCCACGGTGCCGGTGTCATCCACGCAGGCGGTCCACTGGCCATCGGTTTCCAGCGCCACGCCCGTCGATGCGCGTGGCCCGAGCACGAACAGCCATTCCGCGCGCAGCAGGCCAGTGACACCCACGCCGTCGCAAGACTGCAAGGGTGTCCGCGCATTGGGGAAGGTGTATGAGGCATCGAGGGTGTCGCCGTGCGGGTAGGGATCGGGCCGGTTGGAACTGGGCTCGACCAGACCGCCAAAGCCGATGCCCACCCCGAGGCTGAAATGCTCGCTCGCGTGCCAGGTGGGCTCGATGGTGCCGGCGTAGCGCACGCCCCCCATGCCGCCCCGGCCGCGGGCGAAAAGGTACTGAAGCGAGCCCATGAGCGACCAGCGCTCGTCCAGGCGGATGCCCATGCGAACGGTCGGCCCGATGAACTGACCGCTCGGTGGGCCATCTATGCCGACCATGCGGGCGTACGCCAGGCCCAGCCCGAAACGGAAGCCGGGCTTCTTCCACGCGGCGCGATCGCTCTCGGTGGGCAGCGACAGGCGCGGGGGCCCCTCATCGTCAGCCGCGGGCCGGGCGACCGCCACAGGGGCGTTGGCCGGCGCCAGTGCAGTCGTGGGGCCCGACGGTGCTAGTCCAGGCGTGGCGCCCGGCGCGGCTTGCACGCGGCCCGCGACGAATGCATTCGCCGCCAGCACAGACGCGAACGATATCTGCCGGAGCTTCATGGTGTGGTCGGACACGGCCACCAATCGGGCGGCGTGACATCCCAGCAACCTGGCTCGTTGTCGCAGCCGCGCGGGGTGTAGTGGTTGACGCTCTGGCAAGCGTCGCCCGGTGCGCTGGCGATCACGAGTTGTTGGCCGCTCACAACCCCGGCGTCGTCGCCAGGAATCTGGGGGAAGCCGACACAGGCCCAGGTGATGTTGGGCCAGTCGGGCTCGTTGGCGGGAGGTTTGCGATAGAGAGTCGTGCCGCCCGCATCGTTAACTATGCAGGCAAGTTCCGCGAGCATCTTCGGATGCTGCGAGAGGATGGCCGAATCCGGCGGATAGATGGTGACCACCGCCTGATCAAGCGTGTCCACGTGACAGACCGTGAGATCATCTTCCTCGGGCAGTTGGCGCTGCAGCGCCGCGGCCAAGGCATCCGCCTGCGAAAATCCGCTCGCTGACAGAATCGAGAAGCTAGGCAGCGGCGCACCGCAGCCGTAGCGCGGGTAGAATGCGACGCTGGTGGCGCTGGTGTCGAAGTCCCCTTCCCGATAGGCAACGCGCTGGTCGGGCAAGGTCATGGAGATGAAACTGGCGCCGTACACAATGTCCCATGTGGCCGGCGCGCCCGCATCCTCCACCACGTCTGGCTCACCGTTGCGCCGATGCCGCGGTGGATGGTGAAAGTCGAGGGTGCCGTTGCCGTTGCGGTCGTCGTAGGCGACCAGGCTGGCGTAGGCCACTCGCGCAGTGAGATCGCCCACCATCACATCAGCGGTGGGCAGGTTGACCAGAGTGATGGTCGCGGTCGCTCCCGGCGTGATGGCGATGTCAGCGTCGTCGCGGTCGGGGACGAAGCGAAAGCTGTCAGGGTCAGGACAGCCCGCCGCAACCACCGCCTGCACCCCCGGCGATTCTGGCGGCGGCAACAAGTCTGAAGGCGGCCATAAGCAGAACGGTTCAGGCTGCCACTGCGCGCCCCACACCAGGGCGACGCGCAAGTTCGACGTTCGGTCGCTCGTGCCCGCGTCCGCTCCTGGCCCCGACGCGATATCTTCCGCGACCTTGACCTGAATCTGCGCAAGCGGCGTGGCCGGAATGTTGAGGCCGACCAGCTTGCCACAACCAGGAAAGCCGAGGCCGACAAGAGCGGTGATCATCAGCATTCGGTTCAGTGTTGCCATGTGACCCCCAATCCGCTGGTCCAACCTGCACGCACCCCGCTGTGCAGCCCGTGTAGCGTGGGCCCGCCACTGACGCTCATTCCCCAGAAATTCCAGATGCGAAGCACCACCAGCCCTTCGATATCAGCGGCAGGCAGCATCGCCCAGCTTGTGTTCTCCGCCTGGCTGCCCGACAGCCCGGCCCGCGCCGCCTGGTCGCGGGCGCGGTCTTCGTAAACCAGCGTCCCGCCCAAACCCACACGCAGTCCGAATAGGCCCCGCCCTACTGCGTGCTGGAGCTGGCCGCACAGGCGCAGGCGGATGTCATCGTTTCTGACCGTGTCGGTCAGCGAGTACTCAGTCGCGGTCGACCACGAGGCGCGCGCGCCCCAGGCCAGCATGCCCCCGCGGGTCGCGACGCGCATGAACCCCGCCCCAACGCCCACCGACATTCCCGGGGACAAGGCAGCCGGCAAAGCCAGCACAAGCTGCCCGTCGACGGTGTTCCTGGGTGATGAAGACAACTCTTGGGCGCGAGCGCTCGTGGCCCAGGTAAACACCAGAAAGAACGCCAGCGCTGAACCACCCGCGGCCAGCGAACCAGATGCCGGACGAACGCGGTCTTGTGACTTTGGCTGGTTCACGGCCGAGGGAAACCTACCCCGACATCCCCGGATGTGCTACCCCCGTCGACGACCCAGCCCTTCAAGTTGGCGGGCAGCACTAGTCCTCCTCTGGCGTGGCATCCGCTTGCCCAGGTTCCAAGATCCACGCGCGGTCGCGCAGCACCACAAAAGCGAGGTGCAGCGTGCGGCTCGCGGCGGGCTCGCGGCCTCCCACGCCACGGAGCGCGGCTGAGGTGCACAGTTCGCGCGCCAGCAGCCACATCTGGCGAGCCTGATGGCGCTGAGCGATCGCCACGCGATGCATGCACCAGGCGCACAGACTCTCACCGTGGGACCATAACCGCCCCGCCAGATCGCGGTCGTCGCGGTTGGGAACCTGCGCCTCTCCCACCGACGAGCCCTCGTCTCGCGTCACCGGTGACGCATCCAGGCCCTTATGGTTGCAGTTCGCTGGAGCCTGCGCAAACTGGACCAGGTGCTTGCGTCGCATGTTGCATCCCCTGTTTCGAATTACGCGAGAGTTACAATGGGCGTGTTGCAAGGGTATTGCCGCTTCGTGAAGTTGTGTAAATCGGGACAGGTGAACGACGGTCATCGATGCCCGCCGCCGTGGCCACCGCCGTGACCACTGAACCCACCGTGCGAGCTGCCTCCGCCGCGATAGCCGCCACCGACGCTGCCATGCGAGCCGCCGCCGTGTCCGCCGTGACCGCCGCCGCGGTATCCGCCCCAACCATACCCGGCCCGGTACAGGCCAGCGTACCAGCCAAAGCCCATCGGACCGCGCGGGCCGAAGTAGGGATACGCACCCCAGCCCCAAACCCAGGGAGCCGCCAGCCACATCCATCCATAGCTGGGGTAGTACACATACGAATAGGGATAGGCGTCGTTGGCCGTGCCCTCGTACGTGTACTGGTTTCCGTAGGGCATCCAGATCCAGCCATATTCACTCGTGTACACCCACTGGCCCCCGCCCGCCGCTGGAGTTCCCCCCGCGGGCTGCTGCATCTGGGGCTGCGCCTGGCCCTCGGCCTGAACCGGTGGTGCTGGCGGCTGAAGCGGAGGCGCAGGTGGCTGCATATCGGGCGCCGGCGTGGGCGGCTCGACCGCTTGTGGTGCAGGACCAGGGATTGAGGCCTGACTCGTGAAATACTCGACGGAGCTCGTGTCCTGGGCTTGAGCTACGCCGAAACGCAGAATCAGCGAACAAATGCCGACAGTCAGCTTGATTTTCATGACGCCAACTCCTTTCGGGGCACAACCAAGGGATCCAGCAAAGGCGGTGCCAGGATCGAACCGGCCAGTGGCATTCGATCCGGGTCTGGTTGCGCATGGTTCGATCGCGAACAGCAACCACACTGCGGCGGTTTGTCGCGGCCGAGCCCGGTTCTGCGGCAGAGAGTCGCTGCACCGACGGCCAAGAATCCCCGCCTCGCAAAAGAAATGGCCTCATCCCGGTCACGGCACGGCCGATGCATCGTCCCGGTCAGGTACCAGCCAAACGAGGTGTCACATGATGAATACTTCCGACAGGCGTGAGTTCACCTTGGGAGAGTTGGCGCGTGCGGCGCGAGAACAGATACCCCTATCGCGGATTGTCATCGCTGACGACGATCCCGACAGTCTGGAGCTGCTGCGGCTGGCCCTCGGGAACCCCCAGATCGAGATCTGCGAGGCCTCGAACGGAGCGGACTTGGTGGATCTCCTGGCAGAGAACGGCCCGTTCGACCTGATCGTAACCGATGTCCTCATGCCGTGGATGGAAGGGCTTCAGGTATTGCTCTCCGCGCGTGCGGCCGAGATTCACACGCCCGTCCTGGTGATTTCGGGGCTCACCCGATCCGATCTGCAGGCCAAGGTAGATCGTCTGGGCAACGCAAAACTGCTGCGCAAACCGTTCGGCATCCCCGAGCTGCGCGCGGCGGTCGCCGATCTGATGGCCGCACAGGCGTAGGGCGCCTGCTCGTCGCTATTCCGACTTGTCGTCTTCTTCCGTTTCGCGTGAAGCGAGCCGCTGAATGGTCCGACGATCGATGCCAAGAATGCTGGCCGCCGAGGTCTTGTTGTGACCAGTGTGCTCAAGAACTCGCTCGATATAGCGACGCTGCAGCTCCTCGAGGGTCGGCCAGTCGCTGTGAATCGCGGACAGGTTGCCTGCTCCGGCTTCCCGGGTGAGCGGGGGCAAGTCGCCGGGCAGAATCACACCTCGCTGGGACATGGCCACCGCGCGCGCGAGCGCGTTCTCCAGCTCCCTCACGTTGCCGGGCCATGCGTAGTTGCGGATCCGGTACATGGCCTCGTCACTGATGTGCGGTTCGGCACGACCGAGAAGCGCAGCGTGACGGGCGGCGAGGTGCAGGGCCAGGGCGATGATGTCGTCGCCGCGTTCGCGCAGCGCGGGTACCCGCAACGAGACAACGTTGAAGCGATAGGCCAGATCCTTACGCATTCGTCCCGCAGCCACCTCGGAATCAAGATCGCGGTTGGTCGCGGAGATCACCCGGACGTTCACCTTGAGGATCGCGGCGCCACCGACCCGCCGCACCTCGCCTTCCTGGAGGACCCGCAGAAGCTCGCCCTGCATCTTGGCCGGGACGTCTCCAACCTCATCCAGGAAAATTGTGCCCCCTTCGGCGGTTTCGAACAAACCCTTGTGGGACGCGCTGGCACCGGTGAAGGCGCCGCGCTCGTGGCCGAACAGCTCGCTTTCCAGCACACCCTCGGCCAGCGAGGCACAGCTAAACCCGACAAAGGGATGGTCAGCGCGGCGGCTGCGCTCATGGATGGTACGCGCGACCAACTCTTTGCCCGAGCCGCTTTCGCCCGTGATCAGCACGGTGGCGTCGGTGGGCGCTACCTGGGCGATCTGCTTGTAGAGATCGAGCATGGGAGGGCTGGTGCCAACCAGCACCTTGCGCGCGGCGATGGCGGAACGGAGCGAACGGTTTTCGCTAGCCAGACGCCGTCGCTCCAGTCCGCGCGCCACAGTTGTCCGAAGCGCCACGATGTCCACTGGCTTGGCCAGGTAATCCGCGGCTCCGCTGGCGATGGCGTCCATCGCAGCACCCGGCTCGGCGTAGGCGGTGATGAGCACTACGGGCGTGTCAGGAAACTTGGTGGTGACCGTGGCAAGAACCTCCAGGCCGCTGGCGCGGGCCATCTGGACGTCACTCAGCACCAGGTCGAACGCGCCTTGGGCAAGTCGGTCAAGCGCCTCCCGACCGTCGGTCACGGTCACCACCTCGTAATTGTCGCGTCGAAGGACGGTGGCCAGAAGCTCAAGAGTCAAGTCATCGTCCTCGGCGATGAGAATCCTGCCGTGCGAACTCACGCCGCCAAGACTATCATGGAGGTCCTGTGACGCCGACCTGGTTTCACAGGGGGGGCTTCATGAGCACCGAGGATCCCAAGACCGTCCTGCTATCCAACTGGCCTGTGCTGGCTGCCCTCGGCCTGGTGACGCTGCTCATCGTCGGGATGCTCGGCCTCGACGTGTTCTTCTCACAGCGAGAGGCGAACAAGACCACTGACATCATCGAGAATGCGCAGCGTTCGATCATCCTGCTCAATGACATCCGAACCCATGCCAGACAGTTCGCCACGACGGACATCGAGCGCGAGATCATCCATTCGACGAGCGCCATCGCGGCGGCCTCCCGCAGCTACGATCCCATTGCCAGCTACCAGGGAGAACGCGACGAGTGGAACCGCCTTCAGGATCTGCTCCGGCAGCTACTGGCCGGGCCCGGGAACCGCCAGCGGTCAGCGCCCCTCGAAGAAGCGATCGACAAGTCCATCGACAAGCTGGTGGCGATAAACACCAGCGCAGGAGCGGGCAACCTGCTCGTGATCCGCGCAGCGCACCGGCAGGCGCTGTGGAGCGACGTGGTGGTCGGCGGGATCGTGATCGCCATCGCGCTGGTCATTTCCCTCTGGCTGCTTCGTGTGCTCAGCCGCCAGCGCCGGCTGATCGTTGAGCGCGTCCAGTTCCTCAACCAGAAGAACGCCGAGCTAGAAGCCTTTGCGGGACGCGCGGCCCACGATTTGCGCAGCCCGATGAATCCGATCCGCGGATACACCGACCTCATCCTCGAGGCCCCAGGATTGCCGGAAGATGTCAGGGGAATGGCGCACCGGATTCACCGAGCGGTCGGCCGCATGACGAGCGTGGTCGACAACATGCTGGCGCTCTCGGTTTCTGGGCGTCCCCCACCGGGACATTCATCGTCCGCCCTGGCAGTTGAGCGGCTGATCGAGGAAATGGGAGCAGATCTGCAAGGGGTCGACCTGGTGACCAAGTTGCGCGCCGGTCGGGTCGCCTGTACCGAGGAGGTCCTTGCCCAAATTCTGCGCAACCTCATCGGCAACGCCATCAAGTTCCGCGCGCACGACCGACCGCTGCGCATCGCGATTGAAACCCGTGACCTCGGGCCGATGGTCGAGATCGTGATCGAGGACAACGGCCTCGGGATGGATTCCGAGAGCGCTAGACACGCGTTCGAGCCATTCTACCGAGGCCCCATCGACCGGGAGCTTCCCGGTCACGGCCTCGGCCTCGCCATCGTTGACCGCACCACCCGATCGCTGGGGGGAACCTGCGAACTATCGTCGGTTTTGGATCACAGCACGCGCATCGTCGTCCGCCTGCCCCGGGCCTGACCACCAAACTAGGGGCTGGCTTCCCTCGTACCTCAATCCTTGAGGTAAATGAAGCCCATATTGGCAGGAATAGTCAGCCCGTGCCATTCATCGGCGGCCGTTACTTGGATGACCGGGATCCGGCCATCAGTCGTCGAACCGGCCGGCTCGACAACCATCTCTTGGTAGGTACCAGCGGCCGGGAAGGGCAGCCAGAGCTTCTGGACCGAGTCGCTGAAGTTCAGTACCGTCACGGCGATCTGAGAAGACGACTCGCGCCGGTAGGCGACGACTCCGTCCGACAGGCGCGATTCGGCGTCGTAGTAGAACGACGTGCGACTTCGCAATGCCGGAATTAGCGTGCGACGAAGCACGCCGAGCCGACGGTAGAGCTTGACCAGGGCCTGGCCCTCATCGTCATAGAATAATTCCCAGTCCATGCCCCTCTCGATACTGATGCGGTCCTCGCCGCTGTCGGGGATGGTGTAGTTCTCCGCCAGTTCCTGTCCTTGCCACAACATCGGAACTCCCTGTGCAGTGTACAGAGCGACTGCATACGGGCGTAGCTTGAACCACTTGCTGCGATCAACGAACGCCCCTGGATTTGCGTAGAAATTCGTGAGGAAACACGAGTGGTCATGAGAATCGACGTATTGAAAGGGAGCAACCGGCACTGGGTTGCCGTTCATCGTCTTCGTGGCGGGATAGCCAGCCAGCCCAAGGTCCAGCAGTCTGGCGATCGAGTCGGCACTGGGCGCCCCGTGGGCGACACTGACGGCGGCGTTCCGGAGGCGATCCTGCCAGGCCGCGTTGGTATAGGTGTCGCGGAGAATGCCCTGGGGATCGTCCAGGTCCTCGGCCACCTGAATGATACGGCTGGTGCCATCCGGGGCCTTGAACCGAGCGATCTGCAGAGACTTCTGGTAGGTGTTGAACACCATGCGCGCGTAACCATTGCCCGTGGGACCATCGTAGTACCCCGGCACATAATCGTAGCGAAAACCGTCAACATGATACTCATCGAGCCAGTAGGCGTTCACCGTCTGGAAGAAGTCCTGGCTGAAAGGGAGATTGAAATTCACCGTCGGGCCAAAGTAGTAGGGTGATGGAATGAAGGCGCCGATGAACGGGTTCGGTATGCCGACGAGGTCGAAGACGGGTTGCAGCGCTTGGTACGGAAAAGCAGACTCGACGTGCTGATAGACCGAGTCGAGGATCACCGCCATCTTGCGCTTGTGGCACGCGGCAACCAGCGTCTTCATGGCCGTGGGGCCACCGTATCGCTCCTCGGGGGCAAAAAAGTGCAACGGACCGTACCCCCAATCGAAGTCCTGTTTCACGCTGGTCACCGGCATGAGCTCGAGCGCGTTCACTCCCAGACTCTGCAGGTAATCGAGGCGCCGGATGACACCAAGGAAGGTATCGGCGAACTCACCGACTTGAAGCTCATAGACGATGAGATCATCGAGCGGCGGGACACCATAGTCGGATTCCCGCCACTCGAAGTCCATCGGCGTGCCTGCCCGTGCCGGCACCTCGAACGCGGCAAGTTGACCCGGACCAGTTGCGCGCGCGAAAGGGTCAGTCATCCAGCCGACGAGCACTTGCCCATCGGGACGCAGAACCCGGTAGCGGTAGAGATAGGTGCCTGGGGACCCGAAATGTCCAACCTTGAGCGTGGGATCGCCGATATCAACCGGCGTAGTCCAGAGGTCAAGCCCGGTCTTCCCCTTGCTGTGCTGCAGGCTGAAATCCTTGGGCATCACGCCAGGCGCGAATTGATCGTCGGCGTGGATCACCCGTACCTCGACCACCACGGCACCGGCCCCAATCCCCGGCAAATAGAGCCCGAAGGAGACAGAGGGATTTCCACTAGCCATCCAAGTGACATGTGCACCAACTTCGCTGAGATCAACGAGCATGCCAAGCCTCCTTTCGGTCATCGGCAAAAATCCACCAGTCGCAATCGCTTTTGCGGTGACTGAGATCGATCCCAAGGATCATACCCTTCTCCTCAGCAGCGCCAACCTCACGCTGCTCACTTCAGTTGTCTCCTGCTCCGGGATTCGTAGCGTGAAACAACACCTGCGCGCGCCGCTCAAGATTTTTCGACGTGGCAGCGCCAATATGCATACGCTCAAAACCAGAAATGGACAAGCAGTTTCTTGGAAAGGCACGACATGAGATTTCCGTGGGAGATCCGTCGGGTACGGCTTGCGGAAATGTTGGGCGGGAGTGTGACTACGAGCCGCACGGATGCGGGATTGTCAACTGTAATTGTTTTGCATTCTGGGCATCAGTATGCTGTCGCGGAACTGCTCCCAACTTTCTTTGGAGTCGTGAACCACCACGATTGTCCAGCCACCAGCCGACTGACCAGCAGCGTGGAAAATCTGGCCCTTGGGTAGGCTGCCCTTGCCCGGATGCACCGCTGCGATCGACGCCTCGTATTGCTCCTTCGTACCACCAGGAAAGTGATGCACAACCGCACCGTACCTTCCAGATCCACCCACGGGAGACAGTGCCATCCACCCTTGCATTTTGTGCACCTCATGCTCAAAATGCAGACATGAGGACAAGACTTCTCCGGCGTGCGGCCCTGCTAGCGACGGTCGGGGCTCGGCTGCGCGAGAACCCAATCGTGACCATTCTGGGGCCGCGTCAGTCCATGACCAAGTCCTTGCACATGGCCATGCAGGATCTGAAACTCGACCAGGCTTTCATCGTCTATCCAGGCACGAAGACCTACCGGGTCGCCGAAAACGTAGAGGTCGTACCGCTGCCCATCGTGCGCCAGCGACTCCTTGGCCGCGCGAAGCAGGTGTAGGGACTTACAGAACCCCAGCGGCAGATCCGGGTCATCAACGACACGCCCGCAAAGGCGACCTTGGCGCGGTGCTACTCGAGCCGCCTCTTAACAAATGCAACATGAACCTGCAAAAGTTCATTGAGGAACACACCGAACTGCGCAAGTAGAAGGGAACAATATCTAGTCTCAGCCGATGGCTCTCGCCCCCCTCCGCCTGCGCGAAAACCGATCCAGCGTCAAGTACACCACTGGCGTGGTGAACAAAGTCAGCATCTGCGACAGCAGCAAGCCGCCCACAATGGCGATGCCGAGTGGCCGCCGCATCTCGGAGCCGGTGCCGTGACCCAAGGCCAGGGGCAAACCGCCCAGCAGCGCGGCCATGGTGGTCATCATGATGGGCCGGAAGCGCAGCAAGCAGGCGTGGAAGATGGCATCGCGGGTGGACAGGCCCTGCTCGCGCTCGGC
>Ga0182027_10004461_pt1 | contig 21686 bp, 12 predicted proteins | sample 712E1DmetaG_FD_121300 | JGI IMG/M metagenome (GOLD analysis project Ga0182027, IMG submission 121300) | Permafrost microbial communities from Stordalen Mire, Sweden - 712E1D metaG (Illumina Assembly) | ecosystem: Environmental > Terrestrial > Soil > Wetlands > Permafrost | place: Sweden... | reverse complement strand
GGAGATGGCGACTCAGAAACTTACGCCAGCGCCCCGATCTCATGGAGTTCGAATACCTGGCATCAAATTGGCGTGGAGTATACGGGGGACGACTGTGAGATTTACGTGGACGGCGCGTTAGCCGCCACGGGTGACGGCGTGATGTATGTGCCGACGCGGAGCACCTGGAGTAATGGGTTTTTCATTGGCTCGGATAATGCCGGATTTGAGCAAGATCGCGGAGCCTTGTTCGACATTTTTGTGTGGGGTGTGGAGTGCGGGGGCTATTACACCAACTCATGGCCATTTGTCTCCAACGCCCTCGCCGCCTGGCAAGCCTCTCCCGGCGGCGGCTTCGGCGGCATGATGGGCCAGCCCGCCGGACCCGGCTACATCCCAAACTACCCCTACACCACAAATTATTCGAACTACAATGAGTTCTGGCTAACTGCCAACCTGTCCTCCAACGGGACCCAAGCCCTCGTGACGGTACAGAACTCACTTAGCAATTTGACATACAATATAGTGACCAACTCCGCCCTGGGCAGCAATGCGCCCGAGTGGCGAATCTTCGAAACCGTGACCGCCACAAATTCCGTGATCGTGGCCGATCCCATCACCCTCGGCCCCACCAACCTCTTCGTTCAAGCCGAATTGGTTTTGAACACCTGTCCTAATAACTGCCCTCTGCCAGACTGGATGTCCATGCTCTACTTCAATTCCCTGTGCGTCCCGCCAGTTGGCGGTTACCTCACAAATGGGCTGGTTGCCTATTGGAAGATGAATGATGGCAGTGGAACGACGGCCCAGGATTCCAGCGGCAATCCTGTCGCGATGCCCTTGACAAATTCGCCATCCTGGGGTTCAAACTATTTGATTCTGAATGGAACCAACCAGTACGGCGACGCCGGAAGCAATGCCCTCACCAGCCTTGACAACCACGACATGACAATCTGCGCGTGGATAAATACGCTTTCAACCGCACCTCAAGGAATTGTAGATAAAGACTATTATTTTGACCATGGCGATTATGGAGGCTGGTGCTTCCTTCTCGACAATGGCCAACTGAGTTGGTCGCTGGAAAATGGACCGGGCTTAATCGACGCTGGCGCGGCAACTGTGCCGCTGGGCCAATGGACATTCGTAGCTGTTACCTGGTATTATCCCAACAATTCAGCCAATCAAGCCGGTTTTTACATTAACGGCGTTTTGAATTCCACGGTCGGAGATGATAATGTCACAGAAGCCGCAAGTGGATTGGCACGCTTGGAAGTTGGCAATATACGCAACAATTTGTCAAATGGGTTCTTCGCCTTCGACGGTTCCATGCATGATGTCGCCATCTACAACCGCGCCTTGATGAGTTCGGAAATTGCCTTCAACTTCTTGAGCACGGAGTTCAACACTAATGTTTCCAAACCGGAGCTGCTTTATTACAAGATGACCGAATATGGCGAGACGAATACGCCGACCATGATTCTTAGTAACAGCGCAATTGCCGGTGTCGCCAACGGCACCGTGTGGAACTATAACACTAACCTTGCATCGCTGACCGAGTGGACTGAAAACCCCGGCGGCTATCCAAACACAGCAATTCACTTCCACGGCACTAATGTGACGTACATTGACACGGGCAATTCAGCCCGCTTCAATTTCACGAATAATCCATTTACGATAAACCTGTGGCTTCGCCCCTATACTGAAGGTACGTATTACTTGGGTAATGATAGTTACGCCACAAACGGATGGTATTTGGCAGGGTTGGCCGGGAGCACAGGGCTTGCTTTCGGCGGTGAGACCTATCCAGTGGATAATGCTATTCAAGCAACCAACACTATTTCCGGTTGGCCAACTACTTCGTGGAATATGGTCACGATCACTTATGATGGCACCAACACACTGTTGATTTACGTCAATGCCGAACCGCAGGTCACAAGCGGGACTTTTGCGTGTCCGGCTCCCAGTCCGAACAACCTGACATTTGGCATCGCCCCATATTTCTACGGCAGCCCTTCTCTTGACGGCGATCTATGGCTCCCTCAAATTTGGAACAGCGTCTTGTCACCAATTGATATCGCCAACCTCTATTACAACCAAATCCATGGCACACCCTGGCCATGAGCGGGTTCCTTAGAGCATTCACCCTGTCTATTTTTCCGCATGCACGCTATTCTTAAAGCCATGAAACATTCAATCCGCATAATGTGCGCCATTTTGCTCTTGACGTCTTCGGCAGTGCTTCAAGCTCAATTGGCATACTTGGATTACACATATAACTACGGCGGAATAACCATCACCGGTTATTCCGGACCTGGTGGTGCTGTGCTCATTCCGCCGACTATCCACGGCCTTCCTGTCACTACCATCGCTTACGAGGCGTTCTTTAATATGAGCAACATCACCAGTGTTGCAATTCCCACAAACGTCAACACAATTGAGCAGGGGGCTTTCCTCGCCTGCACCGGCTTAACCAACATCGCAATTCCTAACAGCATCACCAGCATAGGGGAACAGGTCTTCGATGGCTGCTCCAACTTGGCGAGCGTGACGATTCCCGACAGCGTGATAGGCATCGGGTACGGAGCTTTTTGGGGTTGCTCCAGGCTGACCAGCGTGGCGATTCCCAACAGCGTCACCAGCATTGGATACGCTGCTTTTTCTGACTGTTCGAGTCTGACCAGCATCACAATTCCAAATAGCGTTACCAGCATCGGTGATTGGGCGTTCGGCGAGTGCGACAGTTTGACGAACGCGACTATCCCCAGCGGCGTCAGCAACCTCCCATACTCGTTGTTCATTTTCTGCAACAGCCTCAGCAACGTCTATTTCCAAGGCAACGCTCCCGCATTTGGCACGATCTATTTGCCGCCGGATTTCACCCCTGCGTTTTGGACCGACACTAACGTGACGGTCTATTATTTGCCTGGCACCACAGGCTGGGGCAACACATATCAGGGGGTTCCGGCTGTTCTCTGGAATCCGCTGATCCAAACCGGCGGCGGCAACTTTGGCGTGCAGAACAACCAATTTGGATTCGACATCAAGGGCACGGCCGGGATCCCCATCGTGGTGGAAGCCTGCACGAATCTGGGCGATCCCGTTTGGACGGCACTAACGAACGTGAGGCTCACCAATGGCCTGTTCCATTTCAGCGAACCGGCGCAGGCGGCCAGCGCCGGGCGCTTCTACCGCATCAGTTCGCCCTGATTGGAAAAGAGGCCCAGCGGGGGCTTGGCCTGCGACGGGGTCAGTCCCACATAATCGCATATTTCGTTGGCTGGTTAGAGGGGAGATGGAGCGGTTAACCCGGATATTTCATGGCTTGGTAGGGCGAAGCTGCTGCTTCGCCCTAATTCAGGGCGGCGCGGCAGCGCCGCCCTACCATACAGGGTGTGGCATGTTCCCAAAGGGCTATGAAATATGCGGGTTAAGATGGTGTTGTCCAGTTGATGGCGGTTCAGTTTTCACGTCCACAACTGGCGGTCGAGGGAGCGGTATTGGATGGCTTCGGAGAATTTCATTTCCAGTTCGGGATTGGAGTATTGCAAAGCGATCATGCGGCGGTCATAGACCGCCGCTACAGGACAAGACCGAAATGCAAACGCGATTATGGGCTTGTTTTTGGGGTGACGATGCGGTAGAAGAGGGCGCTGTTGGTCGGGGCGATGGGGAGCCGCGCTTCGTAGGTGAGATTGGAGGACGCGATGTCGCAGAGTTTCGTCCATGAGCCGGAGGCGAGGGATTGCCGGTATTGGACGGAATAGGAAGTGCCGGCCAGGGCTTGGAAGTTCAGTGTCGGTCCACCGGACGCCCCGACGAGATGAACGCTCAGGAAGCTGGTTGGGTCCTCCGGATTCGTGCCGTTGAGCCATTCGACGTAGTTGCACACCCCGTCACCGTCGTCATCGGCCCACGGCTGGCCGGCAAAGCGCGGGTCAGTGGGGAAGTCGGCAGACAGCGCAACCGCATCGGCAATGACATAGGCGGAGGTGCCGGTGGTGCGGATGACCACACTGCCGGCGGTGCCCAGGCTGAAGGGAAAAGCGCCCAGCCGAAACCAGCCGCCCGGATTGGCGGTTTGGTCCACAATGGCGGTGAAGGCGCCGTTGCTGCAATTGATGTCCACGGGCACGTTGGTGGCGCGATTGGAGCCGGGGGTCCAGTGGAGCCAAACCTGGTAAAGACCGCCGAGGGGCGCATTGGGCCGGAACATCACGCTCTTGGCGCCTTTGCCGGTGTTGCCGTCGTGGAGGTAGTAGGACCCATAGGAGCCGCTCTCCGAGGTGCTGCTGGTCCAGGCGCCGGTAATCACGACGTGGTTGGTGTCCTGAACGTCAATAATGGAGACGGCGTTGGGCGGGCCGCCTGTGTACGGGGCCAGCAACAGGAGGCCGCGAAGCTCGCCGGCATGTTGCCGGGCAATGACGCGCGGCGTGGTCCAGTAAGCCTTGCAGAGGGCGGCGGCCGTGCCGGCGGCGACGCCCATTTGCCCACAAGTGTTCATTATGCGCGGGCTGCCCAGGCCCACATGGCTGGCGCTCAAACAGCGGCCCGCCATCATCAGGTTGTCAATGTTGGTCGAGTAGAGGCACCGGAAGGGAATCCAGTAGCCGCTGGTCGGGGTGAACGCGGCATAGCTGAGAAAGTCATAGATGCCGGGTTGCGGGTAATGCAGATCAATCTCGCGGCCCTCTGTGACCACCGCGTCGGCAAATCCCGGCGGATTGAGAACATCAGCCTGGGTGAGAATGTAATCGCCGATCAGGCGGCGGGACTCGCGTTTGCCGGCGATATAGGCGACGAAGTTCAGGTCCTGGCTGAGATACATGGACTCTTGTTTGAGGTTGGAAAAGGCGCCGTAGATGGCCCGCAGCAGGTGATCGCGGATTTCCTCGGCGTCGTAGATGGTGTCCAGGGTCAGTCCATACTCCCACCACCAGGCTCCCGCCACCTGCGGTATGTAGTCGTGGGAGACGCTGGTGGCCCACGGCACGGCGGGAAAGGTGACGGCATGGCCGGTGTCATAAGAATCCCACCCGAGTGTGGTGCCCGAGGTCATGGCGTCGCCGCTGATGGGGGCGAGGTTCTCGTGGAATTCCGCGTAAGGCTCGCGGCCCATCGCGTAAAGGGCGCCCGCCCAGTAACCGAGCCAGCCGTCGCCCGTGCAGTCAATAAAAAGCGGCGCGGTGAAGCGGAGTTCCTGGCCGGTGCGGATGTGCTTGGCGTCCACGCTGGTGATGTGCGGGCCGTTGGTGTTGGCGGCAAACGCGCGCCATTCGGTGAAGATGCGGATGTTGGTCTCGGCCAGCAGCACCTGGAGCCGATGCGCGTCGCTCTGGATGAAGTCGTCGGAGCAGAAGCCCAGATTATCGGTGTTGATTTGACTGACAATGGAATACTTGGCAACGCCCAGGCTGGGGACGCGGACGTCCTGGCTCGCATTGCCCCCTGGAAAAGGCCGGTCATGGATGAGGGCGACCTGAAGCCCCTGGCGGGCGGCGGCGATGGCGGCGGCGCTGCCGGCAAGGCCGCCGCCGACCACAACCAGATCGAAGTTGCCGGCGCTGGGGGGGATGTCCGGCTCGCCAAGCTGCGCGCGACGCCAGGGGCCAAGCCCGGCCAGGTCATTGGGCGGCACGAACCCCGGATCGGTGGTGAAGAACAGGGCGTCGCACCGGCCATCGAAACCGGTCAAGTCATGGAGCCGCACCTCGACATTCGGGCTGTAGATATTGACGCTGCCGCCGTTCTGCCACAGCCAGCCTTGTCCCGTCGTGCCAAAGACGGGGGCCAGCGCCACGCCGCCCACGCTGACAGTGAAGGAGCCGGGATGATCCGGCAACGGCGCCGTCCAGTCCTTGGTGCGCACCCAGACGTAATAGACGCCGGGGGCGGGGAACAGGGCGGTGGTGGCGGCATCGGCGACGGGATGGCCCTTGCCATGCGCCAGCAAGTAAGGCGACCCCATGAGATCCACGAACTGCTGATCCACAACCCAGCCGCCGGCATTGGTGAAGCTTTCGGCTTCCAGCAGCAGACTCCCGCTGGCGAGGTTGGTGGTGTTCCATATCGTGACGGTGGCGGCATTGGCGCCGGCGATGAGCCAGGAGACATTTGTGTTCAAAGTGAGAATGGCCGTTTCCACAGGCCCCTGCTGAAGATTCTGGATGGGGATGACCGGGATGAGCAGGTTGGTCGCGCCGGGCGGGAAGTTGGTCGCGCCGCAAAGGAACTGATAATCGCCCCCGTTGGCGGCCGTGCCGCTCATGGTGTAGGTGAAGGCCAGCGCATTGCTGGGATCGCCGGACCGCTGCACGGTGAACGCGCCGTTATTCGTGCCTGACATTGTGGCCAAAGGGGCGGTGGCGGCCACACTAAGAAACGGGAGATTGGACGGCAGGTTGGTGGCGGCGCCGAAGAAGCCGACATCATCCAGGCGAACAACATAGGCCGTGCTGCTGGTGTCATCGTAGAAATAGAAACGGAACTCGACCTGTGTGGCGAGATTGCTGAAAGCCGGGCCGAGGGAATTGGTCACGAGGGTGAACTGGTTCGCATTGCTGCCAAGCACGGTGCGGCGGGCCAGGTCGCTGGCAAAGCCATCCAGGCTGCTGCGCACCACCACCGAACCGGTCAGGGTGTTGCCAGCCGTGAGATTGAACCAGAGGGAAAGCCCGGTGAAATTCAGCACCGAACCGGGTTGCGGCCCGAGGGTGAAGCTGAGGTAATCGTTGGCCGCGACCGCGCCGGATTCATTGGGGGTGAGGACGCTCGTGCGCGCGTAGAATGCCGACGGGGGCGTCACGTAGCCGACCGTGCCGTTGGCGCCCGTGCCGTAGCCGTGGGTGTTGGCAACGGTGCCGCCATAACCGAACTGGCCCAAGCCGGCGCCCGCAGACGCGTTGGAAGCCCACATCCGGTTGGTGTCCGTGATGGTCGCCGCGGCCACCGCCGCCAGCGAGGGGGCGTTATTGTTGTCTTCGTTGAAATAATACCAGGCCAGCGCGTCGGCGTTGGCTGCGGGAACGGTCGCGACTCCGGCCAACAGGACAAGGAGCGCGCCGCAACGGCAGCGCAGCCAGCCGGACAAGGCATGTTGTAGCGTCGGGCCTGCGGCCCGAGCCCGCAACGCATCCAAGCGGCAGCGCAGCCAGCCGGCTACGGGGCCGAAGATGGACATCCATACGCTGCAACGGCCCGGCATAATACTTGCATTTGCTTTCATGACGGTTTTCTGAATTGGAGTTTCCATTACAATATCCCCTTACCCGCGGCGTTGCAAGCTATCCTCTTCCAACGGACCTCGACACAAATCTTCCCCATCCCGAATCGGCTCTTACTGGCGTTCGAGCGTGAACGTTCCGCTTTGATTGGCGTCCAGGAAATAGCCACGGGCGGCGCTCTGGTTCGGGAGCAGAATCCCGCCAAATGGCATGGCTTTGGATCCTGCCGCGGCCGGATTCACCACAGTGCCTTGGAAAATTCCGGTGGCAGGATAGAATGTCATCGTCAGTTTGTTGGAAGTGTGATTGGTCACCTTGTAGTTGGAGCCGATGCTGATTTGGTTGGTAAAGCCGCCGGGGAAAGCGCCGCCGCTGAAAACGGCCTTCGTGAAATTGGTGCTGCTGATCGCGTTCGACTTGGCATAAAGGCCGCCCGAAGCCGTCGTGGAAAATGTGAATCCGCCGGGATAATTCCCGCTCGCAGCGGCTGGCTTGATCCAAACAACGTTTCCGGAAATCGCGCCGGAACCATTCACGCTCACCCAGCCGGAAACAGAGCCTGCGCCGCCATAGAGCGAAGAGTAGAGGGGCCATTGTTCGTAGGGTGAGAGTGTGGCGGAGGGCGCGATTTTGGAGCCATCGGCCAGATACCCGGACAGAGCGACCGCCCCCGCCTTGCTAATGGTGACATACGCATAGCCATCCCCTTCCGGCAGGGCTGTCGAGCCGTTGCCAGCTTCAAAGATCATCGTGTAGTCGCCCGCCAGCGTGGCGGGGTCCTTGGTGGCGTTGAACACCGACTTGTAACCGGAAAGTGCCGCAGTCCACGCTCCGTTGCTGATCGTGCCCCACATAACTTCGCCGCCCGAGAGGTTCAGATTCAGCGTGACTGTCCAGGGACTTTGGCCGGACACATTGATGGTCTTTGTGAAGCCGCCGCCAGCGTCGAACTGTCCACTGATGGAATGGCGCGTCGCGCCTGTCAGAAAATACCCGGAGAATCCGCCCTTGGTCGCGACGGCGAATTGGCAATACCCGGTATTCGAAACCGTGGAGCCGCTCGCGGGTGAAAACAGCCCGGTATAAGTGCCCGCCGGAGCCAGAAAGGGATTCGGCACGAAGTTGGCTTGCAGAACCAGATTGCTTTGCATGGTGAAGGTCAGCTTCGCCGTCGTGCCGATGGTGTTGTAGCCGCCATCGGTCCAACTCTCCAATATATACCCGGACTTGGGTTCGGCGGTCATCGCATAGGAGTGGCCAATCTGAAGCAATTGGTTGTTGTAATTGGGCGACACCGTCCCGTTGGCGCCGACCCCGACGGTGATCTTCGAGGGTCACCGCCCCCAACCGGGACTCCGCCCACCACGCCGCTGACCAATTCCGCCCAATGTCCTCCTGTGAGCAATGTCTTGATAATGCCCACTCCGGGCGCCAGATAAGCCGTCAGGGCCGTGGCGCTGACGGTTTGCCCGCGCACATCGGCGACTTCGCTGCAAGTGATGCTCCGGCAGTCGGTGTACGTTTCTCCCTGGACCGTGAGCTTGGCGACCTTGGCGACCTTCATGGTAAAAACCGCCGGGTATTTGATGCCCGTTTGGGTGGCCTCCGTGGAGGTCCTGACGGTTCCGCCGTTTTCCAGAATGCTATCGTTCAGCAGCACAACCTCCGGCGTGAACGACACATGGGTCCATCCGGGAACGCCGGTAAAATAACAAATGCCATTCGTAGTATCCTCCGCCAGCGTCAGGCTCACGCCCGTGCTCCCATACGACTCTGTGATTCCGTATAAGGGGTTGCCTTGCATGTCGCCGTAGCCAAAATCGTCCACCGTCATGGTCAATGGCAGGCTGCCCTCATAAACGAACAGCTTTTGGTCGCCGCCGTTGAGCGGGAAATAAGTTTCCAAGGCGCCCGCAAAAGTGGACAAGCTGGAGAGCGCCAAGCCTGCGGCGGCGAAGATCGGCAGATAGTTTTTCATGGTCTTGTTTGGACTTTTCAGAGTCATTTATTCAGGTCATCTCGTTTGGCTATCGGGCAGTATGAGAGGGGCGGGGGCATGAAGACAAGGGAAAAAGTCAGGAAAAAGAAACGGTAGTAGGCCCAATAATTGTGTCCATTCGCCTTTTACGGCAACACCTGGTGGTCAATGACGGACCGACCCCGGCATGTGGTAGGGCGGATCTGCTGCTCTGCCCTGAATTCTTGGGCGGCGCAGCAGCGCTCTTTGCGGGCTTGACCACAGGGATGAACAGCCACAGACGCGCTCAACCCGAAGCCCCCGGTCACTGACCGGAGGATCGGACTTATATCAAAACCAAACCAGCCATGAAGACGAAATTAAGCGCAATGATTCTGTTGATTCTGGCCCCGGCCTCCGCTTTTGCGGCGGAAGCGATGAGCCGGGTTGCCGCGGGCGGTTTGCGGCAGGTCGAACAATATAATTTTTCCATCCACATTCTGGCCATGCTCCTGGTCGGCTTCGGCTTTTTGATGGTGTTTGTCCGCAACTACGGCTACAGCGCCACGACGGGCACTTACCTGGTCGTCGCAGCCGGGTTGCCCCTTTACCTGTGGTTGCGGTCCACGGGGGTCCTTTCGGCGGAAGCGGTTTCACCCGATTCCATCAAGGCGCTGCTGCTGGCGGAGTTCGCCTGCGCGGCGGCGCTGATTTCCATGGGGGCCATTCTGGGGCGCGTCCGGCTCTACCAATACGCGCTGCTGGCCGTGGTGGCGGTGCCGGCGTATCTGATCAACGAATGGCTGGTGCTGGACGGCGGCCTGGGGGTGACGAAGGGATTCGTGGATGCGGCCGGTTCGATCATCATCCACGCCTTTGGGGCCTACTTCGGGCTGGGATTGGCCGTGGCCTTGACCAGCGCGGCGCAGCGGGATTTGATGATTGAAAGCAACGAGGTCTCGGACCAGTTCTCCATGCTGGGTTCGATGGTGTTGTGGATTTTCCGGCCGAGCTTCTGCTGCGCGGTGGTGCCGCCGGAGCAGATGCCCCGAACCGCGATCAACACCATCCTCGCCTTGTGCGGCGCGACGCTGGTGACTTATCTGTCCAGCAGGCTCCTGCGCAAAGGCCGGGTGGCCTGCGGCGATATGGCCAACGCCGCCCTGGCCGGGGGCGTCGCCATCGGCGCGACCTGCAACCAGGCCGGTCCGCCGGCGGCGTTTGTGATTGGGTGCGTGGCGGCCGCCATCTGTGTGTTGGGCTATGCGATCATCCAGCCTGCATTGCAGAAACTGCTGCGAAGTGTGGATACCTGCGGCGTGCATAATCTCCACGGCATGCCGGGATTGTTTGGCGGAGTTGCGGCCATCTTTGTGGTTCCGGGCATCGCCAGGGCGCAAATCGCCGGCATTGTGTTCACCGTCGTGCTGGCTTTTGTGACCGGCGCCGCCGGCGGTTATCTCATCAAAGCCACCGGTTCCAAAGCCGCGGCTTACGAAGATTGACCGTGGATGGTTCCGTGTTACGGGCCAGGCTCTTATTCATGGCCGCCACTGCCGGTCGAGCGAGCGGTATTGAGTTGGAACTTCCGCTTCAATGTTTTTAATGCCTTGCTCCTTCGTCTTGCCCTGGCTGACGCAACCCGGAATGGACGGGCATTCCACCACCCAAACCCTATCCTCATCGCGGTCATTGGTCACTGAGAGTTTCATTCCCACACTCCAACGGTTGCAACGGTTGCATCAAACGGAGAAATCGAATGTGACAATTATATTTTTGGGATGGATGCAACCCGGTCCGGGTTGATACGGTGTTCTTGGCCATAGACCCAAGGCAGCTCGCAACTCGCAACCTTGGGCTGGATGATTGCTATCCCATTGGGATTTCCTAACCGGCACAGATTGCGCCTTTGCCACCGCAAGGACTCACGCTTGCACCAGGGAAAGGAACCAGGGTGTCTCCCCCAGGCCGCCCCAGGTGGCGGGCTTGTGGCTTGCGAGGAAGACTTTGCGCAGGGTTTCGTCGTAGGGCGCCAGCGCGGTCCAGAGGACGCCGGGAGTGTCTTTCCAGCGCGGGTCCGGCTCGCCGCCGTCCATGCGCTGGAAGGCGGCGCCTTCCATTTTTTTGTTCCACATGAAATCGCGGTTGGTCGCGATGAGACGGGCCATGTCGTCGGCGTCAAATACCAGGCCGTGCTCGCGGGCGCAAACGATGGCTTCGACATCAATGCCGTAATAACCGCCGTTGGGATGGACGCCCACCCAGTGTTTGGTCGCGCCGTCGCGCGTGTAGTCCCAGGGGCCGGCCGGGTCCCAATAATTCCAAACGTAGTACTTTCCGCTTTCGCGGGTTTTCATGCGGGATTTCATCAGGCGAAACCACTTCTCCGCGCGCGTCTTGCAGGCGTCCTTTCCGGTGACATCGTGCAGCGCGAGAAGCCAGAGGGCGACGGCGTTGGCCTTGTTGTCGGGATGCGAGAAGCCGGTGGCGGGATCGTTTCTTTTGGCGTAGCCGTCGGACCATTTGCCGGGGGGCTGCGCGGCCGCGCCTTCGATGCCAAAGGGCTGGACGATGGAGATGACCCCGCCGTTGGCCGTGTCGCGCCAAACGCCGCGCTGGTCCCATTTCTGAAAAATTTGTTCGGAGAGTTTGAGGTAACTTTCCGCCTGGGCCTGATATTTGGGCTTGAGCGCGGGGTCTTTGAGAATCTGGCCGGCCATTAACGTGACAGGCCGCAGCGCCATCGCCTCGCCCAGAAGGCTGTCGGCGCGGAAGGAATTGAGCTGGTCGGTGTCCGTGCCGGCGGCTTCCAGTTTTGGCCAGCCGATGAAACCATCCGGTTCGGTAACGCCGCGGCGGACCCACGAGTCGGTCCAATCCGTGAGCCGGTCAACCCACTCGGACTCGCGCGTGGCGAGCCAGCCGTAGTAAAAGCCGTTGAGGAACGGGGTGATGAGCCAGCCGATTTCCTCGCCCAATTCCTTGTCGCAATAGCGCGAGCGGGCGTCGTTGAGGATATATTGGCGCCATTGTTCGAGCCATGATTTTGCCAGGGCGGGTTCGATCCAGGGCGGCGCGCCGGGAGCGGATGCGGCCCGGAGCGGTTTGCGGAGGAGGGGTTGCGCGGCGGCCAGGGCGAGGGCCGCGCTGGAAATATTCTTGACGAATTTGCGGCGGTTCATGGCGGGGCCGGTCTTGGATAATCGCATATTATTGTTGGATTCGCGGCTATGTTTAACCTCCCGGCGAGCCAGGTCAAGGGCGGGGTCGTTTCGGTGGCGGCTTAACGCGGTGTAGCGTCGAGCCTCCGGCTCGAAATCGGCGCAGAGCGCCGGCTCTACAACAGCCAAAGAGCGTTCGGCGGGACGCCGAACGCGGCGGTCGGGACGACCGCGCTCCCCAACGTTCCCGGAAGGGACGAATGGGACATATAGGACGCATGGAACGAATGGTGTAAGTGGTGTTCTCCAATAGCATTGAATTTTTTGCGGGGGGCATTGATTTTATCGAATTGGCAAAGGCAGCGGCGGTGTGCAAAGCTCTCCCCAACATGCGCTTGGATAAATGGTATCTCGACGCGGTCTTTCCCGACGGAACGGTCTGGTTCGGCTGCCGCGCGCGGCTCGGCTTGTGGAAATGCCCGGCGATCCCGTGGGCTTGCGGCGTTGAAACGCTCCCCGATGGCTGGGGGAAGGATGTCTCCCACCTGGGCTGGAAGGAGCTGGCCAAGCCACGGCTGGAAAATGGCCGGTGGATCTGGCGCGGCCCGGACGGATTCGACGCCCGATGGGAACCGTCCGGGCCGGGCGCGGATTGCGCGCTGGCATCGGATGCCCGGCTGCGGGTGCGCTGGAATTGTCTCGCTCCGAAAGCGACTGTCATAAGAATTAACAATGGCGAAATTGGGAAGGCGGCGCGCGGAAGCGCGGTTCCCGGCATCGGCTACGTGGAGCGTATGCAAATCGCCACGGACGGGCCGGGACCGCCTTTCCGCGAACTTTTCTGGGGACGGGCGCACGCGGGGAAATCGAGTCTGGTGTGGATTCGGTGGGGGCGCGGGCGGGAATTGACTCTGCTGTTGGAGAATGGGGCGCGGGTCGGCGGCAAACTGGAGACGTTTTCCAAAGGGAACATCCGCGCCCGGACGGAGCTTGGCGAATGGGAAACGGCGGGCGGAAGCCCGATCTGGGACCGGGACACGCGGCGCGCCTTTCCACGCTGGCTGGTGTGGCTTGCCCGGGGGATGGCTCCGGCGCGGGAAATCAAATTAGCGGGACGCGCCCGGCTGCGAACCGCCTCGGGGGATTACACCGGATCGGCAGTCTGGGAGGAGGTCCGATGGGACTGAGACCACTTGCAGCTCGAAATTGCACTGTTTACGGGAATGATGGCGGCGGTCATAGACCGCCGCTACAGATGCAGTGCAAGAGCAAACAGGAGCTTGTATGAGCTTTTCCCGGCTGGCCGGCAAGATTGCTTATGGCGGGTTCTTTGTCGTGGCCGCGCCGCTGGGGTTGTGGGTCTGGAGTTTGCAGTTGACGTGTCCTTTTGCCGCCTTCCATTCGCTGTGGATCGGGATTCCGCTCCTGGCGGTTGGCGGCCTGCTGATGGCCCTGGCTATGGAGCGGCTTTGGCGCGAAGGCGGCGGGCTTCCCATGAACGCTTTCCCGCCGCCGCGCGTCGTGACGGGCGGAGTCTATGCTCTGATTCCGCACCCGGTTTATGCCGGATTCGTCCTGTGTTGCGCGGGGGCGGCCATTGTGTCCAGCAGCGCCAGCGGTCTTTGGATCGTCACGCCGGCGGCGGCGCTGGGCTGTCTTTCGCTCGTGCTTGGCTACGAAGGACCTGATCTTCGCCGCCGTTTCGGCGCCCGGCTCCCCGCGCCGTGGATGGGAGTGCCGGGCGGGGAAGGCTTTTTGCCCTGGTCGCGCCGCGCGGGAACGGCGCTGGCGGTGCTGCTGCCGTTTGGCGTTTTGTATGTGGCGGTCAAGGCGATGGGAATTCCCGCCGGCGCTTTCGAGACGCGATTTGGCTGGGAATGGGCGGTTCCCGTCTTGCCGGCAACGATGCCGGTTTACGCCAGTATTTACTTGATAGTGCCGCTGGCTTTTTTCCTGTGCGCGGACCGCGCGGAGATGAGGCGGCTGGCGGCCGGCGGCTGGCTGGCAACAGGGCTGAACACGCTCCTGTACGCAATCGTGCCGGCGACGGCGGCGTTCCGGCCCGCGACGGGGAACGATGGGATGAGCCAATGGCTGGCGTGGGAGCAGCGGATGGCGCTGCCGGCGGCGGGGTCGTTGCCGTCGTTCCATGTGACCTGGGCGGTGATTTGCGCGGCTTTTCTCGCGCGCGGGCCGCTCCGGCGTTGGGCGGTATTTGGTTGGCTCTGGTGCGCGGCGCTCTGCGTTTCGTGCCTGACCACCGGGATGCACAGCCTGGCGGATGTGCTGGCCGGCGCGCTGACCGGCGCGGTGTGCGTTCGCCCGGAGCGGCTGTGGAGGCGGATGCTCGATGGCATGGAGCGCCTGGGCAATGGCTGGAAGGCGTGGCGCATCGGCCCGCTGCGCGTGATCAACCACGGTCTTTGGGCCGGGCTGGCGGGCTTCGCGGTTCTGCTGGTCGCCGGGATGTCGGCGGACGCCGGGCACTTGGGGTGGGTCGTGATGGTGGCGTCGTGCGCGTTGGCGGGGGCCGGGCTTTTTGCGCAATGGGTCGAGGGATCATCCGCGCTGTTGCGCCCGTTCGGCTACTACGGCTCGATTCTCGGCGGATTGCTGGCGCTGTCAATTATTGCGTTGTTGCAAGGCCCGGTGGCCGATGTGATGGCCGCCTTCGCCGTGGCGGCGCCGTGGGCGCTGGCGATTGGACGCCTGCGGTGCGTCGTGCAAGGCTGCTGTCACGGGCGGCCGGTGGAATGGGGAATCCGCCTCACCAACCCCCATTCGCGCGCGGTCAAGCTGGCGGGATTTTCCGGAACGCCCATCCATCCGACGCCGCTTTATTCGATCCTGGCGAACATCGTGATTGGCCTGGTTCTGCTGCGGCTGCGGGTCAGCGGAGCGGGGCCGTTTCAAATTGCGGGGCTGTACCTGCTTCTGGCCGGGATGTCGCGATTTGTGGAAGAAGCGTATCGCGGGGAGCCGCAGACCCGGCGCATCGCCGGCCTGCCGCTTTACCAATGGCTGGCGGCGGGAAGCGTGGTTCTGGGCATGGTCGTGATGGCGCTGCCCGCCCCGTCCCTGCCCCCGATGCGCCCGCCCACGATATGGCTTTGGGTCATGTCGGCGCTCTGGGCCGTAATCAGCGCCTTCGCCATGAGCATGGATTTCCCCGCCTCCGAGCGCCGCTTCTCCTGCCTGACGGGTTGAGTGGTTTTGGAGCGAAAACGCAACTAATCCATGACCGGGTGCAGGACAAAAATCTTCGCATATTCGGTAGGGCGGCGCTGCTGCGCCGCCCGAGAATTCAGGGCAGAGCAGCAGCTCTGCCCTACCAAAAAGGTGAAGGTTTTTGTCATGCGTTCTCCATGATCCTGCGGCCTTTTACGCTGGGATTTGCGGCATGGAAGCAATCTTATCGGTTTTGTGTTGGAGAAAGAGCGTTTGCCGCGTTGGGCACGGCCAGCGTGGGCGGCCTCAAATCCCCTCGACGACCTCCACTGGCTGCGTGCGCAGCGGCTTTCCATTCGCCAGCTTGATTTCGGTCTGGGGCAAGACCCAAACGGTGCGAGACACTCCCGCCAGTACGGCAAAACCGGTGCGGACTTTGTGCCGCTTGAGCACGCTTTCAATCTCGAGTGGCAACTTGCTTTGAAGCCATTGCCCCTCACCGGCCATCTGGTTGAATACGGGGTCTTCACAAATCCTCTCGGCGACGGCTTCCTGCAAGTACTCGCGGCTGAACGCGACCAATCCGGCCTCCTTTTTGCCATGCAAAGTGTTGACCGGGTAGAGCCAAATACGGGGATTGGAGAAGAGCGCCGCCTTGACCGCCTCTGTAATCCGACCACGAAGAGCCTTCGGATCGGAGGGCGCCGTTCCCGGCGGCTTCGCCGGGTTGGCCGGTTGCTGGCAGACGTTTTCAAAATTGTACACCCGCGCAGGCAGTACGAACGGCTGGCTGGGGGCGCTCCAGAAATAGCAGTTGCCGGGGATTGGCTCGCCCCGAATGAAGCCGAGGATTTCGTCGCTGAAATAGGCGTTGTGCCGCTTGAGGGTTTGCAGATCGTTCTCGTTGAGGAGGTGCAGCACGAAGAAGTTGTCGCCTTGGCTGATGATCTGGTCGGAGATGGAACTGGGCTGCTGCGTCACCAGTACGCAGCCCAGTCCGTACTTGCGGCCTTCCTTGACCCAGCGCACAAACACGTTTCGGTCATCGAGGATGCGGTCGCCCAGCATCGTTTGGGCCTCCTCCAGCACCGCGAGGCAGCGCACCGTCTGCCCCGACTTCCGATCTGTCAGGTGCCGCACATTGTTCTGGAAGATGCGCCGCAAGAGCATCCCGCTGATGGCCAGCCCATCCTCGCCACCCAGCAGAGATACATCGGCAATTACCACCCGATTCTGCTTCAGTTCCTGGATGATGTTTTTACCCAGACTCGCGCCTGACCGGTGCAGCCGCTTGATGGGCGGGACGAGGTTGTTCTTGATCGCCGAGAGGCTGACATCATTCTGCTGCTGCCGGCCCGGCTGCGGTCGGTACGAAAGCAACTCGGCCATCTTGCGATCCTCGGTTGCGAAGCCGTCCCTGGCCAGAAGTGCCACAAGCTGTCTCCAGCGGTCCCAGTCCTGACTCCGCAGCAAATTGGCAAAGACGGAGTCCTGTTTTTCCTGCGAGACCAAACCGGCCACGATGTCCTGCGGCGGAAAATCCGCGAAGTCCACGTACACATTGCCTTTGATCACATCCGCGTACTGCGGTTCCACGATGCGGTTGGTGTAGAGCGAAATCCGGCCATGCAGCGCGGGCACGTTGACCAATCCCGCCCGGCCGTGGGCGTCGGGCAGGGCATATTCCCCTTCGGGGTCGAAGATCAGCAGCCCGACATCGGGCGGGGAAGAATAAAGCTGCGACATCAGGTATTTGATGAGATTGCTCTTGCCATAGCCCGCCCGCGCAAAAACGAAGCTGCGCCTGCCCTTGAGCCGTCCCACGCTGAATCGCACCGGGACGGTCTTGAGTTCGCGCTGGCCGTAGACCAGATGGCCGAGCGGCACGGCGGTGGGATCGTCTTCGAGGCCGACGTTGCAAAGAAACGCCAGTGCTGCGTCGGACGGAACCCGCACCTTTCTGCCCAATGTCGCGAAGGCCCGCTCCCCCACGGAGAACTTGAACTTGTCCGGGTCCTGGATTTGGAGGTGCCCCAGCAACTGCATCTTCAGATTATAGCGGAGCATCTGCCGCATAAGCGGGGCAGGCACCGCGTCCTCGGTCTTGGCAAGATCCACCAGGTAGGCGTCGCCGCGATCCGTCGCCAGTTGTCCGGCCGCGTGGTAGCGGCTGACGCGCCCGACCAGCGCCTCGCTGGCGCTTAACTCGACGAGCAGAAATTCCCCGAACCCCGGCAGACCGCTTTCCTGATGCGGAACGACGACCTCGACTTCCAGTTGGTGCGGCAGGGGTGAGAAGCCCTTTAGTAAGCCCACCGCCGGGCTGTTCGTGTATAGTTCAATGCTCATGTTGTTCATTCTCCTCCATCCCTTCAACCAGTTGTCTGCCGAGCAGTCTCAGTTCCCGCGCCGTTCGGGCCACGGCAGGATCGCGTTCGGCAACCTGCTGCAGCAGCAGGGATTCCAGCATCTCTATCTCCAATCCGCCCATGTGGGCGTGTTCGTGCGCTTGAACCAGCGCCTGCGGATAGCCGCGCAGGGGAAAACTCGCGCGCGCCGCACCGGCCAGCAACGACATGGCCTCGCCGGCGCGCTCCGCCTGCCACTCCGAAATGTCCACGGGCATAAGGGGCACCCCTTCGCCACGATCCAGCCGGGCAACATGCAGCCGGCCCATCGCCCGGCTGCCGATCCAGCGGTACTGCGCGGGCGCGGCTTCGCGCTCCAGTGCCGCGGGCACGGGCAGATACGCTGGCTCGCCGTTGCTGAAACATTCGCTTAAGCCCAGCGCCACCGACAAGTAACTCAGCACCCTGGACCGCTTGGCCACGCCGACCAGCAGATGGCCATGCTTGGTGGTCAGCTTCTCGAACTTCCCACGCAGGCGCTGAAAGACCCGATCTGTGAGCAGCACGCTGCGCAGCAGGCCGTCGCGGATCAGCAGTTTGACCGGCGGCTGGCTGGCGAGTTTGAGGAGCGCCGCCCATTCCATCAGCTCCCGCAGCATCGAAAGCAACTGGCTTCGTTGAAGATCCGACCGGGGCAGCAACTCATTCCACTCCAGTCCGAGATACTTGATGAACCGCTGGAGCCGCTCATTGGATTGAAAGAAAAATCGCAGGATTTCCTCCGGGGTCAGCGACTGCGCGATGAATTCCTCGAAGTAGATTTCGCCCAGACTGTCCGCAACCCGCACCACCTGGAGTTGCATCGGTTCGAGACTCAGCTTGTTCTCTCCGCCATCGGTTGCCACCGTGGCCACCACCGACAGAAGAGGCAGTGAGGCGGCGCGGATGACAATCGGCGATGGGCGGATTCCGGCCAGACGCCGCTGGGTAGTGGACAACTTCGGCCACTCCTGGTTGAGCGCAATGGTCAGACTCCGCTGGAGCCGATCCAGCCTGTCGGTTGTGAAGTGCATGCGCCCTAATGCTGCCCACGAAACTCGTTCAAGAAAAGGAAAATGGACTTTATTGCGGGCAGGGGGGCGCGGGACAGAATTCTTCGCGTTTCCGGCAGGGTGGCGCTGCTGCGCCGCCCAAGAATTCAGGGAAGAGCGGCAGCTCTACAATACAGAACCGTTGTCGCCCGCCGTTTTGGAGCCGGTTAGAGTGGTCCAGTCATTCTCCCGCAACGCGACTCCAGATTCACGAAGGGCGTGGGTTGAGGAGATGGAGCAAGTGGCTGATAATCAATGCATTTCAGATATACGAATTATTATTTTACTTTCCCGTTGACAATTCTGGATTAAGTTCTAAAATGCCATGAGAATGAGGGCGGTTTATATGGAGAGAGGGCGGGCCTGTCGCCGCGTTGGATCGGAAACGGTTTGCGAAAAGCAAAGCGGCGGCAAGCCGTTGCGTTGCCAAGCTCCGGCGGTTCGATGCGGGAGGCGGTGTGCCGGGCGGGAGTCCGGACCAATTCCGGGTTGCGCTCGCCCCGGCCGGCAGTGGAAGTGGCAATGGCGGCTTTTTGTCCCCGCTACGCTGAATTTTCATTCCGGCGCGGCGCCCCCTGTTGCCGCCAAGTTGCCCGGTGGCAAGGAATTTCAGCGGCTTTCTGTCCCCGCTACGAGGCTCAGCAGGAGCTTCGCCCTACCGGGGCTGGCTTAAAGTTAATTAAGGTTAATTAAGGTTAATTAAGGTTAATTAAGGTTAATTAAGGCTAATTAAGGTTAATGAAGGTTAAAAAAGATTATTTTTATGACTCGAAATGGCTTCCAGCCGGCCGGCATGGGGCTTGAAAATCATCAATGGCACCCCGTTCGAGGGGGGTTCGCCACATCAGCGGCGGTCTTAGACCGCCGCTACAGGATGGCATTTCACCCCTTTCGCCACATCAGCGGCGGTCATAGACCGCCGCTACAGCTACAGGATGACATTTCACCCCTTTCGCCGCGGAAATGGCGGGGGATGGGTTTGCGCGGCCGGGCAACGGGTTGGCAAGGGAGGGGGGGAAAATAGCAAGAAAGGAGTTGGCAAGGCGCGCCGCCTGTGGCAATTGTCTTTCCCCATATATGTTTATTAAGAAACCGTTATTTGTCTGGGCGGCTGCATCAGCCGCGCTACTCACCTTTTCGCCCCGCGTTCTTGCCGGGGAAGCCGACATCAACATTCCCGATCTGACCCAGGTGCAATTCCCGATGCTGGGCGGGGTCCACGGCACCACGCTGATGTACGTGGGCCTCCTCATCTGCGTCGTCGCCGCGTTTTTCGGCTTGTGGCAATATATTCAAACCAAAGCGCTGCCGGTGCATGAGAGCATGGCCAGCGTGTCGAACACGATCTGGGAAACGTGCAAGACTTATCTCTTCACGCAGGGCAAGTTTCTGGCCATCCTTTGGGTGCTGATCGCCTGTTGCATGGTTTATTATTTCGTCGGCCTCGCTTGGAACGACCCGAAGCTGACTCAAGACGAACTGATTCGCCATCACTCCGAGTTGATGCGCAATATCGTTCTTATTTTGCTCTCTTCCATCCTGGGCATTCTTGGCTCTTACGGAGTCGCCTGGTTTGGCATCCGCATCAACACGGTGTCCAATTCGCGCACGGCCTTTTCGGCGCTGAAAGGGGATCCGTTCGCCACGCTGGGCATCCCGTTGCGTTCGGGCATGAGCGTCGGCCTGTTGCTGGTGGCGGTGGAGTTGTTTTTCATGATTTGCATCCTGATGTTTTTGAAGGAACTGGCCGGCCCGTGTTTCATCGGGTTTGCCATCGGCGAATCGCTCGGCGCGTCGGTCCTGCGCATTTGCGGCGGCATTTTCACCAAGATCGCCGACATCGGCTCGGATCTGATGAAGATCGTCTTCAAGCTGCCCGAGGATGATCCCAAGAATCCCGGCGTGATCGCCGACTGCACCGGGGACAACGCGGGGGACAGCGTCGGGCCGACAGCGGATGGTTTTGAAACTTACGGCGTGACGGGTGTGGCGCTGATCGCGTTCCTCGCGCTGGCATTGGCGGACAAGTCGAACCAACTGACTTGCGCGACCCTCATTATTTGGATATTCGTCATGCGCGCGCTGATGATCGTCACTTCGCTGTTTTCCTATTTCGCAAACCAATGCCTGAGCAAGGCCATGTTCGGCGGGAAGAAAGACTTCGATTTTGAAGCGCCGTTGACGCATCTGGTCTGGATGACTTCCGCCGTGTCCATCGCCGTCACGTTTGTTGCCAGCTACTTTTTGCTGGGAGATTTCAAGGACAGCGCCGGAACGCTGCAGCCCGCTTTGTGGTGGGTGCTGTCCATCATCATCAGTTGCGGCACGGTGGCGGGGGCGCTGATCCCGGAGTTCACGAAGGTATTTGTCAGCACCAACTCGCGGCATGTGAAGGAAGTGACCAACTGCTCCAAACACGGCGGGGCGTCGCTCAACATTCTGTCGGGCTTCGTGGACGGCAATTTTTCGGCGTTCTGGATGGGGCTTGTCATCATGCTTCTCATGGCGACCTCGTATTACTTCTCCCAAAATCCGGCGCTGGTGGCGTTTCTGCCGGCCAAGTTCGCGTTTGCCAAACCGATTTTTGCCTTTGGCCTGGTCGCGTTCGGATTCCTGGGCATGGGGCCGGTCACAATTGCAGTTGACAGCTATGGGCCGGTCACGGACAACGCGCAGTCGGTCTATGAATTGAGCCAGATCGAGGCGCGGAAAGACATCAAGGCGGAAATCAAGCGCGACTTCGGATTCGACGCGGATTT
>Ga0182027_10004459_pt1 | contig 21696 bp, 21 predicted proteins | sample 712E1DmetaG_FD_121300 | JGI IMG/M metagenome (GOLD analysis project Ga0182027, IMG submission 121300) | Permafrost microbial communities from Stordalen Mire, Sweden - 712E1D metaG (Illumina Assembly) | ecosystem: Environmental > Terrestrial > Soil > Wetlands > Permafrost | place: Sweden... | reverse complement strand
TCCCACCGCTCGCGCCCGAAGATCCGAACCAGCATTCCCGGCCGAACAATGGGATAAATCTGGCACGTCATAGCCAGAATCAGCGTCGACTTCCCGCATCCGTTCGGTCCCAGAATCGCCACGTGCTCCCCGGCGCGTATCGTCAGATTCACGTCGTGCAGCACTATCCGGTCGCCGCGCGCAACATTCACTTCCCGCAGGTCGAGGAAGTCCGTCCCAAACTCCGCCTCTGAATTCTGAGCCGCCTCCGTCATCAAGCCCCCGTCGAGAGCCCCATCCACAAGCCCTCATCCACCTGCTAGATTAAATGGGTTAGCCCCATCACCAAGATGACAGACCTTTCCCGACTAATCATTCCCCGCGGATTCCGCTTCGGCGCTATCAAAGCAGGTGTCAAAGCCAGCGGACGACCCGACTTCGCTCTCATCGTCGCCGACACCCCAGCCAGCGCCGCCGCAGCCTTCACGTCCAACCGCGTCATCGCCGCGCCCCTCATCGTGGACAAGCAGCACCTCAGCGCCACCAAGGGCAAGGTGCGCGTCGTAGCCATCAACGCCGGCAACGCCAACTGCGCCGCCGGTCAGGCCGGTCTCGACGCCGCCAACGCCACCTGCGACGCAGCCGCCGGCATCTTCGCATGCCGCCCGGAGGAAGTCTTCCCGTCCTCCACCGGCGTCATCGGCGTCCCGCTGCCTGCGTACAAGCTCATCGACGTCATGCCCACGCTCGCCGCATCCATCGGCTCCGAGCCCGACCAATTCCTTGAGGTCGCCCAGGCCATCCTAACCACCGACACGGTGGAGAAGACCGCCTTCGCTCGCATTGAGGTCTCCGGCCCCGACGGTACAACCCAGGAGATTCGCATCGCCGCCCTCGGCAAGGGCTCCGGCATGATCCACCCGCAGTTGGTGCCCCATGCCACCATGCTCATCTACATCCTCACCGACGCCGGCCTCGAGCCTGCGGTTCTCGATAGCTATCTCCGCCCCGCCATCGAGGTCAGCTTCAACCGCATCTCCGTCGACGGCGACACCTCCACCAACGACACTGTGCTGCTGCTCGCGTCAGGCGCCAGTGGCGCTGCCATCGGTCCCGGCGACGCGGCCTTTGCCGCCGCGCTCACCCAGGTGTGCGCCTCCATGGCGCACCAGGTGGTAGCCGACGGCGAAGGTCTCACCCACGTCGTCGAACTGCGCATCAATGGCGCCGCCAGCGACGCCGACGCCCTTCGTGTCGCCAAGGCCATCGCCCACTCGCCCCTGGTCAAAACCGCCTGGGCTGGATGCGATCCCAACTGGGGCCGTCTCGTCGCCGCCATTGGTTACTCCGGCGCGCAGATCGATCCCGATCGCATCGATATCTCGTTCGGCGAACTCCCCGTCTGCCGCAACGGGGGCCGCGCTGCGGAGTTCGATGAAGCCTCGGCCCACGCCTATATCGGTCAGCGGGAGTTCTCCATCTCCATCCAACTCAACCAGGGCTCGGGTTCCTGCGTCTTCTGGACCACCGACCTGACCCACGAGTACATCCACATCAACGCCGACTATTCGACGTAGTATCGTGACCGGGTGACTCGAAAACTCCGGCGATAAAAGTCTGGGTGCCCCAGATCCGGGGTGGAGATCCCGATTTTGGGACCTGGGAAAGCATGAACTCAATCTACGAAATCACTCGGGTCAGAGACCTCGGCGCCCCTGCGTTGGTTCTTCCATTTACAATCACAACCACTGAGGCCCCTCGACTCAATGACGATCGCAAGCTCGAAAGTTGTCCCCCCAGCCGCCACGACGCCTCCACACAACGGCTTCTCGCTCATCTCCAATGAAAAGCTCCTTCAGCTCTACAGCACCATGCTGAAGTGCCGCCTGCTCCATGCGCGCATCCGCGCCGCGGCCAACGAAAATGGATCTGCTGCTCTCAGCCACGAGGCAGCGACTGTCGGCGTTGCACTCGATCTGCTGCCAGGCGACACCCTCGCCCCCTCGCCCCACGGCTTCATTCCCGCATTCGTAAAAGGCCTGCCCCTCGGCAGCATCTTTTCCGCGGTCGCACCCAAAGGCTCCAAGCCCCGGCCCCCGTACGCACGCCTCAACCTCATCCCTCCCGCCCTGAGTCTTAAAGCCCAACTCGACAGAGCCATCAACGCGGCCATCGCAAACAAGAAAACAAGGAATAAGCAAATCGCCGTAGCCTTCCGCGGCAGTTCCAACGCTTCACCAGACCTGTTGCACGAAGCGATGCGTCAGGCCGGAAAGCGAAACCTCCCCATCCTTTTCGTTTGTTACAGCGATTCGGATTCCCGCGAGATTTGCCTGAAAGCGCAGGAGTGCGGTTTTCCCGGAGTCTCGGTCGACGGCGACGATGCGGTTGCTGTTTATCGCGTCGCCACCGAAGCGATCGCGCATGCTCGACGCGGCAGTGGTCCCACCCTCATCGACTGCAAACCGTGGCTGCTCTCCGAACATAAATCGGGGAAGCGCCAAAAAGCCGGCAATCCCATCCTCAGGATGGAGGAATACCTCACCCGCAAGGGCCTGTTCGACAAGAAATTCAAATCCAACGTCACCGCGGCCTTCCGCCGCGAACTCGAAGTCGCGATCAACGTCAACGGCCTCAAGCAGCTCTGATCTGCAACGCCGCGCTTTCCGCACCTCGACCGCCGCGCTATAATTCACACTTCATTGCGTGAAGGAGAAAGACGATGCGCTGGAATCGAAGAGACTTCATCAAGGCTGCGGCTTCTGCCGCGGTCGCGGGCCGGGGCCTTCCACTACGCGCCCTGGCAGGCAGTGCGGATCGGTTGAACTGGTTCCGCGAAGCCAAGTTCGGCATGTTCATTCACTGGGGTCCCTACTCAGTTGCAGGCGTTGAAGCATCCTGGCCCATCCTCAGACCAGATGGCGAAATCACTGAAGCCGAGTATCGCGCCCTGCCCGCACGCTTTAACCCGACACTCTTCGATCCGCATGCATGGGTCGCGCTCGCCAAGTCGGCAGGCCAGCGCTACATGGTTTTCACCACCAAACACCATGACGGCTTTTGCATGTTTGACTCCCTCTACACCAGCTACAAGATCACGCGCACACCCTACGGCAAGGACATCGTAAAGATGTTGGCCGATGCCTGCCACAGGGACGACATGCCGCTCGGCTTTTACTATTCGCCTCCCGACATGAACCATCCCGGCTTCCGCGACACCTCAAAACTCTCCGCCACAAACTATCGCGGAGAGCCCGAGCGTCCGGAGTGGCCCCTGTACCTGGATTACATGGGCCTGCAACTGGACGAACTGCTTACCCGCTACGGTTCGGTAGTCGAGATGTGGTTCGATTCCGTCGACCCGAAAGTGCAGGCTGAATACGACGGACAGCGCTTCCTCGACCAGGTGCGCCGCTTGCAGCCGGCCACTGTGGTCAACGACCGCCTCGGTGTACCCGCCGACTTCATCACCCCTGAGCAGTTCATCCCCAAAGCGATTCCCGTGAAGGGCGTTCGCATGGACAGTCCCGATCACAGCGCAGCCGACAAGATGGCCGTCGCCATCCCCCGCCCCGAGGACTTCCAGCCCTGGGAGACCTGCATGACCATCAATAACACCTGGGCTTACCGGCCACAGGACCACAACTTCAAATCAACCGACGCACTCATCCGCATGTTGATTGAAGTAATCAGCCGCGGCGGGAATTTTCTACTAGACGTGGGCCCGCAGCCAGACGGCCGCATCCAACCCGAGTTCGTCGAACGCCTGCAAGCGATGGGCGAATGGACCAAGCGTAACGCAGCAGCAATCTACGACAGCACCTTCGGTCCTCTCCAGGGCGAGGCCGCATATCGCACTACTTCACGCGCCGGCATTGTCTATGTCTTCGTTATGGATGCGGATGCAAGGGAACTCCTCGTCGGTTCCCTCGACCGCCCGGTGCACCAGGTCAAACTTGTCGCCACAGGCAAGCCTCTCACCTTCCACACCAGCGGCAAAGACACACGCATCCCGCTGGACAAAGCCCTATGGGAGCAGGGAATTCCGGTGCTTCAGATCAGCTAGCGCGCCCGCGGATGCGTCTTGTCGTAGACCTGCGTCAACTGCGCGGTCGTAAGCTGCGTGTACCGTTGCGTAGTCGACAGCCGTTCGTGCCCGAGCAGCTCCTGAATAGCGCGCAAGTCGGCGCCCTCTTCCAACAGGTGCGTGCCGAAGGCATGCCGCAGCGTGTGCGGATGCACATCCGATGACAGCCCGCGCAGAATGGCGATCCGCTTCACGATGCGTCCCACGCTGCGAGTAGTCAGCCGCGCTTGGCTTGCTGGTTTGGCCCCGCCGACTTTGCCCAGCCCGCGCAGTTGCAGATTCAAGAACAATGCTGGCGTCCCTGCGCCATTGGCTGCAGCCAGCCGCGCCGACCGCTCGGTCAGATAACTCCGCAGCGCTTCGGCCGCCGCATCGCCCAGCGGAACATACCGCTGCTTCTGGCCCTTGCCACGCACCAGGATCGCCTCATTTGCCCAGTGAATGTCTTCAAGATTCAGCCCCGTCAACTCGGCGTTGCGAATGCCGCAACCGTATAGCAATTCGAGAATGGCTCGGTCGCGCGCCGGCCAACTGGCTGCGTCCTCCCCCACCGAATCCACCACCAGGTTCATCTGTTCGATCGAGGGAACCCGCGGCAGATGCTTGGGCAGGCGCGGAGTTGAAACCAGCGATGCCGCATTCTGGTCGATATGGCCGGTGCGCGCCAGCCACTTGAACCAGCTGCGAATGGCCGCCAGCGCCCGCGCCGCGGATGCTTTCGAGAGGCCGCGCTCATAAAGCGTGCCCAGGTAAGCGCGAATGTCGGTGTGCTCGATCCGCCGCACGCTCTGGTCCGCACTCACTTCGGAACTTTGCTCAAGGTCGAATCGCCCGGTCAACCAGGCCGCGAACCCGTGCAATTCGCGCTCGTAAGCACGCAGCGTGTGCACGGAAGCGCCTCGCTCGTTGGTCAGAACTTTCAGAAATCCATTGACCAGCGTCTCCAGCGGAGAGGCAATCGCCGTTGTCGACGACGCGCTCATGCCGGCTCCTTCTCCGCCTCGAATTGGGCCGAAGCCTTCTGACCGTCTCGGTCCATCGCCTTTTCCGCAAAGGTTCGCGCAGCAGCCCGAACCGCCTCAGGCCTCGACGCCGCGCGCGGATGATGTGCTCGATATACTGCCTTCAACCGCCCCAGCGCCAGATGTGTATAAACCTGCGTAGTGGAAATATCCGCGTGGCCCAGAATCAACTGCACGCTGCGCAGATCGGCGCCGTGCTCCACCATGTGCGTAGCGCAACTGTGGCGCAGCCGGTGCGGGCTGGCATCGCTATTCGACATCTTTACCAGGTGCCAGATCCATTGACGTGTCAGCGGCATCCCGCGCAGCGAAAGAAACAAGCGCGCCAGATCTTGCCGCGGCATGTCTCTTCCCGCGCCATTGGCTTTGCTCCTGCTGCTGATGCGCGCCAGGTGAGGCCTACCCTCACGAAGATATTTCTCCAAAGCCAGAAGTGCGGAGCACCCAAGCGGAACAATGCGTTCCTTGTCCCCCTTACCGCGTAGGTGCACGCGCCCCGCATCCAGCGCCAGATCGCCGGTCGAGAGCGCGGTCACTTCGGAGACGCGCAACCCGCCGGCATACAGCAACTCCAGAATCGCGCTATCGCGCAGCGCGGTGGCCTTCGCCTGCGGATGCGAGGCAGCCATGCCGGCCCGTTCCAGCATCTCCGCAACTTCCGGCTCCGCCAGCGACTTTGGCAGCACCTTCCACGCCTTGGGCGATTCAATATTGACTGTGGGATCGTGGTGGGTACGCCGGTCCAGGAGCAGCCATTTGTAAAAGCCGCGCAGGCAACTTAGTTTGCGCGCCGACGAACGCGAGTCGATGCCGTGGTTGCGCAGATGCTCAAGAAACGCAGCCACATCCTCCTGAACCGCCTTCAGCAGCACACCGTTTCGGCCTTCGATGAACTCCGCAAAGGTCTTCAAGTCGCTGAGATAAGCCTCGCAAGTGAGCGGCCGTAAGCCCTTTTCTACGCGTAGATATGTCTGGTATTCCTTCAAAAGCGCCAGATTGCCCTGGGTGTCCACAGCTTTGATTATCCGCGCCTTGATGCCCGTCCGCGGGTGCCGCGACTGTTACTGAACCTCGTTCATCAAGGAATCAACATCGTCACTGAATTCTTCTTGAGCCCCCATCGCTTGTTCTTTAGTTCGCCACCGGCTTCGCCGACCCCCGGGGGATGAAACTGGGTGCCCCATCCATCGGACGTCTTTGTTTTTGTCCGATGGGTGGGAGTCCGTAGAACTCTATGACGACGCTCTGTTTCGTTGAACTTCCATTTTTGTTTCTTCTGAGCAATTGCGGGTGCCCCAGGTCCCGATTTTGGGACCTGGGAAAGCATGAACTCATAGTACGAAATTACTTGGTCAGAGATCTCGATGCGTTCCAGTCAGCTTCAATCTCTTCGAGATGTTTGTTCCTGGTCTCCGGCACAAAGCGCCACGTAAACACCGCCTGGATCAGGCACATCAGCGCCAGAAAACCCAGCGTCACCGCCTTGCCAATTACGTGAAAGGCATACGGGAACAGCAGCACCACCACCGCGTTCGCCACCCACTGCAGCAGAACCGGAAACACCATCGCCCGTCCACGCACATCGTTGGGGAATATCTCCGGAACAAGCGTCCAGAACACGGGACCCACGCAGGAAGCGAAGAAGGCCAGGTAGGCGAGGATTGGCACCAGCACCGGCAGTCCGTGAAACCGCCCGGTCAGCGCGGCGCCGAGCAGCCCGGCGAGCGAAAGCATCATGCCGAGTGAGCCTGTAATGTACAGCGGCTTTCGTCCATACTTGTCGATGATTCCTAAAGCGACGAACGTGAATACAAACTCGGTGAGCCCTACCAGGAAGGTTGAGAACAGCGCGCCATCCATCTTCCATCCCGCGGAAAGAAAGATCGAAGGCGCGTAATCAATGATGGTGTTGATGCCCGAAACGTGAATCAGAACTGCCAGACAGGCGCTGACGATGAGCGCCTTGCGCACCCCCGGCCGGACGAGCCCGCTCCAGTCTTCGCTGGTGCCGCTCAAACTGGCTGCGATCGCCGCAATCTCAGCCTGTGCGGTCTCCTTTCCGGAGATCCGCTCCACCAGCAGCGATGCCTCCTCCGTCCTGCCGATCCTCACCAGAAAGCGCGGAGTTTCAGGAGCAAGAGCGATCAACACCAGAAACAGCAACGACGGTACGACGCCGGTCAAGAACATCCACCGCCAGTTATGCGGCCCCGTGTTGCGCAGTAGATAGTTGATGGAGTACGAGGTCAACAGGCCTGTAATGATAGACAACTGATAGACAGTTCCCATGCGCCCGCGGATCGAGGCGGGTGAAACTTCGGATACGTACATGGGCGAGAGCAGGGAAACCGCACCCACGGCCAGGCCGCCAAGACTGCGGGCGACAATGAAGGCGGAGAAGTTGGGCGCAACCGCAGTAGCAACAGACGTGGCGACAAACAGCAGCGCTACCCAGACCAGCATGCGCTTGCGCCCGTAGCGGTCGGTCATCCGCCCCGCGAAATATGAACCGAGCACGCACCCAAACAGCAGGGAACTGAAGGCCCATCCGAGACTGATGTCGCTTAGATCGAACTGCCGCACAAGGAACGGACCCGCGCCGGTAATGATCGCGATATCGAATCCAAACAGCAGGCCGCCCAGTGCCGCGGTGCAGGCAAGAAAGACAACATAGCTCCGATTGAAAGTCCCCGTCAATGCATCACACTCCTCAAAGGCCGCCGGGCATGCGGGTCGCGGCGCAATGCGCCCGTGCGCAAGGATCCATGTCCGTTTTGGACGAATGCCGCGCTGCTGCGGATGTCTTCACGCAACGCTATCAAAGTGAACCTGTGTTGTCTATTTGGGTGCCCTGGTCCCGCGTAGCTGTTGTGCCTTTGGGTACATCTTCTGTGGGACTCCGACGGTCTTCTTCAAACCTTCACGTGCAAAACAGCACCGTTTTAGAAGAGAATAGAGTTAGAAGAACATTCGAGAAGGATTGAGGGAAGTTTGGCTGCCACGCAAATCGAAATTCACCAGTGGACCGCCCCGGAGTTCAAGAGGCTGGTTCTTGATTGCAAACCTGAGGTCGCGGTCTTCGATTGCGATGGAACCCTATGGGGCGGCGATTCAGGCTATGGATTCATGGCCTGGTCGCTCGAACAGGGGCTGGTCTCCCGCTCCACCACCGACTGGATCGATAACCGCCACCGCTCCTACCGTTCGGGCCATGTAAGCGAAAAGGAAATCTGCGGCGAAATGGTGCAGATGTACGAAGGCCTGCGCGACCTGGAAATGCGCGCCGCCGCCGCCCAGTACGTAAAGGAGTTTGTACATGACCGCATCTTTGCGGAGATGGCCGATCTGGTTGCCAACCTTCGTGAAGGCGGCGTCGATCTCTGGGCCGTCAGCTCAACCAACCGCTGGGTGATTGCCGAGGGCGTGCGCGATTTCGGCATCCCCGAGGATCACATCCTGGCCGCCGAGGTTCGTGTTACGGACGGCCTCATCACCAGCGAAGTCCTCGACGTGCCCACCGATGCCGGCAAGGCCGTTGCGCTCAAGCGCGTTGGTCTCAGCAAACCGGATGCGGTCTTCGGCAACTCGATTCACGATCTCGCCATGCTTGGGCTCGCGCGCTGCCCCTTCCCGGTCAACCCCTCCCCCGCATTGATTGAGGCGGCGGCCAAGAACGGCTGGGGCTATTTCCGCCCCGCAGCCGCGGAGGGAACAGTGGCCGCGGTAGCCGGGGAATAGCAAAGTTCTCGCCGGCCAGGAGCGGGTGCCCCAGAGCCTGCCCTGAGCAAAGTCGAAGGGTCCCGACTTTGAGACCTGGGATTCAACCGCTTCCCAACATCCCGGATTCATCGCCACGCCAATGCTCAACCCGCCCCGATGGTACCCCGCCTCTTTTCTTGCGTTTACACTAGAAGCGTGGCACCAGAGCAGCCAAATTCCAGCCCCCGGCCCAACGGCCCCGCTCTCCGCTTCGTGGCGGCAGCGCTTATCGTGCGCGGCGGAGAAGTCCTGATCGGCCAACGCCGTGTGGACCAGCCCATGGCGTCCTTGTGGGAGTTTCCCGGTGGAAAGATCGAAGCCGGTGAAAGCCCCGAGCAAGCGCTGGCACGCGAGCTGGACGAAGAACTCGGCATCAAGGCCGCCATTGGCGCACCCGTCACCCACATCCGCCACAACTACCGCCATGGCGGCGCCGTCGATCTGCAATTCTTCGCCGTCCACGAGTTCACCGGCGAAATCGACAATCAGATCTACCAGCAAGTCCGCTGGGTCCGCCTTGAAGATCTTACCGGCTACGAGTTCCTCGCCGCCGACCGCGGCCTCATCCGCGACCTCGCCGCCGGAAAGCTGCTGTAGCCTGGACTAACCTGTAGCGCCGGACTCCAGTCCGGCTGTAGTGCGGGCGTCCTCGCCCGCACACTAATTGACCTCCGTTACGTTACGCATTACACTTGCATATGATTCGATCCTTTCGCCATAAGGGGTTGAAACGCCTCTATGAGGACGACGATCCCCGCTTCGTTGTGGCGGAGCACGTGACCAAACTGCGCAACATCCTCGCGCGCCTCGATGCAGCCGGTTCAGTCGAAGACATGAATCTGCCAGGCTTCAACCTGCACGCGTTGAAAGGGCAATTGAAAGGCTACATGGCGGTCACGGTGCGAGCCAATTGGCGGGTGATCTTTCGATTCGTCGAGGGCCATGCTTTTGAAGTCGATTATCTGGATTATCACTAAGGAGTTTTCCCATGCCGATGAAAAATCCGCCGCATCCCGGCACCGTAGTTTTCAGCGAGTGCATCGAACCGCTCGGCCTCACCATCACGCAAGCGGCGCGCGCTCTCGGCGTCACGCGCACCACGCTCTCTGAACTCGTCAACGCTAAACGCGGCATCTCGCCTGAGATGGCCATCCGGCTTTCCCAGGTCTTCGGCGGCAGCGCGGAAAGCTGGATCACGCAGCAGGCTCAGTACGACCTCTCCCGGATTCCCGCCGGCCGCATTCAACTCAAGCGCTTAGCCGTCGCCTGATGATTCTCGCGCCCTTCACACCGGGCCGAAAGATCGGATATGCAAGAAGCTACTGACCAGACTTCAGACGCCATTCTGGGATTCCTTTGTCCAATAGGCGCTGCCTAAGCACGTTGGTAACATCCGCCGACTTGCCGACGAAGAGAAAATTCGCGTGAGAGGTGTAATAGAACCCGCATAGCCCATTGGTGGTTAGCACATTCAACTTCTCCTTCATGCAACTTTCCATGTTTTCGTTAAAACCAAAGCTCTGATCAAAACAAATTAAGAATTTCGGATGGAATTTTTCGAAGACATCGATGATGAACAGTAGAGGAGCGTATTTCTTTGTCGGTTTGCGAGCGCCGCGCTTCGGAGATGGTATTCCGGTGCATGGATCAAGGAAAATCGCAAAGGGATGCGCTACTGAAGAATTGAATATGGGGAGTCTGGTGATTTGAGTATAGTCTTTGCGAATTTCTTCTGGAACGAATCTCTCGTCGGCATAAATCGGTGCTATTGATGAGAGATTCTCAGCCCAGAATCGCTTGACCAGATCGTAAGAATCACCAAGGAAATTCTGATCCATACTCCCCCCCCGAAATCTAAATGCCCCGGCATCGACTCCGTCACCGTCACAATCGCTATGCGGATGACTATAAGGCCGGTTGCCTCATGTCTCTCTTCCGAGACCTGTGCATCCCACCAGACGCACAGTGGTTAAGCCGCCAGCGGCCTGATCTTTGGCCGCTTTTTCTGTGATTCGATCCACAGGTCGTACTGGAGTTGGGCCTTCGAGAAAAAATCCGGGGAAAGCCGCAGTGCCTCGCCGAGCCGGATGCTGAGATCCATCGAAACCGAGGTGCGGCCATTAAGAATGCGCGAGATGGTTGCGCGCGCTACTCCGATATGTTCGGCGAGTTCGGTTGCGGTTCTCTTGCCAAGAAACTCTTGCAGCAATTCGCCAGGGCTGGCCGGGTTGTGCATCATCGTCATGGTCGTCGTCCCCTTAGTGGTAATCCTGATAATCCACGAGGATCGCGTCCTCGCCCGCAAAGGTGAAGGTCAGCCGCCAGTTGCCGCTGACCCTCACCGACCAGTGTCCTTTGAGATCCCCTTTCAGCGCATGCCAATCCCATCCATCCCGGTTCATATCGAGAGGCGAGGATGACAGATTCAAGGTGGTCAGCAGAATACGTAATCGGGCTTCGTGTTTCGGCTGGATGCCCGCCTTTGAACCAGTCTTGAAGAACCTCTCGATGCCGCGATGCCTGAAGGTCCTGATCACGGCATAAGTGTAACACATATGGTTACACTAAGCCCGCGCGCCGGGCTTCTCATGGTTCGGGTCTCGATCCTGTGACCTGGGTGTGCCGCTGGACGCGCAGTCCTCAGTGCCCCGGCATCATCCCCCACAACATCACCAGCGTCATGCCGATCACAATCAGGCTCGTGCCCCACGCAATCACATTCCACACCCGTGAATTCTTGTGCTCGCCCATTAGGTCGGCGCGGTTGATCAGCATCAGCATGAGAATAATTACCACCGGCAGCAACACGCCGTTCAGCACCTGCGACAGAATCGCCACATTGATCAGTTGCGCATCCGGCAGCAGCAGCACGGTGAGCGCTCCGCCCACAATCAGCAGCGTATAGAGCCAGTAGAAGAACGGCGCCTCCTCGAAGCTCTTGTCCACACCCGACTCGAAGCCCATTCCTTCGCACACCGTGTAAGAGGTGGAAAGCGGCAGGATCGACGCCGCAAACAACGACGCGTTGAAAAGCCCAAACGCGAACAGCAGGAACGCGTAATCGCCGGCCAGCGGGCGCATCGCCTCAGCCGCGTCGGAGGCCACCTGGATCGCCCCCATCCCATGCACATAAAGCGTCGCCGCGCAGGCCACGACGATGAACCACGCCACCAGGTCGGTAAAGAAGCTGCCCACAATTACATCCAGCCGCGAGGCCGCGTAATCCTTCACGCGGATGCCCTTCTCCACAATCGAAGACTGCAGATAGAACTGCATCCACGGAGCGATCGTCGTGCCCACAACACCGATCGCCATGTAGATATAGGCCTTGTCGCTCCACACCGACTTGGCCGGCAGTTTCACGGTGGCCCAGAGCGCATCGTGCCAACTGGGCTGCGAGAGCACACCGGCGAAAATGTAGGCGATATAAACCACCGAAGCGATCAGAAAGATCTTCTCCGTGCTCTTGTAGCTGCCCTTCACCACCATGTACCACACCAGCGCCGCGCAAAACGGCACCGAGATGAACTTGGACACATGGAACAGGTGCAACGAGCCGGCGATGCCGATGAACTCGGTGACCACGTTGGTGTAATTCACCACCACCAGCAGCACCATCAGCACAAAGGTGAGCCGCAGCCCAAACTCCTCGCGGATCAAATCGCTCAGGCCCTTGCCCGTCACCACGCCCATGCGGGCGCACATCTCCTGCACCACAATCAACGCGATCGTGATCGGAAGCATGGTCCACAGCAGCGTATAGCCGAACTGCGCGCCTGCCTGGGAGTAGGTAAGAATTCCGCCGGAGTCGTTGTCTACATTTGCAGTAATGAATCCGGGACCAAGGACGGCCAGGAACAGAAGTATCCGGATTCGCCAACGCTTCCACATGCCCGGCCGGTCCTAAGGTGGATTCATCTTGAGTTTCCTCACTGACCATAACAGGCGAAGCCAAAATGCGCGAGTCTCCAGCGCCCAAAACTCCAACCGGATGAGCCGCCTTCGGTACCCATGGCGGTACGGTTGACGAGCGCCTGTTATCCTGGTACATTGGTACCAAGATAACAGGAGGAAGTCATGCCGCAAGAACCGCAGAATCGTGAACCCGTAGTCGTTGAACGCGTCCAGACTGGCGTCCGCATGGAAAAACGCATGCTCAAGGTCCTCAAAGCGCTCGCCGAGCAGAAGGACATGACCCTTGGCGACCTGCTCGAGGGAATCGTCCTTCACGCCTTCGAGGGAAAAATCGTCCCATTCTCCCCGCAAACGCTCAAAGAGATCGAACAGTTCAAAGCCCTCTACGGAATGACCCTGAAAGCCTCCGACAGCCACAACCTGAAGGAGCGCAAACGCTAGGTCTCGCTCTCACACAACCACAACGCGCACACAGCTCCGTGCCCCATCCTTTCCGCGCTTATGCGGAAAGGGTGGGACAGCATGCACCCTCTTGACAGCCCCCGGCGCTCAGGACTACAACTCGCTTTCACCACCTAAATGCCAGGAGGACTCGCCCTATGCATTCGTCCGATTCCAATGAAGGTTTGCCGTCAAGGCGCAAGCTGCTCGGAGGCATGGTTTCCGCAGCCGCACTTCTCGGGCTGAATGCCGCCGGCGCCGCAGCCAGCACGCCTGCCGCAACCACCCGGCAACCGGAGATCCTCGACGAGCTCTTCGCCCAAGCCCGCCTCCGCAACTACAAGACCCGCCGCAGCTCAAGCTGGGACCGCACCGGCGCCAACGGCGACGCAACTCCCGTCGAGCCCGGCCAGACCGTAACTCTTCTCGACATCACCGGCGCCGGCGTCGTCACACACATCTGGTTCACCATCAGCTCGGCCGACCCGATGCACCTTAAGAACCTCGTCCTCCGCGCCTGGTGGGATGGCGAGAGCACGCCCTCCGTTGAAACGCCCATCGGCGATTTCTTCGGCCTGGGCCTCGGCGAATACTTCGTCTACCAGTCTGAGCTGCTCGCAGTCGCACCCATCAAGGCGCTCAACTCCTACTTCCAAATGCCGTTCTCCAGCGCCGCTCGCATCACCGTCACCAACGAGGGCAAGGTCCGCACCGACGCGCTCTACTACGCCATTGACTATGTCACGCTCCCCAGCCTCCCCACCGACCTCGGCCGCTTCCACGCGCAGTACCGCCAGGCCGCGCCATGCAAGGGCTGGACCAACGACTGGACCAACAACGACAGCCCCGGCATCAACGACCGCAAGAACCTCGACGGCAAAGACAACTACGTCTTCATGGAAGCCAAAGGCAAAGGCCATTTTGTCGGCGTCACCCAGGCCGTGCTGCAAAATCAAACCGGCTGGTTCGGCGAAGGCGACGACATGATCTTCATCGACGGCGACACGTTGCCTACCATCAACGGCACCGGGTCAGAAGATTACTACAACGGCGCCTGGGACTTCGGCCTGCAGTCCTTCGGCTATCAGCACAACGGCGCGCCCTTGATGGTCGATCCCGAGCGCATCGGCGGCCGCTATTGCCTCTACCGCTGGCACACTGAAAGCCCCATCACATTCGACGAGTCAATCAAGGTAACCATCGAGCACGGCCACGCCAACCACCGCTCCGACGATTTTTATTCCGTCGCCTACTGGTACCAGACCGAGCCCCACGCAGCCTTCCCAGCCTTGCCCGCCGCCGAATACCGCATCCCCAAAATGTACGACCCCGGCGGCCCCGCCGCCCCCGCAATCATGCCGGGACAGTAACTTCCGAGTTGGCGATCGTTCAGATAGAACTGGTAATGCGCGCGTCGATTACCTGGAACTGGGCAGAGCCGCCGAGCAGGTTGACGCCGTGACCCCACCCACCCGTGCCACCAAACGTCACACCTACCCCACCAAGGTTATTCAGCGTGCCGGTGAACTGCGTCTGGTCCACTACGCCGTACACACTCGACCAGGAAGTGTAAGTTAGCGGGCAGCTTATAGTGATCGTCTCGTTATCCTGCGTTCCCAGCGAATACCCTCCCGAATCGCACCACCAACGGTAATACTGGTTCGTGAAGTCGTCGTTGAGATGCTCGATGAATAAGTGGAAACTAGGAGGACCCGACTCCCCCGTCTCCACGTCGGCGTTGTACAAAGGCTCATTCGAGACCACGCGAAAGGTAATCGTGAGCGTCTTTCCGCTAAGGTTCTCTGTGGCCTTGAAGGGAACCTCAATATAGTGCACGGAGCCGGGAGCGGCGGGCATATCGATTTGCCATCCCGTCTCCGATGCTGTCGGATGCAAAGGCATGCCTGACCCATACATGATGTTCCAGTGCGCCGCGTCCATGTCTACGTTGTTGGGGGCGGGCAGAGGAACATAGGCGGCTCCGCAGCCCGCCACACCAAGGAACATGATTCCACCCAACAAGAGAATTCCTGTGCATTGAGTCGCTCGAACCGTCGATTTCATAACTGCCTCTCTAATGCACTCTTCGGTTGACAAACCGAAAAGGTGAGTTAGAGAGGGAAATCGCGGGAATATTGGTTTCTTTATGGAACGGAGTTACGCGGGGCCGGATAGCGCACCCTCATGGAAGAAAGGTGGGCCGGGTCCGCACCTGCCGCATCGCCCCGGCCGGATTCGACGCCCTGGAACAATGGATCGCCGATTACAGGACGATTTTGGAGAAACGCCTCAACCAACTCAGCGCCCTCCTCGAAGATCCAGAGGAAGAGAGCCAGATCTCTGACCGCTAGTTTTTGTACCAATTGAGGGTGCCCCAGGGTCCCGCTTCCGGGACCTGGGAAAGCACGATCTAGGAAGAAACAAGAATGCAAGTTCAACGAAACAGGACGTCGTCATGGAGTTCTACTGACTCCCACCCATCGGACAAAAACAAAGACGTCCGATGGATGGGGCACAGTTTCATGCCCCGTGGGTCGGCGAAGCCGGGGGGAACTCAGAAGTGCGAAATCACTCGGGTCAGAGACCTGGTTGGAACACCCTCGGCAGAAAGCTTCGGACCAAACGAAAAAAAGGTGGATTCATCTCATCGATGAATCCACCCTTTCCTGTCCAAGACGTCGAACCTCGGGCCGATCGGAACACTCAGGCCGTAGCCGCCAGCTCCCGTTCCGCCGGTTCTTCCATGTTCATGCTCAGGCTCAGCAGCGACTCCACCACGTCAACGGCGCTATAGCTATCGCGCCCTGGCGCCAGGAACTGCGCCACCGTATTCAGATCGTCGCCAATCGTCACCAGCGCCGGCTCAACGTACCCATCCTTGCGCGTCTGCTGGTGGCCAATATTTGCCATCAGGGAGTTGCAAAGGCACTTGCGGCCGACCGTATCCTCAGCCTTGCCGCCCTTGAGCACGTAGTTCTCAACCGGCTCGGCGGAGCAGCGGTACGCGACCTTGCCTTCCGCCGGGGCGTAAGCCTCGCGCAGATACCCCAGATCGCAAACCCGCTTGCGCTCCTGGTAGATCGGAAAAGACGAAGAAGTGCCTTCCAGCATCGCAACCTTGAACGGAAATCCCGTAGGCGAAGCCAGCGGATCGGTGAACACGTCGCCGCTGCCTGTCACAGCCTGAGCCAGCAGCGACTCCTTCAGATCGGCACGCAATCCAGACTCCCGGCTGAAAGCAAAGGCGGTCCCAACCTGCACGCCCGCCGCGCCCTGATCGAGGGCCTCGCGTACTTTTTCGGCGTTGCCATATCCGCCGGCCAGCCAGAAGGGAACTCCCAGCGCACGCAGTTCTGCTATGTTTACCTGGTCCCGGTCGCCATAGACCGGCTCGCCGGAGGCATTGAGCTGCAGCTTGCCGCGAGGAGGCGCATTGTGTCCGCCCGCCGTCGGCCCTTCAATCACAAATCCGTCCACCCGCCCGCTCGCTCGCCGCAGCATCGTTGTCGCCAGCGTGTTTGACGAAACAATCGCCAGAAACCTCGGCCGATGCAGAATGGGCAACGGGCCCTCCGCATAATCGGCCGGATTGAAATGCATCTGCGTATCCTGACCAGGCAATGCGCCCGTCACCTGCAGCTTGTACTCCGCCATATGATGAGCAGCAAAGGCATCCAGCACGCCCGGAATGTGCAGCGGAATCCCCGCGCCCATCAGCACATAGCCAACGCCGGCCAGCATGGCTCCATAAATCGAAGCCAGATGCGGCATCTGCACCTTCTCAAGAAAATTGATCCCGACGGGGTTCTTGTGGCCCTCTTTCGCCAGAAAAACCTCCACAAAGTTGCTGATTATGCACAGCTCGACCAGCTTGCGCGGACTGTTTTGCTGGTGCATTGGCAGCACTGGGTAGGGTTCTTCTTCGGCTTTGCCCCCCGGCGTAAAGTACTCCGCCCAGATACGTCTGGCCATGTCGGGAAAGGGAAAGGCATCCAGCCCCCGTCGCATGTGCCCACCAAGATCGCCATCGGCGAGGCGGCGCACAAACAGGGAATCGAGTGCAGTTCCCGAGACCACACCCAGCTGGCCGAGTTTTGAGACAGTTTGAGCCAGGCTCCAATTGGAGACCCCTACACCCATCCCGCCCTGAATAATCTTTGGGAACTGGACCATCTATGGATTGTTTCATGAATTTTGAAAAATCCACAGGTATTATCGAGGATTTCGCACCCGGCCGGTCGAAACTGAGCAATTCTGGTCAGTTTGGGGCAGTTGGCACGGTACTTTCGGAACTTGAACCTGCCGGTCAGTGCCTTCCAAGGCACCAACTCAGAGCTTTTCGCGCAGGAAGCTGATCACCTGCTCGGCCTGAACCACCCCAACCATACGCCCCTGGGCATCCACCACTGGCAGCGCATGCAGGTTGTACTTGTCGAAGAACTCCGCCAGATCGTTCTGATTCAGGTCGGCAGGGCACGAGAGCACGCGCTGCTCGGTCAGCACATTCAGCCGCGTCTCCGGCTGGGCCATCACCAGGCGCGCCAGCGGGACGACGCCATGCAGCACCCGCTTCTCATCCAGAAGGTAGATCTCAATTACCGTCTCCGGGTCGCCATCGAAGGTCCGCAGTGCCTGCACCGCCTGGGCTACCGTGGACTCCCTTCCCAGGTATACGAAGTCCGTCGTCATGCAGCCGGCCGCCGACTTCTCGTCGAACTCAAGCAGCTCTTCTACCTCCTGCCGCTCCTCCGGCTCCATCTCTTCCAGAATCGCGTCGGACTGATCCTCCGGCAGTTCCGCAAGAAGATCGGCCGCCGCGCCCGGGTCCATCTCCTCCACAATGTCCGCGATCTTTTCTTCGTCCAGCTTTTCCAGCAGCGCCTTCTGCAGCTTTGGCTCAACCTCTTCCAGTGCGTCGGCGGCCACTTCCTCGTCCAGCGAGGTAAACACGGCCTCGCGCTCGGCAGGAGCCAGGTCTTCCAGAATGTCCGCCAGCTCCGAGGGATGCATGTCGGCCAGGCGCTCATGCGCAATGCGGAGTTTCACACGGCGCGCCGGATCGACCTCGATCACGTCTACAAAATGCCACGGAATTCCCCGGGCATGAAACTTGCGCGAGATCGACTCCAGCGTGGCCCGCGGCAGTACGCCCTTGAAGACCCGGCGAAAGGCGCCACGCAGCCCGATCTCGACCTCGGCCACGCGCAGCAGATGGGCCGCGCCCTGCCCCATCCACTCCAGGTCCACATCGTTCACTCGGACCACTTTTCGTCCATGGATATCGATGATCTGGCGGTCCACCAGGTCCTGCTGCAGATAGAGGTAGTTGCCCTGGTCCCGCAGCGGAACCAGCGCACCCGAGGAGCGCAGCTCAAGCGTGCCGGCCGGGGTCTCCATCACATCCTGCGAAGGCACAATCGCCAGTCCCGTGCGCGTCTTCAGCACCAACCCGGCCACCTTGCCCGCGTCAGGACCCGTGGCGACCGCGATGTCCTTCAGCCGTCCGCGCAACTGCCCCTGCGAGTCGGTCACCGGCGTGCCGAGCAGCGCGGTCAGGCTTACCCGGGCTGAGGTGCGTGGCTGCATGAAGTGAGTTTATTCCCTTGCACCGAGTTTAAGCGCCCTGGCCGTGTCTCGTCCGCACCTCACAAGGAAAAACCTCCACATCCGATTCGCATCGTTTCTGAATTTCAAATGACATTTAAGCGGCAACATCGCTCTCTGGAGCATCTGACCATATCGAGGGATAATCGGGAGAAGGAAAAGAAATGACAAAAGCATTCATCAATCGCATCGCCACGGCGGTGCCGCAACACGATGTTCACAGGGCCTTCATTGATTTTGCGGCCAACCTGGTTCCGGAGGGAACGCCCCGCAATCTCTTCCGCCGCATGGCGCGCCTCTCCGCCATTGACCACCGCTACTCCTTCGTCAATGCCATCGCCTCTGAAGGCGGCGTCTGGCGCGACGAAGAAAAAATCTATGTTCCCGGCGATTTCCCAACCACAGCCCGCCGCATGCAACTCTTCGAGCGATTTGCCCCGCAGCTTGCGCACGGTGCCCTTGACCAGCTTGCCCTCAGCAAAGAGCAGCGCGGCAAAATCACCCACGTCATCGTCACCTCGTGCACCGGCCTCTACGCGCCGGGCCTCGATTTTGAAGTCGTCCGCCATCTCGGGCTTTCCTCCTCGGTAGAGAGAACCATGATCGGCTTCATGGGCTGCTATGCCGCCATCAACGCTCTCAAATCGGCGCATCACATCGTCCGCTCCGAGCCCGACGCAAATGTTCTCATCCTCAATCTCGAACTCTGCACGCTTCACTTTCAGGAAGCGCACGAGCTTGAACAGGTGCTCTCGTTCCTCGTCTTCGCCGATGGCTGCGCGGCCAGCCTGGTCAGCGCTGAGCCGCGCGGTCTCGCCATCGACAGTTTTCTTGCCGTACAAATCCCCGATACAAGCCAGCTCATCACATGGCGCATCGGCGAGCTTGGATTCGACATGCATCTCTCCGGCGAGGTCCCCGGCGAGATCGGCCGCGCCCTCAAGGAATCTGGAACCGAAGTCACGCGCGGCCAGCCACTTGATTCCATCAGCCTGTGGGCGGTGCATCCTGGCGGCCGCTCCATTCTCGACGCGGTGGAGAAGGGCCTCGGCCTCGGCGCCGACGCACTCGCCTGCTCGCGCGATGTGCTGGCTCGCTATGGCAACATGTCCTCTGCAACCGTCATGTTTGTCCTCGAGCAAATCGCCGAGCGCGCACAGGCAGGCCAGCCCGGCTGCGCCATGTCCTTCGGCCCCGGCCTCACAGCGGAGACCATGCTTTTCCATGCCGAATAGCACGCCCGACTTCCGCCGCCGCGCCCAGCTCAACGAGCTTATGGACGAGCCGTGCACGCGCGACCAGTTGCGTGGCTGTCTCCGCGATCTCGCCCGCGTCAACCGATGGACCTTCGCGACGCGGCCAGTCCTTCGCTGGCTCGATGGAGTTCTCGAAAGCCTCCGCTCTTCACTGCCCACCCACGCCGGGCCGCTCCGCATTCTCGACGTCGCCTGCGGCTACGGCGACGGTCTGCGCCGCATCGAGCAATGGGCCAAGGCGCGCCGCATCCCGGTCGAGCTCATCGGCCTCGATCTCAATCCGGACGCAACCGCCATCGCCCACGAAGCCACGCCATCCTCAAGCCGCATCCAGTGGCTCTGCGCCGATATCTTTCGGTTCTCGCCGCCGCAACCAATTCACCTGGTCACCAGCTCGCTCTTCACGCATCATCTCGCCGACGCCGACATTGTCCTCTTTCTGCGCTGGATGGAGCGGCACGCCGCCCTCGCCTGGTTCGTTAACGACCTCTCCCGCGCGCCCATTCCGTACCACGTCATCAATGTGGTCGCAAAACTAGCGCAAATGCATCCCTTCGTGCAACACGATGGTCCCGTCTCCGTCGCACGCGCATTCGTTCGCCGAGACTGGGAACTGCTCTGCGCCGCCGCCGGCCTTCGCGAGGCTGACGTTATCATTCAAGGCTTCATACCCGCGCGTCTCTGTGTCGCGCGCAGCAAGACGAAGGGGAGCGTGCCCCAATGACCGCCTCCAACCAAGCCGGCAACCTCGGCGAAATCGACAACCTCGTGGTGGGCGGGGGCCTCGCAGGCTCAATGGTCGCAATCCGCCTTGCCGCTGCCGGCCGCAGCGTCACTGTCCTCGAGAAAGAGCGCGCCCCGCATCACAAAGTCTGCGGCGAATTCCTCAGCCCCGAAGCAGTCGACTCTCTCCGCCAGGTTGGCATCGACCCCATCAACCTGGGCGCCGCGCCAATCCGCTTCGTGCGCCTCTCCTCCAGCCGACACGCCCCGGAAACGGCCCTCCCCTTTACCGCGCTCTCCCTCTCCCGATTCACTCTCGACCGAGCTCTGCTTGCGCGCGCCGAGCAGAGCGGATGCCAGATCCATCGCGGCGTCTTCGTCGAAAGACTCACCCCCGGCAACGGTCTCTGGGCGGCCCAACTCCGCGACCGCCAACCCCTCCAGGCCCGCACCGTCTTCCTCGCCAACGGCAAGCACGACCTCCGCGCCCGGCCCCGCACGCCGTGCACGCAGAGCGATCTCGTTGCCTTCAAGCTGCACTGGCGTCTCGATCCCTCCCAAACCGAAGCCTTGCGGGAGTTCATCGAGCTGTTTCTCTTTCGCGGCGGCTATGGCGGCCTCTCCCTCATCGAAGACGAAGCCGCCAATCTCTGCCTCGTCGTCCGCCGCGCTCGTCTGCGCGCCGTCGGAGACTGGCCCGCTCTGCTCGCATCCATCCTCTTGGACAACCCGCTCCTCCGCCGGCGTCTTCAAAACGCACATTCTCTGTGGCCGCGCCCCCTCGCCATCTCGTCCATCCCCTACGGCTATCTCGCGGCGGACTCCGAAGGCCTCTGGCGTCTTGGCGACCAGGCAGCTGTGATCCCGTCCTTTACCGGCGACGGCATGGCCATCGCCTTGCACAGCGCAT
>Ga0182027_10004458_pt1 | contig 21696 bp, 19 predicted proteins | sample 712E1DmetaG_FD_121300 | JGI IMG/M metagenome (GOLD analysis project Ga0182027, IMG submission 121300) | Permafrost microbial communities from Stordalen Mire, Sweden - 712E1D metaG (Illumina Assembly) | ecosystem: Environmental > Terrestrial > Soil > Wetlands > Permafrost | place: Sweden... | reverse complement strand
TTCCTTGCGGACGAGAATGACGGGCACTTTCTCGGAGGCCACCACGGCGTCGTTAGCGGTGAACGAGATTCTGCCGACGGCCGCGCCGGGGGAAGCGGGCAGGCCGGTGGCGAGCTGAACCAGGGACTTCTTGGAAGCCGGATCGAGCACCGGGTGCAGAAGCTGATCGAGCTGCTGCGGTTCGACGCGGAGAATGGCCTCTTCCTTGGAGATCAAGTTCTCGCCGACCATTTCGACGGCGATGCGGACGGCGGCGGGACCGGTGCGCTTGCCGTTGCGGGTCTGGAGCATGTAGAGCTTGCCATCCTGGATGGTGAACTCGAAATCCTGAATGTCGCGGTAGTGCTGTTCCAGCATGTTGGTGATTTCGCGAAGCTGGTCGTACACCGCGGCGTTCCAGTCGTGCAACTGGGAGATGGGGTGAGGAGTGCGGATGCCGGCGACCACGTCTTCGCCCTGGGCGTTTTCGAGGAACTCGCCGTAGAAGGCCTTCTCGCCGGTGGCGGGGTTGCGGGTGAAGCCCACGCCGGTGGCGGAGGTGACGCCCATGTTGCCGAAGACCATGGCTTGCACGTTGACGGCGGTGCCGAGGTCCTCGGAAATCTGGTTCATCTTGCGGTAGTACTTGGCGCGGTCGTTGAACCAGGAGCCGAAGACGGCGTCGCGGGCGCCCTTAAGCTGCGCCATGGCGTCCTGCGGGAACGGCTTGCCGGTCTTCTTTTCGACCAGCTTCTTATAGCCCGCGATGACCTGCTTGAGGTCTTCGGCGGTGAGTTCGGTATCGAGCTTGGCCTTGGCCTTTTTCTTCTGGCCGTCGAAGACTTCGTCGAAATCGTGCTTGGACACTTCGAGGACGACGTTGCCGTACATCTGGATGAAGCGGCGGTAGCAGTCGTAGGCGAAGCGCGCATTGCCGCTCTTGGCTTCGAGGGCAAGGACGGTCTTGTCGTTCAGACCCAGGTTCAGGATGGTGTCCATCATGCCCGGCATGGAGAACTTGGCGCCGGAGCGCACGCTGACCAAGAGCGGGTTTTGGACGTCTCCGAGTTTCTGCCCCATGCGTTCTTCCAGAGTTTTGAGCGCTTCGACCATCTGGGCGTCGATTTCAGCCGGGACGGTGTTCTTGCTCTGGAAGTAGATGTTGCAAACCTCGGTGGAAATGGTGAAACCGGGGGGCACCGGCAATTTTGCGCGGGACATCTCAGCGAGTCCGGCGCCTTTGCCGCCGAGAATATCTTTCATCTTGCCGTCGCCATCGGCGGTTCCGTTGCCGAACGAGTAGACTAACTTCTTCATGCTTTGCTCCTAGCTCCTATGAGTTTGTAACGATTTCAGAAAAATCCGCGATGGAGGAGAACTCCTCCAACAGCGTGTGAAGCAGCGTCAAACGGTTCTGCCGGACGCGGGGGTCCGGGGCGTTCACGAGCACCTTATCGAAGAACAGGTCCACCTTGGGCCGAAGCCGGGCGATGGCGTTTTCGATGGGCTGGCCGGCGATGCGCCGGTATTCCTCGTACAGATCTTTTTCCGGGCCGGATTCGAGGAGGGATTCGTCGATGGCGGGCGGAGTGGCCGGCGAAAGCGCCTGCCCCACGAAAGCGGCCTGGTCCAAAATGTTGCGAATGCGCTTGAAGCTGGCGGCCAGCGGCTCGAAATCGACGGAAGCGCGCAGGTTGCGGATGCGCTCGAGGCGGGTTTCCAGGTCGAGAAGGTTGGTCCAACCGGCGGCCATGGCGGCGTTGACTTCGTCGTACTTGAAGCCGCGAATGTCCTTGAAGTAGTAGCGCGTGCGGTCCTCGATGAACTCGCGGAGGGCGGGCTGATCGCCGAGGAAGGGAGACAGGTCGAATTCCATCTGGCCTTCGACCACGATCTTGACTACGCCTTGGGCGGCGCGGCGCAGGGCAAAGGGGTCGCGGGAGCCGGTGGGAATGAGGCCGACGCCGAAGCAGCCGCGCAGGGTATCGAGCTTGTCGGCGAGGGCCACCAGCCGCGCGGCGCGATGGCGCGGGATGGCGTCCTCCATGCTCTCGGGCTTGTATTGATCGTAGATAGCCTGCCAGACGGGTTCGGGCTCGCCCTGGGCGCGGGCGTAGAGGCCGCCGACGACGCCCTGCAATTCGGTAAATTCCTTAACCAGCTCCGTGGTGAGGTCGCACTTCAGAAGCTCGGCGGCGCGAACGGCGTCGGCGTCGCCGCCTAGCTGCTTGACCAGTCCGACCATGCGTTCGGTCTTTTCGAGATACGAGCCAAGCTTGGCCTGGAAGGTGACGTGGGCGAGATCGGGCAGCCTGTCGGCCAGCTTCTTCTTCTGGTCGGTCTCCCAGAAAAAGCGGGCGTCGTTGAAGCGGGCGCGGAGGACGCGTTCGTTGCCGCGGCGGACGATGCCCTGGGGGTCGGCGTCAATGTTCATCACGGCCACGAATTGCGGCGCAAGCTTGCCCTGGGCGTCCTCGACGGAGAAGTACTTCTGGTGATGGCGCATCACCGTGATGAGGACTTCCTCGGGCAATTCGAGGAAGCGCGGGTCGAAGCTGCCGGTGACCGGCGTGGGGTATTCGGTGAGGTAGACCAGAGTTTCGAGCAGGGCGGCGTCGGCTTTGACGCGGATGGCGGCGAGCGCGCCGGAGATCTTGCCGCGGCGCTCCTCGGCGGATAGGATGACGTAATGATCACGCAGCCGCCGGCGATAATCGGCGGTGGTAACGGCAACCTCAGGCGCGCCCAAGCGGCGATGGCCGGAGGTTAGATTGCCCGCGCGGACGCCGGCGATTTCGAAGGGCACGACGTCTTCGCCGAGCAGCGCCACAATCCAGCGGATGGGCCGGATGAAGCGCGCGCCGGTCTTGCCGGTCCAGTACATGGTCTTGGGAAAGTAAATCTGAAGGATGGCGGCGGGGAGAGACTCCGCCAGGATGTCAATGGAGCGGCGGCCTTCCACCTTCTTAACGAGCGCGTAGTATTCGCCCTTGGGGGTGGTTTCGATGGTGAGCCGATCGAGGTTGACGCCTTGCTTGCGGGCGAAGCCGGCCAGGGCTTGGGGAGGCGCGGACTTGGCGGGGCCGAGCACGCGCTCTTCGGAATCCGGCTGGCGCTCGGGCAGGCCTTCGGCTTGCAGGACCAGGCGGCGCGGGGTGGCGTCGAGGGCTACGGATTCGTGCGGGATGGCGAGCTTCTCAAAGAGCAGGCGGAGGCTTTCGAGGGCGCCGGGAATCATCCAATCCGGGATTTCCTCGGTTCCGATTTCGAGCAGGAAGGGAAGGCTCATTGGGGGGCCTCCTGCTGCTGATCGGCCCAGGCTTGGGCGACGCCGACGGCCAGCTTGCGCACGCGCTGGATGACGCCGACGCGTTCGGTGACGCTGATGGCGCCGCGCGAATCGAGCGTATTAAAGAGATTGGAGCACTTGAGCACCTGGTCGTAGGCGGCCAGCAGGGGGAAGCGCCGCTTGTCGGGGGCCTTGGGACTGTAAGCCTTGAGCAGGCGGGCGGCCTCGCCCTCATGCAGATCGAAGAGCTTCCAGAGCGTGGGGATGTCGGCCATCTCGAAGTTGTAGACGGAATACTGCAACTCGTCGAGGTAGCGAACGTCGCCGTAGGAGAAGCCCTGGGTCCATTCGATGTCGTAGACGCTGTCCTTGACCTGGAGGAAAGCGGTGAGGCGTTCGAGGCCGTAGGTCAGCTCGGCGGGGACGACGTCGAGGTCGATGCCGCCGCACTGCTGGAAGTAGGTGAACTGGGTGACCTCGAGGCCGTCCAGCATGACCTGCCAGCCGACGCCCCAGGCGCCCAGCGTGGGGGCCTCCCAGTTATCCTCTTCGAACTTGATATCGTGCTGGCGGAGATCGATGCCGATGGCTTCCAGGCTGCCGAGATACAGCTCGATGACGTCGGGGGGCGAAGGTTTGAGGATGACTTGAAGCTGGGTGTGTTTGAAGAGGCGGTTGGGATTGTCGCCGTAGCGGCCGTCGGCGGGGCGGCGGCTGGGCTGGACATAGGCGACGCGGTAGGGTTTGGGGCCGAGCACGCGGAGGAAGGTCTCGGGGCACATGGTGCCGGCGCCGACCTCGACGTCATAAGGCTCTTGAACGATACAACCACGATCCGCCCAATACTGTTTCAGCTTGAATATGATTTCTTGAAATGATGGCATGGGTCGATCAGTAAGCCGCCAGCCCTTCCTCGAGCAGGGGGGCCGTGACGAGCCGCCGTTCCGCGTGCGATTCGATCTGCTGCACGAGGAACCGGCGCAAATCGGATGCCTTGGACTGGCTCCAATTCGCCGCCGCCAACCGCGCCACGGGTTTACGCAACATATCCTCGGCGATGGCCCTCGATTCCACGCTCAACTCCCAACTCCCGCCCGCCAGCAGCGGCGGACGGCAGTGGCCGCAAACCAGGCCGGCCCGCCCCCGGCTGAAAAAAGCCTTCTCCGGGCCGTCAAGAAGGCTACCGCAACCGAGGCAGATATGCAGTTCCGGCAGCCATCCGGAAAGCCGCACGGCCCATAGCGAAAAATACGCCAGGGCGCGCCACACGCTGCCAGGGTCCCACCCTTCGGCCGCCGGCTGAAGCGAATCCAGGACGGCCACCAAGAGGCGAAAAAACTTTTCGTTCGGCTCCGCGGGCGGCAGCAACTGCTCGCCGACCTCCGCGAAGTAGTCCAGCGCCACGCCCGCCCAGTAATCCGAGACCAAGCCGAATTGGGAACGGATCAATTCGCAGGAATCCAGGCTTACCAGTTCGCGCGTTTCACGCTGGAAGTACGCCATACGCACGTGCGATAACCGCTCCAGCCCCGCGCCGAAAGGACTCTTCGACCGCCGCGCCCGCTTGGCGACGCCCCGCAGCTTCCCCTGGTCCCGGGTGAGAAAGCTGACGACGAGGTCGGCTTCCTGTAGCGGGTAGGTACGCAGGACTAACGCTTCGCTGACACACGCTGGCACACGTGGAAATCTCAGAGTAGCACAGATGAATATGCGCCGCCGGGGCCGGCCGCGTCGAGCCCCTACTGGATTCTTATCAGGCGCACCGGGCCCAGCAGGCCGGAGGGCAAGAGGGGCGAGCTGGCTTGGTAGAATTGCTGCGCGGTGTAGGTGTACTTCCTGGCGGCGTTCGGTTGTTGGTCGCCAATCAGCCGGTTGACCCATAGGTTGGTCACTCGAAGCACGATGGCGTTGGGGCCGGGCCGCAGGACGCCGGTGACATCCACGCGGAACGGAGGTTTCCAGACGATGCCCAAGGGCTTGCCGCCGATGGACACTTGCGCCAGGTTTTTGACGTCGCCCAGATCGAGCCACAGCCTGGCGCCCGTCTTGAACCAGGCGGCCGGCGCCTGCACAGTCTTGGTATAGGTGGCCGTGCCGGAGAAATACTTCACGCCCGGATTGGGGCTGTCGCTCCAGGAGATCAGTTTGGCGAGCGCGATCCTGGCGGGTGCTCCGCGGTCCGGCTGGAAGCTGACGTTCCAGGCGCCTTCCACGGTGGCGACCGGCGATTCGACCGGCTTCGGCAGGGTGCGCGAGGGCGTAACGGCAGGCTTGCGGAACACCACGAAAACGGCCTCGTAGGGATCGAGGCGGAGGGGCACGACGGTGCGTCCATCGCGAATGCGGTAGGAGGCGCGTTCGATCTTGCCGGTATCGGCATGCCACAGCTCGGCGGCCTTGCCCTGCACGCGGAAGGTGGCCTCGACGTTCTCCTCGCGGTTGTTGCGGTTATCCACCCAGTACACTTCGCCCAAGGGCAGGGTGCGATGAACGAACAGAACGCTGGCGTCGTTGTGCGGCTTGGTGTATTCGAAGTCGGGCTTGACATCGAGCGCGGGCAGCGCTTGGGCCAGCGTCTGGCCGGCGTAGACCTCGCCCTTGCCGAAAGCGCGTTGGCCCGTTCCCGAACCCCAAAGCTGGTTGGCGATGGTCTGAAACTCGGATTGACTGTCGCCGAGGCTGGGGCTATCGATGGGCTTCGGTCCCACCACGGCGGCGCCGGCGTCCACCATGTCGCGGATCTTGCGCAGGACCGGCAGCGACATGTGGCGGCTATTGGGGTCGAGCGCCAGCACGCGGTAGCTCATGCCGCTGGGAGTGACAATGCGTCCGTCGCGCACGGCCAGCGCGTGGGTGAGCGCATCGGCGTTGACGTAATCGTAATTGTAGCCGGCGGGCACTTCCGGCGACGAAGCGCGGAACAGGGCGGTGAGGTTCGAATCTTCGCCGTAGAAATAGACGATGTCGGCCGCGAAGGTTCCCTGTTGGAGCATGTAGGAACTGCGCGCCAGGTAGGTGGTCCAGGGCTTGGCCAACTCCGCCCACGTTTCATGGCGCGTGAACCACTGGCCGTATGGGCCCAGGCCGAGGCCGGGTATTTTGTCGTTGACCGGCTGATGGACCGAGGTGTGGATCACGAAGCGGTTCAGGCCCATGGCCAGCTCCTTGTCGGCGGTGGGCTTCAAGGTTTCGGGCGACCAGGCCCATGCGCCGGTGCGGGCGGTCATGGATTCGGCGGCCACCAGGTTCTGGCCGTAAATATGGGCGACGGAAGCCGATTCGCGGATGTCGGCGTTGTAGCCGTACAGTTCGTTGTCGACGCCGGGGGACTGGGTCCACATGGCGCTCATGGGGATGGCGGCGGTGCGTTTGACTTCCATGCCATCGGCGATGAAGGCGCGGCCGGACTCATGGGACTCGCTGTAGCGGGCCATGCCACGCTCTTTCAGAATGTCGGTGAGCTGGTCGTAGTGGTTCTCGGCGGTGAGGTCGGCGATGGTGCGGCGGAAGTCCCACAGGAAGCGGTCGCTGGCCTCGGCGCTCTCCACCACGCGGCCGGTGAGGACGGGCAGCCAGGGGCGCATGTCGTAGCCGCGGCGGCGGGCGAATTCGGCGGGCATGTCGTCGGTCCAATTCTGCACGCCGGCCTCCCAGCTATCGGTGATCACATACTGGAGTCCACGCTTGCCCATGAGGGGGCCGACGGTGTCCTGGTACTTGTCGAGATAGGTATTGAAATAGGTCTTGACGAAGGCGCGGTTGAGCTTGTCCACCTCAAGCCCGGTGGCCTCGGGCGAGGCCGGAGAATTGCGGTGGCCGGTGAGCGAGTAGCCGAGGCGCAAGACCACCCAGCGGCCGGCGGGGGGAGTCCAATCGAGCGTGCCATCGGGGCGCATTCTGGAAGTGAGGTCCAGGACGCTAGCCTTGTCGACGGCGTTCTGGACGGCGGGAGTGGCCAGGCTGTAGAGATCGACAGTGGCGGCAAAGGCGGCCTTGTCTTCGAAGCGGTTCACCCAGGCGCCGGGATGCAGGACCAACTCGGCGACGCGGATGCCGGGCGGCGCGGCAGGCGCAGCGGGGGGACCGCCGCGGCCAGCCGCCGGCGCCGCGGTGGGAAACGCGACGCGGAAAAACCTGGCCGTGACCGCCGGAAAGGCGATGCTGCGCTCGGCCGGCCCGCCGCCAGGGATAGCGGCTACGGTCCGAAAATCCTGTCCGTTGTCGCTGGCTTCGAGCGCCCGGCCGGCATTCGCGCCGGTAGCCACGATGGTGAGGCCCTGAATGGACTGCGGCCTGGGGAATTCGAACTGAATCCAGGCCTTCTCTCCGGCCTGCGCCGCAGGCAGCGGGGCGGCGTTGACCAAGTCGCCGTCGGTGAGCGTGGCAAGGTCGAAGGCGCCCGCGCTCGAAGCGACCTTGGGTTGCAGTTCGGCGAGGGGCACGTCGCCGGCGGGAGCGCGATAGGCGACTACGGCCGCATCGGCGTAGAATTCGGGCGAAGGCGCGGGCGTGGCGCCATCCGCGCCCGGGCGTCCCACGATGGGGATGTTCTGGAAGGGTCCGGTGGCCGAGGGCGGCTTGGGCAGGGTCCCGGCGAAGGGCGTTCCGCCTTCCACGCGGGTCTCGCTCCAGACCAGCTTCTTCATGGCTTGCGCCGGGGGCACCCAGGGACCGCCGCTCTCGCTCCATCCGGGCGAGCCGGCGATGGCCATCTCGAGGCCCAACTGGTCCGCCAGGGTGGCCGTGTACTTGAACGCGTCCTGCCACTCGGGGGTCATGTAGACCAGACGCTTGTCGACGATTTGGGGCGTGTCGATCGCGGCGTCGAAGTTCTGGAAGCCGCCGATACCCGCGCGCTTCATCCACTCCAGGTCGGCGCGGATGCCTTCCTTGGTGATATTGCCGTTCATCCAATGCCACCAGACGCGCGGTTTGGCGCTATCGGGCGGGTTGCGGAAGCCTCGTTCCAATGGGTCGCCCGCGTTCTGCGCCGGGACGGCCCAAGCCCCAAGCACGGCGGCGGCCAGGGCCGTTAGACCGAGCAGTTTCACCTTGTGGAGGATCGTCATTGGCGCTCTCCGATTGGCGGTGCAGTCATTGTAGCGCCGGGCTGGGGGGACGGGCGGTGGGGATTTTAGTGCGGATTTCAGGGGTTTTGGGGGCGTGTCGGGGGATCCGGCGATGTGCGGATTCGGCACGCCGGCCAGCAATCAGAACGTCCACCCCAGGTCGGCCATCAAGCCCAACAGATTCACGCAGCGGACGCCGCGCGCCGTGCACACGTTTGGGATCTTTGGAGTGTTCGGGTTTCCCGATCGCCGCTCTTCGGAAACCACTGTCAGCCCGCGGCAGCGCGCAAGCGCAATCACGAACGGGTCGGCGTTCACGCGATCCTCGCTGGGTTGGAGGATTCCCGCGTGCGCCGCCATGATCGCGCGGACCTCTTGCTGCTGCTCATCGTCCAGATCGACGAACAACTCAGTCTTCGCCGCCGCCCACGCGTGCAGATCGTCGTCCTGGCGTCGGAGTTCCGCGAGCACCATCGGGCTGGTTTTCAGATCGCCGCTTCGGATCAAATTCTCGATTTGCATCCAGACGCTGGGGAAGCGGTCCCGCGGGTAGGCGAATCGCCACGCCCAGATCAGGGAACTCGTGTCGATGCTGTAGGCCACGCGAAGCGACCATTCGCTTGGGGGTCTCAGGAGAAGACGGCGGCTTCGAAGTCCGGCAGATGTTTCAGCTTTAGGCCGAGATGCCTGGAGAGATCGGAAGCGGAGACCCTCCCCTCGTAAAAGCTCTCAAGCACTCCTTTCGCGTAGAGACGCCCCATCCTGGCAAGCGCCAATCTGTACGGCGGCACGAACCCGCCCTCGTCTTCAGCCTCCCGCGCACCGGCCTCGGCGGCGAATTGCCGGCGCTTCTCGCGGTAGAACCGCTCAGTGGTCCGTCCGACGATCAGCAGGCGCCTAAGAACCGCCTCCCGGCTGACGGCGTACTCGCGCGCCAGCGCCGCAAGGTCTTCGTCCGCCCAGTCCTGGCGCCCAACCGCCCTCCGGACAATTGGCTCCGTCAGCAGGCTTTCCGCCGGTACCAGTACCGCGCCCGCGATCCGGTTGCACAGGACCTCGTGGCCTTGACCCTCTCCGGACCGGTCGTCGCCGGGCAGGCAAAGCCCGCCATCGTGCAACACGAGGTGGCATAGTTCGTGGAGCAAGCTGAAAGTTCGGCCAGCGGGCGCATCACCGCCGTTCAGCAGGATGACTGGGAGGCTGGTCTCGACGAGAGAGAAGCCGCGCATCTCCTTCACGTCGACGCGGGTGGTCTGGAAGACCAGCACGCCGATTCGTTCGAGCGCCTCGCGCCAAGCCCGAAAGCCGATATCGGGCCGACGCCAGCCCTTCTGCTCCGCCAGCGTGATGCCCACATGCTCGCGGATTGCGCCGGCGGCGCGTTCAGGGTCCGCATTCTCGATGCGGATCCGCGGCAAACGCGTCCCCAGTTCCTCCGCGCCCACGAGGTTTAGAAGAACGCCGCGCCGCGTCGCGGCAATCCGTATCTCATACCGAAGGCCAGGGGTTAGCGGTGTGGCGCCGGCCTCCGGCAGGCGCCGGAAGTCATGAACGGCGAGCGCATCGGGCGGCGGCTCGGGGAGGTAGAAGACCGCCGGATTGCGCTTGTAGACTTCGGACAATCTCAGAAGTTGCGGAATGGTCGGACGATCTTTGCCGCTTTCCCATTGGGCGAGCCGATCCGCGTTCACAGCGAGCTTGCGCGCCGCAACCTCCGGCTCGAAACCAGCTTCGCGCCGTGCCCACGCCAACACTTCAGGCGTTACCAGCGCGCGCGGCCTCTGTTCGGCAGTCGGCATATAGGTCCCTGATTCCGTGGCCTACAAAATTGTATCTCGCGGTGCAGTGGGGCGGGGCTCTCTGGCGCGCCGGCCGGAACGGGGGTCCTCCGGGGGCCTACTGGGAGAGACGGCGGTGAACGCTGGCGGCTCAGTTCGGCAGCAAGAGTTGGGCTTTGGGGATTTGGAATCGCGAGACGCCGAATCCGCCGGCGCCGGCTTGGTTGGTTTCAGGCTTGGTAAAGTTCGACAGGACGCATTGGAGGCAGATCTTGGCGGGGGCGCCGTCGCCGCCAACCCACTCGTGGGGCGTTCGCTCGCCACAATCCGTGCAAAATGACAAGATGCGTAGTGCGCCGCCCATTGAGAGTCTCCCTTCCGCGGGCTCGAACGTTTAGTACCGGGCCACAATTCCAAACTACGCCGGAATTGGCGCGCGGGACAGTCCTGCGGGTACGCCTGTGGCGCCAGTACTATTCCGGGCTTTCGCCTTTCCCGCGCTGGCGGCAGTTGCGGTCCGGCAACCGTGACAGCCATGATGGAGGAATGCCGGATGCCGTACAAGTGTTGGATTCAAAGCTGATTCGGCCCCTGATCGAGCGCGCGCTGCGGAGTCCGCGGTTGCGGACGAACCACAACTTCCACTCCAGCATGGAGGACAACCCGCATCGGTTCCTGAATGTGATGGCGCGGGGCACGTACATCGCGCCGCATCGGCACCTGGACCCGCCCAAGGCGGAATCCTTCCTGGTGCTCGACGGCGAACTGGCGTTCTTCACGTTCAGCGACACAGGAGAGGTCGCCAGCACGCACATTTTGGGGCGGGACCCGATAGGGATCGATATTCAACCGGGCGTATGGCACACGCTGGCGGTCCTCGCGCCGTACGCAGTGTGCTACGAGGTGAAGCCAGGGCCGTATTCGGCGGCTAACGACAAGGATTTTGCGCCGTGGGCTCCGCGGGAAGGCGACCCAGGCGCGGTGGCATACCTCGACGGGCTGGTATCCACAATCGGCCGGCGCCGCCCGTAGGCCCGGCGCCATGGAGTGGAATTGGCTATGAGAATGGTACTGGCGGAGAGGGGGGGATTCGAACCCCCGGTAGACCGTTAAGCCTACGACGGTTTAGCAAACCGCTGCTTTCGACCACTCAGCCACCTCTCCAGAGATGAAATGGTCCGCATGAGCATCGTATCACAGCGCGATTTCCAACGGGAAAATGGTCTCGCGGCGCATCGCCTATACTGAAGCTGATGGCGCGTCCCAGCCGGATACTTGGGGTTGCCGCGGGGGTCATGGCGCTGGGGTGGTCGCTCCAGGCCTTTCAGAACCCGTTCCGCACCTATCCGGCGTGGGAATACAACAAGTTCCCCATCCCTGCCGACTGGCAGACTCCCGGGGAGTGGACGTTCGCGCGCCTGATGTACCCTTCGTCGCGGGTGCAGATCGACTGGCAATTCCGTCCCTGGCTCGATTGGCGCGAAGGCAACACGAACTGGACCATCGATTATCCGCGCTCGGACCGGCACCTGGCGGCGGCCATACGGCGGCTGACGCGGGTGGACGCCAAGTCGGTCGAGCAGCCCATCAATCTGGACCAGGACGACGACGTATTCAACTACCCCTGGCTTTACGCGGTGGAGGTGGGCCACTGGGAGCTCACGGATTCCCAAATCGCGAAGTTCCGGGAATTCCTGCTGCGCGGCGGCTTCTTCATGTGTGACGATTTTCACGGCACGGACGAATGGAACGACTTCGTGGCCAGCATGTCGAAGGTGTTTCCGGAGCGGCCCATCGTGGACATCGGGAACGCGGACGCCATCTTCCATACGGTATTCGACCTGGACGACCGCTACCAGGTGCCCGGCATGCAGTACGTGCAGACGGGGAGCGTTTGCGAGAAGTGCCGGACCAACCCTTATTGGGGATCGGGCGGCGATCTACCGCGGTGGCGCGGCATTTACGACGACAGGGGCCGGTTGATTGTGGCCATTTGCCACGATATGGATTTGGGGGACTCCTGGGAGAATGCCGACGAGGCCAACTATCCGCAGAAGTTTTCGGCCCTGGGTATTCGCATCGGCGTGAATTATATCGTCTATTCGATGACCCACTAATTCAGCGCATGCCCGCTGCATGTTCAATACCCCCTATCGAGGGTATCTCCAGTATGCCCGCATAGTTTTCATTGAAATAGATCGCAAGTCCGGGTAGATTTAGAATCATAATGACTCAGAAGCGTGTCTGCCTCACTTGCAAGAACGCGGGATGCGTGGCAAGGCGCCGCTTTCGAGTGGTTGCGCCGCCTGCACGTCCCACGCCGGCGGCCCACAAGGAAGGGTGAAATGAGCAAGCTGTATCAGAGCGCGGTCCATCGCAATTACTGGATCGCGTATGTGCAAGGCATGGGCTGGGTAATGTTCCCGGCCCGGGAAAACGGCTGGGAGCAGCGCCAACCGGCTCGAGGGCTGGACCCGCTGTACCTGCGCCAGATGCCGGTGAAGTGCGCCGAAGAAGCGGGGTTTCCGCAGGCGGCCTATACGGAGCGTCTCGCCGAAGTCGCGTAGCGCCGCCGGGCTGGGCAGGCGGCGCTACAAACAAAAGCGGCCTCCCGACGCTTGCGCTGGGGGAGGCCGCTCAATTTCGGACCCGGATTTTAGGCCGGCCGGACAGCTTAAGTGGTACCGCGCTTGGCGTCGCCTTCGCGCGTCGTGGGGCCGTTGCCCATATCGGGCATGGTGATCGTGAAGTGAAGCGTGTCGCCGGCCACCTTACCTTCGTACTTGGTGGTCATGTCGCCGTTCGGCGTGGTGCGGGTAACCTCGAAAGTGATGGCATCTCCGTTGACTTTGCCATTCTTGATGGGGGAAGGGGTAGCAGCGGGAGCAGCGCCACCAGGAGCAGCGCCACCGGGAGCGCCGCCGCCGCCGCCCATGCCGCGGCCGCCCATCGGCGCCGTGATCGTACCGGTCAGGGTTGCGCCGTCGGCCTTGAGGTCGAAGGTCGTTACGCGAGGCGGACCACCGTTGCGGCCCTCCTGCGACATTGTCCACTTGCCGGTAATGGCATCCGCCGCCATGGCGACGCATACCACTACGAGCAGAATCGTACCTACAAAAAGCAGCTTCTTGGTCATAGTACTACTTCAGGCGTGCCTGTCACGATCAATGTTACCCGCCATGCGGAGATTTCGGGCGGAAGATAGCAACCGTTCGAAGCGGGCGGCAAAAAAAACGGGCCGTCCGCACGCGAGGTGCGGCAAGCCCGCGATCCAAGCACTGGGGCCGGCCATGGTCTTCGGTGGCCTGCCCGGTCTAGAACAAACCCCTAGTTGGCAGCCTTCTTGGCGGTAGCGTCGCTGGTCACCGGCGTGCCGTCTTGGCCCGTACGGGTGATCTTCACCTTCATGTCGGCGCCAGTCACGGCGCCTTCGTACTTGATGGTCATCGAGTTGCCACCAAAGTCGCGCACAACCTCGAACGACAAGTTGTTTCCGTCCACCTTGCCGTTGGCGATCGGCGTAGTGGTGGGAGGAGGCGGAGTATCGCCGGGAGCCCCGAACCCGGGCTGCGTGAGCGTGCCGGTCAACTTGGCGCCATCGACCTTGAAATCGAAAGTCGACACGCGCGGCGGACCACCGCCCCGGCCCGGCTGCTCCATCGTCCACTTGCCGGCGATCGCATCGGCAGCCAGCGCGACGAGCGCAATCAAAAGCAATATCGTACCTACGGAAAGCAATTTCTTAGTCATAGCTACACCTCACGGAATATGGTAGCTCATCGGGCGCGCGAACAGACGGCGTATTGCGGCCCGCTGGACAAGAAAACGAACTGCCGGCGGCGAGCGGCCCCGCCGACCCTATTGTTTCTTGGCGGCCGCGTCGAACGTCCGAGGCTCGCCGCCCTGGAAGCCGGGAATCGTAATCTTGACCTTCATATCGGCGCCGGTGATGGCGCCTGCGTACTTGAAGGTGATCGAATTCTCCCCGAAAGTCATGTTCACGTCGAAGGAAATGTTGTTGCCATCCACCTTGCCGTTGGCGATGGGGGTGGTGGTAGGGGCCGGCGGAGCGTCGCCGGGAGGCCCGAAGGCGGGCTGTGTGAGCGTGCCGGTCAACTTGGCGCCATCGGCCTGCAAATCGAACGTGGTTACGCGGGTACCACCGCCAAAATCCTGTTCCATGCGCCACTTGCCGGTGGCGGCGTCGGCGGCCATGGCGGCCAGCGCGACAACCAGGAGAATGGCGCCCGCAAAGAGCAGCTTCCTATCCATGGGAACACCTCTGGAGTCATTATCGCCGAACGGGGCGGAGACGGCTTGAAATTCTCGGGCGGCGCCTCTGCTAAGCTAATCCATGGATGACAGTAGAAGAAATCCGCGAATTGATTAATCTCGCATGCGAAACCGGGATTGCGGAGCTGGAGGTCCAGCGAGGCGATAACCGCGTGCGCATCCGGCGAGCCGGTTTTCCGGCGCAGCAGGAAGTCGTGGTGTCCCCGCAAGCGTTTCCGGCCGCCGCCGTTGCGGCGGGAGCGCCCTCGGGCGGCGAGCCGTCGAAGGAGCCGAAGCCCGCGGACCCGAACCTGGTGCTGGTGAAATCCCCCATCGTGGGCACGTTTTACGAAGGCCCATCGCCGGACGCTCCGCCGTTTGTGCGCATCGGCGAGCGGGTGCAGCCCGGCAAGGTGCTCTGCATCATCGAGTCCATGAAGCTGATGAACGAGATCGAGGCGGAGACGACGGGCATCGTGGAAAGCAGACTGGTCATGAACGGGCAGCCGGTGGAGTACGGGGAGGCTCTGTTTGCCGTCCGTAAGGTTTAACAAGATTCTCATCGCCAACCGGGGCGAAATCGCCGTTCGCGTCATCAGCGCCTGCAAGGAACTGGGAATCCAGACGGTAGCGGTGTACTCGGAAGCCGACCGGTACAGTTCGCACGTGCGGTTCGCCGACCAGGCGATTTGCATCGGGCCGGCCAAGAGTGCGCGCAGCTACCTGGACATGGCCTCGATTGTGAGCGCGGCCGAAATCACGAACGTGGACGCGATTCACCCGGGCTACGGGTTTCTGAGCGAGAACGCGGGATTCGCGGAGGTGTGCGAATCCTCGGGCATCAAGTTCATCGGGCCTTCGCCGCGGGTGATCCGGCTGATGGGCGTGAAGGAGCGAGCGCGCGCGTTCATGCGCGAAATGGGCGTGCCGGTGCTGCCTGGCTCGGAGGGGGTATTGAGCAGCCCCGAAGAGGCGCTGAAGACGGCCGAGGCGATCGGCTACCCGGTGATCCTGAAAGCCTCGGCGGGCGGGGGCGGGCGCGGCATGCGGGTAGTGAACGGTCCGGCGGAACTGGCCGGGCTGTTCGCGCAGGCGCAGCAGGAAGCGGGGGCGGCGTTCAGCTCACCGGACATCTATCTGGAGAAATACCTGGCGGCGCCGCGGCACATCGAATTCCAGGTGCTGGCGGACGAGCACGGCGAGGTGGAGATACTGGGGGAGCGCGAGTGCAGCATCCAGCGGAGGCATCAGAAGCTGCTGGAAGAGTCGCCTTCGCCGGCGGTGACGGAGCGGCAACGCGTGGAGATTTCGGCGGCGCTGCGCAAGGCCATTGCGGCGTCGGGCTACACCAGCGCAGGCACGGTGGAGTTCCTCATGGACGAGGCGGGGAAGCTCAACTTCATCGAGGTGAACGCGCGCGTGCAGGTGGAGCATCCGGTGACGGAATTCGTCACGGGCATCGACATCGTAAAGAGCCAGATCCGCATCGCGCAGGGCGAACGGCTGCGGGACATTTTGCCGGGGCCGCTCGAGTTGCGCGGGCACGCCATCGAATGCCGGATCAACGCGGAGAACCCGGATACGTTCCAGCCCTCGCCGGGACGGATCACGGGGTTCCACCTTCCGGGCGGGATTGGCGTGCGGGTGGACACCTGGGCGTACACGGACTGCGTGATTCCGCCGTACTACGATTCGCTGGTGGCCAAGCTAATCGCCTATGGAAGCGACCGCGGAGAGGCCATCCGGCGCATGCAGCGGGCGTTGAGCATGTTCATCGTGGAGGGCATTTACACGTCGATTCCGCTGCACCAGCGAATTCTGGCGGACCCCGATTTTCAGGCTGGGCGCTTCGATACCAGCTTCATTCCAAGGCTTTTGAAGCAGGGGTAGCGCGCCGCGCGGCCCTGGAGATTCCACCCGAGACGCACCGCCGAGACGCGGCGCCGCGGAGGAATGGAGGGTAAGGCCAATCCTCTTGAAAAGTTTTCGGCGGTTTTCTCCGCGCCTCCGCGTCTGCGCGTCAAAAACCCCACAATTCGGCCTTTTCGTACCACTCCACCTGGAGCCGGGCCGCCCGTCGTACAGTTCTGAATCATAGGGCATCCCGAAGCTTCAAGCAGGTCGCCGCCATTTGACGCGGAGACGCGGAGACGCCGAGAAGAACAGGGATTCACCGCCGAGACGCCGAGGCGCCGAGTTTGGAACGGTGGTGAAAAGGTCGGCGGCTACATCGGAATTCTGCGGATGGGGAGGGACGAAGGAGAATTCTTGCCGGCGTCGGGGGCCGGAGCGGGCGGCTTTGGGGGGGCTTGGTAGGTCCCGAAATTCAAGTCGCTGTCGGTAAAGGTAAGGTCGCGGTCGAGCAACATTTCCACAGTGGCGCCCTTGGCTAGAATCGCGTCGGGGCCGCGGGTGATAAGGATGGCGATCAACCCGGCCGCGGCGCCGGCGCCGGAACCGATGCCCAGCCCCAGGCCGGCGTGGCCCGCGGCGCTGCCCGCGATGGCGCCGACCGACGTGCCGGCGGCGGTGGTTTCACCGACGGTTCGCGCGTCGCCGGCTTTGTTGCTATCGCTAACGACTTTACCTTCGGCGCGGTCCAGTTGACCGGCGGCAGTGCCATCCATGCCGCCGATACGCGCGTGGAAAGAGCGCGTCACGCCGTTCGGCAGGGTGAGCGTGTCGAAGCGTATGTAGAGTTCTCCGCGGCCCTTCATGCGGCCGGGTTTCTTGACCTGGGTCACGGCGCCGGTCACATAGCTGCCCACGGGAATGACGATGCGCCCATTCACGAGAATCGGGAAGGCGGTCTCGAGGTAAACGGAGTCGCCGGCCACCGAGTTCTTCGTGCTGATACTATTGATCAAGCTGAGCGGAACCTTGGAGCCGATGCCGACCGTATAGAGGGCCGGACTGGCTGCCGGCGCCGGACTTACGGAAACGTCCGCCGGCGGCGCCTGTGCGGCGAGCAGCCCGGCGGTCAGAACGAGGGTTCCAAAAGCATGGCGTAGCATCATCCTGACGCTCCTTACCCAATCCTAGCCCAATTCGTTCGGCGGGCGTGGGGCGGGGTCTTGGTTGGCGTCCGGTCAATTGGGATGAACGGGTGTTTCGCCCGAACATTCGTCGCTATTCCGGTGTCTACTACCTCAGTGTCTAAGCGGTTTCGATCGATTGCGACGCCGTTGGCGGCCACGCTGCTGCTGACCGCGGCGGCTGGCTGCTTGAACCGGCTAGCGATCGCGTCGCTGCCTCCCCATCTGGTAGATCAGTGCGGCCGTCAGGGCGATTCCCGCGATGCGGCTTCCCTTGTGGTTGTGGGTGTTCTGGTGCGTGACGCGCTTGTCGATCGGCGTGTTCCCATGCACTCGGACCCCAAGGTGCACCTTCGGCTGCGCAGGGTCGCGGTACGGGTGGAGAATGTGCTCAAGGGCGCACCGCTTTCAGGAGAGATCACGGCTTACTACTTCACCTGGGACGACGGATTCGACGGGCCGCGGCCGTTGGGGTTTTGGAGATTTGGCGACCGGCGAGTCTGGTGGCTCCGATGGGATTCGGGTGTGCTTCGCACCGTTTGTGACGGCTGGGATCACTGCACGATGCCGGTGCGGAGCGGCGCGCACCCCGGCTACCGGGCAGATCCGGGCAAGGCGATTGACTATGCCCTGGCGGACTTGGTCCTCACGAGAGGCGAGGGCGCCGAGAGCGAAGCTGGCTTCGCCGCTGAAATAGCGTGGGGCCCGCCGGAACGAGGGCTGCAGGGTTACGCGGGTTACGTTGTGGAAAAACTGAGGCGTCTCGCCCTGACCGAGCACGGCAACGTCAAGTCCTCCGCCTGCACGCTGCTTTCGGTATACACGATGGATCGAGTCGAGGACGGCGTGCGTGAAGATGCTGTCAATGCAATTCGGGATGCAGGCTGCCAATGCGTCCGAGAACCCTCCGGAAACGTGAAATGCCGGTAGTTCGCGCCGCCCTCGTCGGCCTTGTCTTGCAGATCGGCAGCCGGACCAGGGGGTCCGGCGCGGACGGGGGCGTCCGCCCCACATCGGTAAGCGGACTTGGGAGACACGACAGTAGCGCGGAACCACCCATTCACTGGACGGCCAGCTTGAGGCCGGGCAGACTCACCCGGGCGCCGATGGCCACTCGGATTTCGGGGTTGGGCGGCGCATCGGACGGCAGCACCAGGTCGATCTGGTAGAGGCCCGCCCAGCCGGGGCAGATGCCGGCGTAGAGGATTTGGGCGGGGTCGAGCGGCGTTCCGTTCAAGAACACCTGGAAGGTGGCGATGTGCTCGATCAACCCGGCGTACGTGGGAATTTCGGTGGGCAACGCCGGGTAAGGCTCCGTCACGCCCAGACCGGTGGCGTAGAGGATGACGATGCCGCCGGGCCGGACGGGCGTCGCGGGTGCGATCAACGAATAGGCGGGCCACTGTTGGGCAATGGCATATCCCGGGTCAAGGGGGGAGGGGAACAGCGCGGGCGCCACGTTCTGGAGCGTAAGGGACACTTGCGGTCCGGCAATCGAATTGAGGGCCACCCAGACCGTCACGGGCCCGGCGATTTGATTGGGCGGCATGAGGAAGTTGATTTGGGTCGGCGAGACGTAGAACAGGGGCGCGGGCGAACCGTCCACGAAGACCTGGACGCCGCTGAGGGCGGTGGGCAGATTGCCGCCGGCGATGTCGGCGAGGGTGATGCTATAGGCGGAGTACGCCATGCCGGTTCCGCGGATGGTCAGCTCGGAATTCGGCGCGTACGGGCCGGGCGCCTGGTTGGAGGTATTGACGATGGTAGCCGCGGAATAGGAAGGCGCCGCCCCCAGGAGGGTTCCGGAGAGCAGCAAGGCCAAGGCCAGCCGCGCGTTTGATGGATTCATAACGATGCCTGACCAGGTAGTGTCCGGAGCAGTCCGGAATTCTCGGAATAAATCGCCGGCGAATGCGGGTAACATTGAAGTGGCGATGCACTACGCGCCAAAGCGCCATGGTTAGGCTGCTACGGAAACTCGGGTTGAGGGGAGAAGCAAGCATGATGCGGTTCACAGTGGTTTGTCTTGCGCTGGCGGCGTGCGGCGGTCAGGTTGGCCGGGCAGCCGAGCCGGCGCTGATGCCGATGCCGGTCAAGGTGGAGGCAGCGTCCGGGCGGTTCTTGGTCGATGCAAACCTGGTGGTGGATGCCGGCGGGCTGAGCGCCGGCCGTCTGACGCCGGCGGTTGGCTGGTTTCTGGCGCGGGTATCGCGACAGACCGGCGTCCCATTCGCGCGGCAGGCCCCGGCGGCAGCGGACGCCAAGCGACTGGTCGTCGAGTGCGCGGGCGGGCCGGCGTATCCCACGCTGGGCGAAGACGAATCTTACACGCTGGACGTATCCGCTACGGAGGCGCGCATCAAAGCCGCCACCGTGGAGGGCGCCATCCACGGACTGGCGACGTTCGCTCAACTGATTCAGCCCGGGCCGGAAGGTTTTCAGGTGGCGGGGGTGCACATCGAAGACCGCCCGCGGTACGCCTGGCGCGGATTGATGCTGGACGTGTGCCGCCACTGGATGCCGGTGGAGGTGGTCAAGCGGAACCTGGACGCGATGGCGGCGGTGAAGCTCAACGTGTTGCACTGGCACCTTTCCGAGGACGAGGGCTTCCGCGTGGAGAGCAAGAGATACCCGAAGCTCCAGGAAATGGGGTCCGACGGCGCCTACTATACGCAAGAGCAGGTGCGGGACGTGGTGGCGTACGCCCGCGACCGCGGCATCCGGGTGGTTCCGGAGTTCGACGTTCCGGGGCACACCCGGTCATGGTTCCCCGGGTACCCGGAACTGGCGTCGGCGCCTGGCCCGTTCGTGCTGGGGACCACCGGCGGAGGACCCGGCGGCGCGGCCATGGATCCTTCCAAGGAAAGCACGTACGCCTTCCTCGACGGGTTCATCGGCGAGATGGCCGCGCTATTCCCCGACCCTTACTGGCACGTAGGCGGCGACGAAGTTAACGCGGGCGCATGGACCTCGAACGAGGCCATTATGGCCTTCATGCACGAACACAACCTGGCGGACGCGCGCGCGCTGCAGGTCTACTTCAACCAGCGCCTGCTGCCGATTGTTCAGAAGTACGGCAAAACGATGTTGGGATGGGACGAGATTCTGTTCCCCGGGCTCCCGACCGACGCCGTCATCCATGCCTGGCGCAATCACCAATCGCTGTTCGACGCGGCGGCGCAAGGGTACCGCGGCATCATGTCCTGGGGATTCTATCTGGACCACCTGAGCCCGGCTGCCTACTACTACGGCAACGACCCGCTGGGCGGCCCCGGTTCCGAGAACCTGACGCCGGAGCAGGCGGCGCGGATCATGGGCGGGGAGGCCTGCATGTGGGCCGAGCTGATAGGCCCGGACACGGTGGATTCGCGCGTTTGGCCGACCACCGCGGCCATCGCGGAGAGGTTATGGTCGCCCAAGGAAGTCAACGATGCGGATTCGATGTACGCGCGTCTGGCGGTGGTGAGCCGGAACCTGGAGTTTACCGGCGTGCTGCATCGAGCCAGCCGCCAACCGATGCTGGACCGGCTCGCCGGGGACCAGCCGGCCGGGCCGATCGAGGTGGTGGCGGACGCGGTGGAAGCGCTCGGATTGGGCACGGGGCGCGCGGGACGGCCTTCGGTATGGGCGCCGGTCAACCGCTTTGTGGACGCGGCGGCTCCGGAAAGCGAGCTGGTGCGGTCCATGGAACAGGCCGCCAAGCGGCTGGTGGCGGACCCCGCGAACGATAGGGAAGATGCGGCATTTCTGCGGGCGCGGTTCGAGACGTGGGCGGCCAACGATGCGAAGTTCCAGGCGCTGGCCGAAGACAAAGCCCTGCTGAACGAGGTGAAGCCGGTATCGAAAGACCTCTCGGCGCTGGGCGTGGCGGGCTTGAAGATGCTCGACTATCTGACCGCCAATCAGGCGGCGCCGGCGGACTGGCTGACGGAGGAAAACACCGAGCTGACGCGGTTGTCGCGGCCGCCGGCGCGCGGCCCGCGTGGCGCGCCGCAGGCCCCGCGGGCGGATGTGCTGCTGGCCGCGTTTCGGCCGGTGAAAGTGCTGGCCGATGCACTGGGGAAGAAGTGACGGAAGCTGTCAGCCATCAGCCGTCAGCCATCAGCTAAGAACCAATCGTCAGCGGATCTCGAAGGTGGTACGCATCTCGATCTCGGCTTCCAGTTCCTCGATGCCGCGAACGTCCGCCCAGCGCGGTCCATGGCGCAGCCGGCCAGCCATCTCCAAGAGCTTGGGTTCGGGTCCGGCGGCGTAGACTTCGACGCGCCCGTCGT
>Ga0182027_10004457_pt1 | contig 21697 bp, 16 predicted proteins | sample 712E1DmetaG_FD_121300 | JGI IMG/M metagenome (GOLD analysis project Ga0182027, IMG submission 121300) | Permafrost microbial communities from Stordalen Mire, Sweden - 712E1D metaG (Illumina Assembly) | ecosystem: Environmental > Terrestrial > Soil > Wetlands > Permafrost | place: Sweden... | reverse complement strand
CTTGCCCTTGGTCTTCACTGTCAACGGTCATTGAGAAGCGCGCGCTGACGGCCGCGAGAACTGCGCGCTGACGGTCGGCAAAGCAGTCAAGACGGGTCGCCAGTACTGGCCGACCTTCGAGTTATGAGTCATCCCCGAGGCTTCTCTGGGGTCTGTTCGAGTCGGCTCCAGTCGGCTTGAATTATCGCTCTACCTGGGCTTTCTCCGCGGCACCACGAGAGGGCAGGAACGATCAATTAGCGGCTCGTGAGGCAAAAGTAGGGCAAAAGTAGGGATGGATTTCCATCCCTACTCTTTCCCTACAACCTCTCCGCGAGGGTCTGATCGAGCGCTCCTGACGTGTTGGCCGCTGTCCAGCAAAGCCCAGTCAGAGGGGAGGAAGCCGAAATTCGATAGCCAGATCCCTGAGCCGAGAGGCGCTCTACTTTCTGTTGGCGCCTCTCAGCGAACGTCCGACGGAACGCCCCGTCGGGTGACAACCGGAGCGGGCGACGAGAATCGAACTCGCGTTCTCAGCTTGGGAACGAGTTTCCCCTTATATTTGGCGAGTTTCAGCGAACTGCGGCGGACAAGTCGACCAGCTCGGACGAGTTGTCTGGACAACTGCGAACTCCGGCGGATGAAGGCGAATGTGCCAAATTTGGCCCATGGCGAGAGGTGAAAGTGACCTTGCCGAGCGCCGTTGTCGGCGCACTCGAGAACGCCGCCGCCGTGCTTGGCGTCTCGCTCGAAACGCTCATTATCCGCATTATTACACAAGGTCATGGCCCCGGCGCAGGAGACGGGTCGGGGCGCATCGAGTAGCACCAATACACCGCGCCGGAAATGCGGGCAGCGGCACCGAAAGAGTGGTGGCCCTAGGGACAGGAATCCGTCCCGGCGTTAGCTTGTCCGAAGCTGGTCGGCGATTGCGATGAGCTGGTCGCCATGACTCTCCAGTTTTACCGGGCCGCTCCCGCTGATCGCGAGCAGGTCTGCCTCGTTAGTCGGCAACATGGCGGCGGCGAGCGGCAGAGTCTTGTCATCGAACACAACAAAGGTCGGCTTGCCCGTCGCCGACGCCTCGCGCGTACTACAACGGGTCGGGCTACAGCGTGCCGGACTTCCTGACCCCGAACCGATCCGGATCGCGTTCAGCCAATCGGCCCAGGTAGCCCTTCCCGGTTCCAAGGTTCTTGTTGAGGCCCCCGTCGATCTTTGGATGTAGGTCGCCAGTAGCTAGGTCGACGTATCCCAACTCAAAATGACCTTCGATCGGGTCGATGAGCGTTCCATAGAGTCGCCTTGTCCGATATTTGCGCCACTCCTGGCCGAGAAGCACTGCCACGTACTTTCGTGCGACCCTGCCGACAAGTTGCCCGCCGAGCAGAGTTACAGGCACTCGGGGCAGGCTCTCGGCAGCGAGCGGGACGCCGGTCTCGGTTGCAGCGTTCAGAACGGCTTCAGCGAGCTTGGCGCTGTCTCCCGAGCAAGTCAGCGTCACGCCACCCCCAATGGTGTCCTTCCAGCCGAGGTCCGTTCCGTGGTCATCCTTCAGATAGAGCGTGCGCTTTCCTCCCTGACGCCGGGGCCGAAGGTAGTAGAAGCGCATCCAGCCCGCGATGATTGCCTCTATACGCGGGTTGGTTGGCGGGAGTGGATCGGAACTCCCTGAAATCGGGGGCTTGTGAGGATCGGACTCCTCAGTGGGTGGGAAGGCGACGCAGATGTCTCGAAGTACTGTCTCGACCTCGACAGTGGTCAAGCGTCGTTCGAACCCACAGAACTTCTCCACGAGCTGGTCAACGCCGAGCACCCTTATGCCGTCGACGGTTTCCGAGGGTCGGTTTCGGTCCTGCTCTCCGGCGAGAGCGAGGAAGCCCCGAACGGTGACTTGGGGTTGAGCGTCGCGCAATGCAGCCTCGACCTCAGCAACCTGGCGGTGCACTCCGTTCAGGTCCTTGGCGCGGTTGTGGCCCTCCGAGAGGAGTCTCGTGCCGTCGATCGTTATCGTGCCAGACCACGACTTGGCGTCGATGACGGCGACGCCAGCCGGGCCGACCGCCAGGAGGTCGATGTTGCCACCACTGGGCGACGCCCTGTCATAAAGCGGGTGCCAGTCTTCCGCGGTCAATGGCGCAAACGCTTCTGCGAGGGCCACCTCTCCGGCTGCGCCCGCCGCGAAGTTTGCCGAGCGAACTGAAGCCCACTCCGCCTTGTTCTGGTAATAACCAGATACCTCGGAGAGTCGTCTGGCTTGCTCGCGGGCAGAGTCACCAGCAGTCATAACAGTTGGATTATCGACGGCTAGTGCGTCCATCTTTAACCTCACCCCGTCTCAGCGAGAGAGGCACGCAGGACGGCGAAGTGGTGTCTGTCTGTCTCCGGCCAGCGCATGGGACCGTCGCGAGGTAGTGATTACGGACGTCAAGCCAGATGAGCACGCTCTAGGGCGCCTTCCTCGTCCGGCTCGCGTCGCGTCATGCCTTTCGCATCCTGGCCGGCAGGCGACGGTCAAGAGCCTGTTCCGCCACAGCGGGGAACTCCCGGGCGTTCGGAGAGGGCGTTGTTGGCTGACGATTGGCTGCCTTGGGGGCCCCTGACACTCTCGCCCCGAGCGATAAGGCGACCGGTCCCGCGCCGGCCGCTTGGGAGAGCAGGCCCCTGAACGGCTGCCGCATCTCCGGTAGCGTTCGAAAGGACACCCGACGGGAAGTCCCTGTCGATCGCCAGCGGTGTCAGTGAGAAGGTCGCCTTGGCGCGAACAAGAGGATCAAGGGCGCCGAACCAGCGAAGGTCGACCGACGCCAGCCACTCTTTTCCGGCTTGCAGTGCCGGGCTGATGCCCATCGTCTACGGGTTTCCGGGTGACCAGACGGTCGAACATGCCGACCGGGGTGAGATTCAACTAGGCGGGTGCTGCGTTTCAGACAACGATCTCGAGCTTCTCTGCCGAGGCCCGGTCCCCCACTACTGGCGGCGCGGAGAACACGGCCAGCTCGTTCTCCCATAAGCCGAGTCAACAATGAGTGATGCACGTCCGACCTGGATGCTCGTCATTGAGGCTGCGAAGCGACAAGTTCAAAGCCATGACTCCGCGCGGGCGCGCGGCACGATCCAACCGGTGGTCCAGGGTATGACAGCGAACGCTGGCAAGGGACCGCCGTCACCTTGCGGCAAGGTGTTCCTCCGCATTGATCATGGCTTCTACAAGATCCGTGACCTTGACGAAGCAGTTCCCACGATCAGCAGCGCACCGCCGAGACCTTCAATTCCCCGCGGGCGCGCGCGGGGACTCGGCCGGACCGAGGTCCGCAGCCGGCTTGACGCACTCATCGCTGACTTCGACGAATGCGTCGAGGCCTATGACCGCCTGGTGCCCTTCACCCGCAGCGGTCAATACGAGTTTCATCGCCGAACCATTGATCGACGCTTGGCCCTCGGCTCGGTCGAGGCGGCGATATTCGACGAACAGTTCACGGAGTTGCTCTACGAAACGCTCCAGCGCTGGGGAATCGGACGACGGGCCTCGAGGCTTGCTCCACTTGCAGAGTTCCGTCGCACACTCGCCCACAACGCAGCTTCGTTGTTAGCACTCGAACCTGTCACGCTCGAGTTGCTCACCGAAGGCCTCGAGGCAGTATCGACCTCGATCAATCTCCTTGTCTCCAACCTGGCTGTGGTCGAGAATCAGGCTCGTATTGTCGCCGGCACGAAGACTCTCCACCACTTGTTGCCCAATCTGGTTCCCCCCATGGACCGTGCTTGGACTGGCGCGTTCTTCGGCTGGTCGGTTCTGGACCCGCAGAACGACCAGGCGCTGATCCTTGGCGAGGCTTTTGAATCGTTCGTTGAGGTCGCCCGCGTGGCACGTCCCTCCCGACTCGTAGGTGCGAGGTGGCGCACGTCATCCACCAAGGTGCTTGACAATGCTCTCATCGGCTATTGCAAGCTTCACGGCATTGGCGGGACTCGAACGTGAAGGAATCGAACGTGAACAGTGGTCGGACGCCCCCCGGCAGGCGCTCGCTGACGATGCGCGAACCGAGAGTCTCAACGTGATCGCCGACGTCGCCAAACGTCTCGAGACGCTCGAGCACGAAAGCTTTCCCGAGCTTACGCGCTGATGCCCACTTGTCCTGACGACAGTTTCTTGGACATCCTGTTGAAAGCAGTGGGCGCCTTGGCAACGGGTGACCGAGACCTAGCGAACGCGAAAGCAACCGAGCTTGCCGTCGATCTTCCCGTCGAACGCTCCCGGGTGCCGATAACGCCCAGGTTGACGGCGAGTGTCATGCGGAGGGACTTCTTCAGCTGCAGGTACTGTGACGCGAGAATCATCCCGTCGGCTGTACTGCGAGCCGCTTCGCTGGTCTGGCCCAAGGTACTCCCGTACCAGGTGCACTGGAAGGCGTCAGCAACACACCCGCTGTACCTCTCCCACGCCGGCTCGATAGACCACATCGAGCCTTTCGCACGCGGAGGCGACACCGAAGCGTTGACAAATCTGGCGACGGCCTGCTGGGGCTGCAATGTGCAAAAGAGCGACCTCAGTCTTGAGCGCCTCGGATGGCAGCTACAGACGCCGAGCCGCTCCGCCTGGGATGGCCTCGTTGGCTTCTACCCAGCGCTCTGGAACGTCGCTCAGTCCAACGCAACCGAAGAAGACGTTCGCTTCCACTCGAAATGGCTGCCTGCGTTTCAGTAGAGAGCGTCTAGTGGCTCTGAAAATGAGACCGCGGAACGCGCTTGCCACGCTGGATATATCTCCAACCTGGCGCCTTGTCCCCAGGCCCACTTACAGTCTCGGCCATCGTGAGCTCGTCTGTGGTCGCAGGACTCGTTCGAAGCGCCGATGAGCGCGTGTATCGCTGATGTTGAGTCCACGCCCATGGCGCCTCGTCAGAAACTGGTTGGGGCAAATGGAGGGTTTGCTTCGGGTCGTCCGGTGCGGTCAGCAGCAACACCTGAAGGTAGCGTCCGCCTACACTGTCTCCCGGGTCTTTCAGGACGCCTTGGATGACTTCAGCTAGGCGCGCCTTACCCATTCTCATTCGGGTCGCGCGGGGTAATCGGCAGCAACAGCATCCCAGGCAATTCGCCCTCGGGACCGAAGTTGCCTGTCAGATCGAACCTTGAGAGCTGTCGCGCTCGTGTGAGGATGAGGTCCGTTACGTTCGGTCCACCAAAGACGGCGGGTGGTGGAAGACGGACGGCGAAATGCACGACATAATCGCCATGAGGCTGAAGCCTCGGCTTGTGACCCTCGTTCTTGACGACTTCGACGAGCCACGTGCTGCTTCCAGCCTCGTCTTCTTCCTTCCGGAAGGAAACTGCACTGATGTCACTGTAATTGGCTGATGTCCAGCAGATCGTCGTGCTCCGCGCGGGGTTGACGAACCCGAACTTCGACGATCCAGCCAGCGCGACACCCTGGAACGCAGGATCGACAGGTCCTTCTGGAGGCGTGGCGCTCCCGAGGTAGATACATCGGGCGTGGGCGTCGATGTTCTCTCCCAACGCCTCGTTCGTGAACTCGATGTTGTCGCCTCCTGGCGGGACAGCGTCGTTCATCAGATCCTGCATGCGCTCGGCGATCACACTGACCAGCGGAAGTGGGGGCGCTGGCGTCGCGGTCTCTTCTAGGTCCCCGTTCCAAGCCACCCGAGACCAAACGTCACCTTCTTGCCAAAACTCCCGCGGCTGAGCACCTAAAGTGCCATGAAGCGCGGCCATGGGCATCTGGTTTCGCGTCCACCACTCCATCCACTCTTCGTCGAGCACCATGACGAGTGGCCCCTGGTCCTGTGACGCCGCGGCCCAGGCAGTGACCTCGGACGCGCTCGGTAGCGATGGTTCGCGACGAGCGAACTCATCGCGATCCCGATCGGCCCGTGCATGAACAGTGGCGAAGAATCGATCGGCTCCGATGAGTCCGGTCACGAGAAACGCGTGCGCCTCGTCAAAGTCATCTGATTGAGCCAACTCGAGCAGTTTCGCGGCCCGATAAGTCATAGGCAGACCGAGCAGATAGGTGGAGGCGCTCTTTGCCGCTCGGCTGTCGGCCCAGCCGAGGCGACGACGATATCCGCAAGGACACCGATCTGCCACGTTTCTTCACGCTAGCCCGTTCGTTCTTCTTCCTCTTGACCGCTTGAACGAGCACGGCACAGTTTGGAAAGCACGACGACACCGCGGGCTTGACCGACATGCGTGGCAGTTCGTGCTCGGTTAGTACCGAGCAAGTAGGGCCGCCGGGCCAGCCCGAGCGGTCTCAGCCGTGAGCGGGCGCTCGTCGAACCTCGGTCAGCTCGTGCGGGCGGAGCGAAGTACACAGAATGCGTCACTCGAGGCCGAGAATCTGGTCAAACTCGTAGCGGTCTCTGGACGTCATTTGTAGCCAGTCCCGAATCTCGGCCTCGACCTCGACGCGAACCTGACGGTTCGATACCCCACGACGTTGGGCTTCGATACCAAGTCTGTCCTCAGCTCTCCAGATGTTCTCCTGAGTCAGCGTCGGCGCCGGCAGGAGCACCACGTCCGGGCGGTTTTCCCGAAGAAGCCGCTTCTTCACCTCAGGCAGGTAGGCCAGCAGCTGTCCCCATTCCCGAACCGGGTCTTCGATTGCCTTCTTCCACGTGATGACGGTGAAGGCCTCGAGGCGGGACAACACGTACATCTCAACTGACTGGCGCGTCTGAGCTTGGTCTCTGGTGACGAGGGCGTCGAATCCCGCTGCCGCCGCATGGCAATAAACAACCCAGTCCGGTGTGCTGTTCTCGCTGAGAGTGCGGTCGAAGTTCGAGAGATGCACGACATCGACGGTTTGATCGATCGAGGGCAGAGCAAATCCCGGAGGCTTCGGGAAGCCCTGATCGAGCAGGAGCCTGAGATCAGGCCGTTGCGACGTCAGGGGGGTCCTGGCCACGAAGCCGCCGCTCTAAACCGTATGCGTCATCTGCGGCTTCTACGGTCAGACCGGGGTACAACTCCACAATCCGCGCGCTCTCTAGGCCTCGCTCTTCTCGTAGCGCGTGGATCGACGCTGTTGGGATGCGGGTACGAGCGACGCAGGGGTCACCTGCCATCACCCACGGCGAGATGAACGTGAACGAGCTCGGCGTCACGAGGTCAGGTGCCCACAGGCGCCGGAGTTCCTTGCCCCCTAACTCGGCAATTGGCTCGAGGAGGTCGAAGACCCTGAAAAGCCCAAACAGGTCATCGAACGGCAGGAGGCTGTGACCAGTGACTCGGCTCGTCCGCTCGTCGTCCGCGACAAGGGTGTCGCGACTGGCAAAGAGACGGCGAATCTCCCGGCCTGAGGCCACCTCCTTCTTGATCGTGCTCACCTGGTTGGCTGCCGTGTGCCTTTCCATACCGACCTGGCGGAGCCACGCGAGCAGCCGGAGGTACACGAGATCACGGTACGACCACGCTGTGGGAGCCTCGGCATCAAAGTCCGGCACGTAAATCTTGCTTCGGCGCCACTCGTAGACTGTGCTACGGGGGATACCCGACAGTTGAGAGGCTCGGCCGCTCTCGTAGCGACCGCGTGCATGTCGGAGCGCATACATCACAATCTTTCGGGCTTGTTCGTTGAGGTCCGTCACGGGACGTCCTGTCGATCGGCGCTACTCGTCCATCGCGATCCTGACACAACGGTGTTTCCAGAGAGGGAGCCAGGCACCTCGCTCGTCGCCCGCACGCCCCAGAGATTACAAGACCGCCGACTCGAAGCGGTATCAGTTCTTGACCGCGCCGGGACGACGACGGGACGCCCACGGGACGCCTAGTGTCGACGTGGCCGGCACTGGCGACGCTCGCCGGCAGTCGGATGTCGAGAAACACCAGTTCGGAGAGGGTTCGCGCGAAACTACCAACGAAGATGGCATTTCTCGGTAAGACTCAAAGTGAGTCACTTAGGTTTCGCGGAGGTGCTGAACATGGCCTTGAGGTACCCACTCTGGTTCCTGGGAGAGTGCCTAGACGAGGAACGAGGACGGACGCAGCTCGGACATCTCGCGTCCCGTGCCCTTGACCTCGGTCTCAAGCGAACCGACTCGACTCGAGGACACGTCTTTCAGGCACTTGGCGCTGCTCAGGGGTTCTTTGACGAGTATCCCAAGCACAAGTTGACAATCTCCCGCGCCTCTCCCTCTGAACCCTACAAGCCCAAGGGTCCCGTCCTCTCTGACTGGAAAAGATTCCTGACCACGAAGAAAGGTGAGTACGGTCAGGCGAGACTGGGATTCCAGTACAACTACAACACGCTCAAGGGCTACCTCACACCGCAGTACGGCGGTCACCGCACGGGCGGTGGGGGAGGTGACAACGAGTTTGAAATCGTGCTCCGTCTGCTGGCGGGCTTCTAAAGTCACTTGTGCACGGCCGTCGACCGCAAAGAAACTAGGTTCCTTCTGATGCCTCCGATCAAGAGAACACGCGCCCCTGGGACAAGCGCAACTCGCGTCCCGGCAAGACGTCGGAGAGGTGACGGACAAGGTCCGGCTGTCGACGACTACCGACACGACGAAGCGAACCGTCTCAACAATCCAGAGGCCGGTCTCGCGCGTTACGAGACGGAGCTGCCTCCGAAGCACAAGTACTCGTATGACCCTCGCGTGGATCCCCAACTCGTCTGGTCGGGTAAGTCGGAGGGCGCGTCGTTCGAAGTCGACGCAGTGTCGATTCATGTGCACGAGCGGCTGTCCACAGAGGCAATCGTCCGCACCCTCCGAAAGGAGTCGCCCCAACTCCAGTTATTCGGTGATCCGGATTTGGACCGTGACCTCGAAGTCCAGTTCTACCAGCACGAAGTTGACTGGACCAACCGCATGATTCTCGGCGATTCGCTGGTAGCGATGACCTCCCTGCTGGTCCGGGAGCGAATGGCAGGACAGGTGCAGTGCATCTACATCGACCCTCCGTATGGGATCAATTACAACTCCAACTTCCAGCCGCGACAGTCTTCCCGGCAGGTGAAGGAGAACGATGAGTCCCTAACGCGCGAGCCTGAGCAGGTAAAGGCCTTCCGGGATACTTGGGTGCTTGGGAAGCACAGCTACCTCACATATCTGCGGGACCGCCTGACCGTAGCGGCCGAACTATTGGCGGATAGTGGTTCCATCTTCGTCCAGATCAACGACACAAATCTCCACTACGTCCGAGTCTTGCTGGACGAGCAGTTTGGTGCCGACAACTTCATCGCGGTTATCAGCTTTAAAAAGAAGAAGATGCCGCTCGGCGAAACCTTCTTATTCACCGTGGGCGACTTCATCGTTTGGTACGCCAAAGACAGACGCGCCGCCGCCAAGAAGTTTCGCCGACTGTATCTACCGAAAGCAGAGGGCGACGAATCGTTCAACTACGTTGAACTCCCCTCGGGCGAACGCCTGAGCGTCACGGAATGCCGACAACGTTATGGTGAGCTTCCCTCTGGGAGCCGACTCTTTCAGTCAATGGATCTGCGCTCGTCGGGCCGTACGGAAAGCTGCGTATTCCCTGTCGAATTCGACGGCCGAACCTTCTCTCCCGGCGGTGGCAGGAGCTGGAAGACTAACCGGGAGGGCATCGAGGCCTTGCGGGTGGAGAAGCGACTCTTCGCCCCGAAGGATACCTTGAGATATGTTCTCTACCTTGACGATTATCCCGTCTCCGAACTTAGCAATTCGTGGATGGATACCCAGGGTGCAACTGATCCTGTCTACGTCGTGCAAACTGCGACAAAAGTCGTCGAGCGATGCATGCTCATGTGCACCGACCCCGGCGATCTTGTGCTCGACCCGACTTGCGGCTCAGGGACCGCAGCGTATGTGGCCGAGCGCTTCGGACGGCGGTGGATAGTGATGGACACGTCCGCTGTGGCCCTTTCACTGGCCAGGGAAAGGTTACTTACGGCGACGTTTCCGTACTTTCGACTTGTTGATGACCGCCGAGGGGTTGACGCGGGCTTCCGTTACCAAACGGTGGCTCATCTCACGCTCGGGTCAATTGCACGGGACGAGGAGGCTGAGGAGCTCGCGCTCCGCGATCAACCAGAGGTGGATGGATCGAAGGTTCGGGTGTCCGGACCATTCACATTCGAGGCTCTGTCTCGATACGCCATTAACCCAGTTCAGGATGGCGTTCCGCCGGATCCTGGCGATCTCAATGCTGCCGCTGACCACGTCGAGGCGTTGCTCGATGCCTTGAAGGTGCGGGGTGTTCCAGTCAAGGGGGGCCACGACCTTCACATCACGAGAATTATCCGCCTTTCCACGACTTCGCCACTACACGCGGAGGGCGCCACCGATGACGGCAGGACGTTCGCTGTGAGCGTCGGGCCACGTTATGGACCCATCACGATGCTCCAGGTGGACGACGCTCTCGACGACGCCCATGGTTACGATCTCGTCGTCTTCGTCGGATTCACTGCAACCGCCGAGGTGCAAAGCCACCTCAGCAAGGGCAAGGTTGGGCGATATAACGTAGTTCTCCTTGAGGCTAACGCGGACCTCCTCGTGGCCGATCTTCTCAAGAACACTTCCGCCAGCCAGACATTTCGCCTTTTCGCCGCGCCTGATGTAGCGGTTGCGAGGCACAAGGAAACACTCGTGTTGAAGCTTCGGGGCGTAGACGTGTACGACGCTAGTTCTGGGCGGGCAGTATCGCGGGGCCACGAGGATATTGCAGCTTGGTTCCTGGACCACGACTATGACGGCCAAGTTTTCCATGTGTGCCAGGCATTCTTTCCGAAATCCGAGTCCTGGGACGACTTGGCCAAAGCGCTCAAGGGAGCGATCAACGAGGAAATTCTCGCTCGTCTTCGCGGCTTCGAATCGAGCCCGTTCCAACCTGGCGAGCACGGCAGGGCCGCAGTTCGCGTTATCGATGACAACGGTCAGACGAGCGAAGCGGTGATTGACCTTGGTGATTGAAGCTCAAGTTGTCGACCAGAGTCCGATAATCAATGATCCATTTGTCGAACCATCGAAGTATTGGCATTTCGAGCATGGAGAATTGCCTCAGGTCCGTGAAGGTCGCCGGATTAGTGGGTGGCTTCCGCCGAGCCGCGATGGAGAGCTGTCGATTACCGGCGATCTCGTCCCGCTTGACCTCGTAAACGACCTCCGAGCGCGGGTTCGCCTCTGGCGCGAAGAGAACTATGTTGGCTCAACGACCGTCACCCGAGACCTGTTCGATCGCTGGTTCGACGAAGACCGAGAGCCTGGAGTCCGTCCCTTCTTCGCCCAGCGTGAGGCTATTGAGACGATCGTCTTTTTGAGCGAGGCGCCCTCAGACAGGAGAGTGGGCCTCACGATACCGATGACCGAAGCCTACGAACGGTGGGCGGTAAAGATGGCGACTGGGACGGGAAAGACCCTCGTCATGGCCATGGTGATTACTTGGTCCGTGCTCAACAAGGCTGTCAATAGGCAAGACCCACGTTTTGCTGACGCCGTCCTGGTCGTCTGTCCAAATCTGACGGTCAAGGAACGTCTCGCATCGCTGAATCCCCATCGCCCAACGAACGAGTACCTTGCCTTCGGGCTCGTGCCGCCCAACCTCTCCTCACTAATGGGGCAGGGCTGCGTCATGGTGACTAACTGGCACGCTCTGGCACCTGCAACTGATCCCAAGCGCAGCGTCATGCGTCGTGGCCCCGAGAGTGATGCCGCTTTTTGCCGACGGGTAATAGAGCCTGCGCTCGGGCGTAAGAAGCGTCTCCTCGTTCTCAACGACGAGGCTCACCACGCGTACCGACACCCACCGGAAATGAAGGTGACCGGCGACGAGAAGGAAGACGTCGAGCGCGCAACGGTCTGGATAGATGGCCTGGCGCGCGTCCATCGTGATCGAGAGATCCGCCAGTGCATCGATTTCTCCGCGACGCCAATGTATGTGCCGGGCTCAGGACATGATCCCTGGACACCCTTTGAGTGGATCGTCTCGGACTTTGCTTTGGTGGACGCGATTGAGTCGGGACTAGTCAAGATCCCTCGCGTTCCGACGGACGACAACGCCGGGGCTGCGATCCCTAAGTACCGTAACCTTTGGGAGCACATCAAGACTGCACTACCCCGGGCAAAGGATGAGCCGGATGTCGGCAATCCCCTTGTCGACTATCTAACCCAAGTTGACGGCCCGTTGAAACAGCTCGCTGGCGAGTGGCACGAGACATTCCATAGGTGGCAGGAAACAGAACGCGTGGTGCCACCGGTGATGATCTTGATATGTAATGACATCAAGATGGCCGAGGTGCTCGAGGCCCATGTCGGAAAGCTCGGTCAGGCGGGACCCGAGCTACAGAACCCCTTAAACGGTCCAGCAAGGACTGTCCGCATTGACTCGCGGTTGCTCGCCGACGCCGAATCCCGCGACGAGCTGGAAACAGCCGCCGATGCTGCCGAGCGTCTCCGAGCAGTCGTCGCAACGGTAGGCAAGGTCGGGGAACCAGGGGAAGGCGTGCGCTGTCTCATCTCCGTGGCGATGCTGTCAGAGGGATGGGATGCCAGGAATGTCACTCAAATCCTTGGACTACGTGCGTTCACCAGCCAACTCCTGTGCGAGCAGGTCGTTGGGCGTGGGTTGCGGCGCTCCTCGTCAGACAACCTTTCAGTGCCGGAGTATGTCGATGTCTACGGCGTACCGTTCCAACTTCTGCCCTTTGCCAAGGCGACACCTAATCGCGCGATCGAGGCACCCCGAACCACCTCCGTCATTGCCCTCCGCGACCGGGCGAGCATGGAAATAACGTTCCCTCGAGTCGACTCCATTGTGTACGAAATTGGTGCGCTGCTCACCATCGACTTTGACTCGATCGCACCCATCCTTGTGGACCCAGAGAACGATCCGACGTGGACACAGGTGAAGGGCGCAGGCGGCCTGGCAAGTGAGCGTCAGGACCGCAAATGGGTATGGGAAAACTATCGGCGGCAGATGCTCGCCTTTGAAATCGCAGCTCGGGTCATAGCTGGACAAGTCGACTTGGCTCCGTTGTTCCCCCAGGCGTTAGCGGCAGTCAACCGAGTGCTTGACACCAAGGTCACGTTCAAACCCGGAGTGCCGGAGGGCGAGCTCGACAATGAGCTTTATAAGTCGCTACTCGTCAATCGAATGCGGGATGCCATACGGCCATCAGCCGGCGGAGAAGGAACGCTTCTCCCGGTACTAGACCGCTTCCAGCCAGAAGGCAGCACAGCTGTCGTGGCGTTCACGACGGCGAAGCCGGTCGAGCCAACTTTCAAGTCACACGTCAACTTCGCGGTCTGTGACTCAGAACTCGAACGAAGAATCTCTCGCGAGCTTGAGGCAGATACTCGAGTCCAGGCGTACGTTAAGAACGACCACTTGTTCTGTGAGATCCCCTATCGGTTTAACGGGCGAACTTTACGTTATGTACCCGATTTCCTCGTCCGACTGGATAACGGAGTACATATGTTGATCGAGGGGAAGGGACGGGAAACTGCGAAGGACCACGCGAAAGAGACGGCGGCCCGGAGATGGGTTGCAGCCGTGAGCGGAGACGGACGATGGGGATCCTGGAGGCACGCGATCGTCAAGGACCACCGGAACACTCAAAAGGTGATCGGGGCTGCGGTTCGTGATCACCCCGTCAAGTAGCTGCTCCGTTCTTATCTCCCTGGCCTGGCAGGTCCAAGCTCCTCAAGAGCTGATTATCCCTCATGTTTCCGTTGAGCCGGTGCGAGTGCAATGCGGGCTCAGACGGGGTGGTCCGACCTGCACAGCCCCGAAACGTCGCAACGGTCGCACTCCGAGCACCACGAGCGATGTCGGGGTAGGTTGTTATTTCGGAGAGCGTCACCCGCAGTGCGCACCTTGTCCTGGATCTGCTCGAGAAGGCCTTCATTCACAACCTCCCTAGTGCTCGAGGCTCTTTCGTCGAGGTTGAGCACCTCCACCAGATCCGGGCGCTCTCCCGTCAGCTCCTCGTAGCCCAACGCGTACACGTGGAGCTGATCTCGGGTCACGTCCTCAGCCTGTGCGCGCTCGGTGGACTTGAAGTCAACGATGCAAGTCTCATCCGTGTCGAGCCGCTTGATCAGGTCGATGCGCCCGTCGACGACTACCCCTGGACTGACGTGGACCTGTACCTGCTTCTCGCTGTAGAGCGTCTGACTCAGCGTCCCCTTCGTCTCGTCGAGATAGCGCTTGAGGGCGGCGAGTGCTGCCTCGCGGAGCTGCGAACGCAGCGCTGGGTAGGCGAAGGGGACGTGCAGGTGTCGCTCGACAAGGTCGTCGGCGTCTGACTCGTCGACGATGTCCCCGTCGATGGCCCGTTTGTGGATCTCGGCGAGCGCGTCGTGGAGGGATTTGCCGTAGCCGAGGGCCTCGTGGATCGGTGGGTTGAATCCAAAGAGGAAGCGAAGCTTGAACTGGTAGGGGCACTCGAAGAGGTACTTAAGCTCGCTGAAACTGAGGGTAACGTCTGGGAGCTCGTGACGGGGTCGGGGCTCGAGTCGCTGAGGGCCCCACGCTGTGCGCTCAGCCGTGAGGACGAAGCTGTTCCTGGTCGCGAAGTCGAAGAACTTAGAGCTCTGGGTATACGGGCGTCCCCTCGGTGCAAAGGTCAGAGCCAAGTACTTTTGAGCTCGCGTCAGGACGACATAGAAGAGACGCACCTCGTCTTCCTCTGTCCCCCGGTAGCGGTCGGCATCCGCGACCGACGAGGCTGGGATGACGTGGAAGACGTTGAGCCCTCCCTGTCGCTTCGATGGGAAGCGATTCTTCGCTAGAGCGGGGACAAAGACGGCGGGCCATTGCATTCCTTTCGCCTGGTGGACAGTGGCAATCGTCGCTGCGTCGGGTCGTGCGTAGCCGACGTCCTCGTCGCTCTCTGCGTAGTAGTTAGGCGCCTGGTGTTCCAACCACCTGGTGAACGACCGATATTTCTCTGGTGGTTCACTCTGAAAGTAGATCTGCTCGAAGTCCGAGATTGCCTGACTGAACTTGCCCAGGTTGTAGAAGGCGAGCTCACCTCTGGATGACGTGGCGGCTCCTGGGATCGTGTCCTCACGCAACTCAACTGCCTCGATGAAGTTGAGGTACGTGCGCTGAAGGTTGTAGGTACCCCAGCGTGCTCCAGGTCGCCAATCCCGGGCGGCATTCAGCACGCCAAGTCCTCTGTCCAGCTGCTCATCTGCGATTCCAAGATCGGCGTCCACCCATGCCTGATGCACCTCGCTGGCTGTCGCTTCCCCGTTGATATATCGGAACGAAGTGACGCACGCCGCGACCTCTACAGTGTCAAAGAGGCGGGTCAGGCCCTTGATGACATAGGGGATCCGGCGCCGCTTCATCTCTTCAACGAGCGAACCTGCGTCGTGAGCAACGCTCCTGAAGAGCACGGCCATGTCGGAGTAGGCAAGGCCCCGGGGGGACGAGCCCGGTGCGTCCTCGAAGGCGACCCCTCGCAAGCGTCCCATCCGATCGCAGATCCACGCTGCTTCTTCCTCGGGACTTCGGAAGGCCAGCGCCGTGATGTCGCCGCGTTCGAAACGCTGATGGCCTGCCGCCACCATCTGTTTTTGCAAGCGGCTTGCGGAGTTCAGTTCAGCAACCGAGCGTGCTAGGGCCACGATCCCCTCCGTCGAGCGAAAGTTGTCGTCGAGGGTGATCGCCTCCACGCCCTCCAGACGGTCCGCAAAGGTCTGGATGTTTGAGACTGCGCTACCTCGCCACTGGTAGATGGTCTGGTCGTCGTCACCCACTACGCAGAGGTTCGCTCCGAATTGACATAGGCCCTGGATCAGGCGCTCTTGGACGGGGTTTGTATCTTGGTACTCGTCGACGACGACGTATCGGACCGTGTCTCGGATGTGGCGGACGAGGGGACCGGCGAGTGGGTCGTCCTCGGGGTCGAGAAGCAGATCGACGGCTCCGCAGAGGAGCTCCGTGTAGTCGAAATGGCGCCTTTCCTCGAGCAGGTCACGGTATTTGTCGAGTGCACCGACAAGGCTCTCCGGTAGGACGTCGAAGTCGACGTCCCCTTCCCGCAGAATGCCCATGACCTGCAGGAAGAGCCCAGAGTCGCGGTAACGCTTAAGAGGCTGGGGCGTACGGCCTTGAACGTTTGCGATCGCTGTCGTGAGCCCACTCTTGTTGCTGTGGCGATCGACGAAGAGGCGGCACTGGATCTCGTTCAGGACGGAGTACTTGAACGTCTCGGGAACGTGAGTCTGGAGGAGATTGAGGGCGTAGGCGTGCATAGTGCCGACGAACATCTCGGCGAGGCCGATTACGGTGCCAAGTTCTTGTTCGGCCAGCGTGATTATCCGGTCCTTGAACTCCGCAGCGGCCTTCTCCGTGAACGTGAAGGCCACGACCTCGCGTGGCGCCACCCCGCCACGGAGCAGGTTGATGATCCGTTCCGAGATCACCTGGGTTTTCCCTGACCCGGCGCACGCGATGATGAGGAGAGGCTTGTCGAGGGTCTGTGCAGCCGCCCGCTGACTCTCGGTGTACTGCACGAACTCCCCCTTCTTGTCCACACTGGGCCGTGCCGCCGATCGAGAGCAGCCCAGACACAAGTTTACGACCCCGCAGGAGCCACAGACGGAATGGCAGTCCGAGCGGACATACGAAAGCCTCCTGTCACACCTGCCACGAATGTCTGCGATGGTTTCGTTCGCGACGAACCAATGTGCAGGGCTGGGCAATGGAGACACACCACGTCAGAGGCCTCTAGAGCCATGCCCAGGCCGCCCTGGAAGGCTACTCCATAGGTCGTGGAAGCAGCCTATACCAGCCGACGACTTATAAACGGTGTCGGCATTCTGGGCACCAGCTCATGGTCCCGTCCTCCCTGCGCGTCACGACGTGGTGGCGCTAGGTGGACAAGGGCCGCCTCGTGGCCGGAAACCGCTCGCCCGAGATCCTGGGTGGGTGCTGGCCGGCGGGTGGGGCTGGCGTGAGTGGAGGTCGGGCGGTTCTACGCCCGGCACGGCCAGCGCTGTTGGCACGACAGGCGCCCACGTTCGCCCACGTGGCGGCTTAGGGGCGGGGTGGTCGTCGTGGGACATGGCAACATCCCCCCCTTCGGGCGGCCTGCGGCCGGCCTTGATCGGTCCTCCATGAGGTGCAGTCACCAAGGGCGCCTTTCTCCCCGGCCTGCCGCAGGTCCTTGACGTCGACGCGGCTTCGCGGCCGGGGCTTGTGATGCTCGCTAAGCGCACCTCAGGGCTGCAGGATCTTAGTGGAGGCGATCATCGCTTGGATCTCGGAGCCTTCTATGGCCAGGTCTGGCCCTCGCAAGCACGCGTCCATGTCGTACCAGCTGTCCGGGACAGTCCGAGAGACGACGAGGATGACGCCCTCTTCGGTGCCGGTGGCACAGCTCTGGCTCCCTGAGACGAAGGATTCCTTGCCGGGCCGCCCATCAACCAGGACGCGCTGCCCGTGCACTCTGGCGAGGGTCCAGCCGGGAAAGCCATCGAGACTCCATTCGACGAGCACGCCATCAGACCCCAAGGCGCACCGCGGAATGGATACGGTGATTCCGTAAGCTGCTGCGCATCTGGGATCCGCCTCGTGAGACAGGAACACAACGGCTGTACTGAAAGTGTTGTTTGCAGGAAGAACAGCGGGCGTCCAGCTCGACGGGTAGTCGAAACGGAGAAGAGAGTCCGTGAACTGGGAGAGCTTTACGAGGCGACCGGACGGGCTCGGGCCGGTGAAGGGCCTCTGATTCCAGCTCGGCGCGCTTGTTCCTACGCCGATCGCAATCACAGCCAGCACGACAGCCGTGAGGTACGCGAACGCGTTCACGATCGCTAGCGTAACGTCCGCTGGACGGCGTGTTTCCGGGCGCGAACCAGCACGTGACACCAGCTTTGAAACGCAGTTCAAGACCGGTTGGAGATCCTCGACGTCGGCCCTCCGAACGTCAGTCTTATGTACCGTTTGCGCCCCGTTCGCGTCGTGCGTCAAGGGTCGCGCCGTTCCGGCGAAGGGTGTCCCGTTCCTCGCCGACCGGGTCTCGGGACAGCGTTGTACAGTCGCGAAATTGAGATGAGCTAAAGGAGGGAGCCGAAGTGCGGCCGTATGGAACCTCCTCGGCAGACGGCGAACTAGACGCCGTGCTGCGGTCCGAGCCTCCAGTCGACGGAGCGACTCTCAACGGCTGGGTCGCGCTGGCCGAATGGGCGGTCCCCGGCGGCGAGCCAATGCTCGTGTTAATGGGCAGACCCGAGGCGAGCCTGCTCCAGATGAAGGCCTACTTGCACAGTGCGATCCTGAATATGGTCTGGCGGGTTTACGGCGACGCCGCGCGCTCTGCGCCGAACTGAGGACTGCACTGTCGCCAGGACGCAGTCTTTGGCTCAGACCTCACAGCCCAGGCCGACAACCTAACTGCCGGGAATGGCTACGATCTCGGACCGGCTCCCTCGTCCTACACCGGCACGACTTGGAACTACGTGCGCCTAGGGATCGGCGCTTGGATTGCTTGGACCCTCGCCATGACACTGCTTGCGATCGCCGTGGCTGCAATCCCGAACCGTCCGGCTATGCCAGTGTCAGTGCCACCGGCCGTCGTCATCGAGTCCGCAATTCCTCCGACCGCTTCGAGCGCGCCGTCGTTGGAGATAAGCGAGCCTCTCCGCACCTAACGGAGCATTCGGAGACCGTTAAGGCAGCACGCTGCTCGAAGGTGTCCACGTCCTACTACTGGCGGGGGAAGCGTACGCCGCATGTTTCGACGTGGGAGCCGCTCGGCGCCCTGGTCGGAGTCGACGCGGTCGAGTTCGTCACTCAAGATGTCGATACGGCTACCGTGGAGCCGCGATGAGCCGAACAGCCGGGAACGCTCACTTCTTTCAGGAGGTCTAAGAAGTGCCGGTCAGCGACCTCCGCACAGGAGATCCCGACCGGATCGGTCCCTACCGCGTCCTCGGCCGTCTCGGTGCTGGCGGCATGGGCGTCGTGTACCTCGTGCAGGCCGGAAAGGGCCTCGGGGCACTCAAGCTGATCCGACTCGAACTTGCCGACGACGAGGAATTCCGCGTACGTTTCCGTCGGGAAGTCGAGGCAGGGCGAGCCGTATCCGGCCCGTACACCGCACGCTTCATAGATGCCCAATTGGATGGCCCCGCGCCGTACCTCGTCACTGAGTACGTCGATGGCCCGTCCCTGGCAGAAGCAGTAGCCGACGGCGGACCCTTCAGCCTCGACGCGGTCGTCGGTCTCGCAAGTGGACTCGCTCAGGCGCTCCGGGCGATCCACGACGCAGGCGTCATCCATCGCGACCTGAAACCTTCGAACGTCCTGATCGGGCCTACCGGACCACGCATCATCGACTTCGGGATCGCCCGGGCGATGGAAGGCACGAGTGTCACCCGCACAGGGATGAGCGTGGGATCACCATCCTGGATGGCTCCTGAGGCCGCCAGGGGCGACCCTGTCAGTCAAGCAACTGATGTCTTCGCTTGGGGCTGCGTTGTCATGTTTGCCGCCACCGGCCGTGGACCCTTTGGAGAGGGGCGTGCTGAAGCGATCCTCTACCGAATCGTCCACGAGGAGCCGGCCCTGAGCGGTCTCGACGCTCGTCTCGTCCCTGTTGTTCGCGCTGCGCTTTCTAGAGACCCGAAGTCCCGGCCGTCCACCCTGAATCTCATCGAAGCGGTCTCGGGTGCACTTGTTGGAAGCGACCCCGACCCGACGACGATCGGGACTGCCGTTATGACTCGCACGGAGCTCCTCGTTGCCGAGAAGCGACCGGACATCACGACACCTGTCGTGCCGGTAGTGCCACGGCGGAAGCGCTGGACCATCGCGGTGGCGGCTCTTATCGGATTGGCGGCGATCGGTGCAGCAGCAATTGTCACGGGTGGGTTCGAATCGCACAACCGCGGGAGCGCGCTGAAGACAACCACCACTACACAAGCCAAATCGATCGTTCCCGCAACCTCGGCCCCAACGACCTCCTCGACATCGACGAGCATCGCAACCGCGCCTCAGACTGTCACCGCGTCGGTACCTGTAGTCGCCTGTCCGACGACATGGGGCATCACGCCTGGACCTGCTCCTAAGACACTGCCAAGATCGGTCACTTTGTCATTGCCGTCGAGCCTCGTTGGACGCGTCACTGACTACGCCGACCATCAGGACATCATGCAGCTCATCGGCCCGAAGGGCTGGCTTTGCACTGCGGGATACGGCGCCGACGGGGGTGGCGGTGTGCAGATCTATCCACTAGGCGAACGGCCTCCTTCCGGCGCGGCGTTCACGTTCCAGTCGGCCGAGGCCATCGAGGGTCACGAGACCTCGGCTTGTCTCAGTTGCCGGCTCGAACAGGCGTGTCCGCTCTTTTCCGCAGCTGCGGTTGAACTTGCGAGCCAGTACCAAGGAATGAGCTGTCAATACACGAAGCCGGCCGAAGAACAAAGCACGCAGCTCAGCAGTACGGTCGTAGCGTTCGAAGATCCACCTGGCGTTGCGGGTGACGGCGATCCTTCCGGCGGTCCGTATCCTGCCAACGGTGTAATGATTTATGGCCCCGGATCAGTCATGGACGGCAGCTGGATCGAGACCTGCTCGCTACCGGCTAGCGACCACTCACTTTGTAACGTGAGCCTGAATGAGTTCGTGAGCCTGTACCAGAACTACTAGAAGGCACGCGGTGGGGACGGCCGACCGTCAACAGCGACAGGCGCGAATTGCGGGCCGGGAATCGATCGACTTCCTGGTTGACCTGCTCGATGTTGCGGAACGATCCGCGGCACGGGCGCCGCGAATGTCGACTGGGCGTGCTTCACAGCGGCGCTTCCGGCCGTGGAACTCATCTCGCCGGGCGACTCATAAGTAACGGTGAAAGAGCCCGATGCACCGGAACCTTGTGTCGGACTAGCGGCAGTTTCCTGGCTATCCCGATGAGCCAGCTTTGACCTTCCTGAGAGATTTCTTCAAAGTAGGCCCCTGACCAGCGCGAATGTCCTGGTCAAAGGCTCGCGATTTGTCGCCAGAGGGTGTAAGACCTAAAGTGTGGCTTTTATCATGTCGAAGAAGGTCAACGGGCAGACGTACTACTACTTGCGCCAGATGGCCCGCGTGGACGGCAAGCCGAAGATGGCCTGGGAGCGCTACCTCGGCAAAGCAGAGGACATCGAGGCCGCAGTAGCAGGTTCGGTCTCGGTCCCCGAGCGCACCCGCCACCTTTCCTTCGGCGATCTCGCAGCCACCTGGTCGGTGATTCTGCGCCTTCGAGTCGCCGAGATCACCGACGACGTGCTGGGCCCTCGTCGTGGTGACGCGGCGGCATCGGTCGGGACCTATGTCGCTCTCATGGTCCTCAACCGTGTCGTGGCCCCGTGCTCCAAGCTCGCCTTCTCGGACTGGTGGGCGACGACCGCCGGTGACCGGCTCGTGCAGCTTCCCCGAGAGGCGCTCGACCACCGGCGCTTTTGGGATGCCATGGACCAGATCTCGCCCACACAGCTCGCCGAGATCGAGCGACGCGTCGTCGCCGACATGGTCGAGTCCTTCGACCTCGACTGCTCGGGCCTCGTGCTCGACATGACCAACTTCGCCACCTATATCGACTCGGCCAACGACAAGGCGCCTATCGCCAAGCGGGGCCATGCCAAGCAGAAGCGCAGCGACCTTCGCCTCGTCGGCCTCGGGCTCGTGATCTCTGTCGACGGCGGGGTCCCCCTCGTGAGCCATGCCTATGCCGGTGACCGTCCCGACGTCACCCAGTTCCCGCTCATGGTGGACGAGCTCG
>Ga0182027_10004455_pt1 | contig 21704 bp, 19 predicted proteins | sample 712E1DmetaG_FD_121300 | JGI IMG/M metagenome (GOLD analysis project Ga0182027, IMG submission 121300) | Permafrost microbial communities from Stordalen Mire, Sweden - 712E1D metaG (Illumina Assembly) | ecosystem: Environmental > Terrestrial > Soil > Wetlands > Permafrost | place: Sweden... | reverse complement strand
TAGGAATGGAAGGTCACTTCGTTGCGGGAAGTCCGCGAGCGGAGCTGGGTCTCGACCGCGGCTTTTAGCGGCAGGAAATAGCGCATGCCGGCGATTCCGGCGTTGCCGTAATCCACGGTGACATCCATGCGCCGGATGGGGAACCCGGGCGGAATGGCGTCGGCCAAGTAATGCAGGCGAAGGATGCCGGATGTCTCGCGGTCTATGGTGGCCTCGCCGCGCAAGCCGGTCTCCTCCCGCTCGACGGTGTCTTCGCCTTGAGCCGTGACTACGTAGTGCGCCTTGGAGCGCTCCACGCGATAGGAATAGACGGCGGCGCGGCGGCCGCCCACGGAAGTCCATCGCTCGAAATGGAACTCGCCGGCCGAAGCCGGGTCGAATATGGTTCGCATGTTGGCGCCGAGTTCGCCCCGGGAGACCGTCCCCATGGCGTCGGAGTAGCGCATACCGGCCGGGGCGCCGTTGACCTCAGTGAGGCGGTATGTCTCCTGCCGCTGGTAGTAGCCGACCTCGACAGTGAGCGTGTCCGTGGGGACTAAGCCGCGACCCAGGTTGACGGACCGGCGAACCGTCTCCGTGCAGAGGAAATTCGGCAGCCGGCCGGCGTATTCGAGCGCCACTTGGCGGGCGGACGCGAGGAGCCGTTCCTGCTCGGGGCTGGAGGGCGGTCCGGATTCGGCGGGCGCGGCTTCTTGGGCCGCGTCGCCGCCGGGCGCTTTGGCGGCTTCCTCGACGATTTGGAACTCCGCGGTTCCGATCGCCGAGTCATTGCCCGGGGAACGCGATGCCGTCACCTCAAGCCCATACGAACCACGGGGCAAAGATGCGATGGGGATATTGAGCAGCACCGGCGCAAGCGGCTTGCCCGGATGGATAAAGTCCGCCGCGTCGACAACTCCGTATGCCTTTTCTTCGCCGGTCCGCCGGTCGAGAACCCGCACATTAAGGATGTATCTGGGAGGATTCGGCCCGGCCAGGAGCGAGTCATGGATCTCCAGATACCCAAAACAGAGCGCGGAACCGCGAAAGCTATTGCTGCCGGAGGGAGAGATCTTGAGTGATTTTGCGATGAGATCTTTGTGACCCTCGAACAACGATGGGTCCAGGTCCGAGGTTAGGTCGGTGACCTTGCGGGTGTCGCTGGCGAGAGCGATGCCGCTTAGGGCGAGACGCTGCCCGTCCCAAGGATGGATGGTGAGCGGCGCCTCCAGCTTGCCGAAGCTGCGCTCGCCCGAGCCGAACACCACACGAAGGTTGTAGCGGCCCGATGGCAGGCGGAACTGACGCTCGTAACGGTAGGGCCGCTGGCGCACGAACTGGGCTTCCTCCGGGGTATCGAAATCGAGCGGAACGGCGTCGCTGAACCTGCCGGCCACTTCGCCGTCCGTTCCATACGCCAAACCCACCAGATCCAATTCGGCGTGTTGCTTGCCGTTCTTCTGTTTGGTGAACTGGAGAGCGGTAACGTCCATTTCCATCGCCAGATCGACCAGGGCAATTCCAGGCGAGCTATAGAAATACGGAAGCTCCATGGAGGCGGATGCATTCCCGGCGCCGGGCGCGGCCACATTCGCTTCGAGCGCTTTGCCCTCGATTTTTCCGGCGAGCAAGTCCGGCGCCTGGACATTGCAATAGGCGTCGCGCGCCTGCACTGCGAGCGGGATGGGGGGAGACGACGGCATCGATTCCGAATTGATCGAGTAGTTTTTTGGCGAGTGTCGAGCCGCTTTCACCTGCAGCCAGTGGCAGCTTCCGTCGGGCGATTCGACGGGCTTGAAGCCGAGCACGTAACCTGTTTCCTGCTCGGCGGCGATCTCACCCAGCTCGTGAACCAGGCTCTTGCCGATCGAGCGGCCGCCGGTTGCCTTGGCCAGGTCCTCAAAAGCCGGGTTGGTAGTGTACACGGCAACCTTGGCCTTGTTGCAGTCACGGGCAAGCGTGGTGGACGGCCCGAAGACCCTGAGCCCCGGAGATGCGCTAAGAACCACCAAGGCCTTGCGGCCGTTGATGGCCGCCATGGAATTCGCAATCGCGCGGATGGCATCTTCGGCGGGCAACCTGCCGGGGATTCGATAATGCACGCTCGAACCCGCATCCGCCACGTGAGAGATGTCGCGGGCGGCCCGTTGCACCCGATCGGCCAACGGCGTGAAGTTCTGCGCGATGGACAGGTCTCCGTTGAAATCGATCACGGCCATGTAACGATTCGGGCTGGCATAAGCCCCGGCAAAGCCGGCGACATCCTGGCGGGTATCTTTCTCGGCCGCCACCCGGCCCGAGGCGGCGATTCCCGATGTGTCGAAGAGGAAGGCTATATACTCCGGCTCGGATCGACCCGCGGCGCCTGCGTCCACCAGCGAGACACTCTTAATTGTCTGCTCCTTGCCGTCTTCCCATAGGCGAAAATCCGTGCCGCGAAGATCGCTTACGATCTTGCCCTTGTTGTCGCGCACGATGGCGTCGACGAGCACCAGGCGGGTCTCCGTCCGGATCACTGCCGGTTGGGCGGCCGCGGCAGGCAGGGTGGGTGCATGGCTTTGAGCGAAGGCCCATGACAGGGCGGCGGCCGCCGCCAGGGATGCCAGTCTCAGGAAAAACGCGCGCATATGTCCCGGTCCTTATTATGCTATTACCGCCAGGGCGGCGTCAGGATACGGTCATTCGTAGCGGAGAGCTTCGCTGGGGTTCAGGCGGGCGGCGCGATTGGCGGGCAAGAGGCCGAACACCAGGCCGACCAGGCAGGAGACGCCCAGCGCCACGACGATGGAGATGGGGGAAATGGGGATGTCCAGGCCCTCCAAGAAGTAGCGCGCGCTCAGGGGAATGGATACCCCCAGGAGAATGCCGAGCAGTCCGCCGGACAGGCTGAGCATGACGGCTTCGAGGACGAACTGGCGCAGCACATCGCGGCGCGAGGCGCCGATGGCCATGCGCAGGCCAATTTCGCGCGTCCGCTCGGTCACGGTCACGAGCATGATGTTCATGATGCCGATGCCGGAGATGATCAGCGCGATGGCCGAAATCAGCATGAGGACGACGGTCAGCACCAGCGACACCTGTTTGGCGGTTTCGAGAATGGCGGTGAGGTTCTCGACAAGGTAGCGGGCCCTGGGGTTGTGACGGCTTTCGAGAATGCGGCGGACGGAGCGGGTGACGTCGTCGACGTCGTCCGGGCTGCGCGCCTGCACGTACATGGGGTCGATGCGCTCCACCGGGGTAAAGTAACGGATCACGGTCACGGGGATGAGCACGGTTTCCCCGGACAGTTCGGAGAGGCCGAAGCTGGCGACGCGCTCCTTGAAGACGCCGACGACGGTGAATTGGAGGCCGTGAACTTTCAGGATCTGCCCGATGGCGGCCTGGGAGTCGCCGTAGAGGCGCAGCGCCAGCTTTTCGGTGAGCAGGGCCACCTTGCCGCGGAGCAGGACGTCGCCTGGAACCAGGAAGCGGCCGGCCACCACGGCCAGGTTGCGCACGGGGGCGTACTGCTCGTCGGAGCCGATGACTTGAACGTTCTCTTCGCGGCCGCCGATGCGCATGAGGTCGAACTGGGTCATCACGCCGGTGGCGGCGACGATGCGCGGTGCGAGCTGTTCGCGGACGGCGTCGATATCGGCCAGCTTGACGAAGTCCGCCTCGATTTCGGCGCCCTGCGGGCCGCCGTTCGAGCAGTACGCGTAGACGATGTTGGAGCCGATGCCGCGAATCTGCTGGAGGATGTAATCGCGGCTGGTGAGGGCGATGGTGACCACCAGAATCACCGACGCATTGCCGATCACCATGCCGAGGGCGGTAAGCGTCGAGCGCAGCTTGTTGGCGCTGAGGGCGCGGATGCCGAAACGAAAGGCCTCGCCGATGTTCATGAGGGCGTCGAGAGAGCGCAGCTAGATTGAAGTCCGGCGCGATGCGGCCTGGCGCCGTCCCAGTCCCGATTGTAGCGTCTGTGCGGCGAGGCGGCGGCGGTGGGTCGGCGGCTATCGCATTTTCTTCGATATCGATCCCGACCGCGGCGTGCGCAATTCGCGCAACGCCCGCGCCGGAAGAGCGGTGGTAGGATAATGCCATGCTGAAATCTATTTCGCTGGCGCTGGCGCTGGCCGGGATGGGGACGCTTCCCGCCGCCGCGCAAGAGTACAAGATCGCGGTGATCGGGCTGCTGCACGGCCACGTCTGGGGGCATCTGCCGGATATGGCCAAGGGGAAGACCGTGAAGCTGGTGGGGATTGCGGAGACCGTCCCCGAATTGGTGGCAGAGGCCAAGCGGGTGGCCGGCGACGACGTGCCGATCTACAGCGACTACAAGAAGATGCTCGACGAGCGCAAGCCCGACATGGTGTGGTCGTTCGTCGAAAACAACCGGCATCGCGAGATTGTGGAAGCCTGCGCGCCGCGCAAGATCCACGTGATTTTCGAGAAGCCGCTGGCGGCCTCTTATAAAGATGCGCTGGCCATCCGCGAGCTGGCGCGCAAGTACGGCATCCAGGTGATGTGCAACTACCAGATGGCGTGGTGGCCCTCGAACTACGCGGCGAAGAAGGCGGTGGACGCGGGCAGCGTGGGCAAAGTGTGGCGGCTGCGCGGCATCGTAGGCCACGGCGGGCCGGGGTCGACGGGGACGGGCAAGTACTTCTTCGACTGGCTGACGGACCCGGTGAAGAACGGGGCCGGCGCGCTGATGGATTTCGGCTGTTACAACGCGCTGTGGGCGCTGTGGTACTTGGGGCCGCCCGAAACGGTCTACGCCGAAGTGACGCATCTGCGTCCGGAGACGTTCCCGAAGGTAGAGGATTCCTCGACCCTGATGCTGCACTGGAAGAACGCCGAGGGCGTCTTCGAGGGAAGCTGGGACCTGCCTCGCAGTTTCCAGGACCTGGAAGTTTTCGGTCTGGACGGCAGTGTGTACATGACGCAGCAAAAGGTGGAACTGCGCAAGCGGCAGACCACGGAAGTCGCGCGGGAGCCGCTGCCGCCGGAGCGCGCCGACCCCATCGCGTTCATGGTGGACGCGATCGCCGGCAAGAAGGCCATCGAAGGCATGACGGCGCTCGACATCAACGTCGGGGTGGTGGAGATTATCGAAGCCGCCAAAGAGTCCGTGCGCACGGGGCGCGCGGTGAAGCTGCCGCTGCCGAAATAATTACGCTAGCGTCCGACGCAGTAAGCCGTCAGTCCCGAAAGCAGTTTGGGATAGAAGTCGGTGGACTTCTGGGGCATCACTCCGCCGGCGAAAGAGATATCGGCCACCTGCTGCACGGAGACGGGCTTGAGCAGGAAGGCGATCTGCGCGGCGCCGCGGCGAGCGTCCTCGACGGCGGCGTCGATGCCGCGGGAATAGCGCAGATTGCGCTCGTCGCGGACGGCGTCTTCGCCGATGCCGAGCGCGCGGCCGAGCAAGCGTTCGTGGAGGACGCGGACGTCCAATTCGCCCTTCGCGTGGCGGTCCTCAAGCAGGAAGAGGCGGCTGCCGATGGCGGCGCCGACGACCGTGCGCCCGGCGGAATCGGCCCAGGCGCGCTTGAGGCGGTCGAGCGAATCGATCTCCTCGATTCTGAAATCGTCCGCCGCGCGGCGCAGGAAATCGTCCGGAAAGCCACCGCCGGGAATGCCGTTGACCAGGCGGTGGGTGGCGAGGATCTTCAACCCCGGCGAGTGCATATTGACGAAGGTCATCATGACCCGGCCGGCGCCCGGCAGGCCGGGATTCTCGTTGCGGAAGGCCAGCGCGGTTTCGTAGCGGTGGTGGCCGTCGGCGATGAGCAGCTTCTTGTCGGCCATCAGACGTTGCACCGCGGCGGCGTGGGCGCTGGGCCAGACGCGGTGGATGGCGCCATACTCGTCTTCGACTTCGGCCAGCGGGGCGGCGGCGGCGGCCTCGTCGAGCAGCGCGTCCACGGCGCCGGCGGGGTCGGGATACAGCATGAAAAGCTGTCCGAAATGGGAGTGGGTGGCGCGCAGCAATTCGAGGCGGTCTTTTTTGGGGCCGGAGAGGGTCTGCTCGTGACGGTAGACCACGCCGGCGGAATAGTCCTGCACCGCGCCAAGGGCGATGAAGCCTTTGCGCACCAGGCGCTCGCCGGTATCGGGAACGGTGAACTCCTGGAAGTACGGAAACACGCCCGGCTGGGGGTCGCGCGCCAGGATCCCGGAGGAGATCCAATCGTTCAGATGACCGGCGGCGCGGGTATAGACGTTATCGGCGGCGGAGTCCGACGGATGGCGCTCGCCGAGGATGACGCGGACCAGGTTGTAGGGGCTGAGCGCCAGGTAGCGGTCGCGCATGGCGAGCGAGATCTTGTCGTAGGGCTGCGTGACCAAATTCGCCAGCGGGCCGGCTTTTTCGGCGTATCGATAGGGTTGGAACGGATAGATTTGGGCCACTCTCCAAGATAGCAGCACGGGTGCCCACTGGGCCAAGCCGACAATCTGGGCATAACGGGGAGATGAGATGCCGGCCGCCCCAAAACGTCGATATTCTTGGGGTTCAGCGGGCGTTTCCACCGAACATCTGATGAAGGTAGGCTGCCAGAAAGATCCCTAAGAGAGTTCCCACAACCCCTACTACCCACAGAAGCGTCTTTCCGGCGGCCTTTGCGCCGTGGACATCCATACGGATTTCGTCGAGCTTCTTGCCCTGCTCTCTTGCATGCTCTTTGAGGGTTTCTACGGCTTCGGTCAACTTACCGAGCTGGTGGTTAAGGGAGCCGACCAAGTCTACCGTGTAGCTGTAATCCCCAGAGGGATAACCGGCATTCGAAGAAGTGACGGGATAGTCTTCTGACGCGGCTGTAGGCGCAGGCCGAGCTCCGCGCGTAGATTTGCCCGGTTCCTTTTCAGACATCTACTTTCGCCGATTGGGCCGACAACCATTCCCACAGATCGGGCTTCGCACGTCCCGAATATCCCCTAAGCGGGAAAACGATATGAGACTGTGTTTCACGGATGCCTAGCTTTGTGGAAAGTTCCCTCGCCGTCGTCACATCCGCGTTGACAGCCCATTTTCCAGATTCAATCTCGTACGAGCCCTCGGGAAACTTGGATGAAACCGCCGCATCGACAGCAAGAGCAGAGTTCTGTAATGCGACCACCAGAAAGAGCGGCATCTGCCAATACATTACCACAGTGCAGTACCATTGGAGGCTCGCCAAATTGTCGTGACGCAGGAGGCTGTGCTGGTGAAGAACCGTGGAGCACGGTCCACCGTCGCTGGTGGGTCCACCCGCCCTTCAGTCGACTACCGACAACTCCACCCAGCCGGGCAGGGTGGCGGGGCGGTTGTTCAGGAAGACGATGCGGCGGGTCTTGGGGAAGGGCAGGTTGCTGGCCAAAGCTTTGTCGTACATGCCGAACTGCTTGAGGATCTGGCGATAGTCGGCGTTGGTGGTGTCGAGCCAGGCGCTCTTGGCGGGCAGGCCGCCGCCCCAGCCGAGGGACAGGAGGCAGGAACCCTTCTGGCGGGCGGCCGCCAGGCTCTGCTCCAGCTCGTCGAGGCTGCGGTCGAGGAGACCCATGCCGGCCCAGCTTGCGTACTGGCGCTGGAGGGTCAGCAGACCGGAGGCGTAGACGTTGGCGGCATCGAAAAAGGCGGCGCGGCCGAGGGATTCCGGCCAGCGCACGAAGCGCCGGATTTCGGGCTGGAGGAGGAACGCCTTCTCGCTCCAATCGCCCTCGAAAGTCGCTCCGGGCGCGGCCATTTCGGCGAATGTCGGGGTGCTATCGTCGGGACGGGCGCCATCCACGGCGCCGCGCGGGCTCTGTTTCCAGCCCAGCGTGAACCCGGCGCCGCGCGGTTGCAGAGTGGATGTGCGCACCAGGTAGACCTTGAACTGAGAGGTGGCGATGGGGGCCGAATCGCCGGCGCTCACGAAGCGCATGCGGTCGGCGCCGCCGCTGCCCAGCGCTTGTTCTTCAGCGCTCTCCAAAGGACGCCGCGGGAAGCGCTCGCCCTGGGTGCGGGCCACCACGCCCTGCAACATGCCGTCGCGCCAATTGGCGAACACCATGCCCGTGCGCAGCGCGCCCTTGATGGCGGTGGCCGGCAAGTACGGACCGGAGGCGCCGCAGGCGAAGGTAGGGATGTGCAGGCTTTCGCCGGAAGCGCGGTTCCAGTAGGCCGAATAGGCGGCGTTCTCGAAGGGGATGCGCCGGCCGGCGAAGTTCTGGGCGAAACCGCCCCAGGAGGCGAAGTCGAGCTTTTCAGCCGTTTTGAGCTGGGTCAGGTAGCCTTCGAGGCGCGGCCCTTTGGCCAGCAGCCGGAAAATGCGCCACTGGTCGAGCACGTTCACATGATCCTTCCAGACCATGTAATCGATGGGACTGAGCTTGCCGCCATCGCCCACCAGGAGCGGGGTCAGGCACGTGAGGCGGTAGCGCATCAGCGGACCTCCGGCAGGGGAATGGCCACCGCGAAACCGGCGCGGTAGACGGGGTGGGGGAATCCATCGGGCCCCACGTCGGTGGCGGAGCCGCGCGGCTCGGAGGCGGCGGAGAGTACCGACCCTTCGGCGATCATCTGAAGCTGCTTCTTGAGGCCGCCGGAGCCAGCGGAGCTTTCGACGCGGCCGCCGCGAGTCAATACGGAGTAGTTGCCGCGGCGCCAGTCCACCGTATCGGCCGGCGCGGGGGTGTAGAGCGAGAGCAGCCAGTGAGATTGGGGCGCGCCGGCCACGGTCGCCGCGATGGCCGGTTCGGTTTCGGTTTCGGGCTCGGGTTCCGACGGCGCGAACTCCACCAGGGTTTCGACAGGCGCTTCCATTTCGAGGACGGCCACGGAAGAGCCCACCTCTACGGAAGATACCGCGGATGCGGCGGCCTGCGCTTGGATTTCGTCCGGGGCGGAGGCGGGAAAAGGAGACTGGTCGGAAGGCGCGGCTACGGAATCGGCTACGTGCTCGGCGGCCGGAAGGGCGGTCGGAAGGCAGGCGGACCCACCAAGGTCGTGGGTACCCCGGCCCGCCCCACTGTGCGGCGGGGGGGGCAGAAGCATATCCGGCAGGTCGCCTTCGAGGAATTCGGGTGGTTCGGAACGGCCCCAGCCGCGGGAGCGCTCGCCGCCGAAGCCACTATCGGCCAGCAGGCGGAAGGCGGCTTTGACGGGCGCCTGCCAGCGGTCGCGGGCGGCCTGGTCAAGGAAGGATGCGACGGTCCAGAGTCCGCATCCGGCGCGAAATTCGATGCACGCGATGGAATGGCGTTCGGGCGCCCCCGTGAGGCGGTCCACCGCGGCGCTCGAACGGAGCGAGGTGCGGAAGGGACCGGGACGGCCGGCGGGCGCGAGGCATTCGCTGGTTCCATCCAAGCTCCATCGGGATTCGTCGAGCTTCTGGCCGGCCAGCACGGCGCGTACGACTTCGAGCGGCGCGAAGCGGGCGCTTTTCCAGCGCACGTTGGTGGAAATGCCGGCGGGCGCGGGAGGCCAGACGGTGCGCGGCGGGACGACGCAGAGGTACTCTTCGAGGAAGGGGAAACAGGAGCCAAAGCACACCGCCGGCGCGGCGGCGCGCGCGGTGGCGTCCAGCCAATCCTCAAGCGAACCGAGACGCGCCATGGCGGAGCACACCGCCGAGTAGAGCGAGTCGCTGTGATAGATGGCGTCCACCCGGTTACGGGCTCCCGAATCGGAACCAATGCGCCAGGGGCCCGCGGGGCGGAGTTTAACGACCAATCCCGGATTCATTACTCCTCGTGCAAAAACGAGAATGCGGAATCGGCGACGGCGGTCTGAATGGCGGCGACGGTCGCGCCGGCTCCGATCTCTTTCTCCGGAGCGCCGGCGGCGTAATACTTCCGGCCGCGCCATACGAGGCGCAGGTTGGAGAAGCTAACGCGGCCGCTGCCGCGGGAGCCACCGCCTCCGAGGGCATCGTCTTCGAGCAGGCGAATGCCTTCGAGCACGCGCGGGAACAGCGGCGCGTCCTCTTCGCACAATATGTCCATGACGAAGCGCGTGTGGAAACGGGCGCCGGCGGGCACGCGTTCGAGGGTGCGGGGGTTGGCCTGCGAAGTGATGCGGTCGATGGCGTTCTCGCTCTTGACCTCGGTCAACTCGTCGTCCAGGTTCTCGCGCATTTGAGGCGTGATGCTCTCGAGATCGAGCGGCGCGTCGAAGACCGCCAGCCGCGCGGGGGTGGCCAGGGAGGTATCGATGGCTTCGCCCTGTACGCGCTCCATGCGGCCGGGATTGCGTCCGAACAGGAGGCAAATCTCGTCGTCGGGACGGTCGCTCTGGTGGATGCGCACTTCCTGTCCCTTGCGGCGCGAAAGGTACACCATGTCGGCGGGCACGGCCACGCCGGAAGACTGCTCGATCAGCGAGCGGATCTTCCCGCGCAACGAACTTCCCGGCACGTAAGGCCGTCCGAAGGCGTCCTTGACGACGGGGTTATCGGAGCCGCCGATCTCGAGCGATCCCTTGCCGGCGCCGACGTGCAGGCCGGTTTCGCAAGTCATATCGCCTTCGAGGATCAGCTTGCCGATGAGTTTCAACTCGGTTTGGGAGGTATGTGCGCTCATGCTTTACTCGTTGTAGGCCACGATGGCCTCGAAAAGGTCCTTGAACCGTTCGTACCCTCGACTATCGTTCCTGCGGGTCACCTGAAGCAGCAGCCGTTCCAGTTGATCCAGGCTGCGCAGCCCGTGGCGCGCGATGGTATAAGCAAAGCGCGCGCGCAGCATGACGAACTCGTGCTGGCGCTCGCCTTCGGGCGCGCGGACGGCGCGGCGCACGGCGCTATAGAGGCGGCGCAACTGGCTCTTGGTGCCGGAATCCATGTCGCGCATGCGGCTGACGATGGCGTGCGCCTGATTATCCAGGTAGAGGCTGTCGCCGACCAGCTTGTCGAGCTCGATTTCGGGCGGACCCTCGGGACGGAAGCGGTCTCCGCCGCGGTCCGGGCCGCGCTCGCCGCGAGGCCCATGGGGCGCTCCGCCGCCAGCCTCACGCGGGCCGCGGGGGCCTTCGCGCGGTGGACGGCTTTCGCGGCTCTTCTGCTCCTGCTCTTGTGGCATGTGCTAAACCTCAGTCACCAATCTGGCCCACTCCAGGGCCACCAGGCCCGCGGGCCTCAATTTCACTTCAGCCGATTTGCGCCCCACCATCTCGGTGATGAGGTGGGTGCGCAGCTTCTGGAATTCGCGGTCGCGCGTGCCGCTTAGGATGCGATTGAAACGCCGCTGGAAGCGCCAGGCGCCCTTGGTCTCGGCGGCGCCCCAGTCGGCGTACGCCTCGCGGCGGTAAAAGCTCCGCAACTGATACAGGAACTGGCGCGACATGCGGAAATCGTGGACCAGGCGCGTGACGGTGTCTTTCAACTCGGCGGCGTCGGAGAGGCGGCGCCATTCGAGGACGCGTCCCAGAAGGTAGATGCAATCCTTGTCGGCGGCTTTGGCCAGGTCCAGATTGCGGCCCGCCTCCTCGTAAACCGCCGCCAGAGGGTAGTACGCTTCCGGGGCGAGGGCGATGGCCATGGAGATGGTCTTGCCTTCAGGTCCCGGATAATCCTTCAGATTCTCTTCGGTAAAGCGGTGGAAAAGCCGTTGCACTTCGCGCGCCAGACCGATCAGGGCATCCCAGGAGCCGTAGACCGCGAAATCGTCGCCTCCGGTATAAATGATGCTGACCTTGCGCCAAAACTCGGGCAAGGAGCAGAGCACCTCCAATTCGCCGGCGAAGAACTGCTTGAAAAGGACGGAAAGCGGGACGTGCTCCTCGATGCTGTTGACGCGGCGCAGGCGCAGGCCGAAATTATCGACATCGCCGCGCAGCACGCCCCAGATGGAGCGGCCCTGCGAGCGGCGCGCCAGCGTCTGCACGGTGGCGGCGGACTTTCCGTCGTCGGATGGGGCCGCGTGCCGCGCCACCATGATGCTTTCGGGCGAAAGGTTGGAGCTGAGGGGCCAGGAGTGCTTGCCTTCGTCGGGGACGATCTTGCCGGGCGCCTCGGGCGACCAGCCAACGCGGGCCGCGCCGCGAATCTTAGCGCCCAGTTCCCTGGCGAAATAGGCGTCGGCATCCACATTCGGAGTGGGCGTGAACGGCTGGAACGCCGCGCCGCCCGGTTCGGTTCGATCCGCCGACAGAGGGGCATTGCGTTTGCGCTGAAGCTCCTCGTTGAGGCGCTTGCGGATGACGGCCCAATCGCCCAGGTTATCGGTGACGCCCCAGATGAGGCTGACGTATCCCGAGCTGAGGCTCGAGATCTGAGCGGCGGCCGCGGTCAGGAAATCCTCGGCGGCCTGGCGCGTCTCGCCGGGCAGAACGACGAGGAACTGACCGCCGCCGCTCGACCCGAGCAGAATGCGGGACAAACCCAATTCGGCCAGCAGAGCGCGGGGGAGCGCCTCGCACAGCAGAGTAATCCACTGCGAGCGCCCAGCCAGCAAATCCTCGCCGGCCGACCGTCCGGAACGCCCTTCGGCCGGACCGGCCAGAAGGAAGTCTTCCGTGCCTAATATTTTGCCTTGCAGCAGAATCTGTTCGGACATTCGAAGCAGAAGAGCCTTGAGAAACCTCACTCTAGCACAGATTTCCGAGAACAACAGCGGCTTGCGGGCACTGTATGAACATGCGAACAATTCGATTGGCGGCGGCTGTATTGTCCCTGGCGGGGTTCGGACTAGGAGCGCAGACGGCGTTTCCTCCGGCGAAACGGGCTTCGTTTGGACCAAAGGCGCCGCTGGCAGCGGGGAAGATGCAGATGGCGCCGGCGCGACCGGATGCGGCCATCGAAGCGGCGATTCGCGCCAAATTCGCCAAGTCCAAGATCAATGCCGACAAGTTCCAGGTCCATGTGCAAGGCGGGGTGGCCACCATCGAAGGCAAGACCGAGGTGATCCAGCACAAAGGCGTGGCCACGCGTCTGGCGAAAAGCGGCGGGGCGTTGGCCGTGAATAACCACGTCCTGAGCAGCGATGCGGCCAAGCAGAAGGCAGCCGCGAACCTGGCAAAGGGGCGGCGGCGGGCGCAAATCAAGCGTGGCGAAGCGCGTTCCGAGGCTCCGGGAGGCTCAAGTACAAAGAAGTAGGGACACCGGCAAGTCCTTTGCCTGTAAGGTAGGGCAGGCGGTTTCGCCTGCCGACTCCGGCCCTGGGAGTGCTTTTTCGTTAAAAACTTGACAATAATGCACTAAGGTTTGATAATGGTCTTGTACTAAATAAACCGCCACGGCGGCGGCAGGCAATTTTAGGCAAGATCTCAAAGACGGAGGCTTTTCACGGCAATGGGAAAAATTATCGGCATCGACTTAGGCACCACCAACTCGGTGGTAGCCGTGATGGAGGGTGGGCAACCCACCGTCATCGCAAACCAGGAAGGCGCACGCACCACGCCATCGGTGGTGGCTTTCACCAAGAGCGGGGAGCGGCTGGTGGGGCAAGTTGCCAAGCGGCAGGCCATCACCAACCCGGAGAACACGGTTTTCTCGATCAAACGGTTCATGGGGCGGCGCTACGACGAGGTCACCGAGGAAATGAAGATGGTGCCCTACCAGGTGACGCGCGGGGACAACGCCGACGTGCGCCTGGACATCACTGGCAAGAAGTATTCCCCGCCGGAGATCTCGGCCATGATTCTGACGAAGCTAAAGGAATCGGCCGAGTCCTACCTGGGCGAGAAAATCACGCAGGCGGTGATCACGGTTCCGGCCTACTTCAACGACGCGCAGCGGCAGGCGACGAAGGACGCCGGCAAGATTGCCGGTCTGGAAGTGATGCGCATCATCAACGAGCCAACGGCGGCGGCGCTGGCGTACGGGTTGGACAAGAAGAAGAACGAGACCATCGCGGTCTACGATTTCGGCGGCGGCACGTTCGATATTTCGATTCTCGAAGTGGGCGAAGGCGTGGTGGAGGTGAAGTCCACCAACGGCGATACGCACCTGGGCGGGGATAACATCGACCAGCGCGTGATCGACTGGATTGTGGGCGAATTCAAGCGCGAAAACGGCATCGACCTTTCGCGCGACCAGATGGCCTTGCAGCGCCTGAAGGAAGCGGCCGAGAAGGCCAAGATCGAGCTCTCGACGCTGCTCGAAAGCGACATCAACCTGCCCTTCGTGACGGCTGACGCCACCGGCCCGAAGCACCTGCAAATGAAGCTGACGCGGGCGCGTTTCGAGCAGATGGTGGAAGACATCGTGCAGCGTTCCATGGGACCGTGCAAGCAGGCCATGGCGGACGCCAACGTGACCCCGCAGCAGATCGACGAGGTAGTCATGGTGGGCGGGCAGACGCGCATGCCGCGCATCCAGCAACTGGTGCGCGACCTGTTCGCCAGGGAGCCGCACCGCGGGGTGAACCCGGATGAAGTGGTGGCGGTGGGCGCGGCGGTGCAGGGCGGCGTGCTGGGCGGCGAAGTGAAGGACGTGCTGCTGCTCGACGTGACGCCGCTATCGCTCGGCATCGAGACGCTGGGCGGGGTGTTCACCAAGCTGATCGATCGCAACACCACCATTCCGACGCGCAAGAGCGAGGTGTTTTCGACGGCTTCGGACAACCAGCCGTCGGTAGAGATCAAGGTCTACCAGGGCGAGCGGGGCATGGCGGCGCACAACCGGCTGCTGGGGGTGTTCCAACTGGGCAACCTGCCGCCGGCGCCGCGCGGCATCCCGCAGGTGGAGGTCATCTTCGATATCGACGCCAACGGCATTCTCAACGTGACGGCTAAGGACCGCGCCACGAATAACGAGCAGAAGATCACCATCACGTCGTCTTCGGGCCTGTCGAAGGACGAAGTCGAGAAGATGGCGCGCGACGCCGAAGCCAATTCGGCCGACGACCGCAAGCAGCGCGACACCATCGAAGCCCGCAACCGCGCGGACGCCATGGTCTACAACGTGGAAAAGACCTTGAAGGAGCACCGCTCCAAGGTTGGCGAGGCGGAGGCCAAGGAGATTGACGAGGCCCTCGAAGAGACGCGCAAGGCGATGTCCGAGAACGACCCGGCGAAGATCAATTCGGCCGTGGACCGCCTTACTACCGCCAGCCACAAGCTGGCCGAGGCGATGTACAAATCGTCGGCGCAGCAACCCGGCGGCGGCGCGGGAGCGGCCGGAGCGGCTGGACCGGACGGCGGCGGACCCTCGGCCGGCGGAGGCCCGGGCAAGCCCGACAAAGACAACGTCGTGGACGCCGAGTTCGTGGACGTGGACGATAAGAAATAGCCGTCAGCCATCAGCCATCAGCCGTCAGCTAAGGCCAAATCGGACCTAGCTTAAAGCTGATGGCTGAAGGCTGATGGCTGAAAGCTTTCTTCCTATGCCCCCTCCCAAGCACGAGTATTACGAGACCCTAGGCGTCGAACGCACGGCCGCGGTGGAAGACATCCGCAAAGCCTACCGGAAACTCGCGCGCAAGTTCCACCCCGACCTGAATCCGGGGGACAAGTCTTCCGAGGACCGTTTCAAGAACGTGCAGGAAGCCTACGACGTTTTGAGCGACCCGAAGAAGCGGCAGATGTACGACCAGGTGGGCTTCTACTCGGATAACGCCTTCACGGGGGCGGGGCCGGGTGGGCCAGGCGGCCGGGGCGCCCAGCCGGGGCCGGATTTCAGCGGGTTCGATTTCTCGGATTATTTCTCGGGAGCGGCGGGAGGGGGACCGGGACGGAAGGCGGGCGCGGAAACCGGAGGTGGATTCCGCGACATCTTCTCGCAGTTCTTCGGACGCGGCGGCGCTCCGCAGCCACCCGAGGAGGAGGAAAAGGGCGGCGACCTCGAGTACGCGATGGACATCGATTTCTGGCAGGCCATCAAGGGGATGCAGGCCCGCCTGGGCATCACGCGTTACGAGGTGTGCGACACCTGCCGGGGCACGGGTTCGACCGGAGGGGGCGAAGTGGCATGCTCGGAATGCAAGGGCAGCGGCCACGTCAGCCAGATGGCCGGGGCGATGCGGTTCAATATCAACTGTCCGCGCTGCGGCGGCACGGGAAGGCTGCGAAACGCCTGCCCGGCTTGCGGCGGCGACGGCCGCGTGGCCCGTCCGGAGACGGTGGAAATCCGCATACCGCCAGGGGCGCGCAACGGCTCCCGTCTGCGCGTACAGGGCAAGGGAAACGCCGGTTCCAGGGGCGGCGAACCGGGCGACCTGTACATCACCACCAAGGTGGCGGAGCACGCGTTCTTTCATCGCGAGGGCGACAACATCGAAATCAAGGTTCCGGTGGCTGTGTGGGAAGCGGCGCTCGGCGCCAAGATCGAAGTGCCCACCATCGATGGCCGCGCGCTGCTGAAAATTCCACAGGGCGCCAAGAACGGCCAGCGATTCCGGTTGCGCGAGAAGGGCGTCGCCAATTCGCGCACCAACCTGCGGGGCGATCAGATTGTGGAAGTGACCATCGAGGCCCCCGATCCGCACGATGAGCGGACGCGCGAGCTGTTGCGCGAAATGTCCACGCTGCACCCGGAGGATCCGCGCGCCGCGATGTGGGCGCAAGTCTGAGGAATCGCCATGCCTAGAGCCAAGTCCAAAGCGGCCTACATGATTTCGGCGGTGGCCGAGCAGTACGAGCTGCATCCCCAGACGCTGCGGCTTTACGAGCGGGAGGGGCTGCTGAAGCCGTCCCGCAGCGAAGGCAACACGAGGCTTTACACGGATGGCGATCTGGAGCGCCTGGAAGTGATTCTGCATCTGACGCGCGATCTGGGCGTCAATCTGGCGGGCGTCGAGATCATTCTCAACATGCGCGAGAAGATGGGCGAGATGCAATCGCAGATCCAGGAATTCATCGCCTCGCTCAACAAGGAGCTGGCCGCCCGGACGGGCCGTCCGCCGCAGTTCGAGAACAACAGTCTGATTCCGGTGCTGAACGCCCGCCCACCGGCGCCGGCGCCGCGCCGCGCGCGTTAGGGCACGCCCCACCTGTAATATGATGGAGTTCGGCACGCTCCCATTCATGCCCCGCGAACATCGGTTTTCTCAAAGCGCCACAGCGGCGTACGTCGCGCCATTCGCCGTTTTTGTGGCGCTCCTGATGGCGGAACGCGCCGTGGCCTTACCCACGGAGTGGTTGTATCTCTTCCGGATCACGGCGGTGCTGGCGGTGTTAGCGTGGGTCTCGCGGCGGGTGGTGGCATCGCTGCGCTTCTCCGCCCCTCTGGCCAGCGCCGCCATGGGAATCGCGGTGTTCCTGATCTGGATTGGGCCGGACGTTTTGTTCGGTCCCGGGTACCGCCATTACTGGTTGTTCGACAACGCCGCGATGGGCACGGCGGCGAGTTCGGCCCCGGCGGCCCTGAAGCACAATTGGTGGTTCATTCTCATACGCACCGCCGGTTGTACGGCGCTGGTGCCGGTGTTGGAAGAGCTTTTCTGGCGCGGGTGGCTGATGCGCTGGCTGGCGCATCGCGATTTCGAGACCGTGCCGCTGGGCGCATACGTTCCGCAGGCGTTCTGGACGGTCGCCGTGCTGTTCGCCTCGGAGCACGGGCCCTACTGGGAAGTCGGGCTGGCGGCGGGAATCCTGTACAACTGGTGGATGGTACGCACCAAGAGCCTGGCGGATTGCATGCTGGCGCACGCCGTCACCAACGGGCTTCTGTCGGCCTACGTGCTGGCGACGGGGCAATGGCAATACTGGTTGTGAAGTCCGCCAAGGCGGTTCTTCATGCAAGCGCACGCACCGCGGGATGGGATGGCGCCGCGCGCGCCACGAATTTCTCGTCGGCGGTGAACAACTCCGCTCCCAGGCGCTCGGCCAGAGCCAGATAGAGGCAATCCTGAACGGGATGCCGCAGTTCGAGGGCCAGCCGGAACCCCCGCGTCAGGTCCAGTTCGTCCGGCGACAGCGTGATTACTCCATCAATGTGTCCCGAAGCCCGACGCTGACGGCCACCCGCTAAAATGTAACTGATGATCCAACTCACCGGGGCGGGGAAGCGCTATGGCCCCAAGATCCTTTTCGAGAAGGCGGACTGGCTGGTCACGCCCAATGAGCGGGCGGGGCTGGTGGGGGCCAATGGCACGGGGAAATCCTCGCTGCTGAAGGTGCTGGCGGGAATCGAGGGCCTCGATTACGGCACGGTTGCGACCCAGAAGGGCGTCACCATCGGCTACCTGCCTCAAGAAGGGCTGTCGCTTTCGGGCCGTTCCGTGTTTGCGGAATGCATGACGGTGTTCGCGGATCTGCGCGCGCTCGAAGACGAGCAGGAGCAACTGGCGCACCGCATGTCCGAGCTGGACCCGGAAAGCGCGGAATACGGGCAGGTGGCGGACCGCTTTCATGCCGCGGAAAGCGAGTTTCGCGTGCGCGACGGGTACGCCGTGGAGGCGCAGACGGGCATGGTGCTCTCCGGGCTGGGGTTTCCGCAGCGCGACTGGCCGCGCCGGACGGAGGAATTCTCGGGCGGCTGGCAGATGCGCATCGCGCTGGCCAAGCTGCTATTGGCGAAACCCAACCTGCTGCTGCTCGACGAGCCTACCAACCACCTGGACCTCGAAGCGCGCAACTGGCTGGAGCAATACCTGGCGGCCTACCCTTACGCCATCGTGCTGGTTTCCCACGACCGCTACTTCCTGGACGTCACGGTGCGCAAGATCGTGGAGCTTTGGAACAAAGGCCTGCACTTCTACACCGGCGGTTTCACGCGCTACGAGCGGCAGCGGGACGAACGGCGCGCGCAGCTTCAGGCGGCCTACGACAACCAGCAGGACCGGGTCAAACAGCTCGAAGCGTTCATCAACCGGTTCCGCTACCAGGCCACCAAGGCGAAGCAAGTGCAGAGCCGCATCAAGGAACTGGAGCGCATCGAGAAGATCGAGATTCCGCCGGAGGAAAAGGTCATCCATTTCCGTTTCCCGCAGCCCAAGCCGAGCGGGCGGGTGGCGGCGGAGTTCAAGGGGGTCGCCAAGAGCTACGGCGACAACACGGTATTCGCGGATGTGGATTTCATCGTGGAGCGCGGGGAGCGCATCTCGCTGGTGGGCGTGAACGGGGCGGGGAAGTCCACCCTGATCAAGATTTTAGCGGGCGCCGAGCCGGTGACCGCCGGCGCGTACACGCTGGGCCACAACGCGCAGCCCGACTACTTCGCGCAGGATCAATACAAGGAACTCGACCAAGGCGCGCGGATACTCGACGACATGGCGTCGGTGGCGCCGCGCGCGTCCAACACCGAGCTGCGCGCCATTTTGGGCTGTTTTCTGTTCTCGGAGGACGACGTATTCAAGACCATCGGGGTACTCTCGGGCGGCGAGCGCAACCGCTATGCGCTGGCCCGTATGTTGATGCAGCCATCGAATTTCCTGCTGCTCGACGAGCCCACCAACCACCTGGACATGCGCGCCAAGGACGTTCTTTTGACGGCCCTGCAGGAATACTCGGGCACGGTGGTGTTCGTCTCGCACGACCGCTATTTCATCGACAAGCTGGCCACCCGGATTTTTGAAGTGGAATCCGGCAGGGTCCACGTGTTTCCGGGCAATTACGAAGACTACCTATGGCGGAAATCGGGTCAGGGCGGGGCAGCCGCGGAGGCCGCCGCGGAGCAGTCCGGCGCGGCATCCGAGCCGGAGGCCGCCGCGAAGAGCGATAAGCGCCTCAATCCGATCAAATTGCGCCAGATGCGGGAGCGTCTGGTAGAAATTGAAGCGGAGGTTGGGCAATTGGAGGGTGGGATTGCGGAGTGCGAATCCGCGCTGGCCAACTTTGTCAGCGCGGAGGAAACCCGGCGCGTGGCGGAATTGCTGGAAGGCCGCCGCGCCGGCCTGGCGGCGCTGATGGGGGAGTGGGAAGAAACCTCGAAATCGATCGACGCCAATTCGTAAGGCGGCGGCGCGCGGGGGACTATTCCTGAACGGGAATCTGCTGTTCGATCTCGCGCCAGGCGCTGATCTTAAGGCGGCGGCAGACCCAGCACAACGGCTCGGGACCGGCTATGGAGGTCTCCGCGCCGCAGACCGCGCAACGGGGCGGTTTCTTATTGAGGCGGTCCTCCGAAACGGAGCGCTTGGCCCGTTCCAGGATTTCCGCGGGCACCACTTGGTCCGATTTGGGCTGCGCCTTGCGCTTCATATTCTGCGACTCTGATTACACTATGGCAGAAAGCGTGGTGTGGAAACAACTACCATCGGTTAGGTCCGTACCGGGCTAGGCCGCCTCGAGGACTTGCACCACTACGGCGACGTTCAGCGACGATCCGCAGCGGGGGCACTTCTGCCCTGGCGCCGTTCGCGCCCGTTTGCCTCCCACATCGATTTCCGCGGGCACCGTATGGGTGCACATGGGACAATGCACGTGTCCGTTGGCGTGGTTCGCCGAAAGAGCTTTCATATCCTTCCCCTACACTTTATGGGACGCGCGAACCTGGGCGAGGGTTCTGCCAAAATCGAAAATACTTTACAGGGGGGTGCTACGCTGATAGCTATGATTCAGCAGCCGGCGACCAAGATCCAGTTGATCAACACGCCCGAATACCGCGAAAATTACGCCAACAGCGTCCAGGTGCGGGTCAATCTGTGGGACTTTTTCCTGATGTTCGGACGCGTCAACCAAACGGCTCCGGACCAGGTCGCCATCCACAACTTCCAAGGCGTTTACCTCAGCCCGCAACAGGCCAAGGCGCTGCTCAACGTGCTGCAGCAGAACCTGACGCAATACGAGACGGCGTTTGGCGAGATTCGTTTGGAGCCTCAAGCGGGCGGCTCGGTGGTGCAGTAGCCGTTCAGGCGTTCCCGGCGCTCGCCAAGGTGAACTGACGGCCGTCGCGGCAGAGGTATTCGAGCAGCAGAATCATCTTGTGCTCCTGATCCTCGGACCACCCGGCCGCGGAGGCGCGGGCGCGTTGAAACTCCGCGATTTTTTCGGCCAACTGCGCGCGTGAGCAGCAACGCTTCCGTCCGGATTCGAGGACGCATGCGCCCAGGAATTCGGCGATGAATTGCAATTCGTCGGATGAAAGGCCGGAGAGGAAGCGGCGGGCCTTGTCCCGGAAGGGACTGTCGGCGCACGAGGTCAGCGCGGCGACCAGAGCGTTTCGCACTAGCGGGTCTCCTGTCGGGGATCGACCATACAGGCTTCGCGATCTGTCGGTATTATTGCGGAAATTGGGCGGCTGGCGCAAGAGGGGGTAGCGCGGATGAGGGCGCCAGGAGTGAGGCGATCCACGTGGTCTACGCCACGTTTGCCGGGCCAGCGGGTGGGGGGACCAGCGGCGATTTGATCAGGTAGGCGAGCACGGTTGAAATCGCGCCGATGATCGCCGTAACGCCCGCGCCTTTGTTGAGCTGTCCGGAACTGAGAGCGCTTGCCGCCCCGCTAGCCGCGCCGCCAATAGCGACCGCGGCAAGGCCTTTCAGCCAAGTTGTCCAATTCATGTTTCCATCTCCTTTCGAGTGTTTGGGAGGCCGGCGGGGCAGGCTGTCCGCCCGCGTCTCCTCCCGATTTCACGCTAGCAGGCCGGCGCCGGAAGTCCGCTGGCGCCGGCCTGGCAGGCAGATGAAAACAAAGGCCAAGATTTGTTTATCTAAGGTGTGACCGGAGACGAGGTTCCGTTTGTGACGCGGAGACGCAGAGACGCGGAGAAAACCAGGAATGGCCGAAGCGGCGACATCGATTGGATACACAAGGCTCGTGACTTTCCAGCGGGGTCTTTCTCCGCGTCTGCGTCTCCGCGTCAAAATCAACGTGCAAGACCGCACGCAAGCTGCGACAGCCGCCATTGAGCGCGGCATCATCCATCCTTGACGCGGAGACGGGCCCGCAGGGGCGGCGG
>Ga0182027_10004454_pt1 | contig 21704 bp, 26 predicted proteins | sample 712E1DmetaG_FD_121300 | JGI IMG/M metagenome (GOLD analysis project Ga0182027, IMG submission 121300) | Permafrost microbial communities from Stordalen Mire, Sweden - 712E1D metaG (Illumina Assembly) | ecosystem: Environmental > Terrestrial > Soil > Wetlands > Permafrost | place: Sweden... | reverse complement strand
CTTCACACACCACATCAGCAGTCTTTACAGTCTGAATATCAGTCAATGTTATATTTTCTTGCCCGTAAAACATTGTTATGATTTCAGGTTCTGTAGGCGCCCTGATAAATCTTATGCTGGAATTTGCAAGCCATGCATTCCACGGACTAGTCTCACATTGCTTCGGAGTATATTCGATATTTATCAGAGTTGAATTATCAGGATTTGATGTTTTGGAACACCCATAGAGAGATAATGAAAGTATAGATATTGCTATAAATAGAACAGCAAGCATTATTAATCGCGAATTACCCCGTCTCATGAAACTATTATGCCTGATTGGTATAAATAGTTTCTGAAAGCTTTGAAGCGAATGGAAGCTATTGCTGCAACAGGACAATCGTATAAACTTTATAAACGATAAAGGATTCTAGTCATTGTGTGCAATGAGGTTGTGAACACCCGATGAGCGCAAGCCATGATTGACGGAAGTAACTGCCGAGCACACACTTCTTAATATAAATCTAACATAAACTTTATTAATGGTCTATTCTCAAAATACCTTGATGGATACCTACGAAGTTCACGAGCAGGATGGCGAATATCGCTTTGGAGTAATATTCTTGTTTGATGAGTACACTAAGTCTGCATTCAAGAAAGACCTTCAGGAGATTATTGATTATCAGAGCCATAAAGGATTCTCTGAAGATAAGGAGACAAGAAACAAGGAAATCGACCTGAAATTCTATAATCAGAAAATTCCTGAAATAAGCTATGATTTCTTTAAACAGAAAAGTTTTGAAATCTTCAGCAAATTCTTCTTTTACATGATGAAGAACAACAAGAGCTTGGCTACATCTACGGAGTTTAATATACAGTTTAAGGTCACAAGAATACCTAACAGAGACTCATATTTCTATTATGACCAGGATAATTTGCCATCAGATGAAGAGAATGCTTGTTTTATAATGTCTGGATCATGGCTTATACATGCTTTGGTTCTTCCGTCAGTTCTTGGAAAATCTGATTTTTCCCTGATTCAAAGATATATGCTCCATGAATTGACGCATCATTATGATGGCATAACCAAGAATCTTAAGTGGGGCAACCAGTATGAAAGCAAGATACGTAAATTCTATCGTAAAAAATCCGCATATTTTCTGAACTGCCTATATACATCACTATTTAATCTTAGAGAAGAAGGACTTGCAGATTTCATCGGAAGAAAAAATAGTCCTGCAATAGACATAAAGATGGACGGTGTAAAAAAATATAACGCTAATCTACTCAAATTATCGACACTAACTAAAAGAAGCGAATCTGAACCATTCTATTTTAATGAGCTAAGCACAGGAAATCTCACACCAAGCAATGAATATACTATGGGAAGAAATATGTGTCTTACTATAGCTATGACATTATGCAAACAGATGAATAAACCTTATTTTATAATCATATCTGGAGAGAAAATCTCGTCAAAAGGCATAAATTTAAACAATTTATTATCTAAAGACAGACCGATATATATTTCAGATATAGATGCAAAAATATTTGATGCGACCATAGAAAGAGTTCGACCGCTTGCACATTATCAATTTGTACATGAATATGAAAAAGCATGCGATGAATTAGGAATCAAGGACGAGAACAGGATAATGACTAGAAGAAGATTCTATAGAATAGTATCTGATGCTGTAGCAAGAATAAAGAAAGAGAAGATTGCAAGACTTAAAAGATATAAATATGCAGAATTGGATTTAAAACCGTTAGAATCATAAGAAATATTTCTTTATACTATCTCAAAGTCCACGCATATCCTATAAACATATGGCGCATGCTGTCCGCACTTGAATACTCCAAGAATTTTATGTTTTAGTCCATTCTTCTTGCATGCTTCGTCAATCTTCGCCAGCGCCTCATCGAATTGCGTCTCTGGAAGAAAATCATAGAAGTGTATTATCGTTCCTTTCTTCGAGACTTTTAATGCATCTCCCAAGAATTCGTCTGCAGTCTTCGGCAGAGGCATTATTATCCTATCATAACTTAATTTAGGATTGTTCTTTTTTAATTGCGGTATTACTTCATGTACGTCGCCGCATATCAGTTCTACATTCTTTATCTTGTTCAATTTCAGGTTTTCCAATCCGTACTTGTGCCCGTCGGGATTAATCTCTATGCCTGTTATGTGTTTTGCGGAAGTATTCTTCGATAAGACAACAGGATATGGAGCTGCCCCTGAAAACATAACCAATATTTCTTCATCTGGTTTTACTAGCTTCATTATTCTCTTTCGTTCATTGCCTAATCTTACGGAGAAATATACTTTTTCCACGTCGAGTTTCAATGTGACGCTATTTTCTTTATAGACTGTCTCTTTGGTGTTGACGCCAGCAAGGTATGTCATCTTCTGTGTTCTGAACACACCGCCATGTATTGCTGCCTTCTTTAATACAGTCTTTACCTGCTTATTCACATGCAACAACGTCTCTGCAATCTCCTTCTCGTGGTGTTCCAGATCTTTAGGTATTTCCATGATTGCAATGGTTCCTATCGTATCGTGTCCAGTCTTGACAAAAGCCATCTCTTTAGGAGTCAATTTTGATGAAAGGCTGTTCTTTAACGTTCCATTAAGCTGGCTCTTTGGAAAATCCTTATCGACAAATGATATTTGCAAAGAATCCTTCTTTGAAATGTCAAACTTTTGTAGTATAGGAAAATATATGTATTTATCGTCCTTGGAATAATAGTGCGCCTTGTCTATCAAGCCTTCAGCTACAATCTTCTTCTTCCACTTTTCTGCATTATTTAATTTAACCTTTAGACCTAGCATAATAATCAGACACACTCGTCCATTTATATTTTTAATCAAATAATTCAAAATAATAACTTAAGAATATAAAATTGCAATGCATCTTATATCCCTAGAAATCCTTCAGAAATATTCTCCTAACCCTTTCTGTGCTGCTGGTCTTTTGTGCAGTTTCTCGAGAACTGCTCTTGTCCTTTCTTCGCTGAAGTCATGCTTTGCGCATAATACATCGACTACCAAATCATCGTTCACATCGCGGAATTTTATATCATAATCCGTCGTGACTTTGGTATGCTTTATTACGTCGAACACTTCCTTCCAGCCGTATTCGAAGTGTTCACTCCATTTGTTTTCTGAAAATAACTTGTCGAAGTTTTCCACCCCGTCACCGTATTCCTTGACGAGTTTTAATGCGGTTTTTGGACCGATGCCTTTTATTCCTCCGATATTATAGTCTGTTCCTGTAAGCATTGCAAGAACTATCAATTGGTCTAAAGTTATGTCAAGAGTCTTTAATGTATCGGCTAGCGATATAAGTTCAGGAGTTATCGAATCATAAGATAGCTTGTTCGGTAGCTTCTTTCTTCCTGAAAGCGTCAAATTCTTGACGACAAGAGAACATCCGAATATCAATGAATCAGCGTCCTGACTTAAACTTGCGTATGCATCCTTGCTTTTTACCATGAATGCTGCCTGCGCTTCACCTTCTGATGGCGCCTGCACTACAGGCATTCCGAGAGCTGATATCAATTCCTTAACGTCATCAATCATCTCCTTTGTTAATTTACTTGTTCTTGAAGCATATTTTTTCATGTCGTCAAGATTGTCTTCCTCAGCCGCCTTCGCATATTTCAGTTCCGCATCATGCTTTAATGATGACCTGCGTTCGCGTTCCTTAAGCTTCAATTCAGGAGCCTTGCCATCAAATACAAATATAAATTTTATATCGTACTGCATGAGTTTTGTGAACCTGTAGAATAATCCGTTCAAATGCGAAGTGACGTTGCCGTGAGAATCCTGCAATAGAGACCCATCAGGCTGTCTTATTGACGAAAGAAACATGTATAACTGGTTGAATGCGTCGACAACTATTATCTTCCCACGCAAATCCTCTATGTTTAACTGCTTAGTCTCAAGCAAGTCTGTAATCTTCGTACCCATGATGATAGGATGTGAAGAATGTTTTTAAAGATTGTCAAAATGCCGTGCCGATAAATCATTTATTTCCAAAAGATAATTTAATCAGTTGCCCTGTGTAGAAAGTGTTACAGAAGCTTTTATACTGTAGATTTTTAACAGGATCCGATAATACTTCTCTAGCTTCTTTAAGATCCTCGAATGCATTCCGTGTAGCTTCGTCAAGATTTATATCCGGTCTTAGATGTAATGTCTTTCTTTTGAACCCTTGATTTGCCTCCTCAGGCGAACAAGTTTCTTTAACTCCCAATATAGTGTAATAATCCTTAAAATCACTCATATCTTTTGGAACATCGAAATTCTCACAATACCATTCAAATATATTCATAAGAAAAGGAGCATAATATCATTAAAAAAGCTTTCGAAAGCTAACACATGTTGATTCATTTAAACAGCACGTAAAAGATATAACTGTAACTACAATGAATATAGACGCATCAGAGCAAGCAATTTAATCTTCTGATATGAATTTCGTGAACCTGTAACCTGTACATAGTTCGGTACAGGTATATAACTGGTCGCATAATCCACTACGAAAATTTTGCCGTGTAGAGAGTTTTATATTAGTCGGTGAAGATAGAGAATCATAAAAATACCATAGACCACTCATATGAACAGAAAATAGAACAGATAAGTAATTGCTGCAAGCAATACCAAATCGAATAGTAGAGTCATCATTTTTATTTAGTATCTTTAATTATTTTGTAATTATTTTGTTCCATAATATTTTCTAAAATCTTAATCTGGTCTGGAGCAAAAGAACTTTCTCTAACACCGTCAGCAATCACTTGATTAATAGTATAATATTTTGGCGCAGCAATATTGTTTTGCTCATGTTTGACAATCAATTTATGACGTACTCCGCGAACCCCATCGTTGCCGAAATTACGGATCCTGCTATTGGCACCAATATACGAACCACCATCAAGTCCGTGGAACCAAAGCTGATATGTAAATGGTCTTGATTCACTATCAATATTATTATAATTATACATCTCTATCTTCATAGTTTTTATTCCCGCGTCTTTTAGCAATAATCCATAATCTTTTGCTTGATCTTTAAACGCCCAAACAGTTCTAGCATCCTCACCAAATCTATCAGTAGGAATTTTGGAAGTATCAAACAAAACAAAATAATTATCCCTACCTATTTGTTCCAAATATTCACTAACCTTAAATTTTTTAAGAACATACTGAACACCATTTCTCTTAATCTTAACATCTAGAGCGGGCTCTTGCAAAACCAAAGAGTCGGAAAGCCAAATTCTCCTATTATTAGACTTAGGAACAAACAATGAACCCTCCTTAACATAAGAGCCATTAGCACATAAAGAGCTATTCTTCCAACTACCCGAAGCTTCAGCATCGACAATCCTAGCATAAGCCAAATCCCTAAAAGAAATCAATCCATCAGACTCCTTCAAAACAGCCTTCGAAGCTTTATCAAAAGAAGAATCGACACAATAAACAACAGTACCTAAACCAGCAACAACACATTCAGTATCAACATTAGCCATTTTAAACCTCCGAACATAATTTATGCCCGAAATGAACATGATAAGAATAGAAGACTATAATAGGTTTAAAAAGTTTACGACAAGTTAGTACTCGAAAGTAAGAAAGATATGTTTTTTGCTTGCTCAAACAAATATAAAGTTTTCTAATCATACATAAATCACTAGACATCTAGTTTACATATTTATGCAAAATCTTTCTTGCATGCTCCCTGTTCTTCTGGTGTTCTTTCAGGAATGCATCAAGCTTTTGTATCAATAGGTTCTTCAATTCTCCTGAGAGAAGCGTTCCGCTCTTGTAATCATCGTATATTTTCTGCAGCATCTTGTCATCTTCTTCAAATACTCGAAGCCATTGATACGACACGTCTATATCCGGATTCCCTCCCAATCTTCTATGTTCGTCAATTGTGTCTCTTCCGCCGCTGAAAGCATACTTCTTGACTTTTCGCGCCATTTCTTCAGGCGTATCAGTCAATGCAATGAATGATGTTGCATCTGATGATGACATCTTTCCTCCAGAAAGTCCAGGCATGAATGTATGATATGTCGAGCATAATTCCTTTAGGTTAAAATTGTTGTAAGTATTTATCCTGCTGATTAGATCTCTTGCGAGCCTTATATGTGGATCTTGGTCTATTCCTACTGGAACAACTACTGGCAACGGTCCTTCAAACTCTTTTAGCTGTGGATGAAGCATGTCTGACGCCTGAAGCAATGCTGACAGCATCTTTCCAGGAGTTATCTCTCCATATACTGCCTTGAACTCGTTGAATGTTGCGTGTCTTGCAAGAAGATTCTGCAGTCTATAGAATGCATTCGCCTTCTTTGCGTCATCAGATCTGTCGCTCTGGAAATATATCTCGCAATTTTCAGGCTTCAAACCAAGAGCGATATAGTTGAGTATATATTCTTCTATTGCAATCTTCCTGCTTTCCTCAAGAGATTGTCCTCGAGCATTGTATGCTTCAATGTCAGCGACGCATATATAGACCTTCGCGCCTAAATGCTGATAGAATATCATCTGCCTTGCAAGAGTCATGTGTCCTATATGGAATTTTCCTGTAGGCATGCATCCAGTCATCATCACAAAAGGCTTTTTGTGCTCTATTGCATTAAGAATATTATTGAAACCTCTATGAGCAAATATTATCTTTCTTCTAAAGAGAACATTGTCGTGGAATGCTTTTGGAAGCGCCGACATGTCTAGCGGCTGCACGCCAAATTCCTTGACTAACTTGTCGTAGTCAATATTTCCCTTGACTTCCCACGGTGTGACTGTGGATTTCTCGGATTCTTTTTGCTCCATTCAATACCTCTTTGTAATATAAAATATTTATTAATTATATATGTGATGGGAGTATTTCAATCTTTTCAAAAGTCATAGCGCTAAATTCCTTTCCCATCATCGCGTCAGTCTTCTTTGCCAGTATTCCCGTTGATAAAAATAGGCAAGGCATCTTTTTGTTCTGCGCGAATATTAGCGCAGGCGCTAGGTCTCCTTCGTTTATTGATGACTTGTCTTTGGCTTTGCAGTATATATACTCATTATTACTGTGATTCTTTAGTATAAGATTGTACTCTGTCTTCTTTATCTTTTCCTTGCTTATCAGGTCAAGATTCTTTTTTGATATATGTTCAAGTATCAATCCATAAAAATCATATTCGACTTTTAAAGGTTTTGAAGCAGGAACTGTTTTATTTTGTATAGATTCTCTGCCGCTGTTTTCATTATCTTTTGTATCCATCTTATTTTCAATCTTATCTTCAGATACAACCTTAGAGAGTACTAGCTCTTCTTTATGCGCTGCTTTATGATGTTCTGCTGTCTTATGCTGATGGTCTATAGAATGCGCATGAGATTCACTGTGTATGGGCAATTCCGAATGAGATTTAGAATCTTTATGCTTATGCGCGGCATGTTTAGTATCGTCAGAAGTCTTCAAAGAATCTTCATCTGCGCGTATTGCTCCTGGTTGTTCTAATATGAATCGCGGTTCTATTGCTTTTGAAGATTCATCTATGATATCAATTGGCTGCGCTCTAGGAATCGTCTGAGGCACAGTCTGCGCATGCACAGGCGATTCTGTTTTAGGAGATTCATCTACTGAAGATTTAGCCGATAAAGCATCTTTGAATATATTCTTTGCAAGAATTGTCGCTTCATCCTTCGACACCAGATAATATCTCCAGAATAATACCTTCTGCCCCTTAAAGTCTATCTCCAAAGGCTTTGCAAAATCCTTTATTGTACGCATGGATACGCGCGTGAGTGGATCTAAGAGAGAATCCTGCAATAATTTATTGTCTTTTAATAGATTGAATGCTCGCCTATCCTTTTCATTAAGATAGCTTATAAATTCTTCAAGTTTTGATTCATGTTCAGGAACATAATACAATGGCGAACTGCCGACTTTAAGCGTTGAGATGAAAACTTCTCCAGAACCTATAAGACTTGACAGCATAGCTCCAATAAGCATAGTATCAACTCCTCCGCCAATCTGTTTTGCAACCTTGGCAGGAAGCGTAGGACCTAACCTTACGATTTCAAGAATCTTCTCATTAGGAATATTTTGAAGCATGAATAGTAAAATAAATCGCAGGTTTAAAAATTTGTTGCTGTGGAAGAGTAGAAAATAATAATAAGATTTATAAAACTCTTTGATTATCTATTCTTCAGTAAAAACATTATAGACTATTTTTGGATAAACTCAAATGGGAAAAACAATTAATCTTCAGGAAGAAATTCAAAAGAAACTCTTCAACAAGATAGTATCGGGAATTGGAGCAGAAAATAATGCAGCACATGATGCTGCAAATGAGTATTGTCAATTGATGTGCAAAGATCCTTCTACAGCGATAAAAAGGCTTCCTGAATTTATGGAAAGAGTAAGAGATTTAAATCCTGAAAGATACTTTGTCGAGGCAGTGGCGGGTGGACCGAATCACAACTGGACTGGACCAATGCTAGATATTGTTGGAACAGTGTATTCTGCATTAGACAGGGATACAAGAAAAGAAGGACTATTACAATGCATGAATTTTTTAAATCATTTAAGGAGTGATTATTCTCAAAACCATGTAGAATTGATCAATGACCCGTGGTTAGTTTCTGATATATACATCAACCAACCATTGTATTGGTGCGGTTACGAGGAGTATACTGATTTACTTCAAAAAAATATTTCATGGAATGACTTTGCCAAAAACACTCAACATGTTAAAAGCGAATTCTGGCTATCATTAGCAATTAGTAGACCCAAATATTCATCTCTTGAGATAAGACATAATTATTATAAGCAATTTCCTGATTTGATGGATAGAACAAAGGACGGAATCGCAGCGATAATAAATTTTGGAGCTGAATATTATTACAAAAAAGAAAATATAAGCATGCAAGAAAGCATAGATAAAGAGCTATCTGGCTATGATACTCTTCTTCATAATGATATTCTAAAGAAGATAGATGAAAAGAAATGGATAAGATTGGATGAATAATATGCTCTTATTAAAATTAACTAGTTCAAACATAAATTCAATTGACTTGATTGAGGAATTGCCTGAATTGTGGAGTCCGATGCCCTATGATAACGAGGATATCGATGAAAAAAAGATATTTCAGACAAAGAGAGATTTAGGTTGCTATTTTGGCTCATTTGACATACCGTATGATTCTAAGCAAATAATAAAAGTTACAGAGATGATGACGAAACCGTTTAGTCGGATGAAACATCCTGTCGTGACGTACTCAGCAATAAAAGTATGACAAAGTTCAATACATCTTCTCCAATATGTCCGCTTTCGCTATCACTCCTTTGAACTTTCCTTTATCGACTACAATTACGATAGTATAAAACTTCAGGAGATTTATGATTATTTTTGCTCCTGCGGTTTCAGAAACTATTGGAGGCGCATCCTTCATTATCTGAGAAACAGTCGAGACATTCTTTCCTGAAGATAATATATCAAGAAGGTCGGACTCGGTCACTAGCCCCACAATCTGGTCATCGTCAATCACAGGTATCTGCGATATCGCATTGCGCTTCATCTTGTCGATGGCGGTTTTTATCGAAGTATTTGATGTTAGGGTTATTATGTGTTTTTGCATCAAATCTTTTGCCGTAGGCTCGCTTCTTGATTTCAAAGAATCAAGCGTAGAGAATATCTTCTTGATATTCGAATAGCTTGGATCCATGCTGCCTGATTCAACCTTTGCTATAAGAGACTGCGAGACTCCTGCCTTTGACGCCAGTTCAGACTGCGTAAGTCCAGACTGCAGTCTTATGCGTTTAATGTCCTTGATATCATAATCCATTGCAAGGAATAATCATAACTAGTATTTATTCTTTTCGGAATAATATTGTCAGAAATCTATTTAAATAAAATGCTTGTCTGCGCTATAGGTGATATTAAAATGGTAAAAAACTATGAGTTTAGGCTTAAAATTAGGCTAAATAGCATATTATCACTACGCAATCTAAATCATAAGAATGTTCTTTTTTTTGTAAGAAATAATACTACTCCAAACAGAGGTCTTGTATGAGCAGTATTATTTCACTAGATAAAAAAAACGAGCATCTTGAATACATTAAAGCGCACATTAACAATAGTTCTAGAAGAGAAATAGCAAAACAGCTAGGAATAGGAAAAACAACAGTTAATACTTGGTCAAGCGAATTAGGATTCAAATTCAAAAAACATACAGTAAACGAAAAATTCTTTGATGAGTTAACTGATGAATCAGCATACATCCTAGGATATATTTTTGCAGATGGAAATGTAGCATGGACTCCTGAGAAAGGATACTATACTATGACCCTAACTGCTGCAGAAAAAGACAAAGATCATCTAGAAAAAATCAGGAAATTAATGTCAAGCTCTAAACCTTTATTATATTCGCCCGTGACAAAGTCTTACAGATTAATCGTAAACAGTAAGAGAATTTGTTGGAGGCTTATGAATTACGGGGTGATACCTAAGAAATCGCTCGTTGTCAAATTTCCATTTATATCCAAATCACTCTTAAAACATTTTATACGAGGAGTTATAGACGGAGATGGAAGTGTACTATACTATCCTAGAAAAAGAAGTCCCTTCTTTGAAATAAGAATATTTTCAGGCTCCTTAGACTTTTGTAAAGGACTTAGAGATGCTATAACAAATAATACAGGACTCAGTTCAACAATAAGAAAAATCAGTCTAAATACATATGAATTGAGATACTGCTGTTCTCGAGGGAAGAAATTAGCAGAATATATTTATTCAGGTTCAAATTTATTTCTCGATCGTAAATATAAAAAATATAAAGATAATGTATTGGAGGAGAATAAAAATGGCAAAAAACTATGAGTTCAGTTCTGAAAGTGTCACCGAAGGGCATCCAGATAAAATCAGCGACCAGGTCAGCGATGCCATCTTAGATGCGCTATTGAGTCAAGACCCTGATTCTAGGGTTGCAGTAGAAACGCTAGTGACTACAGGAAGCGTACATGTGGCAGGCGAGGTCACGACAAAGGGATATGCAGATGTACAGAAAATTGCGAGACAAACTCTAAAAGACATAGGATATACTGATCCTAATTTTGGAATGGATAGCGAGGATGCTGGAGTATGGGTTGCTATACATTCACAAAGTCCCGATATAAGTCAGGGTGTAACAAAGGGTAAGGGCGCCTTTAAGGAACAGGGCGCTGGAGATCAGGGCATGATGTTCGGCTTTGCATGCAATGAGACAAAAGAATTAATGCCTTTGCCTATAATGCTTGCTCATAGATTGACTCAGAAGATGGCTGAATTAAGAAAGAAGGGAACAATAAAAGATATTGGTCCAGACGGAAAATCACAGGTCACAGTGCAATATGTCGATGGAAAACCTAAGAGATTATCTGCAGTTGTAATATCACAGCAGCACCTTGCATCAAAAAGCGAAGAAGTCCTTCGCAAGGAAATAACTGAGCAAGTAATCAAGCCAATATGCGCAGCATATCTCGACAAGGATACAAAAATATATGTCAATCCTACAGGAAGATTCGTTGTAGGCGGACCTGAAGGAGATACAGGCGTTACAGGAAGAAAAATTATCGTTGATACATACGGCGGAATGGGCAGGCACGGCGGCGGAGCATTCTCAGGAAAGGATCCTTCAAAAGTCGACAGGTCGGCAGCATATGCATGCAGGTACATTGCAAAGAATGTTGTTGCAGCTGGACTTGCTGATAGATGCGAGGTACAATTATCGTATGCAATAGGTGTAGCGCAGCCTATGGGAATATTTGTCGACACATTCGGCACAGGAAAGGTTTCCGACGAGAAAATCGTGGAATTGATATGGAAATATTTCCCTGTAAAACCTGCAGACATCATAGAGCAATTGAAATTAAAAAGACCTATCTATAGGAAGACTGCAAGTTACGGACACTTCGGAAGAGAAGATCCAGACTTCTTATGGGAGAAGACAGACAAGGCAGCAGCATTAAAGAAAGATGCTGGATTAGGAAAGTAAGCTTTTATTCTTTTTTTATTTGAATATCAATAATTTTTCAGAATACAAAGAAAGAGAGTTTCGTTTTCGATACCTTTATTAATTATCTAATAAATTATAAGATTATAGAATGAGTAAAAAAAATAGACAAGAAATGCCTGTAGGTATAATATTAATTCTTATACTAATGGGATGTAGTATACTTTCTGCGTTATTCGCCTTAATACATCCAGTAAATCAAATAGGACCTATTTTACTAACAGGAGGCTGGGCATTAATCATGGATTGGATTGTAATAGCAGCATTAGGTATAATGTTCTATGGTATTATAAAAAGATTCATCTGGGCAAGAAAAGTAACAATAGGATGGCATGCTGTGTCGATGTGTTTATTATTGATTAATCTTATAGCATTCATAAAAAATAACACTATGTATAAGAAGTATTATGACCAGATTTTAACACCTCAAATGGCATCATTAATGAATGCATCAATGATAAAAATTAGCTTGATAGTAGCTCTTATTTTTGGATGGATTATTGGAATAATAGTTATAGTTTATCTTATCAAGAAAAAAGATTTTTTTAGTGAGTAAATATAAAGATGAAAAAAGAATCAATATGATAAATTTCTCCAAAAAATTCAGCAGCCTAAAATGAAAGAATTATAGAATATAAGGAAGATGAGAATGTGTAATACTCAAGGTTTTAACCATTTAATTTCGTAGTACGTGACATCGCCTTCATCATCGACTATTCCCATCATTAGTCTCTTCTTCGTCGAGTGCGCTACGCGGTTCTTTGCTGCGAATTCGTACCATGTCAATGTCGCGCCTTCATGCACTGGATAGATTATCCACCTAGCGTGATCCTCTCCAGGCTTCACACCCCTGTCATATACCCTGAAATCTGCGCCGAATTTCAATGCAGTCTTTATTATGTATCCTCTATTGCGCATATCCTTGAATACGCAGTATCTTATCCAGAAGTTTGGTTCAAGCTTTGTTGCGCGCTTGAGGAACTGCTCGAAGTCCATTGACTTGTTTCTTGAATCCACTACTTCAAGCTTATGTTTCTCGAGAAGGTATAATGCTTCAAGAAGCGATAATTGCAACTTGCTATTCTCGAGCAACGTACCGTATCGTGATTGATTATAGAATTCGCGCGACTCATCAGAAGCATCTGCAAGTACACGCTCATTTGCAAATACAGCCTTAATCTTCTCCTTTCTAGGCTTGCTATCTAAGATTAAGTCCTTGACTTTCAAATCCTTTAGATCCTTTAATCCTACATCAGAATCGTCTTCAACCATAGTATGAACGCACCTCAACAATGTTTAGATATAAAGAGCAGTTTTTAAAGTTATTCAATAAAGAAAAACGCTGCAAAAATAAAATCTATAAAAAGATTATAATAAAAAAAAAGATAAAGGAATTTACTTCTTTTTCTTATGCGCCTTAGGCAATTCTATCGATGGCGCTTTAGAGTTTTCTGCAGGAATAACAACCTCTTTAGCAGCATCCTTGGATTCCTCGCAGCATTTCGATTGCGAATGGCACTTGCATCCTGGCATCAAGGATTTCCATACGCCTGCAATGATGAGCAATATTCCAAAGAATGCCATCCATCCGTCAATTCCAGCCCATTGAGGCCAAACGAAAGCATTAATCAATATAAGCACTCCAAGAAGTCCCCATATCATTCCGCCGCATTTGCCACAGTAATGTTCACAACCTTTAGAACCACAATCACACATATAATCACCTCTATATACTTTAATAATGTGTTTATATCGATTTTCTGACTATACATATTTAAAAAGTTGATGGAATAATGACATTTCCACAGAAAAAAAATACTACCCAGTAATTAAAATATAAAAGGGTTTTCAAAGGATTCTTGAAAGGCAAATAACACAACTTTTATAAATTCTCGAGACTAGTAACAAGTATAACTATAACGTTGAAGATTGAAAGTTCGACAGCGAGTCTGATATTATGCATTTTGATTCGTTTTAATTGCAAAAGAGGTTTTGAATGGATAGAACTAAGACTTACATCAAGGATTTGGACAAAGTCCTTAATGGAGGACTGCCAAAGGATAATCTTATACTTCTTTCAGGAAGCGCTGGAAGCGGAAAGACAACTCTTGCAATGCAATTTTTGTTCGGCGGGGCTGTAAATGAAGGAAAGACAGCGATGCTGTTCACGCTTAATGAACAGGAGCAAAAAATAGCGGAGAATTTTCGCCAATACAAATTCTTCGATGAAACGCTCATAAAATCAAACAAAGTAATATTCATCGACATAAGAGAGATAGTCCCTAGCAGCAATTCAGGAAAACCCACATTCTATTCAGAGCAGGTTCTTAACATGTTCTATGAACAGATAGACATGTATAAGCCCGAAAGGATTGTGATAGACTCAATAACTGCAATATGCAACAGACTTGATGATGAGAATAATATACGAAAATTCCTCTTCGACTTAAGCAGCATGCTTCTCTTAAAAAAATGTTCTGCGATGATCATATCAGAAGTTGATCCTTCTAGCAGAAAATATTCTAATTTCGGCGTGGAAGAATTCATATGCGATGGAATAATATATCTATCCCATGTTGACAAGAATAATCGCCTGAAAAAATCTCTTCAAGTCGTAAAGATGAGAGGGACAGCCCATAGCGAGGAACAGTTCTTTTTGAGCATTGAAGAAGACGGAATACATCTATTAAAACTCAATATATGATACATATTATTACAACACATAAAGGCGTAGAAATGACTGGTAACGTTCAAAATCTAAAATGCGGAGAATCATATCTTGTAATCGGGAAAAGTATTGATGAAGCATATGCTATATTCTCTAAATTCATCTCTGAAGATAAAAAAGGATTGATAATTGGACGCGATCATCCAAAGAAGAGTATTGGTGAAAAGAACAAGAACATAAAGAGTATCTGGATAACGAACATATCGTCTGAATCCGAACATTTACAGCCTCACGAACTTGAACAATTATCTTATAATATAGAACAGTTCATGGCGCAGAATGAGAAAAGCGCTGTCTTTTTGCTTAGCGTAGAATATCTTGTCAGCTTCAACAGCTTTAAGGAGATACTCCATATAATACAGACTACAAAAGATCTTGCAGCAGAACATAATGTGATGTTCTTGACGTATATAGGCGTAAATACGTTGGATAGTCAGGAAGAGAATCTGCTGAGGCAAGAATTGACCGTGGTGGGTGAGCATAATGAATAAAGTTAAATCAGGAATATCAGGTTTTGATGAACTATTCGAAGATGGAATGCCTGTAAGTTCAGATGTATTAATATTTGGGAAAGCAGGCAGCGGAAAGACTATTCTTGCGCTGGAATTCATTTTCAGGGGCGCAAGCGAACACAATGAACCTGGGCTCTTTGTAAGTTTTGAACAGTCAGAAAAATCCCTTATTGAACAATGCGCAGAATTTGGATGGGATATAAAAAAATATATAAAAATAGGAAAGATAAAGATTCTCGCCCCTGAGACTGGCGATATGGATAAGGAATTTGCAAACAAGATAATGCTTGAAGCAAGAAAGATAAAAGCTAAAAGAGTTGTCATAGACAATCTTGCATTGCTTGCATTAAATCCTTTGTTCAATACAGATACAAGAAAATTCAGTCTTGTATATGATGGAAAGATAAAGATAGCATCAACAACAGAGCAATTTATATACAATCTTATAACTATACTAAAAAATCTTGGAAGTACGACGATATATATAACTTCGCCAGGAAAAGACCCTAAAGTAACGTGCGATGGGATATCAGAATATATCTGCGACGGAGTTGTCCATCTCGATATAAGATCGCTTGGAAAATCTTCCCTTAGAACCATTGAAGCTAGCAAGATGCGAAGGTCCAATGTTCTTGGTGGAATACGCGGATTCAAGATTACACAGAATGGGATAAAGGTGGAATGATGAAGATCACAAAAAGCCGGACGGGAATACCTGGATTCGATAAACTAGTGCAGGGAGGACTGCCTGCAAAATCTACAATACTATTGTCTGGACCAGCAGGATCTGCAAAATCCATATTCTCCCTGCAATACATATACAATGGAGCGATGGAATATAACGAACCAAGCATGTATGTAAGTTTTGAACAAAGCCGCGAATCAGTAATCAATCAGGGAAAACAGTTCGGATGGAATATCGTTGACGCAGAAAAAAAAGGGAAGATGCATCTAAAATGCATTCCTGTAAAAAAGATAGACCATACTACATTCACGGAAATAATAAATTATGTCAAGGACAACAAGATAACGCGACTCGTCATAGATTCGCTGTCGACATTATCAATAAATGCTCCAATGTATTCGGCGATAAATGAAGTGTATCTGCGTGAATTGATAACACAGGACAATATCTACGCGCCATCAATGGGTGGAGACTTCATACTAAAGAGGTTCATATACATGCTCATAGGAGAATTGCAGGAATTGCCTGTCACGACTATATTAATATCTGAAAGCGATAATGGGCAGGAGAACTATTCAATAGACAGTGTTTCAGAATTCCTGTGCGATGGAATAATACAGATGCACTTCGAATCCATGGGAGGAAAATATTCCAGAAGCCTGCTCGTGCGAAAGATGAGGCATGTAAAGAATGACGAAGACATACATCCAGTAGAGATATCAAAGAAAGGGATTATAGTGCATGATATGAGTTAGAAATGATGTTTTATCAAAAAAATAAATGAGGTGTCACGATGCCAAGTAAAGAAACAAATTTTATTTCACACAGAGTATTGATGAGTAATGCCATCAAATTTCGTGACGGAAAATTATTTATTTGGGATATTCCCGGAGCAATATTCTCGAATTATGCTTTTGCATATCAGTTCGGTATTCTCAATCACATGAACAACAAGCAAGGAATAGATGCTATATATTGGATGAGTTTTTATCAGGCATATGGTGCATCAATAGTAATAAAGAAAAAATTCGGAATACAACAGAAAGTGTTAGAGAATGTTGTTGGGCAAGGTGAAATGCTTGGTCATGGAAAAGTGTTCATAAAGAGAGCAGATTTTGAAAAAGCAGAGATAATAATAGAAGTTAAATCATCAATTGCTGAAGAATTCTTAACAGTCTTCGGTGTCTCAAAAAAAGCTATATGCCACCATATTAGAGGATTGATAGCAGGAACTGTATCTTATCTTACAGGAAAAGACATAATATGCATTGAAAAAGAATGTATCGCCAAAGGAAATAAGATATGTGTATTCATCGCTAAACCTAAGAAGGATTTTGATTCTATGGATGAAGTCATAAAATTCCAAACTCCAGAAACATTTCCTGCACCCGATACTTTAGGAGATAAAAGGAAATTAAAAATACTCAAATAAGAGTTTAACATTTAAAGTATACACAATTATATCCCGTATAATCCTGGAGATATTATGTTATTAGGGTCGTAAGTTTTCTTTAATGAACGTAAAACGCCTTTATTGGAGTCGTGCATGCACTCCAGATTCAATTCCATTCCTAAAATACTTTGTCTATAGGGATAAATATGGTTTGAAGCATATTCTTTATGTAAATCTATATATGCTTGGTATGCATTTCTTTTTTGAATAGCATCTCTTTTATCAAAATGTATATTCAATATTCCTACAACCCTGTCCGGTTCTACAAAAGTCATAGTTAAAGGTGCATCAAAACCATACTGATTCAGAACAGACTCAGCAGTATCATATACATATTTTGCAGTCTTAGAATCTGTTCCAAATGTTGGAGAAATCCATATAAGCCCTAGATCATTAAAATTTTTGACCCTCCAACCAATATTATTCTCTGCAAGGTTTGTGGGTATACCTTGTGTCCAAGCACCTAAGCCTTTAAGACTTTGCATATATCCCTGAATATATTTTCCAGTATCCGATACTCTTCCCAGAATACTGGCAATTTTAGAATATTGATCTATTTTCTCATTTGTAAAAAAGAATGTATCAGCATGAAGCGCAGCCATTGATTCTTTCAATAAATCTCTTTTAGCCTTCACTTCTTTTTTAGATCCATATAATCCTCCTAATACAGTCCAAAAAATTCTTTTCTTCATAAAGGGAATTCTACTTACACTTTCAGAAACTACATCGCTTGCCCTATCGCTGCTAAAATAAGGTATATCTTTATAATTTTGAGGTATACCTTGAGTCACAAGTAATCTTACAGGATCAGCCACATGTATTAGACTATTTAGCGTTCCATTTTGTCTTAAGACTGTCAAAGAATTAAATAACTCCTCTAATCCGTCTCTCTCGGGAATTGTTATTAAATAAGTTTCTATGACTTCAGGCAGTCTCATTAGAGAAATTCTTATGGATGTAGCAACACCTATATTTGATTGCACAAAAAGGGAATTTAAATCAGGACCAGTTCCAGGAAATACTCCCCCATAAAATTGTTCGCCATTGCCTAAAATAGCTTCTATGCCGCTTATTTGTTTTCGCCTATTCCCATAAGGAGTGTGACCAAACCCTCCTATCAACTGTACAGTTCCAACGCCAGAATATAATCCTGAACCAGTCACATCCATAAACCATTTGTTTTTAGAACTAGAATTATTTTGTTTTGAGATATAATCAAACAATTCTTTCTGAGTAACTCCTATACCGATATGTATAAATCCTTCTCTCTCCAATTCTGAAGTTTGATAAATGTTTTTGTTTGCAGATATGGGTATATCATTGAAATCATGCATATTAACTAGTATTTGCCCGTTCGCGGGAGGAATCATATCTCCATATCCAATATTTTTCCCAGTGGAAATTGGATGTATTGGCGAATTATATTCGTTGGCTAAAGTTATTATAGTTTGCAATTCATATAACGTCTTAGGAAATATAACTGAAGGAATGTCTCTATCAATACCTAGAGTGTTTTGAGATATTTTTTTAAGAACAGAATCATCTGTTATAACTCTATCAGCGCCTAAGAGATCTGTCAATTCTGAAAGCATCTTACGTGTTCGAAAATCAAGCATAAATTTCTCCCCGAAAAATCATATTTTAAAAGTGACGTGCCCTGTATTTTTCAATTGAAAATATATATTATCTACTTCTAACGAATAGTCAATATTATTATTAAATTTTTCTAAATCCACATATAAACCTATACTTTTATTTCCTCCAACTCTTGAATGTTCAACTATACCTGTAGCAGGTATCTGACCTGCGATTTTGTTCAAACGAATATGCATGTTCAAATGGTCTTGTGGACATATTAAAAAAGCTATTTTTGCTCCAAGAAAATATTTTGAATATGCATGAAGTACTTGTCCTGTTTTGATTAAAATTTTTCCTCCCCTGCATTTAGAATCATTCATGACACGACTATATTCTACATAATTTCCATCGATGGAATAATCGCTTAAGAGAGACTCTATCTGCGAAAGATATTCTTCAAATATTATTAAAGGCTGGCGCCTTTGTTTAGTGTAAGATTTCCACAATATATCATCGCCATAATCATTCAACACCTTAGAAAAAAGAGAATCATAAAAATCCTGTTTAACCTGTGTTATTATTCTTCCTGTCGTAACTAATTCTTCATGCCCCTCAATTTTTTGAAATCCTCCAATAGGAATGGAATAGGAATCATATTCATCAACTTCTAATCGCGTATGGATGCTATTTCTCTCGTTAAGGAGATACTGTTCATTAGTCCATGTATTATACCTTAATCTTAGTAAGTCTAACAACTCTTCTTTTGTTCGTACTGGTCTAAATTCGTAAGTCTTCAAATTATCTTCTAAAGACTCCTTTCTTAAAATATCAACACGCAGACTCATAAATTCGCCCTCTTTTAAAATTAAAAAACATTCTCAATCAGTCCAAGCAAACTTTATAAACTTTCTCCAATTCTTTCGAGTTATGCCTCTCGAACTAACTTTTCTGGGTACTGGTTCAATGGTCCCGACTAAGGAGCGGAATGTTGTAGGGATGTTTCTTAGTTATAAGAATAAGGGATTATTGTTTGATTGCGGCGAAGGGACGCAGCGTCAGATGAATATTGCAGGCATAAATCGCAACAAGGTAAATTATGTATTTCTCAGTCACTGGCACGGGGATCATGTTTCAGGACTCATAGGACTTATACAGACTTTGGGCAACCAGAATTCGCAGAATGAAGAGAGACCGACGCTACATATCTTTGGTCCGAAGGAGACTGAAGAACGCATGGAACATATGCTGCATACATGCATATTCGAGAATAAGGTTCTCCTAGAAATTCATGAAATAATTCCTAAGCGCAACGAGATATTGAATATTCTTGATACTGAAGATTTTTATGTGCAGACTGCGCTTCTCGAACATAGTGTCATGTGTCTCGGGTACAGTTTTGTCGAGAAGGATACTAGAAGAATTGATATGAACAAGCTTAAACAACATGGAATAAATAATAGTCCATTAATAGGAAGATTGCAGAATGGCGAACATATAGAACATGATGGAAAGACAATTAATCCGGACGATGTTTCCACTATCAAGAAAGGCTTGAAGCTTACATTCATCCTCGATACTGGTCTGTGCGAGAATGCTATTTCTCTTGCAGAAAATGCTGACTTGCTCGTGTGCGAAGCGACATACAGTTCTGAACTAGGGAATAAGGCAGAGGATTATAAGCATATGACTGCGCGCGATGCTGCAATGCTTGCAAGCAATTCAAATGCCAAAAGGCTTATAATAACACATATCTCGCAAAGATACAAAACTCCTGGAGAAGTCTTGGACGACGCTAAAAACGTATATTCTAATGTTGAAGTCGCGCATGATTTCATGAAAGTGAAGTTGTAAAATATATTTTAGAGAATCTTTTGAAATCATATAAAGTAAACTATATAAACGTAATCGACAAGAACAATAGTGTATAGATAGGATTAAAAAATGTATACTGAAATAAAGACTAAAAGACTTCTAATAAGATCATGGCGCTTTGGCGACGAGAAAGAACTGGCTGAAGTTGCGAATAATAAAAAGATAGCTAGAAATTTGATTGATGAATTCAAATATCCTTATAAATTGAAAGATGCAAAAGCATGGATTAAATTAACTCAACATAAGAATAGACCGCAGAGAACTTTTGCGATAACTCTAAATGAAAAAGTTATTGGAGGAATAGGATTTTCTTTGGAAGAAAAAGACAAGAAACATACAGCAGTAACAGGATATTGGCTCGGCGAAGATTACTGGGGCAAAGGATATGCGTCTGAAGCATTGAAGGCAGTCACAAAGTATGCATTTAAAAATTGCGATATAGAGAGGATGGAAGCGAAAGTCTATACATGGAATAAGCCATCAGCGCACGTACTTGAAAAATGCGGATACAAGTTCGAAGGAACATTAAGAAAAAACACTCTCAAAGACGGAAAAGTCGTCGATGAATGGATGTATAGTATGATTAGGAAAGACTTAGATAAAAATAAATCCGTTTAAGATTATTTAGAAGCATTTATAAGAACAAACTTCGCAAGCAAACTCTCAAGCTGCAAATACTCATCAGATCCCTCAACCATTCTAAACTCTACTTCACCACAATCCTTGACCATCTCTAATTTCTTATGCGCATCGATTGTCTTAAGAGACCATATCTCCTTCTGAACCTGTTTTATGACATCAATTCCAGACAAGCCATAATTGAGCATTGTATCGAGCAATTTTGTTTTTGCTTTTAT